>Ga0137409_10003141_pt2 | contig 17185 bp, 18 predicted proteins | sample CZODoug1_16funga_FD_122059 | JGI IMG/M metagenome (GOLD analysis project Ga0137409, IMG submission 122059) | Vadose zone soil fungal communities from Angelo Coast Range Reserve, California, USA - CZODoug1_16fungal (Hybrid Assembly) | ecosystem: Environmental > Terrestrial > Soil > Vadose zone... | reverse complement strand
CGCAGCAAAGTGTGATAAAGCCAAAAAAGAAGCGGCGAACCCGCCGCCGCTTCTCGCATCGACGATCGTATTTATTCGTCGAACAGGCCGAACACCGTCACGTATCCACCCTTGCGGCTGTCCTTGAGATGAGGTGCGCCGCCGCCACCGATGGTGGCCCAGCCGGTCCATCCGCCGAAGCCGGAAGGCACCGCCACGTACTGCTTGCCGGCGACGGAATAGCTGACCGGGCTGCCCACAATGCCGGAGCCGGTCTGATAGGACCACAGCTCCTGGCCGGTTTCCTGATCGTAGGCTTTGAACTCGCCTTCAGGCGTTCCAGCGAATACCAGGCCGCCGCCGGTGGTCAGCACGCCGCTCATGAAGGGCGAGGGCGCTTCCACGACCCACTTCTTTTTGCCAGTCCTGGCGTCGAAAGCGACCAGTTGGCCGTGTCCCTTGTTCCACTTGATGCTGCCGATGCCCCAATGCGGCTTGCCTTCGACGCGATCGCCCTTCGCGCTCTTGATGTCCGTGCATATTTCCCGGCTGGGAACGAACACCATCTGCTTAGGGGGGCTGTAGCTCATCGGGTTCCACCACTTGCCGCCTTCCGAGGCCGGGCAGATGTCCTTCGCCTCATAGGTGTAGCTCGGCACTTTGTCAGGATTGACGATGGGCCGGCCTTCGGGCGTGAACCCGGTTGCCCAGTTCACCTTGGAGATTTCCTTGCCGTAGACGAACTTGCCGTTGCTGCGATCGATGCTGTAAAGGAAGCCGTTGCGGTCGCCGTGCAGCCAGATCTTGCGCCCGCCGATATCGGCGAGGATGTGTTCGTTCACGCCGTCGAAATCCCACACGTCGAAGGGCGTGTACTGGAAGTGGAACTTGATCGCGCCGGTGTCCGGGTCCAATGCGAGGGTGGAATTGGAGTAGAGGTTGTCGCCCTCGCGACCGACGCCGTCCCAGTCGGGATTCGGGTTGCCGGTGCCCCAGTAGATGGTGTCGAGCGCCGGGTCGTATGAACCGGTGATCCAGGCCGACGCTCCCCCGTACTTGAGATTGTCAGGATTGGAACCCCACGTATCGGATCCCGGTTCGCCCGGCGCGGGGATCGTGTACCGGCGCCACGCCTGCTTACCCGTGTTGGCATCGAGCGCTTCGATGAACAACCGCGTCGGGTATTCCGCTCCCGAGAGGCCTACGATCACCTTGCCCTTCACGACCAGCGGCGCCACGGTCATCGTGTAGGCGTTCTTGTAGTCGCCGAGTCCAACATCCCACACCGGCTTGCCGGTCTTCATGTCGAGCGCAACGACGTGGGCATCCGGGGTGGCCACAAAGACCTTGTCCCCGTAGAGCGCAGCGCCACGGTTGCCGATGTCGCAGCACATGTTTTTGCCGACGTCTTCCGGCAGTTGATGGTTGTATTGCCAGATCATCGAGCCAGTCCTGGCGTTCACCGCGAAGGTGCGGCCGTGGGACGAAGTGACGTACATCACGCCGTTGTGTATCAGCGGCGTGGTGTTCTGCGCGTCGAGCACGCCGAAGGAAAACGTCCACTTCGGAACCAGGCGCTTCACGTTCCTGGTGTTGACCTGGTTCAAGGGACTGAAGCGCGTGCTCATGTAATCGCGTCCGACCATGCGCCAGTTGTTGGATTCCTTGTGCGCGTTGAGCAGCATGTCGTCGGTGACGCCCTGCGCGAGACCCTGATTCGCGGCCAGCGCGAGCGGAAGTGCGAGCAGAGCTCCGGAAGCACGACGGGAAAGACCGTGCGGTATTCTGAATGTCATGATTTCTTCCCCTAATCTATTGTTCAAACTCAAAGTAAAGAAACTATTTCGTCCCGCCCAGACGTGACTCCCGATGGCGCAAGCTTGAGAAACCCGAATACTTCGCGTTGCTTGAAATGACACGGCACCCGAGGGTCGATCGCCGCGAGTATCCTACACTAGGCAGTGCACGAGGGACTATCCGGCGCAGGAAAAAGTGGAGTGGTGCGGCTCACGTGACTGCGCAGTGTGAACCCCGATGATTTCGGCTGGTGAAATCGGGATACTGGAATTGCATGAGCATCCTGGAGCGGTTCGCTATCGCACCCAATCGGAGGGGGAAATGGCCAAGAATGTTCTGTTCTTTGTCCACGGCATCGGCGTGCACAAGATAGGATGGATCAACGAGCCGGATGGGCCGGTCGCGGCGCTGAACGCGGCCATGGATTTGTATCCCGCGTGCTTTGCGGGCAAGGAATTGTCGGACTACCTGGACCTGGTGGAGATTCGCTACGACGACATTTTCGATACCGTGCTCAAGACCTGGCAGAACCTCGGGAATTCGCTGCCCGCAAACGGCGGGTTCGATTGGACCGGCGAAGTGCAGAGTCTTTTGCAGTCGGTGAACGGCAATCGCGAAACCTTCGTGCGCTATGGCGGTGACGTCCTGCTCTACTGCGGTTTCGATCTGGTCGCGCGCGCCGTCCGTCTTCGTGTCAGTGCCATCATTGCCACGAAAATTTACCAGGCGTGGCTGGCCGCCGGGGGTTCGCCCGGGCGCGTGCCGCGATTCGCGGTCGTTGCGCATTCATTGGGAACGACCGTGGCCCAGGACGCTCTTTACCAGCTCGCACAGGCGAAATGGGACGACGATCTCGCCGAGGTGTCTGCCAAGCGGCCTGCGCTCACCGACAATGCTGCGCTATCCGGCAGAGACAAGGCCGCTTTCGATTCGGTGGTCGCCGGTTCCCGCGCCAATCCGGACAAGCCGATTCCGGTCGGGCTGTCCGCGCTTTATCTCGTCTCCAATACCATTCCGCTTCTGCGGCAAGTCGATGGAGACTATGCGCTGGTGCAAAGCGGAGGCACGTTCGACTGTGCCCGGGTCTACAACATCAATCACGCGCTGGATCCGGTCAGCCGGATCGGTGGCGGCGCGGCCAACCCGAACCCGCGGCCCGGTTGGACCAACGTCACGGTCCGCCACATCCACCAACGCAATATCCATGGCTTCGGCCACTATCTCTCCAATCCCGCGGTGCATGCGCCCATTTTTGCGCGGCTGATCGACCCCGGATTCACTGCCGGGTGCGCACAGTCCGCAGCGGCGCTGGCGCAGGCGCCGGAATGGACGGGATTCGGGGGCACGCTCGCGGGCCTCGACCAGCAAGCAAGGCAGATCCTGGAGAACGAGTTGCGAGGCCTGATTACCGGTGAGTCGTCGGTCGCCGCCCTGCGGGCCGCGATCGAGCAGTTCATCAAACAACTCGGAGACTGATCATGAAGGGGATGACGGTTCCAGCCATCGTTCTTTTGCTTGGCTGTGCGGTTGCGCATGGCGCGACGCTCGACAACGACAGTCTGGCGATGTGCGACCGGGTATTTCGGCTCACGCCGGAACTGCGCCCCTCCGCGCTGATGGAGGCGGCGGCCGTGGACCTCGACAGCGGGCGCTTCGACCGAGTGTACGCAACTTTTGCCAGCCGACTGGATGCCGCGCTCACTACAACAAACAGGACGTCTCCCGCGGCAACCCGGCTTCTGGCCAATATCCGTGCGGGAACGCTGCCGCCGCATGCCTTCGACGTGGTGCCCAGCGACGACAAACAGAAAGAGATCATTTTTGAAAGCCGCGCCGACCAGATCGAGATCGACTGCGCACAAGTTGCGCCGCACGAGCCGGACATGGCCGCGGTCGCGATCATGACCGGCTGGGTGCTTGGTCAACAGCTCCTGCCCGCACTGGAGGCCAGAGCGCGATTCGTGGCGCGGCAATCGGCAGCGCATCAGGCTCTGCTCAACAACGGCCTGCCGATGTGGCCGTGGGAGCTGTGGCTCAACGGAAAGCGCCTGGGTCAGAGCGACTGGGAACCGTTATTCAAGACCCAGTGGGTGCTGATGCGGCCGACGGCGGGAATCGAGATCAATACGCGCAGCCGCGCGGAAGGCGACCTGGAGGCGAGCGTCGCGATCGAACCCCTGGGCCTGGTGCGCTACCGCAGCGACGACTATTCAAAATGGTGGGGTGCATCGCTGGTCGTCACGTCGAGTACGCGCGAGGGCATCGGCCTCGGGGCGCTTCTGCGCTGGAACAACCTGGTCTTCGGGGTTACGCGGCACCAAGCCGATTCGCCGGCGAAATCCGACGGCACTTTCGTCTTTATCGGTGTCGAGCTTTATCAGCTCATCACGAAGAAACGCGAGGATTTCGAAACGTGGAAGGATTTACAGGGGCGAAGGGTGAACGAATTGCTCAATGGCAAGACGCCGTAAGCCCGAGGCCGGCGATGGAGTAGTCCGGCACTATTGTGGCCGATCCATCTTGCACGTGGTCGGCATCACGGTGTCCTTGCCTTCGATACGGCGATCGGTCTTGAATCCGTTGCCGGTGCGTTCGACGTCGTACTTGACGTCCTTGCCGTCCACCTTGGTGTAGGTCGAAACGAACAGCGGCTGGATCAATTGGTGATTGTCCGCGCGCATCGTCACTTCGCCGGTGTCGCTGTCGAATGACATGCCCTCCAGCGCCTTGGCGACTTTTGTCGGGTCTGCAGACTTGGTTTGCTCCATCGCTTTCGCCAGCATTTCCAACGCCTGGTACTGGGTGGTCCAGTAATAGTCGTCTTTCACATTCTTGTACTTGTCGCGGTAGGCCAGGTAGTGCTTCGTGACCTTCTCGTTGCCGATGTTGGCGTGCCACTGGGTGACCTGCTTGAGATGGCCGATGCCCGCGTCGCCGAGCGCGGGCGGGGAACCCAGCCCGCCGGCATAGTAGGTGTAGAAATCGGGTTTGAAGCCGGCTTCGCGGCTTGCTTTCACTAGAAGCGCCATGTCATTGCCCCAGTTGCCGGTGATGACGGTGTCGGCGCCGGAGGCCTTTATTTTAGCGACGTAAGGCGAGAAATCCTTGATTTTGCCGAGTGGATGCAACTCATCGCCAACGATTTGGATGTCCGGCCGCTTTTTGGGGAGCATTTCCTTCGCCGCCCTTGCGACCGCCTGCCCGAACGCGTAATCCTGGTTGAGCAAATACACCTTTTTGGTATTCGCGTTTTGCGCGATCGCATCAGTCAGCGCCGCCATTTTCATGTCGGCATCGGCGTCGAAGCGAAAGTGCCAGAAGCTGCACCTGTCGTTGGTGAGCGCCGGATCGACGGCACCGGTGTTGAGGTACAAGACGACCTGGGCGGGATTGCGCTCGTTGTGCTTGTTGACGGCATCGACCAGCGCGCCGGCAACATTTGAACCGTTGCTCTGGTTGATAAAGCGAACCCCCTGGTCGATGGCTGCCTTGAGCGCGAGTTGCGCTTCCTGCGGACTGCTCTTGCTGTCGAGCGCAATGATTTCTATCTTGGCGCCGCCGAGCACTCCGCCGCGTGCATTGATGGCATCGGCGGCAAGCTGTGTGTAGCGCACCATGGCCTCGCCGACGTTGGCAAACGGCCCCGACAGCGGATCGATGACCGCGATCTTGACGCTGTCTGCGGCGAAAGATGACGTTGCAGCCAGCGCCGCGGTGCCCGCCACAAACAAGGTGAGCGCAAGTCGTTGCAGTTTCATGGAAGTTTCCTCCTCGTTATGCTTCTTTTGTGCCGCCCGCTGCCTGGGGCGGCAGGTAACGGCAAAGACAATATTGTGAGGCCGAAAACACCGGAACAGGACCGGCGAAACAGCCGACGTCAGATGATAAACCCTGGTGGCTGTAATATGCTGCTCGCTAACGTGTAGTCATGCAAGGCAGCTCCAAGGCGTTTGCATGGAGCGCGGCCGCCCAGCCGGTTCAGGCCTGCACGTCTGTACATTCAGAACGGAGGAGACATGCTGAGTTACGACGTAGTCGAATGGGGCAAGCCGCTGCAAAAAGCGGAAAAGCCGACGCCCAAGCCGGCCGGGACCGAGGTGCTGCTGAAGCTGAAGTATTGCGGCGTGTGCCACAGCGACGTGCACATCCGCGAGGGCTATTTCGACCTCGGCGGCGGAAAGCGTTTCAACATGAGCGATCGCGGGATGCATCCGCCGGTGACGTTGGGCCATGAGCCCTACGGCACCGTGATAGCGGCCGGGCCGGACGCGAAGGATGCGCAGGTCGGCAAGGACCGCCTGGTGTGCCCGTGGATCGGCTGCGGCCAGTGCGCGCGCTGCCTGGAGGGCATGGACAATCACTGCATGGCGCCACGCTGGATCGGCATCCAGCGCCCCGGCGGCTATGCCGACCATCTGCTGATTCCGCATCCGAAGTACCTGGTGGACGCGAGCGGCATAGATCCCATGTGGGCGGCGACGCTGTCGTGCTCCGGGCTCACGACGTATTCCGCAGTATCGCAGCTCAAGCCGATTCCCCGCGACGAGTGGGTGATGTTGCTGGGTGCGGGCGGTCTGGGACTGATGGCGATCGAGATGCTCAAGGCCCTCGGACACGAGAAGATCATTTCGGTGGATATCGACGATGCGAAGCTGGCGGTGGCGAAGAAGGAAGGTGCCGCGGCGACGCTGAATAGCCGTGACCCGGAGGCTGCCAGGAAACTGCAGCAGATCGCCGGCGGCCCTTTGTACGGCGCGGTGGATCTGGTCGGTGCGGCGGACACTGCGAGCCTGGCGCTGGGAGCGTTGCGCAAGGGCGGAAAGCTGATCGTGGTCGGACTTTACGGTGGGGAAATCCCGGTATCGCTGGTGCTGGTGGTGCAACGCGCGTGGAGGATCCAGGGCTCCAGCGTCGGCAGCGTCGCCGAACTGAAAGAGGTGATCGCGCTGGCGCGCGCCGGCAAGATCAAGCCGATCCCGATAGAAAAGCGGCCGCTGTCGGAGGTCAGCCGCACGCTCGACCAGCTCAAGGCGGGGCAGATCACCGGACGCGTGGTCGCCGCGATCGGATGATCCGGCGGAATCGACGGCAGGCGGGGCTGATCGTATGAACCTGCGCGGAACGGAAGTCACGTTCTTGCGGGCACGACGAGCACGCAGAGGCCTTCGCGTCTCAGTCATCGTTTCCGCGCTGTCGATTCTGGTGATGGCCGGTTGTGCTGCTCCCCCGGCCCGGCCGCCTGCCGCGCCGACGCCCGCTCCGCCGGCGGTACCGGAGGCGCCGGCAGTGAAACCCACCGCATCCAGGATGTCGGCGCAGGACATCAAAGAGATTGCTGCGTATCACAACAAGGTGCGTGCCGACGTAGGCGTCGGTCCGCTGCAGTGGTCGCCGGCCCTGGCGAACTACGCACAGGAATGGGCCGACCACCTCGCGAGCACGAATTGCGGGATGGAGCATCGCACCGAAGGCTTGTACGGTGAGAACCTGTTCCAGGCCACCGCGGGTGCTTACACTGCGGTGGACGGGGCCAAGGCCTGGGAGAGCGAAAAGAAGGACTATCACGGCGGCGCCCTGACGCGATCCAACTGGCAACCGTCCGGACACTACACGCAGATGGTTTGGCGTGACACCCGGATGCTCGGCTGCGGCGAGGCGGTGTGCAACACGATGCTGATCGTGGCCTGCAACTACGACCCGCCCGGGAACGTCCTCGGGCGCAAGCCATTCTGATACCGGCTGCGCGCAAACGGAGAAATCGGGAAACGGAAATGATGGGACCCGGGAAATCATTGACCATTCGGCCACGGGTAATCGCCTGCATCGTGTTGGCAAGCGCCGCATTCCTGCCCTGTATGGTTTCCGCCGCTGATAACACCAAAGAGGAGGACCTGCGGGCGGACATCGTGTATCGCTGCTACAACCAGATGGGCGAATTCGGGGCCGACGGGGTGGAAGCCTGTGTGAAAGGAGAACTTTCCGCGATGCAGGCTTTGAAGATGTATCCGCGGGAGGCCAGTGAAATCGTGCACCGCTGTACGACACGGCTGCAGCCTATAGGCTGGGAAATGGTGAAGTCATGCGCCGACAGGGACATCGCAGCCGCGCGGGAAGCGAAAAAGGACTGATAGCCGGGCGAACACCGTTTCAGCCGGCCCGATTCACTTCTTGCGCGCAGCCGGCTTGGGATACTGGACCATCTTTGCGGCGCGGCGCTCGAAGGGATCGCGGCGCGACAGCAGGCGCGCCTGGTGGGAGGAAATGAGCGGGAAGTGGCGCAGGTCCGCCAGCCAGTCGTGCGCTGCCCAGCATGATTTTTCGCTGGTGACCCAATGTTCGGGTTCGAAGCGCCGCATGTCGAACGATCCCGAATAGCTGCGCAGAGTCTTGTAACCGCGCTTGTTGTAGTACTCGTGAAAATACGACATGACCAGTTCGCGCAGGCTGCGATAGATCGGGTCGCGGTAACGCAGCGGCGCGCCGTTGGTCTTGGAGATCGCGCCCCAGTGGCCGCTGCGGCGGAACAACGCAATGACGTGCGGGAAGTCGCTCAGATCGCAGTCCAGGTGCATCACCAGCGGCGGCTCGCCGTGCACCCAGAGCGCGCAGGCGGCGAAAAAGGCGCCTTCGATGCAATGCGCGCGGCGCTGCCTGAGCACTTCGCGCACCGACAGGATGGTCTGTCCGCCGATTTCGTGATTGATCGGAATCGCGTTCAGGTAATCCTGGATTTTCCGGGGCGTGGACAAGCTCATCAGGATCGAGAACTCGCGCGCGCTGAGCCCGAGATCGCGGTGGCGTGCAGTATGTTTGCGGGTTTTGGGAATCATGCCACGGTTCGTAGAGAACCACCGGGAAGCGGGGTCTGAGCCACGGACGGTATCCTGTTATGGAGCGACAGTGCGGAAATACTACCTAAGCAGTTGGCCGACGAACAGCGATACCAGGGAGGACCGGCATAGATGATGGATTTCGCGACCAAGCGCCTGCCGCAAGTGCCTGATGTTGTTGCACCCGACGGGTCGGATGTCCGAATACTGGCGAGAACCGGACGGGGCGGCATGGCTCACTTCGAACTGGCGCCGGGGCGCGCCTCGGACGCCATCCGGCATCGCACGGTGGACGAAATCTGGTTCGTGCTGTCGGGCCGCGGCGAGATCTGGCGAAAGCAAGGCGACCGCGAAGAAATCGTCGCACTGGAGCCGGGCGTCAGTCTGACGATCCCGGTCGGAACGCATTTCCAGTTTCGTGCGACCGGCGCCAAGGTGCTGGAAGCTGTCGGCGTCACCATGCCGCCGTGGCCGGGCGACACCGAAGCCGTGCCGGTGCCGGGCAAGTGGCAATCGACGAAATCTTCCTGAGAGCGCAAGCGCCCCGTTTGCGCCGGCTTTGCGAACGCGGATTTCGCGTCGTGTCCAGACCTCCAGCCTATCCGCGACCCGCGGCTACTTTTTCTCCGGCTTGAACTCGATCACGATGCCGTACAGCGGAGCGTCGCCGACATTTTTCACCACGTGGATCACTGGCGGACTGAAACCGGGCTGTTCGACCGGCACTTCGACAAACTTCTCCGGCTCGCCGTCAGGCCACTGCTGCAGGCGCGTCTTGTTGAGCTGGATCACCACGCGCTGGCTGTGACTGTGGCGCGCCCGCGTGTCCCCGGGCGCAAGCTTTTCCTCGAATACGAAGAAGCGTTCGCCGTCGTAAAGCAGGGCGTTTTTTTCCGGCGGGATGATTTCCGGCGGCGAGAGCACCGGTGGGTGATCGGGCTTGATGACGACTTCGAAAAACTCCCCTACCGGGGGCGGAAAGGCCCTTCCGCGTTCGAACACCATGATCTCGCCGCGCGAGAGTTTGCGTTTGACGTAGCCGACGAAGATCTCAACGTCGTCCAACGCCACGATCACCCGGTCGCCGCAGCCGGGCATATCGGCCTGCAGGCAGGTCGCCGCATTGCGCGTCACCCGCACATAGTCGTTGTCCAGTGCCAGCGCGGTGGCCGGCAGGAGAAGCAACAGCAGCAAAATCCTCATGAAGCACCTCGGTCGGAATCGGTCGTCGCGGGAGCGTCGAACGCGCATCTATCGGGGCCAAATGCACTTTACCACCGGCGCGCGCCGAGCGAGTGATGGGGCATGTCCCCGTCTCGTCACGTCATTTAGTGCCTAAAGAGCCTCCCGGAAGCCTATAGTGGAGGGCGATACATGATCGAGGTGCGGCCGGTAGGGGGTAAGTATCCCCAGTCCGCGGGTCCGCGCCGAGGGGCTAACTTTAGAGGCCATATGAAAGAAAAGATTGCGGCAATTCGGAAGGCACTGAGCAAGAGTTTCAACGCTGCGCCCGTCGAGTACGTGAATGCGGACGGACGCCACAGGTTCAACCTGGAACTCCCGAAGGTCACGCACCGGGTGCACTTCTCGCTGGAGGTCCTTGACGGGCACCAGGCCACGGAATTCAAGCGGCTGTGCAAAGGCGCTTCAAACTACCTGCAGCGCAATCCCACGGGATTGCCGAAGCAATTATTCGTCACGGACACCGGTGTTCTCGAGGAGAAGTCCTGAATTTCTCAGCAGCAGCGCGACACCTTGCTCCACTTCTCGTCCTGACGTTTCCTGAAGTACTGCTCCTGCGTCATCGGCGCTTCGCCGGGATGCGCCTGCCGATGGTGCGCAAGGTAGCGCTCGTAAGCGTCGTCGCCGCTGACCTGCCGCAGGTATCTCCAGATTTGCTTGAGTTCGGCGCCGATCATCGTGGCCTCAGGCGTGCTGCCCCGTGGAAATCATGCTCTCGTCCAGCTGCGTCCTGATGTACTTCGACTCGGACAACGGCAGCACCGGCTTGCCGGAGCGCATGCGCATGGACATGCGCAGCATGTCGACGATCACCACCCACAGAATGACGGCGAACAGGAAGGCCAGCGCGGCATCGATTCTCTGGCCGATGATCAACTGCGGAGCCACCGCGGCCCGTTCCGGTGACAGCGTGCCGGCGGCGAGCTTTTCGGCCATGCTGGCGGCGCCGGACAGGAAGCCGATCGCGGGGTTGGGACTGAAAACTTTCTCCCACGCCGCCCAGGTGCAGATGATCGCCAGCCAGGTCAGCGGCAGTCCCGTGACCCAGGCGTAACGCAGCTTGCCCATCTTGATGATGATGCCGGTGGCGACCGACAGCGCGATGCCGGCCAGCAACTGGTTGGAAATGCCGAACAGCGGCCACAGGATGTTCACGCCGCCGAGCGGGTCCTTGACGCCCTGCCAAAGGAAGTAACCCCAGGCGGTAACGAAGATCAGGCTCGAGATCACCGTCATCGGGTAGGAGGATACGTTGCCCATCGGTTTCCAGAAATACTTGAGCATATCCTGCAACATGAAACGTCCCACCCTCGTGCCCGCATCCAGCGTGGTAAGGATGAACAGCACTTCGAACATGATGGCGAAGTGGTACCACATCGCCAGCAGCGTGCCGCCGAACGTGGTCGAGAAGATGGTCGCCATGCCCACCGCCAGCGACGGCGCGCCGCCGGTGCGGGCGAATAGCGTGGCTTCACCCATTTCTTTTGCCAGGATTTGCATCTGCTCGACCGTGACCGGGAAGCCCCACGAGGAAATGGTGGCGACCGCGGCCGCGGCTTCCTTGCCGACCACGCCAGCCGGGCTGTTGATCGCGAAGAATACGCCCGGCTCGAGAACGCAGGCCGCGATTACCGCCATTATTCCGACGAAGGATTCCAGCGCCATCGAGCCATAGCCGATCATGCGGATGTCCCGCTCGTTCTGCAGCAGTTTCGGTGTAGTGCCCGAGGACACCAGCGAATGGAAACCGGAGATCGCGCCGCAGGCGATGGTGATGAACACGAACGGGAACAAGGTGCCCTTGAAGATCGGGCCGGTGCCGTCGATGAACTGGGTCAGCGCCGGCATCTTCATTTCAGGGGCCAACACCAGGATTGAGATGGCGAGCAGGAACACCACCCCCAGTTTCAGGAACGTGGAAAGATAGTCGCGCGGCGCCAACAGCAACCACACGGGCAGCGTTGCGGCGGCGAAACCATAGATCATCACGAACCAGGCGACGGATTCGCCGCTCCAGTCGAACAGCCCACGCAACGTTTCGTTGTGGTCCACCCAGCCGCCGCCCAATACGCACAGGATCAGCAGCACGATACCGATGATCGATCCTTCGAGGACACGGCCGGGGCGGATGCCGCGCATGTAGATGCCGATCAGCATCGCTACCGGAATAGTGCCCAGCACCGTTGCCGTCGCCCAGGGGCTGTGCTTCATGGCGTTGACGATCACCAGGCCCAGCACCGCGATCAGGATCAGCATGATGGTCATGGTGCCGATCATCGCCGCCCAGCCGCCGACGGGCCCAAGTTCGTCGCGCGCCATCTGGCCGAGGCTGCGGCCGTCGCGGCGCGTGGAGCAGAACATGATCACCATGTCCTGCACGCAGCCGCCGAGGACCGCACCGACCAGGATCCAGAGCGTGCCGGGGAGATAGCCGAATTGCATCGCCAGGGTCGGGCCGATCAGCGGTCCCGGCCCGGCGATCGCCGCGAAGTGGTGTCCGAATACCACCCACCTGTTAGTCGGGACGAAATCGCGACCGTTGTTGAAGCGTTCGGCCGGCGTGGCGCGGGTTTCGTCGAGCGCCAGTACCTTGGCGCAAATCCATGCGCTGTAGAAGCGGAAGGCGATCAGATAGGTGCACGCGGCCGCCACGACAAACCAGATGGCGTTGATGGATTCGCCGCGGTGGATGGCGATACCGCCGATGGCGGACGCACCGAGAATCGCGATACCCAGCCAGACGAACCTGGCTAAGATGGTTTTTGGCATGTCGTCTCCCCCAGATTTTTATAGGCTGCCTCGATGCGGACGTTTGCTTGCGGCCCCGCGTCTGGCGCCGTATCCATGAGCCCGCCAATAATAGCAGCAAGCCGGACTTGCGATGCGTCAACGCTCTTGATTCCGGGGTCCTTTTGACCGGAATGGTACAATTCGCCGCTTTCCGGAGCCCTCACTTTCCCTCTCAGGCCATCATGTTTCCCGCTGACCAGAACATCCAGGATTTCGACCCAGAATTGTGGCGGGCAATGGAGGCGGAACGCCAGCGCCAGGAAGACCACATCGAACTGATCGCCTCGGAAAACTACACCAGCCCGCGCGTGCTGCAGGCACAGGGCTCGGTGCTCACCAACAAGTACGCCGAAGGCTACCCTGGGAAGCGCTATTACGGCGGCTGCGAGTACGTGGATATCGCGGAACAGTTGGCAATCGATCGCGCCAAGACGCTGTTCAAGGCGGAGATCGCCAACGTGCAGCCGCACTCGGGCTCGCAGGCCAACCAGGCGGTTTACGCTGCCGCACTCCAGGCCGGCGATACCATTCTCGGGATGTCGCTCGCGCACGGCGGCCATCTCACCCACGGCTCGCCGGTGAACCTGTCCGGCAAACTCTACCATGCGGTCTCTTACGGGCTGACCGCGAACGAGGAAATCGATTACGACCAGGTCGCGCATCTGGCGGCACAGCACAACCCGAAAATGATCGTCGCCGGCGCCTCGGCGTATTCTCTGACCATCGACTGGCAGCGCTTCCGCGATATCGCCGACTCGGTCGGCGCCTACCTGTTCGTGGACATGGCGCATTACGCGGGACTGGTTGCCGCCGGCCTCTACCCGAGTCCGGTGGGGATCGCCGATTTCGTTACCAGCACCACCCACAAGACGCTGCGCGGCCCGCGCGGCGGCATTATCCTGGCCAACGTCGAGCACGAAAAGCTCATCAACTCGGCGATCTTTCCCGGCATCCAGGGCGGCCCCCTGATGCACGTGATCGCCGCCAAGGCGGTCGCACTCAAGGAAGCGATGGCACCGGAATTTCGCAAATACCAGGCGCAGGTGATTGCCAACGCGAGAACCATGACCAAGACGCTGCAGAGCCGCGGGCTTCGCATCGTGTCGGGGCGCACCGACTGCCACATGTTCCTGGTGGACCTGCGCGCCAAGAAGATCACCGGCAAGGACGCCGAAGCTGCTCTTGGCCGCGCCAACATCACCGTGAACAAGAACGCGATCCCCAACGATCCCGAAAAGCCTTTCGTCACCAGCGGGGTGCGCATCGGTTCGCCGGCGATGACCACCCGCGGCTTCCAGGAACTCGAAGCCGAAAAGCTCTCCAACCTCATCGCAGACGTGCTCGAAGCGCCGAACGATGAAGCGAATATCGTACGAGTTGGGAGTGAGGTTGTTGCCATGTGTCAGAAGTTTCCGGTGTACGCGAAGTGAACAGCAGGGGCGAGGGACGAGGGACGAGGGACGAGGGGGCTATAGAGCTTCGTGCCTTTACTCGTTCCTCGTCCCTCGCCCCTCGTCCCTCGGCATGAAGTGCCCGTTCTGCAAGCATCCGGATACGCAAGTCGTCGACTCCCGGGTCAACGAGGAGGGGGACAGCATTCGCCGGCGGCGGCGCTGCCCGTCGTGCGACAAGCGCTTCACCACCTACGAGAACGTCGAGCTGCGGATGCCGCAGATCATCAAGAGCACCGGTTACCGCGAAGAGTTCGAGGAAGAAAAGCTGCGCGTTGGTTTCACCCGCGCGCTGCACAAGCGGCCGGTCTCCGCGGACCTGGTCGATGATGCGATCGAACGCGTCAAGCAGAAGCTGCTGTCGCTGGGCCAGCGCGAGGTGGAGTCGCGCCGCATTGGCGAGATGGTGATGCGCGAACTCTACAAGCTCGACAAAGTGGCCTATATCCGCTTCGCGTCGGTGTATCGCGCCTTTCAGGATGTCGAGGATTTTCGCGACGCGGTGAAGGAAGTGCAGAAGCCCGCCGCGCGCCGCAAGAGCAAGTAAGCGCATGCCCTTCAGTGCCGATGACTTCAAATTCATGGCGCACGCGCTGCGGCTCGCCGAACGCGGGCTCTACACCACGACTCCGAACCCGCGAGTCGGTTGCGTGATCGTCAAGGACGGCCGGATCGTGGGCGAGGGCTGGCATGAGCGCGCCGGAGGCCCGCATGCCGAAGTGGTGGCATTGACCGCAGGAGGCGCAAACGCGCAGGGCGCCACCGCGTATGCCTCATTCGAGCCTTGCAGCCACCACGGCCGCACGCCGCCATGCGCGGATGCTTTGATTGCCGCGAAGGTGGCGCGCGTGGTCGCGGCGATGCAGGACCCGAATCCCCAGGTTGCCGGAAGCGGACTGCGGAAACTGCGCGAAGCGGGCATCGCGGCCGAGGCCGGAATTCTGGAAACCGAGGCGCGCGAACTGAACATCGGCTTCGTCTCGCGCATGACCCGCGGGCGGCCGTGGATGCGCGTGAAAATCGCGGCCAGCCTGGACGGCAGGACCGCACTGAAGAACAAGGTCAGCCAGTGGATCACAGGAGCGGACGCGCGCCGCGACGGACACCGCTGGCGTGCCCGTTCCTGCGCGGTAATGACCGGCATCGGCACGCTTACGGATGACGACCCGCGCCTCACGGTGCGCGACGTGGAAACCTCGCGCCAGCCGCTGCGCATCGTGGTGGACAGCCGGCTGCGGATCACGCCGGAGGCGAAGATTCTGGAGGGTGAGGGTGTTCTGGTGGCCACGGCAACGCGCGATGAGGACAAGAACCGCGCGCTGGCGAGGAAAGGCGCCGAAATCGTGGTGCTGCCCAACGCGGAGCACAAGGTGGACCTGCTGGATCTGGCGAAGTTTCTCGCCGGGCGCGGCATCAACGAGGTGCTGGTGGAAGCCGGTCTCAATTTGAATTCGGCATTGCTGCGTGCCGGAGTGGTGGACGAGCTGCTGATTTACCTTGCTCCGCATATGCTCGGAGACGCGGCGCGCGGCATGTTCGACCTGGGGGAATTGACTGAAATGAACAAGCGCCTGCAGTTGAACATTCAGGAGACCCGCATGATCGGACCGGACCTGAGGATTCTCGCGCGGCCGGTAGTCTTGAATCCCGGAGCCTGAGAAGTGTTCACAGGAATCATCGAAGCTATCGGCCGCGTCGCGGCAGTCAAGCCTGCCGGACAATCGGCGGCGCTGACGATTGACGCCGGTGGTCTGAACATGAGCGATGTCGCGGTCGGCGACAGCATCGGCTGTAACGGGGTGTGCCTGACTGTCACTTCGCTGGTGCCAAAAGGCTTCACGGTCGACGTATCGCAGGAGACTTTGCGGGTGACCGCGGGATTCGCCGCCGGCAATGCCATCAATCTGGAGAAGTCGCTGCGGCTCTCGGACCGTCTCGGCGGACATCTTGTGAGCGGCCATGTGGATGGCGCCGGCACGGTAACGGCGGCGAAACCTGTGGATGCCAACCGGGAACTCATAGTTCGCTATCCCGCGGACCTTGGCCGCTATGTCGCGCGCAAAGGGTCAATCGCCGTGAACGGCGTGAGCCTGACCGTCAATGTCGTGACGACCGATACTTTTTCGGTAAACCTGATTCCGCACACGCTCGCGGTAACCAATCTGAAAGACCTGAAGCAGGGCGACCGCGTCAATCTCGAAATAGACCTGGTGGCGCGTTACGTCGAGCGCATGTTCGACAGGGATGACCAGCGGTAGCGACGGCTCGAATTTGGCGGAATAAATCAGCGCTGAACACGGCCGGGAATTCTGGCTTGGCGGATTCCTCGTGTTTGGCTCCCCTGCACGGTAAAATGGTGGCTCTCGTTCCGTCACTACTGCTGAAAGCAAACAATGACCATTACTGACCGTATCGAGATCAATCCGAAGATCATGCTGGGCAAGCCAGTGATCCGCGGGACACGAATCACGGTGGAACTGATCCTTCGAAAGCTGGGCGAGGGTGCGACGGAGCAGGATCTGATGCAAGCCTATCCGCATCTCACTACAGCCGATATCCAGGCGGCAGTGCACTATGCCGCCGATACGCTGGCTCACGAAGAAACTGTCCTGCTGGGTACTCGTACCTGATCGTCTTCGGAGACGTGGTTCTTGGCCGACGAGAGCTTCGGTTTTGCCGTCGTGCGCAGCCCACTTATGAGGTCTGCACAAACTTATACGCGCAGGTTCAATGTCACAGCCAGCCAAGAGATCTGCGAGGCGCCCAAGTCTGATGACACCTTCAACGAGGCACCCGCGGTGCATCGTCATCGCCGGTCCAAATGGTGCGGGCAAAACCACTTTTGCCCGTGAATTCCTTCCAAAAAATGCCGGCATCGTGAATTTCGTGAACGCTGACTTGATCGCGAGTGGACTTTCGCCCTTGCGACCGGAACTGGCGGCGCGGGCGGCCGGGCGTTTGGTGCTCGCGGAACTTGACCGTCTGGCCAAAGCGCGCGCAGATTTCGCCTTTGAAAGCACCCTTAGCGGTGTAGGCTACGTTCTGCGCCTCAAGCGATGGAGGGCGGCCGGCTATTGGATCGAGATCGTGTTCCTG
>Ga0137409_10003281_pt1 | contig 17188 bp, 16 predicted proteins | sample CZODoug1_16funga_FD_122059 | JGI IMG/M metagenome (GOLD analysis project Ga0137409, IMG submission 122059) | Vadose zone soil fungal communities from Angelo Coast Range Reserve, California, USA - CZODoug1_16fungal (Hybrid Assembly) | ecosystem: Environmental > Terrestrial > Soil > Vadose zone... | reverse complement strand
GGATTTCGCTCCCAGTCGTGCCAGGCGTTGCAGTTCCTCACGAGTCAAATCGGCCACAAATCCTCCATGGACAAAGAACTGGCCACACCGGCCAGTTCGTTGACCGAGCAATCCTAGCCCAGTCATCAGTCGGCAGTCACCACCAGCAGCAGCCAGTCAGCAACAACATCAGGCAGGGCGACTCTTCGAGGTCGTCTTGGCGGGCCTGAAAGGCTCGCCGGACCGGATTTGCAACGGAATCTCAGTACCCCGCGGACGCGCCTGCGGTTGGCTGTTCGCCGCGCGCCTGTTGCACGATCTTGACGCCCGCGCTCGCGCCGACCCTGGTCGCACCGGCGGCAATCATGGCCTTCATGCCTTCCAGATCGCGCACGCCACCGGCCGCCTTCACGCCCATCTCCGCGCCGACGACGCGGCGCATCAGGGCGACGTCTGCCGCGGTCGCCCCGCCCGGGCCAAACCCCGTGGACGTCTTCACGTAATCGGCGCCGGCGGCCTTGGCCAGCGTGCACGCGGTGATTTTCTCATCGTCGGTGAGCAGCGCCGCCTCGATGATCACCTTGCTGAGCGCGCCGCAGGCGCGGCACGGGCCCGTAACCGATTCGATGTCGCGCTCGACGAGCCGGAGGTCGCCGGACTTGAGCGCGCCGACATTGATCACCATGTCGATCTCGCGCGCGCCGTCGAAGATCGCGCGTTGCGTTTCGTATCCCTTCACATCCGGCGTCGTGGCGCCGAGCGGGAAGCCCACTACCGAGCAGACGCCGACGCCGCTGCCGGCCAGCAGCCGAGCCGCCAGCGCGACCCACGTCGGGTTGACACACACCGTCGCGAACTTGAACTGCGCCGCTTCCCTGCAGAGCTCCTCGATGTTGGCGCGCGTGGCGTCGGGCCTGAGCAGCGTGTGGTCGATCATCGACGCGACGCCGGCCGGGGCGCCGCCGCCGGCGTACAGGCCGACGCGTGTGGCGCCCGCGTCGAGGACGCCGCGCAGCCGATCGGGGCAGCAGTCGTCGACGACCGAGTGGCAGGCGCAGCGCTCCTCCGGCCGCGCCGTCGAGATCGCCAGCTCGCTGACTATCACGTCGATCAAACGTCGCAGCTCTTCACTCGTCATTCGCCGCCTTGGTCTTCAGTCCCCAGTCCCCAGCCCGCCACCCCTAGTCCCTGCCTGAACTCCGCCTCTCGAGATCCCGGATCTTCGCAAGCCGCTTGATGTACCGCGGCTCGCGCATCGGCGTCGTCAGCCAGGTCGTGACGATCGCCCGCGCTTCGTCGGCGCCGACCAGGGTCGCCCCGAGCGTCAATACGTTCGCGCCGTTGTGCTCCCGCGCGTAGCGCGCGATCGTCTCGCTGGTCGCCATCACGGCACGGATGCCTCTGATCTTGTTGGCGGCGATGGCCGAGCCGATGCCGGCTCCGTCGATGACGATGCCGCCGTCGGCCTCGCCGCGCGCGACGAGATCAGCGACCGAGGCGGCGACATCAGGGTAATCCACCGGGTCCGCGCCGTCCGTGCCAAGGTCGAGGACCGACAGGCCGCGGCCGCGAAGAAACGCCACCATCGCCCGCCGCAGCTTCACGCCGGTGTGATCGCTGGCAATCGCCACGATTCGAATATCGTCTGGCGGGGCGAGCGCGGCGTCCTCCGGCGACGCGCGCCCTTCGTGCACGACCGAAATCCGCCGGTCGTTCAGCGTGTCCTGGGCGAGCGGCGTCACGTGGCCGCCGCGCGCCAGCATCACCGTTTCGCCGCGCGCCAGCACGCGCGCGTCGCCCTCGGTGATGATGTCAAATCGTTTCATTGCGGTATGATTTCGCCTCTATGTCCGACCTGCGCCCGTGTGAAATCCTACTCTCCGCCGAACAGATTCAAAAGCGGGTCGCCGAGCTCGCGCTCGAACTGCGCCGCGACTTCCCCGACGACCTGCACGTGATCGCCGTGCTCAAGGGGGCGTTCATCTTCCTCTCCGATCTGATCAGGTACGTTCCCGGCCATGTGTCGCTCGACTTCATGGCCGTGTCGAGCTACGCGAAGGGCACGACCACGTCGGGCGAAGTCCGGCTCCTCAAGGATCTCGACACGGCGCTCGACGGCCGCAATGTGGTGATTGTCGAGGACATCGTGGACACCGGCCTGACGCTCACCTATCTGCAGGGTATTCTCCGCAGCCGCAACCCGAAATCGCTCCGCACCGCGTGCCTGCTCAGCAAGCCGTCGCGGCGCAAAGTGGATGTGAAAGTCGAATACATCGGCTTCACGATCGAGGATCGCTTCGTCGTCGGGTACGGCCTCGACTACGCCGAGCAGTACCGGAACCTCCCGTATATCACGGTACTAGGGAACTGATATTGCTGATTGATGATTGATGATTGATGGTTCACATTCAACCAATCAATCTGCAATCACCAATCAATCTGCAATCACCAATCAGCAATCCGCACTCTCTCAGCGTCCCACCGCGTCCCTGACGCGAGCGGCCAGACGATTCGCGTCCGCGATCACCGCCGTCCGGTCCAGCGTCCGCAGCTGACGATCCTTCATCAGAATCCTGCCGTTGACGATGGTCGTGCGGACGTCGTCTCCGCGCGTGACGTAGACCAGATGCGAGACAGGATCGTACATCGGCGTCTGGCGTGGAGCGCGCATCGCCACCGTGACGATGTCCGCGCGCTTGCCAGGCTCGATCGATCCGATCAGCTTCTCCATACCCAGCGCCCGCGCGCCGCCGATGGTCGCCAGATCCAGCGCGGTCTGCGCCGGCACGGCCGTCGGATCCCTGGTCGCGTGCTTGGCGAGAAACGACGCCTGACGCATCGCTTCGAACATGTCGAGATCATTGTTGCTCGCCGCGCCGTCGGTGCCGAGTCCGAGCGCCACACCCGCGGCGAGATACTTGGTCACCGGCGCCGCGCCGCTCGCCAGCTTCATGTTGCTTTCCGGGTTGTGCGACACGCCCACGCCCCGCCGCTGCAGGATGCGGATGTCGTCGTCGGTCACCCAGATGCCATGCGCGCCGAGCGTGCGCGGTCCCCAGAAGCCGATCGACTCCAGGTACGCGGTCGGCGTCATGTTGTGCTGCTCTCGCGCGATGCGCACTTCGTCTTCGGTCTCGGCGAAATGGATCAGCACCGGAGCGCCGAGCCGCCGGCCGAGCTCTGCCGCAGCCACGAGGCTGGCGCGATCGTTGGTGTACAAGGCGTGCGGGGCCACCGCCGGCACGACGAGGCCGTTGTCCTTGAATTCCTTGATGAAACGCTCCGCCCGCGCGAGGCTCTCCGCCGGTGTTCTGGCGTCCGGGGCCGGAAACTGAACGATGGTCTCGCCGAGCACCGCGCGCAATCCCGCCTCCACCGTAGTTCTCGCGATCTCCTCTTCGAAGTAATACATGTCGGCGAAGGTCGTCGTGCCCGACTCGATCATCTCGAGCGCAGCCAGCTTCGTCCCCGTGCGGACCAGCTCGGGCGACACGGTTTTTGCCTCGGCGGGAAAGATGTACTTCTGCAGCCAGTCCATCAGCGCCAGGTCGTCCGCAAGACCGCGGTACATCACCATGGGCGTGTGCGTGTGGGTGTTCACCAGGCCGGGCAACACGACCGCATCGCGTGCGTCGACGGTTTCGCGCGCCTGATATCTGGCCGCAAGTGCATCCGGCGCACCGACCTCGACGATGTCGGTGCCGTCGACGGCAATCGCGCCGGGCGACAGAACGGCGTGCGTCGCGTTTTGCGTGATCACCGTTCCGCCGACAACGAGCAGCGACACGCTGCGGCGCCCTGGCTGCGCCGCAACGGCCACGCCCGCCACGCCGGCGGGCAGCGCGATCCATAACCGCTTCATCGCGGCCGATTGTATCGCACGCATCCGAGCTCACGCCCCAAGCACCTACCCCTTGGTTTCTAGCCCCTGAGCGCATCCACCCGTGTTGTATAGTGAAGCCCGTGCCGGTGCACCTGGTCGACCATCCGCTCGTGCACGACGCGCTCGTGTCGCTCCGGGACAAGCAGACCACGCCGGATCATTTCCGGCGCGCGGCGACCCGCATCAGCGTGCTGCTGGCCGCCGAAGCGTTGAAGGATGTGCCGACCACGAATGTCACGGTCGAGACGCCGCTCGGTCCGGCGCCGGGACGCCGGATTGCATCGGACGTGGTGGTCGTGCCGGTACTGCGCGCCGGTCTCGGGATGCTGGACGCGGTGCTGGAGCTCGTGCCCGACGCGCGCGTCGGGCACATCGGGCTGCAGCGCGACGAGATGACCGCCGTCGCGTCGCAGTACTACTCGAAGCTGCCGGCGCGGCTCGACGCGAGCTTCGTGCTGATGATCGATCCGATGCTGGCAACCGGCGGCAGCGCCGTCGCCGCCCTCGATCTGCTGCAGCGGGCGCGCGCGCGGGTGATCCGCATGATCTGCATCGTCGCCGCCCCCGAAGGGGTGGCGCTCGTCGAGCAGCACCATCCGGACGTCGGCATCTATACGCCTGTCGTCGACCGCGAGCTGAACGCGCACAAGTACATCGTCCCCGGCCTCGGCGACTTCGGCGACCGGCTTTACGGGACGATTTAGTCGGGGCTTGGGGGCCGGGGGGCCAGGTGATCAGCGCTCTTAAAAGCGTCGCCCTGCAAGCTTTTTGAAACGCGATCTGACTCCTGAACGTTGGGCTTGAGAGTTGAGAGTTGAGAGTTGATGTATGGCACAGCACACAGTCGCTGCACATGAGCGCCGCGGACAGGATCGGTCTCAGCCCGACGAGCGCTGGCAGTCGTCGCTGACCGACATCGCGCCGAACAAGATTCTCGTGCGCGGGTATCCAGTCGACGAGATGATGGGCCGCCTCGGGTTCGCCGAGGCGGTCTATCTCCTGCTGATGGGTGAGCTTCCGACGCCGGCGATCGGGCGCATGCTGAACGCCGTGCTCGTGTCGTCGGTCGATCACGGCGTCACGCCGCCGTCGACGCTCGCCGCGCGCAACGTCGCGACGTCGGGCGCGCCGCTCAAGGACTGCGTGGCGGCCGGTATTCTGGCGTTCGGCCCGCATCATGGCGGCGACATCGAGTCCTGCATGCGGTTTCTCGACCGCGGGTTGACGCATATGCGCGCCGGCAAGACGGTGCAGCAGGCCGCCGAGGCGCTGGTCGCCGAGTGCGTCGCCGAAAATGATGTGCCGCCCGGCTTCGGGCACCGCTTTCACACGCGCGATCCACGCGCCGCCCGGCTGTTTCAGATGGTGCTGGAGCTCGAGCTCGAGGGCGAGCACGTGCGGCTGCTTCGCGTGGTCGAGCACGCGCTCGACGCGCAGAAGGAGCACTATGGCCGGCCGCTGCCGGTAAACGTCGATGGCGCGATTGCCGCCATCTGCGCGGACCTGGGGTTCGCGTACGAGCTGGGCAATGCGATCTTCCTCATCTCGCGGCTGCCGGGCCTCATCGCGCACGCGCACGAAGAGCGCACGCGGCAGACGCCGATGCGGCAGATCGATCCGAAGGACAACGACTACGATGGCGCGCGCCAGCGCCGCCTGCCCGAGGGCAGGAAATAGACGCGTCGCCGAATCATTCGGCGTCGACGAACTTGTAGCCGACGCCCCACGCCGTCAGAATCAACCTGGGGTCCTGAGGGTCCCGCTCGACCTTTCGTCGGAGCCGGCTGACCACCGTGTCCACGGTCCGCTCGGTCACGTCGCTGTCGCCGCTCCAGACCCTCGCCAGCAGCGCTGCCCTGCTGAACACGATGCCTCGACGCGCCGCCAGCAGATACAGCAGATCGAACTCCTGCTTCGTCAGCTTCACCGCCGTGCCCCGGACGGTGGCCTCGCGGCGTTCGGCGTCCAGTGTCAGATCGCGCGACCCGACGCCGGACGGTGACACACTCCCGTGGACATCGGCCCGATCGCTGCGCCGCAGCAGCGCGGCGGCCCGAGCCAGCAGTTCCCGCATGCCGAACGGCTTGGCGAGATAGTCGTCCGCACCGCTTTCAAGACCGAGCACGGTGTCCGACTCCGTGTCCCGCGCGGTGACCATCAGAATGGCGGTCTCTGCATTGACGCCCTGTGACCGAATGGCCCGGCAGATCGTGAAGCCATCGAGCCGGGGGAGCAGGACGTCGAGGACGATCAGGTCGAATTTCGCCGCGCGAGCGCGTTCGAGCCCGAGGATCCCGTCACCGATTTCTTCGATCTCGAAGCCCGCGTGGTTCAGGTGAATGCGCAGCAACTCGCGAATCGGCGCCTCATCTTCGACGATCAGCACCCGGCGCCGCGCGTCCGCGCCGGTCGGTATGCAGGGCGACTCTTTCAGGGTCGCCGCCGTCATCGGATCGTGTCGCCTCTCTGGGACAGGATGAGTCCGGGACAGGACAGGGCTTGCAACACTCATGTGATGAGACCGCCACGCTCCTGCAACATTTCTCACGTCCAATCGATTGACAGCGGCTGACGGGTGCAAGCACAAGGCCAGCGACCCGGGCCGTATAAAGGATTCGACATGAATGTCACCAGACGATTGGTCCGCGAGGCAGTGGCGGCATCAGGACTGCTCTTTCACCTGTCGGCGCTGCCCTCAAACGCGCAGGAAGCGAGCGGCCACTTCAACGCGCTGCAGCAGTTGAACGGGTCGGTTGCCTCGATGGTGGGCCGCGTCTCGAATAGCGTGGTGCAGATCGTCGTGACGAGCTACGGACCGGTGGATCAGGACCGCGGACCGATACGGACCTCGTGATCGGACGCCAGCGCAGCGTGAGCTCGGGCGTCGTCATCGATACCGGCGGCTACATCATGACGAACGCGCACGTCGTCAGCAACGCGCGGCGCGTCCAGGTCCTGCTGCCCGACCGCGAGAGCGAACGTCGGGCCGCCCCCTCGGGATCGTCGCCGATCGCGAACCAGGACGGCGCTCCTGTCAGCGGACGTGTCCGGAACGTCGACGCGACCGTCGTCGGTGTGGCGCGCGAGATCGATCTCGCGCTGATCAAGGTCGACGCTGGAGCGCTTTCCGCTCTGGCGATCGCCGACTACGACGCGGTACGACAAGGCGAGATCGTCTTCGCCTTCGGCAGCCCCGAGGGCCTGAGGAATTCGGTGACGATGGGGATTGTCAGCGCCGTTGCGCGACAGGTCGAGGCCGACAGCCCGCTGGTCTACATCCAGACCGACGCGCAGATTACGCACGGCAACAGCGGCGGTCCGCTCGTGAACGTCAACGGCGAGCTCGTCGGGATCAACACGTTCGTCTTCTCGGGTTCCGGCGCCAGCCAGGGGGTCGGGTTTGCGATCCCCGGCGCGCTGATCCAGATGGCGTACCCGAAGCTGCGTCAATTCGGCAACCTGCATCGCGGCGAGATCGGCATCCTGCTGCAGACGATCACACCGACGCTGGCCAGCGGGCTTGGTCTGCCGCAGGACTGGGGCGTGATGATCTCCGACGTCGCGCCGAACAGCCCCGCGGCGATCGCCGGGCTCCAGATGCAGGACATCGTCGTCAGCATCGACGGCGCGTCAGTGGACCGGCTGCCGCGGCTGGCGTTTCAGCTCTTCACGCGCAGCGCTGGCGACGTCGTCCGGCTGAAGGTGCTCCGCGGCAGGGAGTGGTACACCGCGGACGTTACGGTGGCCGACCGGTCGCCCGACCTCGATCACCTCACGGATCTCGTCGATCCGGACAAGAACCTGATCGAGAAGCTCGGCATCCTCGGCGTCGAGGTCACGAGCGCGAATCCTGCGCTCGCGTCCGGCCTGCGCGTGCCGGCCGGGATCATGGTCGCCGGCCACACGAACAACGAGGCCGATTCCGCGGATACTGGCCTCATGACCGCAGATACCATCCACGCCGTCAACGGCAAACCGGTCTCGTCGGTCGATCAGCTGCGCGCCGCATTGGAGGGACTGAAGCGGAGAACGCCGGTCGTGCTCCAGATCGAACGAAAAGGCCAATTCGTCTTTCTCGCGTTCGAGCTCGATTAGGACCGAAAAGAGGCCGTCCCGTTTTTCGCACTAAGACAAGAACGGAGAAGACGCGTGCGACCAGTGGCCGGCGACGCCGGCCACCAGCGATCCGCACGAATGGCGCGGCGTGAGGATTCCGGCTCACGGATGCGTGATCGTGATGGTGTAGGCGACCGGCGCGGTCTGGTTGCCGATGTCGTGGATCTCCACGCAAAGGACACCGGGGCTGATCGTGCCCGAGAGCTGAGCGGTCGCCCCGGCCTGCGCGCTCGTCGACGCACCGGCGAACGGCGCGCACGTCGAGCCGGCAGGCAGGCCCACCCCAAGTCCCATGACGATCGTCGATGGCGGGCCTGCGGCCGTCAGCGTCACGTCCACCTGCCCCGTCTGTGAAACCGTAAAGCCATGAGAGTCGCTGCCGGCGGTTTGCACCGTGCCGGTGAACGTCTCGGTCGTGCGCGCGACCGAGGCTGATGTCGTCGCCGTCGCGCTGTTTTTCGAGCACGCGGGCGCGGCGACTGCCAGCATGACCGCGAGCAGAACGCAGATTCTGATCACGAGTGCACGACGGTCACCGTATACGTGACAGGCTCGACCAGATTACCGACGTCATAGACCGAGACGCAGAACGTGCCGGCCACAGTGGCGGTGCCCGATATTTGCGGTGCCACGCCGGGCACCGCGGTCAGGTTGCTGATCACGGCGCAGCTGCCGACGCTCGGCGTGCCAACACCGAGCCCCACCGCTGCCCCGGGCGTCACGTTGTCCACGCTCACCTTCAAGCCGCCCACCTGCTGGACGGTGAACCGATGCGTGTTCGCGCCGCGCACCAGGAGCGTATCGCTGAAGGACTCGGTGACCGTGGGTGTCGCGGACGTGGGTATAGCCGGCACGATCGGATCGCTGCAACCGGCCGTCGCCAGACTCAGACCGAGCGCGATCGCCAGCAGCCGCTTCGCCGGCATGTGGGCCATCCGCGTCATTGCACTGTCAACGTCACGGCGCTGGTGTGCAACAGGGTTCCCACGGCACCGGTGATCGTCACCGTGTAACTGCCCGCAGGCGTGCCTCCGGTAGACGCGGGAGCCGTCTGCCCGGTCCCGGTCAACGCGGCTGTGTGGGGGCTGCCCGACGCATCATCCGCAATCGACAGCGTTCCCGGGCGCGGGCCGGCGGCGGTCGGCGCAAACGTGACGGTCACCGTGCAGCTCGCGTTCACGGCGAGCGTCGTCCCGCAGTTGTTGACCGCGCCGAAGTCTCCTGTGCTGGTGATGCCGGTGACCGCGAGCGCGCCGGTGCCGCTGTTCGTGATGTAGACGAACTGAGGCGGGCTGGTCGTCGCGACGGTCTGCGAGCCGAACGTCAGGGCAGACGGAAAAACGGCAATGCCGGCGCCCGCGGCTGCCGCACCGACTGCCAGTGTGCCCGGTCGCCCGCCGCCCGCCGCGTTGGGGCTACGACCCATGTAGGGCGCTTCTTTCAGTGTCGCCACCGCGCCGGCTGAGGGCGCCGCCGTGGAAATCGTCAGCGTCGATCGAGCGCCGGCAGCACCCGGCACGACGCTCGACGGATCGAACGCGCACGTCGTCTGCGGCGGGAGGTTCGCGCTCGCACATCCCAGGGTCACTTCGGTGTTGTATGGTCCACCCGTCGGCGTGATCGTCACCAGATGCGCGCTCGTCTGGCCGGCCGTCATCAGGGCCGTCGCTGGAGAGATGTTCACGGTGAAGTCGGTCACCACGATATTCAGCTCCGTCGGATCGGAGAAGGTGAGCCCGTTGTTGCTGGCTGCCACGCTGATCGTCCACGAGCCGGTCGGACACGTCACGGTCGCGCCTGGGGGCGTGCCACACCCGCCCGTCCAGTTCAGAGCGGTAAGGCCGCACAGATCCGGATCGATGAAGCCCAGCTGCGCGGCAGTCAGGCTCGCCCCGGACGCGGCGGTACCGTCGACCGTGAGCCTGGCGCTGGATCCTTTCCAGGTGGGGCGCGTCGCCGCGACCGAAGCGAACGCATCGGCGCGGCCGGCACCGAACACGTTGTTCGGACTCGAACCGCCCAGCGGGACGGCGCCACCGAGAATCAATCCGCGGACAGCGCCGCGCGCGTCTGCCGGCGGAATGGTCGATGCCGTGCGGTTCAGCAGACACGGTGCGCTCTGCAGCAACAGCGCCGCAAGTCCCCCCAGATGCGGAGCGGCTGCCGACGTGCCGAAGAACAGCGCGCCGAACGACCCCGCGCCGGTGACCGAGACGCCGTCGATCGCGGCGATGTCCGGCTTCACCCTCCCATCGAGCGTCGGCCCGCGGCTGCTGAAGAACTCCGCCGTCGCCGCCGACGTATCGAGACAGGATTCGTCCGGCACAGCCGCGGGAAAACGGGCAGCTGCCGCCGCCGACGCCGAACAGATCGCGCCGACCGATATCACGCTCACCGGCGATCCGCCGGCATCGCCCTGCGCCGAGACGCTGCGCGCCGCCGTGTTGTAGTTCTGCCGCTCGTGCCGCGGCGGCGCCAGCACCTGCGGGCCGGCGGCCGCGCATTCAGGTTGAAACGAAAAGATGTTGAGGTGCCTCGGCTGCGCCGCGTCCCGCACGTTCTGCACGACGATGCTGAAGAAGTCCTGGCCGCCGCGGTTCACATAGTCGATCGCCTCGACCGGATCCTGGCGGCCGCCCTGGACGTCGACGCTCCTGGCGACTACACGTCCCGTGCTCTGCTGGACGAGATACAAATCGTAGTCATTGCCCGACGCGCCAAAGGCGTCGTCCCACGTCAGAAAAATGACGACTTCACCATTCTGCGGCAGGGCGATGACGTTGAAGGGCCGCGATCCGAGGCCGAGCACGTCTGTCGTGTCCGCAGTTCGCTGGAACAGGTGCAGGTGGCCCGTGCCGGCAATACCGCTGATGGTGGTGCCATCGATCCTCGAGTCCTCGTAGAGGCCGTAGTAGTGCTCGTCGGCGTCGTTCCCGACGGCCGTGAAATAGGCGCGGATCGGAAGTGCAGGATTGTTCAGCGCGGCGCCAGTATTCAGGGACACGGCGCTGGTGCCGTCGTAGGGCTCGCCGAAGAACCCGATGTCGTCGAGCACGACATCATTCGACGCGGCGAGAAAATTCACTGCCTGGTTGAACGCGAGATCGGTGTCGCTGTTGGCGAACGACAACTTCGCTCCGGGCGCGAGATCGTGCACGGCCTCGAGGAGCGCCGTGCCTTCGGCCCCGGCGCCGGCGAATGAGCACGCGGGGGTAGCGGGCGGCAGCCCCTCGAGGTCGCCGTTGGCTTGAAACGACCGGCCGATGATGCCGCCGGACGAGCTGGTGAGAACGCCGCTCGCGTTGCGGACGCCGACGGCCGAAGGTAAATCTCCGGTGGCGATCGGCCCGCCGTCGACACCGGCACACGACGTCGTGCAGCCGGTCGCGAACACGCCTTTCAGACCGTCCGAGATGACCCCGACGCGCACGCCGGTTCCGTCGAGCCCAAACTGCTGACGCACCGCGTCGGCACGCAGGATCGCATCGCCTTCCGTCGTCACAGCGCCCGCGCGCCGGCGTGCGTACGACGGCAGACGAATCGCGTCGACGCTCGCAAGCTGAGCGACCAACTGGAGACGCGCGACCGGAACGCGCGCCTGCACGCGGCGCCTCGCAGCGTCACGGATTTCGATGGTCGCGCCGGCGTCGGTGAGCTGGCGCACGGTCTCGTCGGTCACCGCGCTCAACAGGATGTAGACCTGCACGTCGTTGTTCGTCCCGAAGCGCAGCTGGCGGGCTTGCACGGCGTCCTGTACGGATCGCGGCAGCGCGTCGAGCGACAGCATCCCCGTCTGCGCTCGCTGCGGCGCCAGCTGTCCGTTGTCTTGTGGCACGGCCTGGATCAGATCGGCCAGTACCGTCGTGAGTTTCGAGGCCGCTGCGGAACCGGCGACATCCGGCCGCTGTGCTGTCGTGGTGACAGCGATCACGGCGAATGAAGAAACAATAAGAAATCGCATGGGCGCGAACGCACCCATTAGACGATCAAGGTTTGACAGAAGTGTGGCGGCGGCTTGCCAGGGGGTTCGGAACCGAAAAGAAAGAACTCAGAACAAGCCCAGGCTTCCGAGCCGCTCGCCGGCTGCAGCGGTCTGTTCAACGGCCGCAGGCCTCATCCGACTCACCACGCCAGCACGTTCAGCTTTTCGGCGTCAAAGAAGAGCATGTCGAAGTTCCCCGGAGTGTAGCCGAGCGACCGGAGCAGTAGCGCAACCTGTCCACGATGGTGAACTCCGTGGATGGTCGCATGCTGCATGAGTGCTCCCAGCACCATTGAGCGTTTCTCGCCGCGAGGATTCGCGAATTCCACAGTCCGGGCGAGGTCGCCGTCATTCAGCTTGGACAGGAATTCGCGCACGTGTCTCTCGACTGTGCTCCAGGTGTCGACGACGGATTCGAGCGTCGGGTAATTGTCTGGTTTGAGGGCCGGGCCTCGTTCGGGACCGCCGCACCTGTCAAGCCAGCCCCATTCGGCGCTCAAGATGTGAACGAGCGTGTTCCTGATCGACCCATAGCTGCCAGCCACCGTCTGCGTGAATTGTTCCGGCGTCAGCTGCGCAACGACCTGAAAGAGTTTCCTGTTGGCCCAGTAGCCATAGTCATAAAGACGCTCGAGCTCTTTGACTGTCACATGCTGCTCCAATCCCGAGAAAGCGCATCTCGTTGCAGGGACCACCACGTCCGCCCAACGCCCGCGAACGAGTCGCGCGGCCCGGCGACAGAGTGATACCCGTTACGGCGTGCCAATCATTCTCCCACCGTGTCCTGCCCGAAACACAGACGGTAGCCGTTGCAGTCGTCTATGTCGAAGTCGCGGCAGCCGTAGGGCTGGTCGCAAATCTCGCGCGTGATCTTCACGCCTTTCGACTTGAACTCGGCATTGAGCGCGTCGGCATTGTCGATCCAGATGTTACGTTCGTCTTCCCGACCGTTTCCAGAAGCGCGTCGTCGACTACGCGCACGCGCGCGGCAAGCCGCTGACGTCGCACGAGCTCAACCCGGCGGTCGGCTTCGGCATCGACGGCATCGAGCATCTGACCGGCACGAGCCGGCGCGGCTATACGCCGAAGCAGAGCGCCACGGCGCACGCATATAAAGATGTCATCGACCCGATCGCGAAGTCGGGGGTGACGATCACACCGACCATCGTCTTGAACGGCGCATTTCGGGCGCGGCTGCTGGGCGATCGAACGCTGCTCTTCGATCGCCGGCTCGGACTGGGACTGTATCCGCTGCCGGTCGTTTCGATGCTCACCGAGCTCGTGGCCACGCGGAGCGACGGCTCACTCGACGCCGCGCTGAAGCCGTACGAGGCGAACCTGAAAGCCATTGCGGCGGCCGGCGGAAAAATCGTCGCCGGCACCGACTCGCCGATCAATCCGTACGGCCTCGCGCTGCACGTCGAGATCGAGTCGTACGTGCACGCCGGGCTCACGCCGTTTCAGGCGCTGCAGACCGCGACGGTCAACGCCGCGCAGGCGCTGGGGCTCGGTGTGGAACTCGGCACGGTCGAGGTCGGCAAGATCGCCGACCTCACGTTCCTCGGCGGCGATCCGCTCATCGACATCAAGAACACGCGAGACGTCAAGCGCGTGATGAAAGGCGGGCGCGTCTATACAGTAGAAGACCTGATCCGGAAGCGCTAATTACTCTCAGTTAAGACGAAGAGAAGACACCAGCAGCGCCACCAGGGCGATGACTACACCGGCAAAGGTCACGAAGACATACGCCTTCTGCTCCTTCCCCCAGAGGAGGAATGCCTGTCGCACGGCCCCGACAATGCAAAGCACGACGATAATACCGAGCGGCAGCCTCGAACCAGGCGTTCTGACGGCAATGAGCCACAAGCCCATCGCTGTCAGAACGACCGGTAATATCAGCCAAACCAGACGCCGCGCTTTTATTGGCACCCGCGAATTGGGAATGAACACTAGTTTCCGCAGAACGTTCGGATAGCGTCTTGAAGAGCCTTGACGCGTGCAAAGCCTAATGCCTGCGCGGCCTTGCTGAGGCCGCCAAACTGAGTCGCCAGCGTCGCGACACTGACGCCATGGCAGTTCGCGTTACCCGGGACCCCGGCGAACGGCGGCGTCAGATCGTGGCCACCCTGCCGCAGCGTGTTGATCACGGTCGGATTGGCAAATGCGGCGGGAATCTGTCCCGCGACTGCGTTGATATCCTGCGTAAAAATGAGCGGCCTCATCGCTTCAATGAACGCATCGTCGTTGCCGATTCCGCGAAGAAGAGCCCGCTGATCCGGGGTCCATCCTGAGAACGCGAGCTGTATCTCGAAATTCAGTACTTCAAAGGCGGCGATCGTCGCAACGGGAAAATTCTCGGTCGTCAAAAAGGCGACAAGCGCCTCGCGGAGATCGGCTTCCCGCGTCAGCCGCGCTCCGAATTGCAGCATGAAGCTGTTTATTGCATCGACCTGCTTCTGTTCCCAGAACGCATCCCCCACCGAGGCCGCTCCAGCCGCGCGATTGACCGCCGTAATCGTTGCACGGAGCAGGCCGACGATGTTTGCCTCATTCGTCAGCAACGCATTCAGGGCGTCGGCGTCAGCTTGTGTGAGGCCGTTTCCAGCCGTCACGAGCGCGAACGGAGCCGGTTCGGGAACCGGAATGACCATGAAGTTCAGATCGATCGGATCGATGAGAAGAAGTGTGCCAGCGGATGCCGCGATGGTGGCACTGATCGCCGCCGTCAAACCCGCGGGCAGGGTGCAGATCGGCGCGGTAATGATCCCTGCAAGGCACGCTTCAGACAACGTCCACGAGAGTCCGGACAGGATTCCGAAGCCGCCCGCGACGCCGGTCAACACGTTTTTCTGCGTGTCCGAGAACCGATGCTTTGCATTAACCGAGACGCTGACTTCGCAGCTCTCATCGCCGTCAAACCCGGTGATCGTGCCGGTGGCTGTCACGGGCGCCGTGCCGGCGGCCTTGAATATGAACGAGTGAGTGATCTCGTAATCCGGAAACGTCGCCGTCGGCCCTCCATTCGAAATGCTTACGGTGAGTGGCTCACCTTCTCCGTTTTCGTTGGGATCGACGGTATGCAGTATCGCGAGCACCGTGACTTCGTCACCGGCGTTCGCACTTGCACTCGCCTGGCATTGCTGGGCCAATGCAGGTGAGGGGAATGCACATATTGAACAAGTGATCACAGCGGACCACAGGACGGAAGCCACACGTTCAAAACGCATTTCACGCTCCTTTGGATCTCCCTGACTTTGAACCCTACTTACACCATCGATGACGAATTGTGTCGCGCATGCTAATCAACCGACCGACACCTGACAACGAATTTCGCGAGAAGATTGCGCAAATATTCCGTGCCGTTGCAAACACGCGTCGGGCCGGATCTCCACGCCGCGCGTGAGTGCTCTCTGTGACGATAGGACGATAGGAAACATCAGGGCCGTCTCGCGGTTCGCATGACGCTCGTTCTCGGTCCCCGGTCAGGCCCCCCTGCCACAGTCGCGTGCGACTGCCCTCCCTCAGACGTTCCGGGGGTTCGAAGACATGCGGCCACGATACGAGCTCCGGCCGGCCCCGCGCAGGAGGGCAACGCGGCATGACAGGAGCGCTTGCTCAACACAAGGGGTGACCATCCCGCCTGGTCACCGTTCGCGTCAGTCAGTTTCGCAATCCGCGCGTATGCCGTCGCACACTCACCACGGCAACACTGTGACGGCGCGTGTTTTGCGAACTGCCTCTTTCATAGATGGAGGAACCTCAAATGCAACCCTGGATCAACGGCAGATTACTGACTCTTTGGATCATTGTGCTGGCGATCATCGCGTGGCCATGCGTGACAGGTGGAACCGCGGGGGACCCGACACCCCTCGGCGTGCAGCGTGGATCGGTCACGTTCGATGTCGGCACCAACATGTTCTCTCTCAGCGTGCATGGCGCATCGGATGTGCTCACGGCTTCAGCTCATTTGCGGGAAGCCACCGAAGGACTTGTCATCGAGCAGGTGGAGGCCATGGTGCCGATCGAGAGCCTGACAACCGGGCTGCGACTGCGCGACGAACACATGCGGAAGTACATCTTCACCACTTCAACGGGAGACATGCCCGATCTGCGTTTTTCCAGCAGCGCCGTCACATGTCCACCCGCCGCCGATGCGCCGTCCGTGTGCGTCCTGCGGGGCGAGCTCGCCGTCCGCGGTACACCTCGACCCTTCGCCGTGGCTCTCAAGATCAGCAGGAAAGGCGACGCGTTTCGCGTCACCGGTGACGGGAAAGTGAGTCTCGCTGAGTACGGAATACCGGCTCCGTCTCAGCTCGGCGTGAGGACCGACGAAGAGGTGAAGGTTCATCTCGACTTCATGGCCAGGCCGGGAGTGCCTGTGAGCACGAGCGGGAGAGGCCGGAGGGGGGCGCGGTGACTCGGCCCCGCGTCCTCGCTCACGTGGTGGTCATCCTCGCTGCTCTCGACGCCAGGCCAGTGTTGGCTCTCCCGACAATGATCAGACTCGGGTATGACGCGTGCGTCATCTGCCATCTCTCGCCACAGGGCGGGGGGCCGCTCAACGAGTACGGCCGCGGCATCGATGAAGCCCAGAGTCTGCGCGGCGCTGAGTACCGACCTCTGGACAACGAGCTCGTGAGGACCATGACCTGGCATGGCCGCATCACGCAGGACCTGCGCATGGTGGTTCAGGACACGCGTATGTGGCCGAGCCACCAGCAAGCCACGAACGTCCTGCGGCCTCGCCTCATGTACCGGAACGTCACGCAACTGACGAGGACCTTCAGGGTGTCCGGGACGATCGCGGGGGAGACTGAAGCCGCTCCCCGACCCGGGCGCGTCTACGATCCCAGCACACCGCCGGCATCGGCATTCGTCACGACGGCGCTCGTCCATTACCGCCCGGGGAAGGCGCTGGAGCTCGCCGCCGGGCGAGACCAGCTGCCGACCGGCATCAACGTGCCGGATCTCGCCCCGTTCATCAAGTCGCGCAACCGCCTCGGATATTACGATGCGCCGCTCCAGCTCAAGATGTTCTGGGCGGGTCAGCGGTACCAGATCGTTCCGTTCGTGTACGGCCCGGCCGGAAACGAACGGGCCGGCGAGCGCGAGTCGGGGGGCGGCGCGCTTGCCGAGTTCGACGTGCTCCGCAGGCACAGGACCGTCGTTGGACTGTCGGTGCTGCAGGCCGGCGCGCACAACGGCGGCCGTCGGATGGTCGGCACGTA
>Ga0137409_10003280_pt1 | contig 17188 bp, 13 predicted proteins | sample CZODoug1_16funga_FD_122059 | JGI IMG/M metagenome (GOLD analysis project Ga0137409, IMG submission 122059) | Vadose zone soil fungal communities from Angelo Coast Range Reserve, California, USA - CZODoug1_16fungal (Hybrid Assembly) | ecosystem: Environmental > Terrestrial > Soil > Vadose zone... | reverse complement strand
TGAAGGTGATGGCGAGGATTTCTTCGGGTTTCTGTACTGAGGCGAGCAGTCGCAAAAAACGACGCACCAGCAGCTCGGTCTTTCCCGAGCCGGCGGGCGCCTGGACGATGAACGAGTGGCGCACGTCGAGCGCGCGTTCGCGCTGGGCGGCGTCTTTCATTGGAAGCCGATGCGCCGCTTAGGCGGCACCGGAGCGGGCCGCAGCAAGGGAAGAAGTTTCTGATAGACGTCGCGCAATGCGGCGTCGTGCTGCAGCAGGCTCTTGTCGATCTCGGCGAGGCGCTTGAGGATCGCCGCGTTGGCCGTGACGTGCTCGCGCAGGCGCACGAACGCGCGCACGACGAAGACGCTCATCTGCACCGCGCGCTCGCTGCGGAGGATGTTCGCGGCCATCAGCGCCCCGTGCTCGGTGAAGGCCCAAGGGCGCAGGTGCGCGCCGCGATGCTTCTGGGAACTGGTCACAGATTGTGACCGGTTCCTCTTTTCTTCCCTATTTTCAATGGATTGAAGACTTGAGATCGCAATTTTCGATCTCAAGTTCGATGCCTCAGCTTGCTCCAACTGAAACGCGAAATCACGAGGAAAGCGATTGGAATTGCGCTTCACCGCCTGGTTCAGCTGCTTGGTTGCGACTCCATAGAGCCGCGCCAAGTCTGCATCGAGCAACACCCTTTGGCCGCGCACCGTGAAGATCAGCGGTTCGAGTTGTTCGTTGGCGATCGCTCTTTTCATCGACGTTCCTCCCTCCGCTCTCAACGCCCGGAAGGAAGAACCGCCGACAGGGCTGGCGGAGATCACTCCTCGAACTCCTCTTCCGCGAGCACATTGATCTTTTCGTACACCCGGCAGAGCGTCTCCAGGCCGCAGTAGCGGCAGGTCATGAGGTCCTTCTTCGGGTCGACGCCCGCCTCGCCGCGCGCGAACGAGGCGCCGAGCGACTCGGCCTCGTTCTTCCACGCCTGCAGCAGCGGCTGCCACGCCTTCGCCTTCTGCACCTTGGGGATCGCCTTGTCGTCGCGCGAGTAGCCCATGAAGCGCATCTCGCCGGGACGCACCTTGGCGAAGGCGACCGCAGTTATCTCCTCCTTCGCCGCCACCGCGTAGAGCGCGAGCTGCGGCTCGTCGGGGCGCGGCGGGTCCCAGCGCCGCGGCGTGATGTTGCCGCCGGTCTTGTAGTCGATGATCGCGTGGCCGCCGCTCGCGAGCTTGTCCATGCGGTCGATGCGCGCCGCGAACTCGAGGCCGGCGAATTCCAGGGTTCGCTTCTCTTCGAGGTGCAGAACCGAAAAGTCCGGCCGGCCTTTCTCGACTTCGAGCCACTCGCGCGCGAGGCGCGCCAGGCGCGCGCGCTCGAGGTCGGCGATGCGGCCTTCGAGCTTGAGCTCCTTCACCGCGGCCGCCGCGGCTTGCTCGATGAAGGGATCAACATCTTTTTTTAATGATTCACTATCTTTTAGTAGCTCCCAGAGGCTCCTCATCAGCTCGTGCACCAGCTTGCCGCGCTCTGAGGCATCCAGCCCGCCCGAGGGTTCCTCCATCTCCTCGGCGGCGAGGCGATGGCGCGCGAAGGCGCGGAACGGGCACGCCGCCTGGTCGGAGAGGACTTTCGTTCCACCTCTTATCTGTTTCGCCCTGACGGGGGGCGCTACGCGATCCTCGAGGGTTTGCCGTTTCTTCGCTTTGAAGATCTCGTCGCGGAATCTCGGGAAGGCTGGTACTTCGACCGGTTTCACGGGAACGTCGGCGATCAGCGGGCTCGGCAGGACATCGCGGTCCTGCTCTTTCGTGAAGAACGAGAACACCACCTCGCCCGCGGCCTGCTTCCAGCCGTCGGTGATGCGCCGGTCGAGCGCGAGCGAAGTCTCGGCGCTCGCCTCGGGGATGCCGGCCTTGCGCTGCAGCGCGAGCGGCAGGAAGGGATTGGGCGCGCTCTTCAGCGGCCAGGCCTCGTCGGTGAGGCCGGTCACCCAGAGATGGTCGAACTCCGCGCCGACCGACTCGAGGAGACCCAGCACCTGGATCGGCGTGTCGGGACTCTCGGGCTGGAACAGGGTGTCGGCGCAGATCTTCCTCAGGATCTGAAACGCGCCTGAGAAAGGTATTTCTCCGGAAACGCGGTCCAGCTTCGAAAGCTCGCCGAGCGCCTCGTGCCACTTGGCCTGCGCCTGGAATTCGTCCGAGTCGAGCAGGCGCTCGCCGGGGAAGCCCGCGGCCTCGAGCACCGCCGAGAAATGCCGCGCCCACTCGGCCGGCGTCTTCTGCGAGAAGAGCCCGGTCTCGCGCATCGCGAAGACCCGCTCCAGCCGGTCGCGGAGGACGGTCTTTTTCTCGAGGAAGGCGATCAGCTTCGGCAGCGCGACGGTGACGCCGAGCTTGTCGCGCAGCCGCGCCTCGAGCTTCATGCGCGCGCCGAGCTCGCTGTCGGCGGCGGCGATGAACGGCGAGCGCACCAGCCGGCTCATTTCGCCAAAGGAGAGCTCTTCCTGAGAGAAGCGAAGAACGAGCAGGGCAAGCGCGACGACCGGGTACTGATCCAGGGGAACGCCGATCGAGATGTTGAAAGGCTTTACGCCTTCGCCCATGACGCGAGAGAAAACGCGCGCAACCTCTTTGCGTCTCTTCTGAAGATCCGGAACGACGACGCCGATGCGGACGGAATTCAGCCGCGCCCTCGCCCACTGCGCCGCGGTCTCGAGCTCCTTCTTCGCCGAATCGAAGGAGGTCCTCGCCACCGAACCGGACTTCGCGTCGGGCTTGATGAAGGATGTTTCCACGCCGAGCGCGGTAAGGAATTCCTTGGTCTGCGGCGGCAGGATATCGAAGGCGTAGGCGACCACCGTCTTCGGCAGCTTCAGCTCGGGGAGGAACTTGTGCAGCAGGTCGGGGAGCTGTGCGCTATCGACCTGGTTTTCGGTTTTCTTCTTGTAGTGATTCAACCATTGCGAAAAAGCACGGGTGTCGTCGTTGCTTTCTCCCGGGCGGACGCGCCACAGGTTGGCGAGGCTCCAGGCGTCGCGGCATTTCGCCGCCGTGCCCTCCACCGCCAGCAGGTCGCTGCCGGCGACGACCTGCCTCCAGATCTCCTCCTCCTGCGCCGGCGTGAGCAGCATCGGCAGCTCGGCCGAGAGATCCGAGTAGAGCCCGTCCTCGTAGAGCCGACCGACGAAGGCGCCGAACGGCAGAATGTCCGGCGCTTCCCAAACAGATAATTTGTTTTTTATTTGAAAAGAATCAAACTCAAGCATCAACGCCTGAGAAAGACGCTTGTTCGGCGTGACGACGGTGATGCGCGCCGCGTGACCCTCGGCGAGGCGCGCGAAGAGCTCGGCTTTCGAGCGCATCGCTGCCGACTAGCGGCGCCGGTCGAGCAACGCCTTGGCCCGTTCCGTCAGCTTGTAGTGCACCGTCTTGTCGACTGAGATCTCGCGAATCAGGGCATGCCTGCCCTCGGTACCGCGGTCGAGCGCGTTGATCAGCCAGCCCGCGGTTTCGACGCTGTCGCTGTCGTTCGCGGTCTTGTAGCTCGCACGGAGCTGCGCGGCGAGGAGGTCGACGACGGCCTGGTCTTTCTCGTGCGTCATGAACGCCCGCTTGGCGCCGACCCGCTGCAGGAACTGGTCGTCCGAGCGCAGCATGTTGAGGATCCGGTTGACGTCGTCGTTGAGCTTCGGATCGAACTTGCTGCGATCCGAGATCACCGGGTTCCACTTCGCGTACTGCGGCATGTCGCGCAGCGCCGAGAGCGCGTAGTTGCGGTAGATCTTGTCCTCGGTGAAGCGCGAGAGCGTGTCCTTGTACTTGTCCAGGCCGGAGAAGCCGAGCGCGCGGAAGTACCAGGCGACGCGGGCCCGATCCTCCCGGATGTTGCGGACGTCCTCGCAGTCGGCGAGCAGGCGCTTCTCCACCGCGTCGAACAGGCGCGGATCGGAAAGCCCCATGCCCGAGAGCGCCTCGAACTCGGTCGCCTGCGTCCGCGGGTTCAGCTCGCCGAGCAGGCCGATGTAGTACTGCACGTCCTCTTCGATCGTCTTGCCGGAAGCCGAGGCGGCGACGCAGAGCGAAAGAATCAGGGCGATAAGGCGCGGCATGCGGCTATGCTATCCAAATGATCAGGATCGCGGCAGAGGAAGCCTGGGCGCCGGCGGATGTCCTCGCCCGGTACAAGAAACTGCTCGCCGAGAAGCCCGCGTCCTGGGACCCGGGCTTCCGCAGCCTGTGGGGCTTCTTCCTCGGCCCGACTGAGCGCGCCACGTCGCTCGTCACCCGCATCCAGGACCTGGGCGAGCGGCGCCTCGCCGACATGGACGCGACCGGCATCGCCCGGCAGCTCGTCTTCTTGAGCTCGCCCGGCGTGCAGGTGTTCGATGCCGCCACCGCGGTCTCGCTCGCCCGCGACTACAACGACCAGCTGGCTGCTGCGACTCGCAAACACCCCGATCGTTATTCAGCCCTGGCGGCCATCGCTCCGCACGCTCCAGGAGACGCCGCCAGAGAACTGGAAAGAGCCGTGAAGACGCTCGGCTTCAAGGGGGCCGTCGTCAACTCGCACACCCAGGGCGAGTACCTCGACGACCCGAAGTTCTGGCCGATCTTCGAGGCGGCGCAGGCGCTCGACGTGCCGATCTACATCCACCCCAACACGCCGCCGCGCGAGATGATCGGCCCGTTCCTGCCGCGCGGCCTCGACGGCGCGATCTACGGCTTCGCGGTCGAGACCGGCCTGCACCTGATGCGCATCGTGCTCGCCGGCGTGTTCGATCGCTTCCCGAAGCTGCGCGTGGTGGTGGGCCACCTCGGCGAAGGCCTGCCGTTCTGGCTGTTCCGGCTCGACTTCATGCACGCGGCGATGGTGCGCTCCGATCGCTACCCAGGGGTCAAAAAATTACTTAGAAAACCCAGTGAATACTTCCGCGAGAACATCTGGGTCACGACCAGCGGCATGCAGTGGGCGCCGGCGATCCAGTTCTGCATCTCGGTGCTCGGCATCGAGCGGGTGATGTACGCGATGGACTATCCCTACCAGTTCGTGCCCGACGAGGTGAAGGTCACGGACGAGCTGCCGATCAGCGAGGCCGACCGGAAGAAGCTTTATCAGGACAACGTCGAGCGGGTCTTCCGGTTGTAGTACGCTCTCACGGCTGAAGAACGACAAGGAGGAAGTACCCATGAAATATTTCCGTCTCGCCGCTCTCGCGCTGCTCGCCCCGTGTGCTGCCATGGCGAATACCACCGATGACGCCAGGGCCGGCGGCGGAGCCATCATCGGCAACGTCGGCGCGAGCATCGACATCGTCGGCAACTCCTCGCTGCAGAACCACAGCGGCAGCTCGCATGCCATCGACATGGGATTCTCGATCGGCAAGGCCAAGGGCAAGCAGGACCGCGAAGTGGGCGACCAGCGGGTGATCTTCGGCGGCGAGACCTTCCTCGGCGCGGCGGGGGACATCGACTGGACGAGCACCATCCGGCTCGCGCACATCGGCTATCGCCCGCGCTACTGGTTCGGGCAAAGCAACTTCGCCCTCGAAGGCGTGATCGGCGCCGGCTGGGCCGGGCTCGGCGTGAAGGGCGTCGCCGCCAACGGCCAGTCCGCCGCGGAGCAGCTGAGCAACGGCGGCCTCGTGCTCGGCCTCGGCGGCATCTGGCGTTTCGCGCAGGCGACCAGCCTGCAGCTGCGCGTCCTGCAATTCGTCTCCGGCGACAAGGAGGGGGTCACCAGCGCCTCGCGCGGCGACGTCTCGGTCGCGCACGCGCTCGGCAAGAACTTCCAGATCCGCGGCGGTCTCGGCTACATCAGCGCGTATTCGGCGCGCGAGAACGCCGACGACACCATCGTCAAGTCGCCGATCCGCGCCGGCGGCCTCGGCCTGGTGCTCGGCGTCGATCTGGTTTTCTAAGACGAGCTTCTAGCCCGCAAGCAGCGACTCGATCCGGGCGACGATCGCCTCGACCGGCTCGCTCTTCGACACCGCGGCGCGGCCGCCGAGCTGGCCGGCGAGGCGCTTCAGCTCCCCCGGGCCGACCAGGCCGGTGAGGAACAGCACCGGGATGCCGCGCAGCTCGTCGTCGGCGAACAGCGCGCTGGAAATGTCGCCGCCGTCCACCTCCGGCATGTCGACGTCGCAAAGGATGAGCTGCGGCTTCTCCTTGCGCGCCAGCGCCAGCACTTCGCTCGAGACGCTGGTGGTCAGCACCTCGTAGCGCGAGGCGAGCTTCGCCCGCCAGAACTCCAGCACCGCGTCGTCGTCGTCGACCACCAAGATCCTGCGCTTGCTCATTGGATGACCACATTATCCAGATGGGCGCGCACCGCGCTCACGCGGCGCGCCAGGTCGGCCGTCTCGCCCTGCGCCGCCGCGTCCTGCAGCGCGCGGCACTGGGCGCCGGCCCACTTGAAGCCATACAGCGCGAAGCTGCCGGCGAGCTTGTGCGCCAGGCGCCGGAACTTTTCGCGGTCGCCCGCGGCAAGCGCCTGCGGCAGCTCTTCGAGCGCCTCGCGCCGCGAGCGCAGGAAATCGGGGAGGGTCGGGCGCAGATCCGCGTCGAGGTTCACGGGATCTTTTTCATGGGCATCTTCCTCTCTCTTCCTCGCCGGTGTTTTCTCGCCGCCGGCGAGCACCGCCCAGAGCGTCTCGCGCGCCGCCGGCTTGACCAGGTAGTCGTCGCAGCCGCAGTTGAGGGCGCGCTCGATGCTGCGCGTGTCGTCGTTGGAGGAGATGGCGACGATGCGCAGCGGCTTCTTCAGCTGGCCCTGCATCTTGCGCAGCCGACCGGCGGCCTCGTAGCCGTCCATCACCGGCATCTCCAGGTCGAGCAGCACCACGTCGGGCCAGTCGCCCCTCGCCGCGTCGAGCGCGGCGCGGCCGTTGACCGCCATGGTCAGCATCAGCGGCGGGCTGGGCAGCATGCGGCGGAACACCAGGCGATTGAACTCGTCGTCGTCCACCACCAGCACCTTGAGCGGCGGCAGCACCGGCAGGCGCTCGGCGCGCGAGCCGGTCGGCGCCGCGGGCGCGTGCTCCTCGCTCGGCGCGGCGGCGTGCGCCGCGCGCATGCGCACCGACAGCGTGGTGCCGGCCTCGGCGTCGCTGTGCATCGTGATCTCGCCTTCCTGCACCCGCGCCATCAGCCGCGCCGAGTAGGCGCCGAGGCCGACGCCGCCGTCCTTGCCGGTGGTGGCGTACTTCTCGAAGAAGTGCGGGCGCACCTTGGGCGAGATCTCGCCCGGATTGTGGACGTGCACCGAGACCGCGTCGCCCGCGCCCTCGACCGTGACCGTGACCACGCCGCTCTCGGGCGCCGCCTCGATCGCATTCTTCACCAGGTTGGCGAGCATCGAATAGGACAAGAGCTCCTCGGCGCGCGCCGTGGCGCGGCCCGACTGCTTCAGAGTGATCACCACGTCCTTCGACGCGGCCTGGCTCTCGAGGTCGCCGGCGACCTTGCGCGCCACTTCCGAGAGGTCGACCGCCTGGGCGCGGAACTGGTAGGTGCCCTGCTCCATGCGGAAGATGTCGAGCGAGAGGTTGACCATCGACAGGATGCGGTAGCCGGCGCGCTCGACGATGCTGAGCAGCTCCTCGTCCTCGCGCGAGAGCTTGGCGCTCTGGCGCAGCAGGCGCGAGACGGCGATCACGCTGTTCAGCGGCGTCTTCAGGTCGTGGCGCGACATGCGCTCCACTTCCTCGCGCAGGCGCACGCTCGCGCGCAGCGCCTCGTCCTGCGCGCGCCGCGCGGAGATGTCGATCATCGCCGCGAGCATGCGCACGGCCTTGCCGTTCGCGTCGGCGATCACCTTCTGCTGCGACAGCACCCAGAGCACCTTGCCGTCGGTGCGCACCACACGGAACTCCACGCTGCCGCCCTGCAGCGTGGCGATCGCCCGGTCGCGCGCCTCGGTGAAGCGCGCGCGATCCTCCGGGTGCACCTGGTAGCGGAACAGCGGGTACTCCCCGGAGGCGGGCAGCGGTCCGCGCAGCCACTCCGGCGAGTCGCTCCAGGTCAGCCGGTCGTTGGCGATGTCGCGGTCGAGGATGATCATGCCCGCCGCCTGCTGCCCGAGCTGCAGCCGCTCGCGCTCCCCGTGCAGCCTTTCCTCCGCCTCGCGGCGCTCCGAGATGTCGGCCAGCGTGGCGATGAAGCGCCGCGAAAAGCCCTTCTCGTCGCGCACCGAGACGCCCTGCGCCTGCACCCAGACATGGCTGCCGTCGGCGCGGCGCAGGCGGTAGTCGATCGGCTCGTGGAAGTCCTCGCGGCTGTCGATGATGTGCTGGCGGAAGCGCGAGCGGACGCGGCCGACGTCATCGGGGTGCACCAGCTCGAAGTAGTCGGGCCAGCCGGAGGTGTCGACGTCGGGCGGGTAGCCGAGGATTTCCTTGAAGCGCGGCGAGTAGTAGGCGGTGCGCGTCGCCGCATCCCAGTCGAGCATGCCGAGCGTGGAGGACTGCACCACCAGCGCGAGGCGCTGCTGCTCCATCGCCAGCGCCTCCTCGATCGCCTTGCGGTCGCTGGTGTCGATGCTCGCGGTGAGCACGCCCAGCAGCTTGCCCTGCGAGTCGACCATCGCGGTGCGCGTCTGCAGGTAGCGCTTGTCGCCGAGCGTGAAGTCCGCCGGCGGCGGCGGATTGCCCGCGCCGGCGGCGATCGCCGCGGCGTCGAGCGCGAGCAGCGCATCCGCTTCCGCTGCCGTGGCGCGGTCGCGCGGGCTGGTGCCGATCACCTGGTCTCGCAGGTGCCCGTAATACTTCTCCCAGGTGCGGTTGACGAACACGTAGCGGCCGTCGAGGCCGCGCATCGACAGCGCGACCGGCACCGAGTCGAACACGTCGGTCGCGAACTTGGCCTGGTCGAGCGCCCGGCGCGCTTCGGCGTCGAAGGCGCGGATCGCGCGCCGGGTCAGGATCACTCCCGGTGCGACCACGTAGGCGATGAAGCCGGCCGGCTCGACGCCCTCGAGCCCGAGCAGGCCGAGCGTGATCACCGGGTAGGTGATCGCCATCGCCATGATCACCAGGGGCCAGGTGTTGCGCCGCTCGCGCACCAGGCGCAGGGAAGCGAAGGTCGCCCAGGCCGCGACGCCGCAGGCGAGCGCCTGCGTGAGCGCCAGCGCGCCGGCGATGCCGGAGACCACGCCGGCGATCGCGATCGCCGCGGCGAGGCGGTGCGGCCACCTGCCCGGCCGCAGCTCGGCGACGAACCAGGCGAAGAACGGCAGCGAGGCGAGCCCGAGCCAGCCCCCCGCCGCCCCGCCGAGCAGCAGCTGCGCGGCGATGCAGGCGAGGAAGCAGCCGAGCGAGAGCGCCACCAGGTCGCTGCGGCGCGAAACGAACACCATCACCGCGCCGAATGCCATGGCGCCGACCGCGCCGGCGAGTACGAAGGTCACTGCCATATTTCCCCGGGCGAAATAGTACGATGCGGCGCTAGGGAGGGCCGATGGGAATTCAATTCCGCGCAATCCTCGCCCTGGCGGGCGCGCTGCTCCTCGCCGGCTGCGTCGGCGGCACCACCACCCATATCGACCTCAACGACAGCAGCGTCGTCATCCCGACGGTGCGCATGTCGGTCGATTTCGGCGACCGGCCGGGTCCCCGTTCCCACCCGCATACCTCGCACGCCGTCGAGCTCGGCCTGAGCAGCGCGACCGGCAGCGACACCATGCACGTCCCGGCGGGCCAGCAGCCGATCGTCTTCGGCGGCGAGGTGTTCGCCGCGCCGCAGGACGTGCGCGCCGAGTTCGGCTTCCGCTTTGTCGAGCTCGCCTACCGGTTCCGCTACCTGCCCGAGAACCGCGGCCTGGGCATGGAAGCGCTCGCCGGCCTCGCCTACGCGCAGCTCGGCCTGCGCCTCACCGGGGCGACCAAGGTCGCGGCGGAGCGGCTGGACGGCACCGGAGTCGTGGTCGGCCTCGGCGGCCTGTGGCGTCTCTGGCCCTCGGGCAGCATCCAGCTGCGCGGCACCGGCTTCGCCTCCAGCACCAGCGAAGGCGTGAGCAGCGTCGCCCGCTACGAAATCGCGTTCGCGCAGGCGCTCGGCCGCAACGCGGCGGTGCGTCTGGGCTACGCGGGCTGGGACGTGAAGTCGCGGCGCGAGGATGACGACTTCAGCAACTCGAACCGCTCGCCGATCCGGGTACGCTTCTCCGGCCCCGCGCTCGGCTTGGAGCTCATGTTCTAGCGCGGAAGCTCATCTCTCCAATATGGCGGTGACGCCCATGCCGCCGGCGGCGCAGATCGAGATCAGCCCGCGGCCCGAGCCGCGCTGAGCAAGCTGCTTCGCCAGCGTCGCGACGATGCGCGCGCCGGTGGCGGCAAACGGATGGCCGATCGCGACGCTGGAACCGACGGGATTCATTTTTTTCCGGTCGATCGATCCCAGCGCCGAGCGGTTCAACCGGGTTCGACAGAAGTCTTCCGACTCCCAGGCCTTCAGCGTGCACAGCACCTGCGCAGCGAAAGCCTCGTGGATCTCGTAGATGTCGAAGTCCTGCAGCTTGAGCTTGGCGCGATCGAGCATGCGCGGCACGGCGTACGCCGGCGCCATCAGCATGCCTTCCTTCGGACCGGCCATTCCCACGAAATCGACCGCCGCGGTTTCTGAAAAAGTAATGAACGCTTGCGGCACCAACCCACGCTGCCGCGCCCAGTCCTCACTCCCCAACAAGACACAGGCCGCGCCGTCGGTGAGCGGCGAGCTGTTGCCCGCGGTCAGCGTGCCCGCGGCGCTGCGGTCGAACGCGGTCTTCAGCGTCGCGAGCTTTTCCAGCGAAGCCTCGGCGCGGACGTTGTTGTCGCGCGCGAGATTCTCGAAAGGGAAGACGAGGTCGGAGAAGAACCCGTCCTTCCAGGCCCTGGCGGCGTTCTGGTGGCTGGCGAACGCGAGCTCGTCCTGCTCGCGGCGGCCGATCTTCCATTCCTTCGCCATCTCCTCGCAGTGCTCGCCCATCGACAGGCCGGTGCGCGGCTCGGCGATGCCGGGATGCGTCGGCTTGAGGTCTTTCAGGCGGATGGAGCCAATGGTCGAGACGCGTTCGCCGAAGGATCTCGCACGATTCAGTTTCAGCACCGCCCGCTGCAGCTTCGTGCCGTAGCCGAGCGGGATGTCGCTCGCGCTGTCCGCGCCGCCGGCGATCGCCGAGTCGATCTCGCCCGCGGCGATGCGCTGCGCGAGCTGCGCGGTGGCGGAGAGGCTGGTGCCGCAGGCGCGCTGCAGGTCGTAGGCCGGCGTCGTGGGATGGATCCCGGCGCCGAGCATCGATTCGCGCGCCAGGTTCCAGTCGCGCGAGTGCTTGATCACCGCGCCGGCGGCGACTTCGCCCAGTTTTTCATTTTTTAGAGAGTACTGATCAACTAAGAGACGAAAAGCCGCTGTGAGCATGTCCTGGTTGCTCGACTCGGCGTAGACGGTGTTGGCGCGCGCGAAGGGGATGCGGGCGCCTCCCAGAATGGCGACCCGGCGTGGTATGGTCATGACGAGGAGGAACTCATGGTGAGGAGCCTTATTCTATTGGCAGCGGCGCTCGCGCTGCCCGCGGCTGCGCAGGATTATCCGCTGCGCGAGATCCGCTCGATCTGCAATTTCTCCGCAGGCTCGGGCGCCGACATCGTGGTGCGCTTCTACAGCGACCGCCTGTCGAAGCTCGCCGGCAAGCCAGTGGTGGTGGAGAACCGCCCCGGCGTGCAAGGGGCGCTGGCGAGCGACGTGGTCGCGAAGTCGAAACCCGACGGCTACACCCTCATGATCACGCCGGCGTCGTCGACCATCGCCACCGCGCCGTATCTCTTCAAGAAGCTGCCATTCGATCCGAAGAAGGACTTCGCGCCGGTGACGACGATCGCCTCGCTCAGTTTCGTCTTCGCCGTCGACGCCGCCGGGCCGATCCAATCGATCAAGGATTTAATAAATTATCTAAAACAAAAACCGTCGGACGGCTTCTACGGCACCGGCTCGAACAGCGGCCAGGTGGCGGCGGAGCTGTTCAAGGAGCAAGCCGGCCTGAGCACGACCTATGTTCCCTACAAGGTCACGACCGACGCGCTCACCGGCGTGCTGCTCGGGCAGGTCGCGTTCATTTCCTACGACGCGACCTGGGCGGTGACGCAGACTGGACCGGGCGGCAAGATCCGCGTCCTCGCCGTCACCTCGGCGAAGCGCTCGACCTCGCTGCCGAACGTGCCGACGCTGCAGGAGCTCGGCTACAAGGATTTCGACATCACGCCCTGGTGGGCGGTGGTGGTGCCCGCCGGCACACCGAAGGCGATCGTCGACAAGCTCGCCGGCTGGTTCAACCAGATCACCGCCGCCGAGGACACCAAGGCGTTCCTCGCGCGCAGCGCGCTCGATCCCTTCCCCGGCTCGCCCGAATCGATGGCCGCGCTGCTCGCGACCGAGACCGAACGCTGGGGACGCTACGTCAAGCTGGCGAAGATCGAGCCGCAGTAAATTAGTCCATCGGCTCCATCTTGACGATGGACGCGCCGTGGTTGCTGCCCACCCAGAAGGTCACCGGGGTCGTCGAGTTGTCGACGAACACGCGGCGGATGTTGGTGGTGCGCGGCAATAGGTACTCGGTCATCCGGCCGTTCTTGGTGTCGAGGCGCGTGACGCGGTCGGTGATCATCGAGCCGGTCCACGCCTCGCCGTTCTTGTCGAGCACGACGTCGTAGGGCGACGCCCAGCGCGTCGGCAGCTGCCAGAGCTTGAACTCGCCGCTCTTCGTGTCCAGCACGCCGATGCGGTCGTCGCGATAGAGGCCGAACCACAGGCGGTCCTGCGCGTCCATGCTGCCGCGGCGCGGCGCCGAGACCTTCGCCTCGGTCGGAATCATGAACAGCTTCACTTCGCCGGTCTTCGCGTCGATGCGGCCGATGTGACGATGGCGGAAGTCGGTGAACCAGGCGTTGTTCTGCGAGTCGGGAACGACGTCGTAGATGTTGTGCGGCTCGCCCTTCGGCGCGCTCTTGAACGGCTCCCAGGTCTCGATCCTGCCCGTGGCGAGGTCGAGCCGGTGCACGCCGGCAAAGCCGTTGTTCTGCGTCCACACCTTGCCGTCGACGTGCGCGAACTGCGGGCTCACCATGTTGATCTGCGCCGCGTCGATGTTCTGCTCCTTGGGCAGCGTCCAGACGCTGAACTTCTGCGCCCGGCGGTCGAACTTGACGATCGTCGCCTGGTACATGTTGCCGAGCCAGAGGTTGCCGTCGCGGTCCGAGCGCAGGCCGAGCAGCCCGGTCGGAAAGCCCGGCTTGTTTTCCTTGATCGGGTATTCCGTCACCTTGCCGGTGTGCGGATCGAGGCGCCCGAGGTTCTGCTCGCCGAAGCTCGAATACCAGGCGATGCCCTCTGCGTCGACGATGACGTCGTGCGGCGAGATGGTCTCGCGCGGCAGCTCGTACTCGGTATAGATGACGCGCGTCGCGCGGCCGGCGGGGCGCGGCAGCGTGCGCAGCGGGTAGGTCCACATCTTTTCCGGGCCGAGGTTGATGGTGCTCAGGTACTCGGCGGCGGCGCGGTACACCTGCACTCGCTGGTCGCCGCGCTCCTCCATCAGCCGCTCCGCCTTGCGCAGCTGCGGATGCTGCGGAATGCTCTGGTTGACGTAGCTCTGCATGCGCGGCAGGACCGTTTTCATGAACGTCTCGGCATCGAAGGGGGAGCGCACCACCCGCTCGAGCGTGTGGCAGCCCACGCAATTGAGGAGCTGCCCCTTCTGCGCATCGGTGCCCGGCACGCTCGCCATCCACTCGCCGTTGGAGAGCTGCGCGGCGAGGTCCTTCGCCTTCTGCAGCTCCAGGTTCGCCGTCCCCGGAACGGAAACTTCCCGGGCCAATTCGTAGCCGGCCGCTCGAACCGTCAGGCTGTATTTGCCGGGAGCGAGCTTCGCCGCCGGAAAGCTGTAGTTGCCCTTGGCGTCGCTCACCACGGTCACGGTGATCGTCGAGCCGGCGCGCTTGGCGCTCACCAGCACGCCCTCCATGGCGCCCTCTTCCTTCGAGCTGACCTTGCCGCTGAGCTGGGCGTGTGCCGTACCGAGGAACAGCCAGAGAAGCAGAAGCGTCGAGCGCATGGAAACCTCCTCGCGGGCGAGTCTACTCCGGAAGCTTGAGCTTTCCCTTGATGACTTTGCGCGTCGGCGTCAGCGGCATGTCAGGGACGATCACCAGCCGCTCGGGCAGCTTGTTCTTGGCGATGTTCTTCTGCAGCAAGTACTCGGTCAATTCTTCCAGACGCACCGGCTCTTCCTTGTTTCTCAAAACCAGAAAGACACAGGCCTTCTCGCCGAGGATCGGGTCGGGCATCGGCACGACCGCCGATTGCAGCACCTTCGGGTGCGAGTCGAGCAGGTCCTCGACGTCGCGCGGATTGAACTTCACGCCGCCGCGGTTGATGATGTCCTTGACCCGCCCGGTGATCGAGTAGTTGCCCGCCGCGTCCACGGCCGCGAGGTCGCCGGTGCGGTACCAGCCGTCGGCCGTGAACGCCGCCGCATTCGCTTCGTCGTTGTCGTAGAAGCCGGGAAAGAGCAGGCAGCCCCGCACCTGCAATTCGCCGTCGGCGATCCGCACTTCGGTGCCCGGGCTCGGCCGCCCCGCGCTCGAGCAGTGCACCTCGAGCGCGTCGCCCGGCCGCGTGTAGAGCGCGCCCTGGGTCTCGGTCATTCCCCAGAGCTGCGTCACCGCGCAGTCCTTCACCCGCGAGGAGAAGTCGCGCACCAGCGGCGGCGGGCAGGCGCTGCCCGACATGATCGCGAGCCTGAGCGACGACCAGTCGTGCTTGTCGAACAATCCTTGCGCACGCACCGCCGCGATGTGTGCAGGTGCGGTCCACAGCGCAGTCGGCTTTTCCTTTTCTATTAACGCACTCAGATCAGGCGGGGTGAAAGCGGGCAACAACACCGAGGCAGCGCCGCAGGCAAATGCGCAATGCAATTCGTACAGCCCGAAGAGATGCGTGAACGGCGCCGCGGAGACGATACGGTCGGATGCCGTGAGCCGGTGCTCCGGCACGCCGAGCCGCGCGTTCGAGAGCATGGTGTGATAGTTGTGCGGCACGCCCTTCGGCGCGGCGGTGGTGCCCGAGGTGTAGAGCAGCAGGAACGGGTCGGCCGCCACCGGACCCGGCACGTCTTTCGAGAGTGGCTCGGCGCAGTCGATCTCGGCGAAAGCGCGGCCGATGTCATTGAAAAGATTTTTTGAAGGAGGAAGACAAATGCCGAGCTTCGCCCGGCTGTGCTTCAGGAGCGCCGCGATCTCGGCGCCGCGATAGGGCATGTGCAGCGTGCTCATCACCGCGCCGAGGCGGCAGATGGCGAGGAAGGCGATCACGAACTCGGGCGTGTTCGGCAGCTGCACCGCCACGACTTCGCCGCGCGCCACGCCCGCGCGCCGCAGCCCTTCCGCGAAACGCAGAACTCGCTCTTCCAGTTCTCTCCAAGAAATGACCTGGCCGGCGATCAGCGCCGGTGCATCCGGTCTTGTTTTTGAATGAGAAGACAACCATCCGGGTAGCGTGTCGTCGCGCCACCAGCCGCGCTCGACGTAGCGGCGCGCGAGCTCGGCATCGAACCGGAAAGCGCCGCGCAGGCGCAGCGCGTCTTCGCTGTAGCTGAAGCGGTCTTCGAGGCGCACCACTCTCTCCGGCCGGTAGCGGCGGCCGCCGCCGAGATCGAGAAGGTACGCCGTCTGCCCGATGCGGAAGCGCCGCGATTCCTCGCTGTTGCGGATGAACATCACCTGCTCGCGCGTCAGGCCGAGGCGCTCGGCGATCTGCCCGTCGGCGAGTCCCATCGCCTCGCGCTGGCGCTCGATCTCGACCCAATCGAGGCGCCGCACCGGGTCGCCCTCGCGCGTCTGCAGGTTGTGGCTCATCTGGAACACCGTCTCGCCGAAAGTGGCGAGCATCGCCTCGGTAATGCCCAGCTGCTCGCGCGTCATGCCGCGCGCCACGTCAGTCCTTGGAACGGAGCACGGGGTCTGCCTGCGGCGCCTTGGTGGCGATCGGGCAGACGCGCATGCATTCGAAGCACTGCGCGAACCACGCACCCGAGCCGGCCGACACTTTGTACCAGAGCATCTTGCGATCCGGATCGAGCAGGCCTTCGGCGCCCTGCGAGCGCACTTCGTCCTTCACGGCCTCTGCGAGAATTTTGGGCACCGCCTCGTACTCCTGCGTCAGCTCGGCGCACGCCGCCATGTCGTAGCGCATCAGCTTCTGCTTGCCCTGCGCGTCGATCTCGCCCGAGAGGCACTGCGCCGGGCAGAACTTCATGCACGGCGTGCGGCCGATCTGGCGGTACATGCTGACGCACGACGGCGCCGGGCACGGGTTCTCCGCCATCGGCGCGTCGGGCTCGAGCTCGAGCTCGGTGAACACCGAGGCGTAGTACATGAAGCCGTACTCGGGGTGCAGCAGGATGTCGCCGGCGAGCGAGCGGGCGCCGATGCCGGCGAGCTCGGCGTGCAGCTTCAGGCTCTGCAGCGGCACGCGCGGCCCGCCCTCGGGATCGAGGTCGGGCGGCACGTAGACCGAAGGCGCGCCGAATTGCTGCTCGATGTGGAAGGCGAGCCCGTAGGCCACGCCGTAGGCGCGCGTCTCGGTCGATCCCGAATACGCCATCGCCTTGGCCGGCATCTGCCACGTGCCCTGGGTCTGGCCGCCGACGCCGAGGGAAATCACCGACTTCACCCGCGGGAAGAGGTCGCTCGGCCGGTGCCCCGCCGGCGCGATGCGCTCGCAGGCCTCGAGGCTGGCGATCCCGACTGCGAGCGCCCCGCGCTTCTTGCAGTAGTCGAAGATGGCCTGCTTTGCGTCCTGCATCGTCGTATATTAGCTCGCGGTGGACGACACCCTTCTCCTCGCCCGGGCCCAGTTCGGGCTGAACATCGCCTTCCACATCCTGTTCCCGACGATCACCATCGGGCTCGCCTGGCTGGTCGCGTATTTCCGCATCCAATACGAGCGCACGCGCGATGCCGCGTGGCTCGCCACCTACAAGCTGTGGGTCAAGGTGTTCGCGCTCACCTTCGCCATGGGCGTGGTCACCGGAATCACCATGAGCTTCCAGTTCGGCACCAACTGGCCGGGCTTCATGGCGGCCGTCGGCAACATCGCCGGCCCGCTGCTCGCCTACGAGGTGCTGACCGCGTTCTTCCTCGAGGCGACCTTCCTCGGCGTGATGCTGTTCGGCATG
>Ga0137409_10003279_pt1 | contig 17188 bp, 17 predicted proteins | sample CZODoug1_16funga_FD_122059 | JGI IMG/M metagenome (GOLD analysis project Ga0137409, IMG submission 122059) | Vadose zone soil fungal communities from Angelo Coast Range Reserve, California, USA - CZODoug1_16fungal (Hybrid Assembly) | ecosystem: Environmental > Terrestrial > Soil > Vadose zone... | reverse complement strand
CTGCTCGAGCAACCCTCCCGTCTCGCGGATGAAGTAGTGGACGTAGGGCGTCGGGTCCTTCTCGATGAGATCGACCGCCCTCGCCTGCGCGCGGAACATTTTCGCGAGCGTCTTGCCGTCGAGATCGTCGCCGGCGGCTTCGCTGCGCGTCGAGTGCGATTCGATCAGGATGCGCATGCCCCACTTCTGGGCGACGCTGATCCAGGGTTCCATCACGCTCGCCGCCGCGACCTTGCCATCGCGCACCGCCTCCAGGCGCTTGAGCATCGAACCGACGTTGGTCCGCTTGACGTGCGCGGGCTCGAGGAAACCTTCCATCATCTTGAGCGTGGTGAACTCCGAGCCGTTGCTCGGCGTCACCGCGATCGGCTTGTCCTTCAGCATCTCCGGCTCGTAGAGCTTGGAATCGCGGGAGACGACGATGGCGAACATCGACATCGAGGCGCCGAGCGCCACGATCTTGCGCTCGCGCAGACCCTGGGTCTTCGCCTCAACCGCACGCTTCATGATGCCCCATTCGCACATTCGGTACTGGTCGATTCCGCCCTCGTTGTAGACCGAGTCGAGAGGGCGGTCGAACACCGAATCGAATTTGACGAAGTGCGAGGTCGTGACCTGGGCCATGCCCGGCGTCGTCACGAACTCGAGGTCCAGGCCTTCGTCCCTGAAGAACCCCCTGTCGCGCGCGACCAGCACGGGCAGGTCGTGCACCGCGTTCATGATCGCTATCTGGGGCTTGGTCGAGACTTCCTGAGTGGCCATAGGGCGTTCTCCCATGTGGACCGTCGGAATTGCGATACCGGGAATCCTCGTCGATGATCCTACCGGCTCCGGCGGGTGTCAACGTTCAGCAGCAATCGCAGTCAAACCCTTCGAGGACAGCGAGCGCGCTCTTGAACCATGCGGGCGGAAGGTCGTCGAGGGCGACCTCCTGCACCGGCTTGAACACCCTGAATTGGCAGCGCTGCTCCGCGATCCAGAACACTGCGACCGTCTCGACCGGCGGGCAGCCCGGAACGGCGCAGGCGATCTCCCACACGTGGATCTGTGCATCGCGCGCCAGCCCGAAGCGCTCACGCGTCCACTCCAGTACTCGATCGAGAGCCTCGAGGCGCTCGGGGGTTTTCCTGGCCGGTCCCAGCATCGCATCAGCCTATCAGATGCATGCGAAAATGCGCTTATGGCACACCCCGATCGTTTTCTGCTCGCCGGCGTCATGGGCTGGCCGGTGATGCACTCGCGTTCGCCGATGTTCCACAACTACTGGTTCGAGAAGCACGGTCTCGCGGGCAGTTACGTGCCGCTCGCGATCAAGCCCGAAAATCTCGACGCCGCGCTGCGCGGGCTTCATCCGCTCGGCTTCGCCGGCGTCAACGTCACGATTCCGCACAAGCAGGAGGCGATGAAGATCGTCCACGAGGTCGATGCGCTCGCGAAACGCATCGGCGCGATCAGCTGCATCACCGTAAGGCCGGACGGGACGCTCGCCGGCACCAACAACGACTGCTACGGATTCCTCCGCGCCGTCGGGCAAGAACACCCCGGCTGGCGGGCCGACGCCGGGCCGGCGGTGGTGATCGGCGCGGGCGGCGGCTCGCGCGCCGTGTGCTACGGGCTCGCGCAGGAAGGGGCACGGGAAATCCGGCTCGTCAACCGCACGCTCTCGCACGCGAAGGACATCGCCGGACAATTCGGCGGACCGATCAAGGTGCTGTCCTGGGAGGAGCGCCACGACGCGCTCGAGGGGGCGGCCATGGTCGTCAACACGACCAGCCAGGGCATGGTCGGCAATCCGGCGCTCGAGATCAGGCTCGACAAGCTGCCGAAGAGCGCGCTCGCCGCCGACATCGTCTACATTCCGCTCGAGACGCCGTTTCTCGCCGCGGCACGCGCGCGCGGCAACCGCACCATCAACGGCCTGGGAATGTTGCTCAACCAGGGCAGACCGGCGTGGAAGGCGTGGTTCGGGATCGAGCCCGAGGTGACGCCCGAGATCCGGGCGATGGTGGAGAAGACGATCTAGATCAGCGCCCGCAACGTTGCGGCGTATTCCGCGGGATCGAAGCCGACCAGCAGTCTCGACCCTGCCTCGACGATGGGCCGCTTGATCGCGCTCGAGTTGTGCGCGAGCAACGCGAGCGCGCGGGCCTCGGTCGGATTCTCGCGCAGCGCCTCGGGGATCTTGCGCCAGGTCGGCCCGCGGGTGTTCGCGAGCTTTTCCCAGCCCGCGCGCGCCGCCCATTCCTTGAGCTTTCCGGGCGGAACGCCGTCCTTCTTGTAGTCGTGGAAATCGTAGGCGATTTTCTTTCCGTCCAGCCACGCGAACGCCTTCTTCATTGTGTCGCAGTTCTTGATGCCGTAGATTTTCGCCTTCATTTCAGCCCAGCTTCGCCCTGAAATGGTCCCAGGTGCGCTTGAACAGGCCCGCGTTCCACAGCTTCTCGCGGCACAATGCGATCTCCTCTTCGCTGAACACGTAGGGCTTGCCGATCTGCAGGGCCATGTACTGGCGGTAGGCGTTCTCCTCCATGTAATTCGCGAGAACGAATGCCTCGACGATGTCCTTGCCGACCGTCACCGCGCCGTGCGACTTCATCAGCGCCGCCGGCCGGTCGCCTAGCGTCGCCGCGAGCCGGTCGGCCATCGCGCGGTTGTTGATCGAGTTAGGCGAATCGAGCAGCGGCACCGGATGGACGAGCGAGCCCTGCGCGTACACCGGCTTGTAGGTCTCGCCCACCATGGTGAGGAAGGTCGACCACTTCGGATGTGCGTGCACGATCGCCCTGACCTCGGGCCGCACGCGGTAGATTCCGCAGTGCAGATGGCGCTCGAGCGGCGCGTTGCCCTTGCCCTCGAGCTGGTTCGCTTCGAGGTCGATCACGCAGATGTCCTCGGCCGTGAGGCGGCTGCGCTGGCACGAGCCAATGTTGATGAGGATGCGGTCATCGTCCAGACGGATGCTGCAATGCCCGTTGTAGTCGATGATTTCCGAGCGCTCGAGCATGCGGATACAGTCGACCAATTGCTGCTTTAGCTCGGGCAGCGACGCCGCTCCGCCGATTTCCTTCAGTTTGGGCTGTGACATGGTGCTCTCCTTACCATTTCACCTGGCTGCGGACCATCGTACGCCACAGATGCCAGGCGCGCACGCCCGCGCCTTGGTTGACCGCGTCGGCGAGCCTCGCTTCCTCGGGGTCGAGCGCGGCGATGGCCGCGCCGTTCCCCAGGGCGACGGTCCAGTGTTGGATGCGGGCGTTCACCTCCGTGTACACGGCGCGGAACACCGCCGTTTCCAGCGAAGCTCCGCAGGCGACGCTGCCGTGGGCGCGCATCAGCGCGACGTCCTGCCTTCCCATGATCTCCGCAAGGGCAACGCCCTTCGCGCCGTCGCTCACGAGGAGATTGGTCGCGCCGAACTTCTCGCGGATGTCGAACACCGGCACGCCCGCGGCGATGAAAGCCGCGTTGTGAAACATCGCGCGCATCGGCACGTCGACCAGGCCGAAGGGAATCACCGAAGGCGAATGGCTGTGCACCACCGCCATGACGTCGGGCCGCGCCTTGTAGATCTCGCCATGGATGAAGCGCTCCAGGAAGCTCCCGCGGCCCGCGGCGTTGCAGGGGTTGCTCTCCAGATCGTACTCGATGATGTCCCTGGGCGTGACCAGCGCCGGCGCGAGTGCGCGCGCCATCAGGTAGCGCTCGGGCGCCGACGGGTGGCGCATCGAGACGTGGCCGAAGCCGTCGACCACGCCCTGCGCGGCGAGAATGCGGCTCGCCGCGGCGAGGTCGGCGATGCGCTGGGGCGGGACCTTTCCTCCGGTCTTGGGGGTGGCGCCGGAATTCGTGGGCGAGGGGCGTTTCGGTTTCGACATACGTTCCTTTTGAGATATCGCCTTGCGGAAGCGATGATAGCGGAATCGCCGGAGATAGTAGAATACCGGCGCAGTCCCGCCGTCTATGCAGCCCATCATCTCCGTCGCAGGTCTCTCCAAGACGTACGCCTCCGGCTTCTCGGCGCTGAAGAACGTCGACCTCGAGATCCGTCGCGGCGAGATCTTCGCCCTGCTCGGTCCGAACGGCGCCGGAAAGACCACGCTCATCAGCATCGTCTGCGGGATCGTCAACCCGAGCGAGGGAACGATCACGGTGGACGGCCACGACATCGTCCGCGACTACCGCGCCTCGCGGTCGGTCATCGGCCTGGTGCCGCAGGAGCTGACGACCGACGCTTTCGAATCGGTATGGAACACCGTGTCCTTCAGCCGCGGGTTGTTCGGCAAGCCGAAAAATCCCGGACACATCGAGAAGGTCCTCAAGGACCTGTCCTTGTGGGACAAGAAAGACAGCAAGGTGATGACGCTCTCGGGCGGGATGAAGCGGCGCCTGCTGATCGCCAAGGCGCTGTCGCACGAGCCGCGCGTCCTCTTCCTCGACGAGCCGACCGCGGGGGTCGACGTCAATCTGCGCCAGGACATGTGGAAGCTGGTGCGCGCGCTGCAGGTCGCCGGCGTCACCATCATCCTGACGACGCACTACATCGACGAGGCCGAGGAGATGGCCGATCGGATAGGCGTGATCAGCAAGGGCGAGATCATCCTGGTCGAGGACAAGAAAGAGCTGATGCGCAAGCTCGGGAAAAAGCAGCTGACGCTGCATCTCGAGCAGCCGCTCGAGCGCCTGCCTCCCGCGCTCTCCGCCCACAGGCTCGAGCTCTCGGGCAAGGGAAGCGACCTGATCTACACCTACGACGAGCGCGGCGACCGCTCGGCGATCACGGCACTCCTCAAGGACCTCGCCGACGCGGGCATCCGCTTCAAGGACCTGCAGACGACACAGACCTCGCTCGAGGACATCTTCGTCACCTTGGTGAGCGACAGAAAATGAACGCGATTAACGTATACGCGATACGCGCCATCTACAAATTCGAGATGTCGCGCACGCGACGCACGCTGATGCAGAGCATCATCGCCCCGGTGATTTCGACGGCCTTGTACTTCGTCGTCTTCGGCGCGGCGATCGGCGCTCGCATACCCGAGGTCGAGAACGTCAGCTACGGCGCCTTCATCGTGCCGGGGCTCATCATGCTGTCGCTGCTGACGCAGAGCCTCTCCAATGCCTCCTTCGGTATCTATTTTCCCAAGTTCACCGGGACGATCTACGAGCTCCTCTCGGCACCGGTCTCCTATTTCGAGATCGTGGTGAGCTATGTGGGGGCGGCGGCCACCAAGTCGATGATTCTCGGCCTCATCATCCTGGGGACGGCAGCGGTGCTGGTCCCGCTCAGGATCGAGCATCCCGCCTGGATGATTCTCTTTCTAGTGCTGACCTCGGTGACCTTCAGCCTCATTGGCTTCATCATCGGCATCTGGGCCGACGGTTTCGAGAAGCTCCAGGCCATACCGCTCCTCATCATCACCCCACTGACGTTTCTCGGCGGCAGCTTCTACTCGATCGATATGCTGCCGCCCTTCTGGCAGACGGTCTCGCTGTTCAACCCCGTGGTGTATCTGGTGAGTGGCTTCCGCTGGAGCTTCTACGGCCTCGCCGACGTGAGCGTCGGGGTGAGCCTAGGAGTGACCTGCGTGTTCCTCGCCGGCTCGCTCGCGGTGGTCGCGTGGATCTTCAGAACGGGATATCGGCTCAAAACCTAGAACGTTCTCCCGACGCTCGAGGAAAGCGTTGCGTGATCGCCTTGAGTGCCGCCTCGAAGTGTGCGTTACACCCCTGCCCGGTTTTCGCCGCGCCGGCTGCTGCGTCGAACCCGATGGGTGCGGCGCCTTCCGGGGCGCATCCCCATGCAAAAGCCGCACCGAGCACGGCACACGCGTCCATTCCGTCAATTGCCCCTTGTCCCATGGCGTTTCCCCTTCTGTCGGGCCATGCAAAACCGTCCCTGCACAACACCAGCTTAGTTCCAGGCGAGGGGGGGCGCTGTTAGGCTTGCCACCAGCAGCTTGTGGAATATTCACACGGAAGAAGGACGTCTCCCCCCTTCGGGCTTGACGGCATCGACGGTCCGGCCGCGCGCGAAGAGAGCGTGCGCGACCTGCTCGACAATCTGGACGTGATACTGCGTCGCGAGCTCGCCATGGAAAGCGCTATGAGAATCAACGAGTTCACTCGGAAAGTCCTGATCCTTGCGTGTCCAGGCTTGACAACAGAAACATCATGACTATATTATTCATATATGAATAAACCAGCCAAGCTGCGCTCCCGCAACCCGGGTAACGCCGATAGCCAGATGATGTATTCGCTCGTTCGGGCCGCGCATGTGCTCGAATCGCGCCTGGAAGACGCATTGGAACAGGTCGGGCTGTCGTTGCCGAAATTCGGCGCGCTGTCGCACCTGGTCAAGGAGGGCGAGCCGCTGAGCCTGAGCGAGTGCGCAACGAAGATGACCTGCGTGCGCTCGAACATGACACAGCTCATGGACCGTCTCGAGGCGGACGGGCTGGTGCGCCGAGTGGAAGACCCCGAGGATCGCCGGGCCGTGAGGGCGGTAGCGACACCCCTCGGCAAGGAGCGCTATGCAGCCGGGGTGAAGCAGGTCGAGAAAGTGCACGCGGAGTTCAGTGAAACGATTTCGAGCATCGACCGCGGCACGCTCGAACGCGTCCTGTCGGCGATCAAGTGAGTGCTTTTTTTTAACCGAATAGTACATATATGAAAAGTATAGATAAGACCTATCTCCGGCCCCGCACTGCGGTCGATTACCTCAGAGGTCAGTGGATTGCGGCGGCCGGTCGGCAATCCCGCCCCATTCGCTCACCTGGACGGATCATGACGACGTACCTCCGCCGTTTCCTCAAGAACGGTCTTTATCTCGCCGCGATCCTTCTCGTGCCCGGTGCTCTGATCGGCGCGCCGATTCTCTGGTGGATCGGTCACCGCCGAAAAGCCGCAGCGACCGGCGTGGACAGCATGTTCCTGACACAACGTCGTCAGCAGCCGTGGCGCAGGCTCGGCGCCGACTACCAGCAGCCTCTATCGAAAGGATGAATCCCATGCGTAAAACTCTCAAGACCGCGGCAATGGTGCTGGCGCTCGCTGCCCCGGCCTCCCCCGCTGAGGAGCTGGCGCCGGACGCGCTCGTCAAGAACATTTCGCTCGAGGTGCTCGCGGCGATTCGCCAGGACGCGGACATCCGGGCCGGTAATCCGAACAAGATCGCGAGCCTCGTTGAGGCGAAGATCCTGCCCCACTTCGATTTTGCGCATACGACCCGGATCGCGATGGGCGCCAACTGGCGGCGCGCCAGCCCCGAGCAGCGCGAGCAGCTCATCCGGGAATTTCGGACGCTTCTGGTGCGCACGTATTCCACCGCGCTCTCCAACTACCGTGACCAGGTTATCGATTTCAAGCCCTTGCGCGCCCAGGCCGGCGATGAGCAAGTGAGCGTCAGGTCTGAAGTCAAGCAATCGGGCGCTCAAGCGGTTTCCATCGACTACGACATGGAGAAGACCTCGTCGGGATGGAAGGTCTACGACGTCAAGATCGGCGGCGTGAGCCTCGCGGCTACTTATCGAGACACTTTCGCCGAGGAAGTCCGCAACCATGGCATCGAGGGCCTGATCAATCTCCTCTCGGGGAAGAACCGCCAGAACGAAGGGCGGCCCGCCTCGGTCGATACGTAGCCGGGCTTTACTACGCAAGGAAGACTTTATTTTCGCGCCATTGTCGATTTCATGCTGCTGTGAACTTCGTTGTCGTAGCAAGGACGATAGATCGCGGGCCTCGCCCGTTTCAAACTGAAGGGGAAACAAGACCATGAAAGTCAGGAACTCTTATTTGGCTGCCGTTTCGGCAATCTCGCTCGCGGCGGTCGCGGCCCTGCTCTCCGGCTGCGAGCCCGCTAATTCGCAACCGCACGGAGGCGTGCCGCCGCCGGAAGTCGCGGTGGTAACGGTGCAGCCGCAGTCGGTGCCGGCGACGTTCGAATACGTCGGCCAGACCGCGGGCTCGCGCGAGGTCGAGGTGCGTGCGCGGGTTACGGGCATAGTCCTGAAACGCAACTATCGCGAAGGCGCGCCGGTCGCGCAGGGGCAGTCGATGTTCACCATCGATCCCGCGCCCTTCGAAGTGGCCGCTGCGCGGGCCGAGGCCGCACTCACCAGCGCCGAGGCGAAGCTCGCACAGGCGAAACGCAACAGCACGCGCCTCAAGCCCCTGTTCGAAATCAAGGCCGCGAGCCAGAAGGACTTCGACGACGCGGCCTCGGCCGAGCAAGTCGCCGAGGCCGAGGTGAAGACCGCGCGCGCCAATCTCGCGGATGCGCGGCTCAACCTCGGCTACACCCGCGTCGAGGCGCCGATCGCCGGCATCGCCAGCCGCGCGCAGCGTTCCGAGGGGAACTACGTGTCCGGTCCGGACGTACTGCTGACGACCGTGTCGCAGATCGACCCGATCTACGTTCTCTTCGGCGTCGCCGATGAGGAGCGCGTCAGGCTCGCCCGCGAGGTGGACGCGGGACGTCTGGTGCTGCCCCGCGACGGGCGTTTCGAGGTAACGCTGAAGCTCGCCGACGGCAGCGTATACAAGGAAACCGGCAAGCCCAATTTCACCGACGTGCGCGTCTCCGGAAACACGAGCACCAGCGAAGCGCGCGCCGAGCTGCCCAATCCCGCGGGCTTCCTGCATCCCGGCCAGTTCGTACGCGTCGCCCTAAAAGGGGCGCAGCGGCCCGCCGCGATCCTGGTGCCGCAGCGCGCGGTGCTCGAAAGTCCCAAGGGCAAGTTCGTCTATGTCGTCAACGCCGAGAGCAAGGCCGAGCCCCGGACGATCGAGCTCGGCGACTGGCAGGGCAACGCCTGGATAGTCACGGCAGGCCTCAACGCCGGAGACAAGGTGATCGTCGACGGCGTGATGAAAATCGGCCCCGGCGCGCCGGTGACGGTCGCCGCGACGCCCGACAGCGATGCGAACAAGACCCCGCCGCAGGCGGCGGGCGACGGCCGGCCCGGGGGAGAAGCATCCCTCGCGGTCGCGAAGAAATAGGGGACCGCCATGTTCTCGCGCCTATTCATCGACCGTCCCATCTTCGCCGCGGTGCTCTCGGTTTTCATCGTGATCGCAGGGCTTGCCGCGATGCGCAACCTGCCGATCGCGCAGTACCCCGAGATCGCACCTCCGGTCGTGACTGTCACGGCCAACTATCCGGGGGCTTCCGCGACGGTGGTCGAGCAGACCGTGGCGGCGCCGATCGAGAACGCCATCAACGGCATCGAGCACATGATCTACATGAGCTCGACCTCGACCTCGAACGGCACGGTACAGATTCAAGTCACCTTCGACATCGGCACCGATATCGACCAGGCCGCGGTGAACATAAACAACCGGGTCAGGCAGGTCGAGCCGCGTCTGCCCGCGGAAGTGCGCCGCCTCGGCGTCACCGTGGAAAAGAGCTCCTCGTCGTTCCTGCTGGTCGCCGCGTTCTACTCGCCCGAGAGCCGCTACGACAGCCTTTACATCAGCAACTACGTCACGATGAACGTGCTCGACGTGGTGAAGCGCGTCCCCGGCACGACCAACGTGCAGATCTTCGGCGCCAAGGATTATGCGATGCGCATCTGGGTCAGGCCGGACCGCCTCACGCAGCTCAAACTCACGACGGCGGACCTGATCGCCGTGCTGAACGAGCAGAACGCGCAGTTTGCCGCGGGGAAGATCGGGCAGACGCCTACCGGCGGCCCGCAGGAGCTCGTCTACACCATCACCACCAAAGGGCGGCTGGCCGACCCGGCCGAATTCGAGAACATCATCGTGCGCGCCAATCCGGACGGCTCCACCCTGCGTCTGAAGGATGTCGCGCGCGTGGAGCTCGGCTCGAAAGACTACGAATTCATCGGCCGCGTCAACGGCAAGGAAGCGGTTCTGGTCGGCGTGTTCCTGCAGCCCGGCGCCAACGCGCTCGAAGTCTCGAAGAGCGTCAAGAACGTCGTACGAACCGCCTCTGCCCGCTTCCCTGACGGCATGGTCTACTCCGTGCCGTACGACACGACGCGCTTCGTGGAAGTATCTATCCGCGAAGTGGTCAAGACACTCGCCGAGGCGATGGCGCTCGTATTTCTCGTCGTCTTCGTCTTCCTGCAGAACTGGCGCGCCACCCTCATCCCGTTCGCCGCGGTCCCGGTATCCCTGATCGGCACTTTTGCGGGGCTGTACCTGCTCGGCTATTCCATCAACACCCTCACGCTGTTCGGAATGGTGCTCGCGATCGGAATCGTGGTCGACGACGCCATCGTCGTGCTGGAGAACGTCGAGCGCATCATGCGCGAGGAACATCTGGATGCGCGCGAAGCGGCGGTCAAGGCGATGAAAGAGGTGACCAGTCCGATCATCGCCATCGTGCTGGTGCTGTGCGCGGTATTCGTGCCGATCGCGTTTCTCGGCGGCCTCGCGGGCGAGCTCTACCGCCAGTTTGCAGTCACGATCTCGATCGCCGTGGTGATCTCCGGGGCCGTGGCACTGACGCTCACGCCTTCCCTGTGCGTCCTGATCCTGAAGCGCGAGCACAGGCAGCCGGGGCGCTTTTTCGACTGGTTCAACCGCTGGTTTCACCAAGTGACCGGCCGCTACGCCGACGGCGTGGCCTGGATGCTCCGCCGCGGGGGCATCGGCGTCGCGCTCTTTGCCGGAATGGTCATGCTCGCGGCCGGGCTGTGGCGCATCGCACCGGGGAGCCTCGTGCCCGACGAGGATCAGGGCTGGTTCCTCACCGTGGTGATCCTGCCCGACGGGGCGACGCTCGAACGCACCGACCGCGTCGTCGCCGAAGTCGTGGAGGCGATCCGCTCCAACCCGGCCAATGAAAACGCGATAGCGTTCACGGGTTTCGACTTCATCGGCGGCGGCTACCGCAACAACGCCGCGACGATCTTCGTCACGCAGAAGGACTGGGACGAGCGCTCCGCTACGACCCCGCAGCTCGTCGGCGAGGTCTTCATGAAGACGGCGCGAATCAAGGAAGCCCTGGTGCTCGCCTTCGCGCCGCCGCCGATCTTCGGCCTGGGAACGGCGGGTGGATTCGAGTTCTATATCCAGAACCACGGCGAGGGAGGCCCGCAGCGCACCGCCGAGGCGGTGCAGCAATTCCTCGGGCGCGCGAGCAAGGAGCCGCAGCTCGCCTTCGTCAACACCTTCTGGCGCGCCAACGTGCCGCAGCTCCAAGTGGATCTCGACCGCGACAAGGCCAAGGCGCTCGGCGTGCCGATCGACGCCCTCTATGGAACGCTCGCGGCCACCGCCGGCACCTATTACGTCAACGACTTCAACAAGTACGGGCGCACCTGGCAGGTGCTGATGTCGGCCGAGCCGGCCTACCGCAAGCGCCCAGACTCCATCGGCGACATCTACGTGCGGTCGCAGAAGGGCGAGATGGTGCCGCTCAACGCGCTCGCAAACGTCCGCTATTCCTCGGGTCCAGACTCGCTCGATCGCTTCAACAACCTGCCCGCGGTGAAGCTGATCGGGCAAGGCGCATCTGGAGTCTCCTCCGGCCAGGCGATCCAGGCGGTCGAGAAAATCGCGGCCGAGGCCTTGCCGCCTGATTTCACCTATGACTGGAGCGGCACCTCGTTTCAGGAAAAGCGCTCGAGCGGCACCGCGGCGATCGCGTTAGGCCTCGCCGTGCTCATGGTGTTCCTGATCCTCGCGGCGCAGTACGAAAAATGGTCGTTGCCGCTCTCGGTGCTGCTGGCGCTGCCGTTCGGCACCTTCGGTGCGCTTGCAGCCGTTTGGCTGCGCGGATTCACCAACGATGTGTATTTCCAGATCGGGCTGGTGACGCTCCTCGGCCTGGCGGCCAAGAACGCCATCCTGATCGTGGAGTACGCAGTGCTCAAGCATCACGAGGGACTGTCGACCTCGGCAGCGGCGCTCGAGGCCGCGCGGCTGCGTTTCCGGCCGATCCTGATGACCTCGCTCGCCTTCATCCTCGGCGTGCTGCCGCTCGCGATCTCGGTGGGCGCCGGCGCGGGCGCGCGGCGCTCCGTAGGCACGGGCGTCATGGGCGGGATGATCGCTGCGACGTTTCTCGCGATCTTCTTCGTGCCGCTGTTTTTCAGGCTCGTCACCGACCGCAAGCTCTCCGAGAAGCGCGCCGCCGCGGAACTACGGGCGGAAGTCGAGCGCGAGCGGGAGCGCTCGCACAGAGCGACAGAAGTTCCGCATCACACTCAACTCAGCGCGGAGGACGGCCATGCGTAAGCTCCTTGCCCTTGGATTCGCCTTGCTCCTTGCCGGCTGCACCGGCCTGAGCCCGAACTACACCAAGCCCGCGGTCGATCTGCCCGCGGGCTGGCGCGACGCCCCGGCCGACGGGGTGCAGGCCCGTGATGTGCGCTGGTGGAAGGTCTACGGCGACCCGGTGCTCGACCGCCTCATCGACGAGGCGCTCGCCCATAACGCGAACCTCATGCTCGCGATCGCCCGCGTCGACGAGGCGCGCGCCGCCCTATCGGTGACTTCGGCCGATCAGCAGCCGCAAATCAGCGCCGATGTCAGCCACAGCCGCACCCGCGTCTCGCAGCGCAGCCCGGTGAGCATTCCGCCGGGCGTCGATCCCGAGTTCAACAGCACCCGGGCAACGGTGGGCGTCTCCTACGAGATCGACCTGTGGGGCCGGCTGCGCAACGCCACGTTCGCCGCGCGCGCCGACCTGCTCGCGACCGAGGCCGCACGCGAGACGGTGCTCATTACGCTGACCTCGGACGTGGCGCAGGCCTATTTTGCGTTGCGCGCGTTCGACGGGCAGCTCGCCGCCACCCGGCGCTCGCTCGCGGCGCGCAGAGAGGCGCTCGGCATGCAAAAGAGGCGCTTCGAGGTCGGCGACATCTCGGAGTTCGACTACCGCCAGCTCGAGGCTGACGTTGCCGCCGCACGCGCCCAGCTGCCGGTGCTGGAGTTGCAGCGTGCACAGCAGGAAAACGCGCTTGCCGTGCTGCTAGGCAAGAGTCCCCGGGCGATCTACGCGGGCGAACTCGAGGCGGGAAGCGACCCCGAAGGCCAGACGGCGGCGATCGTCGTTCCTACGGGCCTGCCCTCGGGCCTTCTGCTGCGCCGGCCGGACCTGGTCCAGGCCGAGCAGACGCTCATCGCCGCGAACGCACGCGTCGCCGTGGCGCGCGCGGCCTACTTCCCCACGCTTTCCCTCACCGGTTATCTGGGCAGCGAGAGCGTGGCCCTGTCCGACCTGTTCACCGGACCGGCCGGGATCTGGCGCGCGGCGCTGGCGGCCGGACAGCCGATCTACACGGGCGGGCGTATCGACGCACAGGTGCAGGCTGCCGGCGCGCGCGAACGCCAGGCGCTCGCCCAGTACCAGCTCGCGATCCAGAACGCATTCCGCGACGTGCGGGACGCGCTCGTGGCGCAGGCCAAGGCGCGCGAGCGGCTCGAGGCCGAGAGCGAGCGCGTGACGGCTTTGCGAACCGCGCTGCGGTTTGCGCGCCTTCGCTACCAGAACGGCATGACCAGCCAGCTCGACGTGCTCGATGCGGAGCGCAACCTGCTCGCCGCCGAGCAGAACCGCATCGACGCGTTGCGCTCCCAGCGCGCGGCCATCGCCGACCTTTTCAAGGCGCTCGGCGGAGTCTGGTCGTAGAAAAGGAAACAGTCATGACGGCTTCGCGGCGCTCTTTCGTCTGGCTGCTGTTCTTCAGCGGCCTCATCATCTCGCCGTGCATGGGGCTGCGCCAGAGCCTGGGCCTGTTCATGCTGATGGACGAGCGGCCGCGCGTGCGCGCGGGCTCGCCCGAGGCGGTTCCCGCCTGAGCCGGGCGACGAGCGGATGGAACCATGGCAGGGCGTGCGCTGCTCCTCCTCGCGCTGCTGCTGCCGGCGTGGGCGCAGGGCTCTCCATCCGACGGCGGCGAAGGGCGGCAGGAGTCACCCGCCTTCAACGGCCTCCTGCGCATGCGCGATCTCACGCCTTTCGGTTTCCTGCGCCTCGACATGCTGCCCGCGAGCGCGGCCTCGGGCCCGACCGGCAGCTGGGGCGTGGAGGTCGACGCCGGCTACCAGAACACCTGGGCGCTCAGCCCGAATGTCCAGCAGTACCTCCAGTCTCTCCCCAGTCGGCGAAAGCTCGGTCCCGCCGAGATCCAGGCGATACGCGATCTGCCGGGCGAGGCCTACCTGGTCGACCTTGAGCTCGGCCTGCTCGATGTGACTCTGCACTACAAGCTCAGCGAGCACTGGGGCGTCTACGGCGTATTCAGCGCCGTGCACTACGGCGGGGGTTTTCTCGACGGCACGATCGAGTCGTTCCACAACGCGTTCGGCTTTAGCTCCTTCGGCCGGCCGGCGCTCGCCCGCAACGACGTCAACGTCATCCTCGACCTGAAGAAGACCTCGCTGGTGCAGCCCGAGCTTCCCGAGAACGGCGTGCTCGATCCGACGTTCGGCGTGCGCTACAACACGGCCGTCGACGGAGAGCCCTGGAACGTCATCATCGAAGGCGCGGTCAAGGTCCCGTATGCCGGCGAGCGGCCCTTCCTGTCGACGGGCCATACCGACCTCGGCGCGCAGGTGACGCTGCAGAGGTTCTGGGAGCGCCACGCCGCGTACGCCAGCCTGTCAGGGGTGCACACGGAGGCGGCGGACATTACGCCCGGCTACAGCCGGACGTTCATCCCCACGCTGATCTTCGGCTACGAGTACCGGTGGACCAGCCGGGTCAACCTGGTCGCGCAAGGCTACGCGAGCCGCAGCGTCTACAACCACGACGACACGGACCTGCCCGATCTACTGAAGACGAAGTACCAGGCCTCGGTCGGCGTACGCTACCGCGTCGGCGCGTCGGTGCTGACGTTCGCGGTGACCGAGAACCTCGGCGCCTTCAACAACACCCCGGACTTCGGATTCCAGATCGGCTGGACTTCCTCCCCGGCCGCCACGCGCTGACGGCTGCTTGACAAGGCACGAGTTTGTATTTAACCTTTAGGTTAAATACATGAGCGCCGCAACCGGAAACATGTCGCCCGATCGCCTCAGCAGCACCTTTGCCGCCTTGGCCGATCCCACGCGCCGCGCGATCCTCGCGCGCCTCGCCTCGGGCGAGACGTCGGTGACCGACCTGGCCGAGCCCTTCGATATGAGCCTTCCCGCCGTGTCCAAGCATTTGAAGGTGCTCGAAGGCGCAGGCCTGATCGCTCGCGGCCGCGACGCGCAGTGGCGGCCCTGCCGGCTCGAGGCGGGCAGGCTCCGAGAGGTCGCCGACTGGGTGGAGCACTACCGCCGTTTCTGGGAAGAGAGCTTGGACAAGCTGGATTCCTACCTGAAACAACTGCAACGGAAGGAAAAGGAGCATGGCCGCAAGAAAAAGTAGTGCCGCGCCGAAGCCGGCTCGTCGGAGCCTGACGGTGGAGGACTCCGGACCTCGATGCGCCGCTCGCAAGGATTGAATAGGAGAAACCATGCGTAAACGTTCCACCCATCCCGCCACCTTCGTCATCGAGCGCTACTTTGCCGCATCGCCGGCGGAAGTGTTCGCCGCCTGGGCGGACCCCAAGGTCAAAGCCGGCTGGTTCCTGGGCTCCGACGAGTTTGAAGAGTCGAACCACAGGTTGGACTTCCGGATCGGCGGGCAGGAGAGTGTCAGCGGCGGCCCGCCCAGCGGCCCGGTGCACGTCTACAACGCCGTCTACCGGGACATCGTGCCGAACGAGCGCATCGTCTATACCTATGACATGCATCTCGATAAATGGCGGATATCGGTCTCGCTCGCGACAGTGGAGCTCAAGCTCGCGAAAAGCGGCACCCGAATGATCTTTACCGAGCAAGCCGTCTTCCTGGACGGCATGGACAGTCCGGGCGCGCGCGAGCAGGCTACACGCGACCTGCTCGACAATCTGGACGTGGCACTACGGCGCGAGCCTGCTACTGCCTGAGTACCCAAAGTTTGCGCGGGCACCACTGGGAGGAGAGCTTCGACAGGCTGGACCGCTATTTGAACGAGCTGCAGCGCAGGAACAAGGTGCTGGAATTCAACGCAAGGAGAAAAGAGATGGCCGCAAAAAGTAACTTGGCGACCAAGGACGAGCCGCTCGTCGTCGAGCGCACGTTCGACGCCCCCGTGGCGCTGGTCTGGAAGACGCTCACAAACAAGGACGACATCAAGCACTGGTCCTTCGATCTCCGTGAATTCGCTCCGGTCGCCGGCTTCGAGTTCCAGTTCGACGTCGAACACGAGGGCTTCAGGTATTCCCACCGGTGCAAGGTCACCGAGGCGGTTCCGAACAAGCGGCTCGCGTACACTTGGCGCTACGAAGGGCACGCAGGCGACTCCCTGGTGAGCTTCGAGCTGTTCGCTGAAGGGACGAAGACCAGGGTCAGGCTGACGCACACGGGCCTCGAGACCTTCCCCAAGCTTCCCGCGTTCGCAAGAAAGAATTTCATGGCGGGCTGGACGGAGATCGTCGGCACCTCGCTGAAGAATTTCGTCGAGGGCAGGCACGCCGGCGAGATGATCCTCACGCGCGTCTTCGACGCGCCGCGCGAGCTCGTGTGGAAGCTGTGGACCGACCCTGCGCACATCGTGAAATGGTGGGGCCCGCACGGGTTCACGCTGCCCGGTTGCGAGATGGACTTCCGCACCGGGGGTGCATACCGCTTCGTGATGCGCGGGCCCGACGGCCAGGACAATCCGTTCCATGGCGTGTACCGCGAGATCATCCAGAACGAGCGCATCGTCTTCACCGCGATCCTGGACAACCTCCCCGGCCATGAGCTTCTGACGACTGTGACTTTCGCCGACGAGGGCGGCAAGACGAAGCTGACCGTGCGGCAGACCACGCCGCCGGGCGACGCCGGCCGCGGCCAGAATCAGGGGTGGAGCGAAACCCTTGAGCGCCTCGCCAACCTGATCACAGAGGAGTCGAAACATGGCCGCCGCAGTGAGAGCACCGCGCTGGTCGGCGACAGCGAGATCCGCGCGACACGCGTCTTCGACGCGCCGCGCAAGCTGGTGTGGAAAGTGTGGACCGATCCTGGGCACGTCGGCAAGTGGTGGGGCCCGAACGGGTTCACCACGACCACGTATAGCATGGAGGTGAAGCCCGGCGGGGTATGGCGCTACGTCATGCACGGCCCGGATGGACGCGACTACCGGAACAAGGTCACTTTCCTCGAGGTGGTTGCGCCCGAGCGCCTGGTATACGAGCTCGGGTCCGACACCGACGATGAAGTC
>Ga0137409_10003277_pt1 | contig 17190 bp, 14 predicted proteins | sample CZODoug1_16funga_FD_122059 | JGI IMG/M metagenome (GOLD analysis project Ga0137409, IMG submission 122059) | Vadose zone soil fungal communities from Angelo Coast Range Reserve, California, USA - CZODoug1_16fungal (Hybrid Assembly) | ecosystem: Environmental > Terrestrial > Soil > Vadose zone... | reverse complement strand
TCGGGATTCAATTCAATGAGCTTGGCGACGCGCATGGCACTGACCTCCAGCCTACCTGGAGTGACGGGCGTCGCTTGAGTTCCGTTATTTATGCTTCACTACACGAGCGCATCGACGCGCCCGCTCGCTGTTACGATGGCCGTCTCAGTACGCGATTCAGCGAATCGCCAGGAAGATCTTGGCTATGAAGGGCATCGCACGGTGCTTTGTCCTCGCCGTCGCAGTTGTCTGCCTGCCTGCGTCCGCCCAGGCCCAGCCGTTCCCCGCCGGATCGATCAGCGTCGTGGTTCCGCTTGCACCGGGCGATGCCGCGGACATCGCCGCGCGCGCCATGGGCGAAGAGATCTCAAGGCTGCTGAACGTGCCGGTGCTCGCGATCAATCGCCCGGGCGCCGGGGGCGCAATCGGAGCGAACAGCGTCGTCCAGGCGAGGAAAGACGGCCAGACGATCCTGTTCGCGCAGAACAGCGCGCTCACCTTTCGCGTCGTTCTCGACCCACACTCGGTTCCCTACGACGCGCTGCGCGATCTCGTGCCGCTCGGCGTCGCTTCTCGCACGCCGAGCGTGCTGGTCGTGCGGAGCGGGAGTGACGTGCCATACAGGAGCTTCGCGGAATTCATCGACTACTCGAGGAAGAATCCGGGCCGGGTGCGCATCGGTCACCCCGGCGCGGGGTCGGTCGGTGATTTCTGCGTGCAACTGATTAACGCCCTCACGGGTGCCGAGCTCGTGCCGATTCCCTACACCGGCGCGGCCCCCTCCGTCGCCGCTTTGCGCGGAGGACACATCGAAGGCGTCGTGCTGGCGCTCGGTGCCCTGAGCAGCCACATCAAGGCCGGGACGTTCCGCGGCCTCGTCGCGTCGAATCCGGTTCCCGAGTTTGCCGACATACCCACGATGCGCGAACTGGGCTATCAGGAGGAGCTGTTCGGCATCTGGTTCAGCTTTCTCGCACCCGCGGGCATCCCCGACGAGGCGAGGAAGGTGCTCGTCGGCGCGATCGAGCAGGCGGTCAAGGCGCCTGCCCTCAAGGCAAGGCTCGCCCCGCTCGGCATTCTGCAGAGCTACGCCGGGCCAGAGCAGATGGCAGCCGAGATCCGCGATGAGTTCAAGCGCGTGAGCGAGTTGGCAAGGAAGACCGGCTTGGTGAAGTGACACCGGTCGGCAGGCGCTGAAGCCAGTCTATTGCTGCAGCGCTGCCGCTGCGGCGCGCGCGTGCGGCACCACGTCGTAGGTGTAAAGGTGCTTTCGGAATTCGGCGTGCGCGAGGAGCTCTGCGTCGCGGACGCCGAGATCGTCGTAGGCGGAATCGACGCGCAGCCCATGTTTCCGGGCGCCAAGCTGAACCTCCGCTACGCGCTCGCGACGCAGCCGCTCGTAAGCAAGCAGGGACGCCGGGACCGCGGCGGCGTCCACCTGCGCCAGGATCGTTGCCAGTGCCATGCCGTCCTCGATCGACTGGTTCGCTCCCTGACCGAGGTGCGGCAGCATGGGATGCGCCGCGTCGCCAAGAAGCGTCAGCCGGCCGTTGGTCCACGTCGGTAGCGGTTCACGGTCGTAGAGTGCCCAGCGAAAGGTCTTGTCGACCTGCTTCAGCACCTCGCCGATGCGCGAGTCCCAGCCTTCGAACTCGCGGCGCAGCACGTCCGGATCGCCCGGCGCGGACCACGATTCCTTCATTTCCTCGTTGGTCGGCACGAAGCCGACGTAGTTGACCATCGTGCCGTGGCGGACGGGAAAGACGAGGAAATGCTTCGACGGACCGGCCCACATCTGCCAGCGATCCATGGGCCAATCCAGCAGGCGCTCGCGCGGGACCAGGCCACGGTAGGAGATGGTGCCGTGAAAAACGGGCTTCGAAGGCGGGAAGACGTAGGGCCGCAGTTCGGAGTGGATGCCGTCGGCGCCCACCACGACGTCGGCCTCGGCGGTGGCACCGCTGGCGAACTTGACGCGAGCCCGGTCGCCGTCCTGCTCGAAGCCGACGGCGCGGTGGCCGGTATGGACGATTCCGGCGGGCAGATTGGCGGCGAAGAAATCGACCAAGTCGGCGCGGTGCATGCCGAAACACGCGTTCCAGCCGGCGGCATCCGTCACCTGGACTGAGGCGATCGGCGTACCGTCGTGGCGAAAGTAGCGGGAGCCCGGACCGACCCGCGCGCCCCACCGCTCGACGGCGGGCCCGAGACCGACGCGCTCGAGGTGGCGCACCGCATTCGGGGTCACATAAACGCCGGCGCCGATCTCGCCCAGTGCGGACGCCTGTTCATAGACCGAAACACGCAGACCCTGCGCGATCAGCGCATTGGCGGCGAACAAGCCGCCGATGCCGCCTCCGATGATCGCGACGCTTGGCCGTGTTGCCATGTCAGATGATTCGAAGGGGATTCAACACGGCACCTCTCAAGAAACAGTTCTCAAGCCGACGCCGCTCACAAGTGACGCTTGTCGGGGTGATCTCGAACCCGAGGGCTGCGGCGCGGCGCTTCAGGGCTGCAATGCTGCGCAGCCGCTGCTGTTCATCGTATCGCTGTAACGGTCGATGTGCCCTGGAGTGGCGGGCGTCGCTTAAGTTCTGCTATTTATGCCGCACTACACCAGACTACTTTCCTGCACCCTTGCGGTAGACGTCGATCTGTTTCTTTAGGTCCTCGTATTCCTCGCATGGGAGGAGGCAGATCTTTTGCAACGCGGCCAGGTGCTCCTCGGCCCTGGACAAGTCGTTGACGATCAGATAGGCCTCGCCGGCGTACTCGTGCGCGCCGCGGTGCCGGGGATTCAACTGCAACGCGCGTCCGTAATGCTTGAAGGCGAGTTCCATCTGCCCGGCGTTGCGATAGGCATAACCAAGATAGTTCTGAATGTCCGCGTTGCGAGTGTCGCGCAGGGCCGCGGAAGAAAGCGACTTGATTGCGGCGCTCCAGTCCTTCGCCTCGATGGCCACTTTGCCCGCTGCGTAATCCGGGTCGAGTCTGGCAGCCGCGGGATCGTCGTCTGTGTCCACCGCCACGGAAACCTGCGGCGGCAGTACGAGACACGCCGCAAGGCATGTCACTGTCCAGAGTTTTCGCATGTTCTTGCTGATCGCAAAATGAAGAACCGCCGGCGCTCGCGCCGGCGGGTTCGCCGTAGAAACGTCTAGCGGCTTGCGACGCGCTCCTTCGACTCGCGGATTTCGGCGCGGTCGCCATCACTGCCCTGGGTGAGTTGCGCGAACTTGTTGAAGTACGCCGCCCCCTTTTTCTTGTCGCCGCTTGCCTCGGCCGCTTTGGCCGCGCCGTAGAAGGCGCGCAGCCGGTTGGGAGCGTTCTTCATCGAAGTTTCATATTCAGTGAGCGCCGTTGTCGGCTGTCCCTGCAGCATCAGCATGTCGCCGAGAAGCTCGCGCATCGGGTAGAGACGATTCTCCATTGCAACGTGCTTCTCGCTGCGGTCCTCGAGGTCGGCCGCGGCACTCATGAACTTGAGCGCCTCATCCTTGTTGTCTTGGGCCTGCGCGGTCCAGGCCTGGGCAGCGAGGATCTGGACCTCGACCTGCTCGGCCCAGTACGACTGATTGGCCTTTACGAGCCCTTCACGCAGCGCTTTCAGCCTTTCGATGTCGATCTGCGCGGCCGCCGGATCGCCGCTGCGTGCCGCGCCTATCGCACGCGCGAAATGCGTGATCGCCTCAGCCGCAGGAAACGGGGTGCCTAGCGGCTCGAGCTGCGCTGCGCCCTTCCAGTCCTGGCGCTCGAGATAGTAGCGAGCGGGCACGGCGGCGCGCGCGGTGTTGCCCGCAGACACCGGGCCAATCACCTTCTTGATCGCGGCGTTCTTCTCGATCAGCGCCTTCGCCTCTTCATCGCGGCCGAGCTGCAGGTAGGCGTACTGCATGAAGTCGTACGCGTGCGGCACTTGTACGAGCACGCCATCCAGCTTCGCCTTCTCGGCGTAGTCGTTGGAGACATTCACCGCACTGATGTTCGATGCGATCGACTCCTTCCACATGCCGACCATCGTGTAGATGTGCGAGGGCATGTGCTGCGCGTGCGGCGCAGACGGTGCGATCTTCGCGTACTTGTTGGCGGCCGGCACGCCCTTCATCGCGATCGGCGCGAAGTCGTAGCTATGAATGAGGTAGTGCGTGATACCGGGGTGATCGGGATATTTTTTGTCGAGCGGCGTGAGGATTCTGATCGCCTCGAGCAGCGGCTCCATGCTCTTGTGGTCGAAGATCTCGTTCAGCGCCAGCGCGTGGAAAACCTTGGCTTCGACGTCGTCCGGGTACTTTTTGGCGAGCGCCCCCATCGCTTTCTCGTAGTTCCGCGTGCGGGTGTCCTGGTCGATCGTATCGAAATCCTTGTAGAACTCCTTGATCGCGGCGAGCCAGTCACGTTCGCGCTCGGTCTTGGCGCCGATCGACTCACCCTTCTCGACTGCGTCGAGCCCGCGCTTTAGCGTCGCGGCGTCGAACGGGCCGACCAGAGGGTTCGGCCGGATGCTGACCGCGATACCCCAGTAGGCGATCGCGCAGGACGGATCGGCTTCCGGGATCGCGGTGAAAGCCTTGATGGTTTCGGGGAAGTGGAACGAGTGCAGCATCGCCAGCGCGCGCTCGAACTGCTTTTGCGCCTCCGGTGTGCATGAAGTCTTGAACAGCACGCTGCCAAGTTTCTCGCCCTTCACTTTGGCCTTCGGATCGTCGCCATGGGCGAAGACGGCCGCGCTGACAGCGCTGGCGAGAAGGATCGGAACAAGTTTCAGAAATTTCGTTTTCATGGTGTCCTCCACGTTGGCTGCACCGGGTTACGTCCGATCGAAGCGGTGGAGAACCCTTTCTCGCGCTGCTCGACGCAATGTTCTCGGTCCGAGCATCACACCGCTCCCTCCGCGGCAATTTCTCGCCCCGTCAAATTGCTTCGGTCCCCGTGTTGCGTCTTTTAAATTTGAAGATAGGCGGAGTGAATCAGCCCCAGTTTCACTATGCGCGCATCGCATGCTGAGTCAATGTGAATATTGAGCAAGTTCACCGGGCGGGACATTCACGGGATCGGATCGCGCCGTAGGACATGCAGATCGAAATTCGTGTTCGGGCGCAGCGGAAGCGATGCGCGGGACAAAGGTCCCGACTAGGGAGAGAGAGGCCGCCGCTCGTTGGCGAGGCCCGCGTCGCGCGCGAGCACGATCGCCTGGTAGCGATGCGCGACGCCGATCTTGTCGAACACGCGCGTCACATGGTTGCGCACCGTCTTTTCGGAGAGCGCGAGCGCAGCCGCTATCTCGGCATTGTCGAGGCCGCGTGCGATGCCCTCGAGCACCTGGCGCTCGCGTTCGGTGAGCCTGGTGAGCTTCTCAGCGATCCCTTCCTGCGCGCGCGGCGTACCCAGGAAGTCGCGCGCCTCTTCGAGGAAGCGCGCCCACGCCGGCTCCTCGGGCAGCAGCATGTGGTTTGCGCTGTCGAGTTCGACGAAGCGGGCCCCGGGGATCAGGCTCGCCAGCCGCCGCCCTTCCTCGACGTGCACCGCCTTGTCCTTGTTCGCGTGCACGACGAGCGTTGGGCACTTGACGCGCTGCGCGGCCTCCTGCACGTCGGTGCGAAACGCCGCCTCGAAGAACGTGGCCGCGTTTTCGGGTGAGACTGCGCGGCACTGCAACTCGGTCCAGGTACGCACATGCTCGGGTCCGCCGCCGGGCTGGAACAGGGTGGCCCACACCTGCATGAACTCGTCCGCATCAGTTCCCCAGCCGATCCGCGCCATGTCGACGAAGACCTGCGCGGCGGGCGCCTCACGCGGGCGCTCGGGACGCATGAAGTTGCCGCGCGCGTACGTGCCGTAGAGCAAGAGCTGGCTGACGCGCTCCGGATGACGCGCGGCGTAATCGATCGCGATCGGCCCGCCCTGGCAGATGCCGAGCAGCGGGAAGCGCTCGAAGCCGGCGGCGTCGACCACGCTGGTGAAGTCCCGCGCCCAGGTCTCGGCGGAGGCGTTGTTGAACGAGCGGTCCGAGAGACCCGTGCCGCGCAGGTCATAGCGCAGCAACGTGTACTCGCGCGAGAAATGCTCGAGCCACGGGCGCCAGGCGAGGTTGTGCCACTGGTACTCGAGGTGGTTGAGCCACACCCCCGACATCACCAGCGGCGCGCCACGCCCCGAGATCGCATAAGCGATGCGCGCGCCGTCGGGGCAGGTGCAGAAGCGGATCTCCTGTTTCACGACCCTCGCACCCGTTGGGGGCGTTAGTGCGGGGATCGTACTCTGGAGGTATGGCTCGGGGTGGGCCGGGTCACCGCGTCAAGCGGCGGAGCGCGGTTCTCCTGCTCGATGGCCCGGATGTCGAGCAGCGCCTGGCGCTCATCGAAGAACGCCAGGCTGTAGATCTCGCGAATGCGGCCGCCCGGATCGATCAAATAAACGCGCGCGGGATGGTCCACATCCCCGTCGGGAAGTTTTTTCGTCCACTCGTCGTACGCGGCTAAGACCGACCGCAGGCGCTCGGGCTGGTCACGCAGGAAGTACCACCCGGGACGCGCATCGAAGCGCCGGGCGTACCGGTCGAGCGCGTCGGCGCTGTCGCGTTCTGGATCGACCGTCACGGACAGGAACGTGATCCGGGCCGGGAACAGTCCCGCTTGCGCGAGTTGTGTCTGCAGCAGCCCCATCCGATAAGAAAGCATCGGGCAGGCGCTCACGCACTGAGTAAAGATGAACGAAAGCAGCACAGTCCGGCCCTGCAGTTGCACGAGCCGGACGGGCTGCCCGCGCGGGTCCAACAAGGTGAAGTCCGGTGCCCGCCGAATCACTGAGAGATGCGGCGTGGCGGAGAGCTCCGCCGGCAGGACTGAGGGCGGCGCGGTCGCTGCCTCGCGATGCGCAAGTGCAGCGTGCGATGCCAGCACCGCCACGGCGATTGCCACTCGCAGCGCTTGGCGCGTCGCACTGCGCGCGTAACCCTGCGGAGGAATCGCCGCGGGAGGCTGTCTTGCGGTTGCTTGCCTCATTCAGTCGCATCTGTGAGTAAAGTCGTTACGCGCAGGCGCCATTGGGCGCGCTCAATTGAGCAGCATGTCGTGCGGCCGCGCCGGCCCGTCAGGGGCCTTCGCAAAGTCAATGTAGAAGTGCGGGTCCTGTTTCATCTTTCCGTCGGGCCCGATATGAATCAGCCGCATCGCGTAGCGCGGCGAATAGTCGATGCTGCTGATCGCCGAATTGGTCACGTACAGGCGCTTGCCGTCGTAGGTGACGTGCATCATGTTGGCCTGCACGACGCCCTGCACCGTGTCATGCAGCCGGATCTTGTCGGGATTGGAGATGTCCCACGCCTGCACTTCGCTGCCGCCGAGGCAGCTTACGTACAGGTAGCGGTCGTCCGGCGATTGCCGCAAGTCGCCCGGCAGGCAACCCGCCGACAGATCAGCCGCCTTCTTGTAGCTGAACTGCCCGTTCGGCTGGCGCTTGAACATCCAGATGGAGTTGCCGCCGTTGCTGATGTTGTAGCCGTAGTTCGCGTTCGGCTTCAGCGCCCAGCGCGCGGCGAGCGGTATCGGATCGCCCTTGAGCTCCTGCACGATCTTGCGCGACTTCAGGTCCCACACGATCATCGTGTTCGAGAAGGTCTTCGGATCCCACTTGTCGAGCGGGTTCATGAAGGTCTTCTGCGGCACCCAGCTCGAGGTGATCATGCGGTTGAACTCGGGTTTGATCACCGTCTCGTACGGATAGTTGGGCGCCTTGTGGCTGGCCACGAACTCGCCGCCGTTGGTGAATTCGGCGATGCCACCCGGCCCGGTGCCGTCGGGCCCGGATGCCATGCTGACCAGCATGCGGCCGGGAATCGCGTACGGCGTGTGCGGACCCGACATCCCGGTGAGCTGCGGCACGTTGTCGACCGTGCGGATGAGCGTCGGGTTCATCGGGTCGGTCTTCACGTCGAAGATGAAGAACCGGCTGGTGTTCAACGACGCCGCCCAGATCTTGCTGCGGTCGTCGGTGTAGCCCATGTGATGCGCTTCATTGCCGACCGAGCCGACTTCGATTTTCTTGAGGATCTTGCCGTAGGTCGGCGAGGCCAGACTGACGTCGATCACGGACAGATAGTCGCTGCCTTGCCCGACCGGCAGCGTCCACAGGTACATCACCTTCTCGGGTTCCTTCAGGCCCTTGATGTACGGTGACAGGCAGGTTTCGGCGTACGCGGCCCCCGCTACAAAGACGCCGGCGAACAACATGGGCAACGGTTTCAGTCGAGTCATGGCAATACTCCGACAATGTGCGGTGATGATGGTTTTGGAGCGGACGTCTCCGAAGTGAGAAGGTTCCACACGAGAGGCGAGCAGGCGAACTTCGTCACAACGGAGCACATGCGCTGATCGTCGTCCAAGCTATGCCGTCGATAAATACTCAAGCTTGCGTACGCCGATTTCGACTCACGAGGGCGGCGACCCTTGCTTGAATAGTTGCCGCCTGGATCTTCCTGAAATCGTTTATGGCGAAGGTTTGCTGCATCGCTGGGACGGTGACGCCGACGGGGCAGTGCAAGCGCTCGACAGGCGCTCGCGCTGGCGCAGCAGCGGCAGGACCGTTGGATCGAGAGCGTGCGCATCGTCCAGCACGAGGCGGATGCGAGCTACGACCGCGTGTGGGTGGCCGAAATGTTTGGTCCGGGCGCGGCGGAGTAAACGGAGACGTAATCAGATACTGCCGAGTTACTGGCCCGACCATCCGCATGTGAGCTCGCGACGCGACTCGTCGCGAGTTATTGCCCCCACCCCCAACCCTCCCCCGCTCCGCAAGGGAGGGGGCAGGGGGCGTTAGTGCGAGGATCGTAGTCTTTCACTTTCATGAAACGATCGGCGCCAGCGCTTCGCCGATGCGCTGCATCTGGGCTTCGGTAATCATCCCGCCCAGAACCTTCTGGAAGCGTGCATCCTGCGCGCCGGAAACGATGTACTGCCAGCGGTACGCCTGGAGCATGGTGGCGCGCAGCCGCTGCACCTGGGTCGCGTCAAACGACCGGCCACAGACGTGCAGGAAGTAGTCGGTGTCGGCAGGCGCCTGCAACTGCAGAATGCCGTCGACCGCGGCCACCAGCTCGATGAAGTCGGTCACGGCCCGGTCGCGCTGCGCGGGCTCGAGCTTGGCGTCCTCGCGCTTCCACTCCAATTCATCGAGGATCGCGTGCTGCGACTCTTCCTTCCAATGGAACAGGAACACGTCCTTCCACAGCTCCGACAGTTCGGCATCGGGCTCGATGCTCTGCCGGTAGTGCGCCTGGGTAAAGAGCTCGATGTGGCAGGTGAGCGCCAACACGGCCCACGTGCACTTGGCCAGCACCGCCGCGGCGACGTCGTTCGGCTGGGGCAGGAAGGTGTAGCCAGCGGGCATGTCTTGCGCGACCATCGTCTCGATGCGACGGAATAGCTCCTGGTGCTTGAGCTCTTCGTCGGTGAAGCGCACCAGTGCCTCGAGGGCATACTGGTCGCCCAGCCAGTGGTCGTGGCTCAACTCGAGCACCTTGGCGCTGATGTAGCGCTCCACCAAGCCGAAGATGTTGGCGTACGTGCGGCCCTGCACCTGGCTCAACAGCCGCCGCTCGTCGGCACTCAGAAATTCCAGGGTGTGCGCCTTCGACAGCCCGTCGGGCAGAAACTTCTTCGACACGTCGAATTTGCGCCCGCGAATCACGTCGCGATCGATATCCCAGCGTATGCGTTTGGACACCTCGATGCATTTGGCGTAACGCTCGCCGGCGGTCGTCTGGAGTGTCGTTTGCATGGTTGCCTCCCAGCTGAATCAAGTGAACGTCGCTGCATCTTCTGCGCTTCACGAATCGCAGAGAAGAGCCGCGCTTGACAACGCAGTATTGCTCCGCGCGGAATAACGGGATGGATCGTCTTCAGACCATGCGAGCGTTTGTCGCGGTCGCCGCCGCGCAGGGTTTTGCCGCCGCGGCGCGCGAGCTCGCGCTGTCGCCGCCCGCGCTCACGCGAGCCATCGCCGGACTTGAAGCGCGCATCGGCACGCGCCTGCTGCACCGAACGACGCGCACGGTTCGCGTGACCGAGGCCGGCGCCCGCTTTCTCGCAGACTGCAAGCGCATTCTCGGCGAGATCGATGAGGCCGAAGCCGCGGCCGCCGGTGTCTTGCTCGAGCCGCGCGGCCAACTCGGGATCACGGCGCCGGTGCTGTTCGGACGCATGTATGTGGCGCCGATCCTGTTCGAATTCCTCGAGCGCTACGCGGCTGTGACCGCGCGCACGCTGTTCGTCGACCGCATTGTCGATCTGCTCGATGAAGGCATCGACGTTGCGGTGCGGATCGCGCATCTACCCGACTCTTCGCTGACGGCGATTCCGGTCGGTTTCGTGCGCAGCGTCGTTTGCGGCTCGCCGCACTACCTCGCGACTCACGGCCGGCCGCGCACCCTGGACGACCTGCTCAAGCACAAGACGATTGCGTTTTGGCCGACCGTGGCTTCGATTGACTGGTCCTTTGTCTCGGGCTCGAGAGTCAGGATCGTGCGCGCGCCGGCGCAGCTCATGGTCAACAGCAACGACCTGGCCATTGCGGCGGCCGTGGCCGGCCGTGGCCTGGCGCGCGTGCTGTCGTACCAGATTGCTGCCGAAGTGCGGGCCAGGCAGCTGGAGATAGTGCTCGAGGACTTCGAGCCCAAGGCACTGCCGATCAGCGTTGTTTACGTAGAAGGCCGGCGCGCCGCAGCCAAGGTACACGCATTCGTCGATATGACGGTCGAGCGCTTGCGCGGGGACAAGTCGCTGAACTGGCGCGGACGGTAAGCCGGTTCGATCCCTCGGCACGCCTGCAACAAGCGCTCACATCGCACTCTGGGGTACTTGAGCACGCTGCCGGCGGCTGAACTTTGCACGCACCTCGCGCTCGCTGAGCCGCAATGAGGCCGTAAGTCCACGAAGTTATTCGCAGGTTCATGCCGTTCGAGCAGCCCGGCCAGGCGAAGCGCAGTAGTCTTTCGCGATGGACTCCCTGATCGCCGCCGCCGCGCGCGCCCTGGTTGCCGGCGACGCGCTCGGCGCGTTGAAGCACGTCGCCCTGCGCGAAGACCCGCCGGCGCTCGCCCTGCGTGGCATCGCCATGGCCCAGCTCGGCGAACACCCGCGTGCCCGCGAACTCCTCCGGCGCGCCGCCCGCGGCTTCGGCGCCCACGAGGAGCTGGCGCGCGCGCGCTGTGTCGTCGCAGAGGCCGAGGTGGCCCTTGCGATGCGCGACCTGCGCGGCTCGCCGCGCACGCTGGCGGCCGCATCCGCCGCGCTCGACGCGCGTGCTGATCGCGCCAACGCAATGCAGGCCCGTCTGATCGCAGTGCGCCGGCTGCTCCTGCTCGGCCGCATCGACGAGGCGGCATCCGCCCTCGCCCGCCTCGACGTGCGCGGCCTGCCACCGTCGCTGCTCGCGGTAGCCGAGCTGGCCGCAGCCGAGGTGGCGCTGCGCTCGCTGCGCACAGCACCGGCGCGGGAGGCAATCGCCCGTGCCCACGAGGCAGCCGAACGCGCGCGTGTACCGGCGCTGCTGGCCGAGGTGGCCGAGGCGCGCGCCGCGCTCGATCGTCCCGCAGCCCGGCGCGTTCATGCGGGCCACGAGCAAGCGTTGCGCCTTGACGAGGTCGAAGCGCTTCTTGCCACGGGCGCACTGGTGGTCGATGCCTGCCGGCACGGCCTGCGCGCCGGCGCCACCTGGCGACCGCTTGCGCGCCGGCCGGTGCTGTTCGAGTTGGCGCGCGCGCTCGCCGAGGCCTGGCCCGGCGACGTCGATCGGAACACGCTGATCGCGCGCGCATTCCGCGCCCGTCGCCCCAACGAAACGCACCGCGCGCGCCTGCGCGTCGAGATCGGCCGTTTGCGCGCGTTCGCCGCGCCGCTTGCGCGCATCGAGGCCAGCGCGCGCGGCTTTGCGCTCACACCGCGAGGCGAGCACGCTGTGGTTGTCCTGATGCCACCCATCGACGGCGATCAGGCATCGCTGGTGGCATTGCTCGCCGACGGTGCGGCCTGGTCGACCTCAGCGCTTGCGCTGGCGCTCAGTGCCAGCCAGCGCACGGTGCAGCGCGCGCTCGCCGAGTTGGAGGCCGCTGGACGCGCGCGCTCGATCGGGCGCGCGCGTGCGCAACGCTGGCTGTCGCCGCCGCTGGCCGGATTCACGACGAACTTGTTACTCCCCGCTGCGCTGCCGCTCGACTAAATTGGCCTTGTGGCGCCGTTCTGAGGCGCGCCGCAAGGAGCCAGGTGATGAGCAGTACCAGAAGAAGCAACGTCGACAAGACGAACCCGCAAGTAACCGTGCGCACGGCCGAGATCGTGCGTGAGTACGGCCCGTTTGCCGGCGCCGACCGCATTCACGGCGTCACCCACGACGGGCGCCGCGTATGGGCCGCCACCGGAGCCAGGCTGGTCGCTTTCGATCCCGAGAGCGGCGAGGTCGCGCGCACGCTCGACCGTGCCGGCGACGCCGGCACCGCCTTCGACGGCAAGCATCTCTATCAGATCGCCGAGGCGCGTATCGACAAGATCGATCCCGCTACCGGCAACGTTGTCGCATCGATCCCGGCGCCCGGCCACGGTGGCGACTCGGGCCTCGCCTGGGCCGAGGGCAGCCTGTGGGTGGGGCAGTACCGCGATCGCAAGATCCATCAGGTCGATCCCGAGACGGGCGCCATTCTGCGCACCATCGAGTCCAACCGCTTTGTCACCGGCGTGACCTGGGTCGACGGCGAGCTGTGGCACGGCACCTGGGAAGGCGACGAGAGCGAGATCCGTCGAATCAACCCGGAGAGCGGCGCCGTGCTCGAGCGGCTGGAGATGCCGCGCGGCATCGGCGTCAGTGGGATCGAGTCCGACGGGGCAAACCTGTTTTATTGCGGCGGCGGATCGAGCGGAAAGGTCCGCGCCGTGCGACGTCCGAAAGGAGAGAAATGATGACCGACCACAAGACCGGGACACGTGAAGAGTGGCTTGCGGCCCGGCTAGAACTGCTCGAGGCCGAGAAGGAGCTGACGCGGCGTAGCGACGAGCTGGCGCGGCGGCGGCAGGAGCTGCCCTGGGTTCGAATCGACAAGGCGTACCGCTTCGAGACCGACGAGGGCACAGCGTTCCTCGCCGATCTCTTCAGAGGACGCTCGCAGCTCCTCGCCTACCACTTCATGTTCGGGCCCGAGTACACGGCCGGCTGCCCGAGTTGCTCGACGATCGCGGACGGGTTCAACGGCTTCGCCGTCCACCTGGCCAACCACGACGTCACGCTTTCGGCGGTGTCGCGCGCGCCGCTCGCGAAGCTGCAGACGTACAAGCGGCGGATGGGGTGGACGTTCCCCTGGGCCTCCTCGCTCGGCGCGGACTTCAACTTCGACTTCAACGTCTCGCTCACGGAGGAGCAACAGCGCGAGGGGACCGTCGAATACAACTACCGGCGCGAGGCGGCGTGGACGGTACGCGGAATCGGCGACTCACTGACGAAACGCGGTGAGGGGCCTGTCGCCGAGATCGCGGCCATGACCGGAACCGACGTGGCCACGTACACGCGCCAGAGGCCGGGCATGAGCGCCTTCGTGCTCAAGGACGGCGTCGTCTACCACGCCTACTCCACTTATGCGCGCGGACTGGACGGCCTCTGGGGCATGTACCAGTGGCTCGACCGCGCGCCCAAGGGGCGCAACGAGACGGGCGTGTGGTGGCGCCGCCACGACGAGTACGCCAAGCGCTGAGTCTTCAGTGGGACTCATGGGAGGAGCTGCAACGTCAAGGAGGGGCGGGATTTTTTCAGGCTCGCGTGCTAGCAATACACGCATTGGAAAAGGGGCAGGCCAAGCGGGGGAAAAATGAACGGCAAATTGACGTTGCGTCGACTGCGTGCAGTCGCGATGGCCACGCTCGCGACCGGGCTCGTGACGGCCTGCAACACGTCCAGTCCCGCGGACAAGCGGGACGCCGCGCTTGACGCCGCAATCCCTCCGGCGATGCAAAAGGCTTCAGTTCCCGGGGCCATTGTCGGCATCTGGCAGGACGGCCGCGCGCCCTACGTGCGGGCCTTCGGCGTGCGCGATGTGGCGACCCGCCAGCCGATGGCAACCGATCTCTACATGCGCATCGGCAGCAACAGCAAAGCCTTCACCGTCACAGCCCTCCTGATGCTGGCCGACCAGGGCAAGCTTGGTGTCGACGACCCGATCGACCGCTACGTCAAGGGCGTACCGAGCGGTAACAAGATCACGCTCAGGCAGCTCGCGCAAATGCGCAGCGGGCTCCACGACTACTCCGGCGACACCAATAAGGACCTGCCGCAGAAGCCCTTCCGGCAATGGACCCCGCGCGAGCTGGTCGAGGTCGCCTTCCGCCATCCGCTGCTGTTTCCGCCGGGCAGCGCTTTCGACTATTCCAACACCAACACCGTCCTGCTCGGCATGGTGGTCGAGAAGGTGTCCGGCCAGTCGCTCGCGTCCTTCATCGAGCAGAACATCCTGAAACCGGAGGGCATGACCCACACGCTCTTCCCGGCGGGAGCCGAGATCCCGTCGCCGCATTCCCAGGGCTACTTCAAAATGCCGGACGGCAAAATCGTCGACGCGACGGACTGGAATCCGTCATGGGGCTGGGCGTCGGGCAACATGATCTCGACGCTCGACGACATGCGCGTGTGGACGCGCGACCTCGCCATCGGCAAGTTGATCTCGCCCGCCATGAAGCAGCAGCGCGACCAGTTCTTGCCGGCACCCCCGGAAGGCGACGGTGCGCTGTACGGCCTGGCGCTCGAAAACCAGCACGGCTGGATCGGCCACAACGGCAACATCATGAGCTACATGGTCTACCCCTATTACCTGCCGTCCGAGCGGATCACCATGGTCGTGATGCTGAACTCGGGGGTCGATATCCCGGGCTCGTGGGCGTTGATGCAAGACATCACCCGGATCATCAGCCCTAAGCACCCCTGGCCCAACCTGCCGAAGGAGTAGATCGCCGCGCAAGGCAGCAACTATCTGGTTAAGCGAGGCCGATTCTGATTGACTCTCCTTGAGATGGAAGTCGACGACTGCGACTTCAGCTTAGGTAAATAGCCGCGCGACGAATTCTTCCATCCGCTGTAACGATTTAACATTTCAACGGATCTCGCGGCGACAGCCCGTGCTCGAGCTCGGCTCGGTACCGCTGCCGGTTGTCACCGCGCGGATCGACCGCTTCATCGCCGAAGGCGGTAAAGGCCCTTACCCGGATATGGAGTGAGTGGGTCTCCGATTGTCCGGCGATCTGGTGATTAGAAAGTCGCCTTGCGTTGTCGCGTAGGTCAGCCGATGGCCGGTGTCGGCGTGGATAATGTTTCGGTGTTCTTTCTCGCTGAAGGCGAACAACCCGCGGACGAGGTCATGGCGCGGCTGACCACGTTTATCCGCGTGGCGAAGCAGACTCTCGATTTTGCGATTTACGACATGCGATTCAGTGATCCGCTGAAAGCTTCACTGAGTTCCGCTTTACGGGAGCGCGCGGAAGCAGGCGTAAAAATCCGTTTTTGCTACGATGCCGATAAACCATTTCCGCCAAATGTCGCCGCTGGTCAGGACCCGGCCCCATCAGGCACCGGCGCATTTGTGCAATCGCTGGGTTACCCGTGGCGCCGTATCGCCGGAATGAAACTGATGCACAGCAAGTTCATTCTGCGCGATGGACAAACCGTCTGGACCGGCTCGGCTAACATGACTGATGACGCCTTCACGTTAATGGAAAACAACGTTGTCGAAATCGACTCGCAGGCTTTAGCCAATTACTACGCTGAAGATTTCGAACAGCTCTGGGAGAAACAAAACTTCGAGAACACGGGCGAGATCCACACACAGCCCGTGCCCGTGAGCTTTGCTGGTCAACCGGCTGAGGTGCGTGTCATGTTTTCTCCGGGCTGCGGTTTGGAAATCGATTCGGAGATCGCCAGGCGTGTGCGAACAGCACAGCGCCGCGTTCGGATCTGCAGCTTGCTGATCAACTCCGGCACGCTGATCGGCGAACTGGGCAATTTGATGCGTAACGGGCGCGCCGCCGTGGACGGCATCTACGATCGGACGCAAATGGAACAGGTTTACGTGCAGTGGCAGGAAGTGCCGCAAAACCGATGGAAAATCGGCGCGCTCAAAGAGATCATCGCTCGCGCAGGTCTGATTGGGAAAAACTCAACACCCTACATGGCGCCCGGGCGCCACAATTACATGCACAACAAAGTTCTTGTGATCGATGATACTGTGATCACCGGCTCTTATAATTTTTCGCGGAGCGCGCAATTTAATGCCGAGAACATTCTCTTCATCGAAAGCGCACCGCTCGCCGAGACGTACAGCTCGTACATCGACCACTTAAAACAGAAATACGAAATCGTAGGAGAAGCGCTGAATTAATCAGTGCCGATCGCGCTCTTTGAGTGGACGTCCGGCGCCTGCCGCGCCGTAGCCTTGCGGAGGCGGGTTGGGCGTTCGACGTTCGACCTTCCTATGGCAGAGACGTCAACCGCAGTCATCGCGAGCGCGAACAACCTTTCCGTCAAGTACGGCACTCAGGTCGTCCTCGACGGCGCGACGATTGCCTTCAGGGAAGGCGAACACATTGGGCTTGTCGGCCGCAACGGCTCGGGCAAATCGACCTTCCTCCAGATCGCGGCGGGTGTGGCCCAAGCCGATTCAGGCGAATTCACACGCCGGCGTGATCTCGTCACCGGCTACATGCCACAAGTTTCCGGCTTGAACGATGCGGCCACGGTCCATGCGAACATTCTCAGCGGCGCGCAACGGATTCTCGATCTCATCGCCGAATACGAACGCGCCCCGGTCGACAGCCCGCTTAGCGCCACGCTCCTCGACCAGATTGGCGAGGCCGACGGGTGGAACTTGGAACATCGAATCAAGTCCCTCATCACGAATCTGCACGCTCCGGAATCCGATCGCGTCGTGGGCACGCTCTCCGGCGGGGAAAAACGCCGCGTCGCGCTTTGCCGGGCGCTTCTCGCGCGTCCTGATTTTCTGATTCTCGACGAACCGACCAACCATCTCGACACCGGCTCGATCGAATGGCTGGAGGATTTTCTCGCGCGTTATGCCGGCACCTGTTTGTTCGTCACGCACGATCGCTATTTTCTCGATCGGGTGGCGACGCGGATCGTCGAACTGTCGCGCGGCCAGTTCACCAGCTACGACGGCAACTACACGGA
>Ga0137409_10003276_pt1 | contig 17197 bp, 16 predicted proteins | sample CZODoug1_16funga_FD_122059 | JGI IMG/M metagenome (GOLD analysis project Ga0137409, IMG submission 122059) | Vadose zone soil fungal communities from Angelo Coast Range Reserve, California, USA - CZODoug1_16fungal (Hybrid Assembly) | ecosystem: Environmental > Terrestrial > Soil > Vadose zone... | reverse complement strand
AGAACCCGGCGCGTCTTGGCAGTGTCGACGGCGAGATTGCCGATCAAGCGGCGGACTTCGTCAAGACGGCCTGTGATCACTCCGATCGCGCGCAGCACCGCGGGCGGCGCGGGCAGGAGTCTTGCCGGGCGCTCGAGCGCCCGAGCGATGCGCGACACGAGCTCGGGGGTCGAAACCGTCTCCTGGTCGCTCACCAGAAAGGGTCCGCGCGCCGCGGGGTGCTCCACGCAGCGCGCGATCGCGTCGACGAGATTACCCACATAGATCAGGCTGCGCCGATTGCGCACGCTCGCCAAGGGCAGGGGCAACCCCGAATCGACCCAGCCCAGCAAACGCAGGAAGTTGGCCTTGACCCCAGGACCGTACACGAGCGGCGGCCGGATCGTCACCAGCTCCATGCCGGTTCGGGAGACAGTTTCAGTCAAGGCCCGCTCGGCTTCCAGTTTGGACCGGCCGTAGGCGTCTTCGGGATGCAGTGCGTCGTCTTCGCGGTAGGTCCCGTGCCCCGAATCCTCGCCGTGCACCTTGACCGAGCTCAGAAAAATAAAACGCGGGACGATTCCGGCAGCGGCCTCGGCGAGCCGGACCGCTGCATCGCAATTTACGCGCCGCAACTCCGCCCCGATGCGGTTCGATCGGTGCGCGATCGCGGCAAGGTGGACGACCGCGCCGGCGCCGTCGACGAGCGCGCGCCGATCGAATTCGGCGGCGATATCCGGGATGAGAACCTGATCCAAGTGCGGCGGAGCCGCGTCCGGGGAGATCGGGCGCCTCACGGCGGCGCGGACCGTGTGGCCGCGCGCGAGCAGATCGCGGCAAAGGGCGGCGCCGACGAAGCCCGATGCACCGGTGACGAGAATGCGCATTTTGAACCGCGGGAAGGTGTCGCCTTCCCTTTTCAAAGCGACACGGGATTCTAGCAAGCTACTACCTGCAGGGAGCAGGTGCCACTACAATACGCGCTTTATCGGAAAGCAAGGCCGCGAGTGACAATCTCCTTCTATCCCGTAATTCTCTCGGGCGGATCGGGCAGCCGCCTTTGGCCCATGTCGCGGCGGCTTCTGCCGAAGCAATTCCTGCCACTTGTTTCCGAACGAACGCTCCTTCAGGACACGGTGTCGAGGCTGCAAGGCATCGACGGTGCCCGTGCCCCGATAGTTGTCTCGAACGACGAACACCGCTTTTTTGTCGCAGAGCAGGTGCGGGAGGTAGGCGTCAAGCCCGAGGTTCAGATACTGGAACCCGTCGGTCGCAATACGGCACCGGCGGCGGCGGTGGCGGCCCTTCACGTCCAGAGCAGGTCCCCAGAGGCCTGCATACTGGTGCTGCCTGCGGATCATCTGATCCAGGACGTGCCGGCTTTTCACTCGGCCATCGCGACCGCACTCCCGCTCGCAGCGAGCGGTTCATTGGTTACTTTCGGAATCACACCGCGCGGGCCCGTCACCGGATACGGTTATATCGAGCGCGGCGAGCCCATCTCCGCGAGCAAGCGCAGCTACCGCGTCATGCGTTTCGTCGAAAAGCCCGACCTGGAGACCGCGCGACGTTACGTATCGAGCGACCGGTTTTTCTGGAACAGCGGCATGTTCGCGTTTCGGCCCAAGCGCTTTCTGGAGGAGCTGGGGCGGTTCCGTCCCGAGATTCTGGCTGCGGCAAAGGCGGCGTGGGAGGCGGGCAAACGCGATCTCGATTTCTTGCGGCTGGATTCCACTGCATTCACGGCCTGTCCTTCGGACTCCATCGACTATGCCGTGATGGAGCGCACCTCCGCGAGCGCGATGGTCCAGGCCGACATCGGCTGGAGCGATGTCGGCTCGTGGACGGCGCTTTGGGAAGTCGGAGAAAAGGATGCGGGCGACAACGTCGTGCGCGGTGACGTCGACTTGCGCGAGGCAAACGGTTGCTATGTTCGCGCCGAGCACCGCATGGTCGCGGCGCTGGGCGTGCGGGACCTCGTGATCGTCGAGACCGACGATGCGGTCTTGGTGGCCGACAAGTCTCGCGCGCAGGAGGTCAAGGAAGTGGTCGAGACGCTCGCGCGCAAATCCCGGACCGAGCACGTTTCGCACAGCCGCGTTTACCGGCCCTGGGGCTACTACGAAAGCATAGATGCAGGCGAGCGCTTTCAGGTCAAGCGCATCATGGTCAATCCGGGCGAGGCTTTGTCTCTGCAAATGCACCACCATCGCGCAGAACACTGGGTCGTAGTGTCGGGCACGGCTAGAGTGACCCGGGACGAGGAAGTGAAACTCCTGTCGGAGAACGAGTCCACCTACATTCCGATCGGCACCAAACATCGGCTGGAAAACCCCGGGAAGACACCGCTCTTCCTGATCGAGGTTCAGTCGGGGGGTTATTTGGGCGAGGACGACATCGTGCGTTTCGACGACCGCTACGGCCGGGAGCCGGAGACGCAGAGATAGCGGTCCGGCGGGATTTCAATCAGCGGGTCGGGTTGCCGTTCTTCAGCAGCCGCTTGTATTCCTCCAGCACGCGGGCGTTGACGACTCTCGAATCGAACAGATTTCGCGCGCGCTCCCGGGCCGCCCTTCCCAGTTGCGTGCGCTTCGCGTTGTCCTTGAGAAGGCTGGTGAGGGCGTCGGCGAGAGCTGCGGCATCCTTCCGGGGGACTAGCAGCCCGGTGACGCCGTCGACGATGGCGTCGCGAAGTCCGTTGATGCGCGTCCCCACGGTCGGCACGCCGAGCGCGCCCGCCTCGATGACTACGTTACCGAAGCCCTCGCGGTAGCTCGGCAGGCACAGCAGATCGGCCATCGCGAGGTATTTCTCGGGCTGGGGATCGTAGCCCACCATTCTGACGTGATCGTCGGACTCCAGCCCCTGCAGGAGAGCGGGCGGCAATGGATCACGCTTCGGTTCAGTCGGACCAACAACGACAAGATAGGCCTCGGGATCGAGGGCTTTGACCCGGGAAAACGCATCGGCCAGCTCCACCAACCCTTTGTCGCGGGTCACGCGACCGATGAAGAGCACGACCCGGGCAACGTGGGGGATGGCAAGCGCCTCGCGGCACCTCCGGGCGTGTTCGGCGAGCGACTCCCGGTCGAAGCGCGCCAGATCGACCCCAGCCAAGGATCCGCTTTCCAGCACCGAAATGGCGTCGGCGCGGCACAACCCCTCGGTTACAAGAAAATCCCGTTGCGAGGGGCTGTCCGCGTAGCAGTGCGTATTGAGGCGAGCGATCAACCAGTCGCTCGCCATTGAAAACCACCGTGTCGGGCCGGAGAGCTCGAGCCACGGTTGTCCCGTGAATGTGTGCAGCCGGACTCCCACACGAGCGAAGAACGCGGCCACCGCGCACAGGAGACCTGCTTTAGGCGTGGTCGAATGTACGACGTCGGGACGGAACGAACGGAACCGCCGATACATGGATACGAGCGCGGCGAGATCACGCAGCGGCGCGATCCCTCTCGGAATGTCGATCGGCACAAAGCGGACGTGCGCGATGCGTTCGAGGGTGTCCGCGCCGTCGATCGGGCTCGATATCAGGACCACCTCGTGCCCGGCAGCGACCAGCGCATCGATCTGGCTGCGCAAATGATGCAGCAGGAAAAAAGGGACAGTGGCAAGCCTGACGATACGCATTGCGGTGCGATTCTATACGTCCTATTTCAGCATTCAACCACAGTTGCGCCGAGCATCTCGATTGTTATACGCTCCATTTGAATTCCCACCGGAAGCTGACCGCGGCCGTGCGACCGTGGCATAGAGACGCATGTCCCTATCCGCTCGAATAGTCGGGGCCCTCGAAAAACGTCCTGGGCTTCGGCGGATCCTGAAGAACTCTGCATGGCTATCCACGGATAGAATTCTCCGGATACCCGTTGGTCTTTTGGTCAGCGTTTGGATGGCGCGCTACCTTGGGCCCGAGGTATTCGGACAATATAGCTACGCCATTGCGTTGGTCGCGTTGTTCGGGGTGCTCTCGACGCTGGGGATCGACACGATCCTCGTGAGGGAGATCGTCAAGAGCCCCGAAGAACGACATGCGCTGCTCGGGACTGCATTCGTTTTAAGGCTCATTGGTGGGGCCCTTGGGTGTCTGGCAGCTATTCTTTGCGTGTGGATCGTTCGCCCGGATGACGCGACGACCCGGGTGCTTGTCGCAGTGGTTGCGTTGGGGCTCGTGTTCCAGGCACCTGACGTTATGGATCTCTGGTTTCAGTCACAGCTGCAGAGTCGAAGCTCGGTGGTGGCGAAGAACGCGTCGTTCTTGATAGCGGCGTCGGCCAAATTTGGACTGATTCTGATCGGTGCGTCGGTTGTCGCTTTTGCGTGGGCCGGTTTGTTCGAGGTCGTCCTTGCGGGAATCGGACTATTTGCAGCCTATCGCCTCGCAGGAGAAAGGCTGTCAAGCTGGCGCGCGTCGGCTTCTCGTGCCGCGGACTTGTTGAAGCCGGGATTCCCGCTCGTGCTTGCGGGTCTCGCAGTTTCCGTATACATGAAGATCGACCAGATAATGCTCGCAGAAATGCTCGGGGTTGGAGCGGTCGGGATATATTCCGCCGCAACCCGAATATCCGAAGCCGTGTACTTTATCCCGGGCGTCATCGTCGCATCGGTGCTCCCGTCGATCATCTCAACCAAAAGGTCCAGCCAGCAGCTCTACCTGGAAAGAATGCAACGGCTTTTCGACTTCATGGTCGTCGTCGCGATTGGACTTGCCCTGACAATCGGCGTTCTCTCGCCGGTGATTATCAAGGTCCTATTCGGGGAGCTATACTCTGACTCTGCGTCAGTGCTCGCTATTCATGCATGGTCGAGCGTTTTCGTGTTTTTGGGGGTGGCAAGTTCAGCCTTCCTTCTTGCGGAGAATTTGACCATCGTGTCGTTTTACCGAACCGCCATGGGCGCGGCAGTCAACGTTCTTCTCAATCTGGTGTTTATCCCCTGGTGGGGCGTCAAGGGTGCTGCGTACGCGACTCTGGTCTCCTACGGGGTCGCCACATACTCCGTCCTGCTTTTCCGCGGGTCGCGTCCCGCGGGGATGATGCTGCTGCGGGCGCTGATTCCGACAAGCTTGTTCGTGGCACGACGCTGAGGCATCGAAGGTGAGCTCACGTCGACTCAAACTCGAGAGGGTGTTCTGAGTGCTGGAGCGCTCCTTTCTCGCCAACGCGATTCGTGTGATCCTGCGCAAGTCAGGCTATCTCGCCGCCGCCGGATGGCCGAGAAGTGCGCGCCTTGGCGAACCTGTAGACGCAAGGGGCATGCCGATTCCATGGATGACCTATCCCGCCGTGGCGTTTCTCGAGCCAAGGTTGAAGAGTTCGTTCCGAGTCTTCGAGTACGGAAGCGGGAATTCGACCTTCTGGTGGGCGGCGCGCGTAGCACGGGTCGATAGCTGCGAGCACGACAGCGCCTGGATTGCTCGGCTTCAGCAAAGGTTGCCCGGGAACGTGCGGCTGCGGCACGTGCCGCTCGAAAATGGACAATACGGTACGGCGGTCATTGAAGCACGCGGGCCATTCGATCTGGTCGTTATCGACGGTCGCGACCGCGTGAACTGCGCCCAGAATTCCGTCTCGGTTCTGGGGACTCACGGCGTCATCGTTTGGGACGATACCTATCGACAAGAATACGAACCCGGGTATGAGTTGCTGAGACAAGCCGGATTCCGGCGGCTGGACTTCCATGGCCTCGCCCCGATCATGCCGAACACCTCGTGCACCTCGATTTTTTATCGGGACGAAAACTGCCTTGGAATCTGAGTGCTCCTTTGGTGGGGGTGCAAATTAACGCGCCGATCGCTCTTTTTGCGTATAACAGACCGTTCCATCTGCGCCGTACGATCGAGGCTTTGCTGGAGAATCCGGAAGCGCGCCAGAGCGAGCTCTTCGTATTTTCAGACGCAGCGAAAAATGCGGACACTGCAGCCGACGTAGAGGAGGTTAGGCATTACATCAAACGCATCAGCGGATTCGCGGGTATGCAAGTCGTTCAGCGCGAGGAAAATTTCGGGCTCGCGCGTTCGATTGTTGACGGAGTGTCGAGGCTATGCGCCGAATACGGGCGTGTTATTGTGGTTGAAGATGATCTTGTCACGTCACCGCATTTTTTGAAGTACATGAACGAAGGCCTGGATTTGCATGAAGACGACGATCAAGTTATCAGCATTCATGGTTACGTTTACCCTGTGAAGAGGGCGTTGCCGGAGACATTTTTTCTCTGTGGCGCAGACTGTTGGGGCTGGGCCACGTGGAAGCGGGGCTGGGATCTATTTGAGCGTGACGGTCGCGTGCTATTGCGTGAACTGCTGGAACGCGATCTTGCATATCGCTTCGATTTCGACGGCGCGTACCCATTTACGGAGATGTTAAGAGACCAGATCGCCGGGAAAAACGACTCGTGGGCCATAAGATGGAATGCCAGCGCTTTCTTGAACGGAAAGCTCACCCTCTATCCGGGCCGCAGTCTGGTTTCGAATATAGGTTTGGATGGGACTGGCACGCATCCCGCAGACACCGATGAGTTTTCCGGGGCCGTTGCGGATTCCCCCATCGCTGTCAAGCGGATGGCTTTCCGGGAGAACGAGGTGGCAAGGCAAGAGATCATCAAATACTTTAGGAAAACGAGACCTTCACTACCCGCTCGCATGGTCCGTAGACTTTTCAACTTCGCAAGACACCCGAGATAGGGTTCGCGGCGATATGCGGCTCAGTGGCTGGGTACCACCGGTTCTGGTCAATCGGCTCAAATCGTTACTGAGACGCGGAATATATTACTCCGGACAGTACGCAAGCTGGTCATTGGCAAGATCGCTCGCCTCAGGCTACAACGCGGCGCACATATTGGAAAAGGTTAAGGCCGCCGCTCTCAAGATCAAGGCCGGCGAGGCGGCTTGCGAGAGAGACTCAGTCATATTCGACCGCATCGAGCACTCCTTTCCCGTCCTCGCGGGTTTGCTTCGCGCAGCGATGGAAAACGGAGCTCGTCTCTCGGTATTGGATTTCGGCGGTTCCCTGGGCAGCAGCTATTACCAGTGTCGCGCCTTTCTGGCGGTGGTCGAAATGTTGCGCTGGAACATCGTTGAGCAGGAACACTATGTACGCTGCGGGCGGGAGTGTTTTGAAACTGAGCAACTGCGTTTTCATTACACTATCGCCGAGTGCGTGAAATCCGCAGAGCCAAATGTGGCGCTGCTCTCGAGCGTTCTGCAGTATGTGCCTGCGCCCGAGGCCGTAATCGCCGAGCTCATGCAGTCGGGCATGAGGTATCTTATTTTCGATCGAACACCATTCAGCGATCTCGAGATCGATCGCATTACCATACAGCACGTCCCTCCGACTATCTACCCGGCCAGCTACCCGTGCTGGATTTTCGCGAAATCGCGTTTTCTTGAGACATTTCGCGGCCGCTACGAGTTGGTAGCGCAATTCAATTGCGCCGATGGGAGCGCTTACGCGAGTGGGCTGGAGTTCTCCTACTGTGGAATGATTCTGCGAAAGATCTAGTGGAAGCGCTCAGGCGGTTCATATTGGAACAATGGTACAACCCCGGTTTTGTGGGACTGTGGGTGAACCCTTTTTTCCATGCGCGGCGCGAGCTCTTCCGGTCGATCAACCGGTTTGGTTCCAAGATCGAAGGCCGCGTGCTGGATGTCGGCTGTGGCAGCAAGCCGTACCAGGCCCTATTCGCGGCAAGTGAATATGTTGGTTTGGAAATCGACACACCGGACAACCGACTACGTAAACAGGCTGATGTGTTTTACAGCGGGGATGTCTTTCCATTTCCGGCCCAGAATTTCGATAGCGTGGTCTGCAGTCAAGTGCTGGAACACATATTCTCTCCGGAGAAGTTCCTCGGCGAGATCTTTCGAGTAATGAGGCCAGGCGCCAGCATGTTGTTGACGGTCCCGTTCGTATGGGACGAACACGAGCAACCAAACGATTTTGCGCGATACTCCTCATTCGGTATTCGCTATTTACTCGAGAAGGCCGGCTTTCAAGTCTTCGAGCAGGCCAAGATCAACGCGGATGTTCGGGTGCTATTTCAGCTCGCCAATGCCTACCTGTACAAGGTGTTTTGGACACGGCATTCGATCCTGAATCTCTTCGTTTGCGTGGCGTTCATGGCGCCATTCAATATCCTGGGCGCGCTGTTCTACCGTTTATTGCCGTCCAATCCCGACCTGTTCTTGGACAACGTGGTACTCGCCCGAAAGCCACAGCGATGAAGGCAATCGAGTTATTTGCGGACAAGCAGGTATTGATTACCGGCGGTGCAGGCTTCATTGGCTCCAATCTTGCGCGGCGACTCGTTTCCTTTGGAGCGCGGGTTACTTTGGTAGACAGCCTCATTCCGCTCTACGGAGGCAATCTATTCAATATCGAGGACATTCGTGATCGTCTGGTGCTCAATATCACCGACGTGCGCGACCCGTATGCGATGGCGTATTTGGTGCGGGATAAGGATTACCTTTTCAATCTCGCCGGACAAACCAGTCACGTGGATTCGATGACTGATCCGCGGGCCGATCTGGACATCAATGCAGCCGCGCAACTTTCGATCCTGGAGGCGTGTCGGGAACACAACCCGGCCATCAAGATCGTATTTGCAAGCACTCGTCAACTTTATGGCAAGCCGGAGTACCTTCCAGTAGATGAAATCCACCCGATTCGGCCGGTGGACGTCAACGGCATCAACAAGCTAGCAGGCGAGTGGTATCACCTCCTCTACAACAATGTCCACGGCGTACGGGCTTGCGCGCTGAGACTCACGAATACCTACGGCCCAGGCATGAGGGTCAAGGACGCGCGACAGACGTTTCTCGGGGTGTGGCTGAAGAATGCAATCGAAGGCAAGCCGATCCTGGTCTACGGCGATGGCAACCAGTTGCGGGATTTCAATTATGTCGACGACGTCGTTGAGGCGCTCCTTCTCGCGGCTGTGGATGCCGGCGCCAACGGACACGTCTACAACCTTGGAAACGAGGAAGTCGTCAGCCTTCGGCAATTGGCGCAAACGCTCGTCGAACTTCGACCCGGCTCGCATTTCGAGATTGTGCCGTTTCCTCCCGAGCGCAAAGCCATCGATATCGGAGATTACTACGGGAATTACGACAAGATCCGGACCGAGCTGGGTTGGCGGCCCAAGGTCGCCCTGCGGCAAGGACTGTCGGCGTGCCTCGCCTACTACGGCGATCATTTGCAAAAATATTTGGATGACAAATGATATTGATGAACGACTTCAAGGCCGAGCCTGAAGCCCTGCGGGACGCCGAACTTGCGGCGGCGGAGAGAGTGCTTCGATCAGGATGGTTCGTGCTTGGAAACGAAGTGCGAGCGTTCGAGGAGGCCTGGGCCAAGCAATGCAATTTGCCCCATGCCGTAGGGGTTGGCAACGGCATGGACGCGATCGAGATAGGGCTCCGCGCCATCGGCATCGGTCCTGGAGACGAGGTCATCACCACGGCAATGACGGCTTTTGCGACAGTGTTGGCAATATTCCGTGCCGGAGCCACGCCTGTCCTGGCGGATATCGATCCGCGCACCGCGTTGCTCGATCCGTCAAGCGTCGAGCGCTGCATCACTGCACGCACCAAAGGAGTCCTGGTCGTGCATTTGTACGGACAGCTCCGCAACCTGAATTCCTGGGTCGATTTCTGCGACACACATAAAATCGATTTGCTGGAGGACTGTGCCCAATCACATTTGGCCCAATGGGAGGGGAAAACGGGGGGCGCCTTTGGTCGATTCGGGGCGTATAGTTTTTACCCTACGAAAAATCTCGGGGCGATAGGAGATGCCGGGGCGATTGTCAGCGGGGAGGCGTCAATTGCAGATCGCGCAAGGATCTTGCGGAATTATGGCCAGAGCGAGCGCTACTACCATCCCGAATTGGGATTGAACAGCCGCCTGGATGAACTGCAAGCCGCCCTTCTGCTTGCACGGGCTGCCTGGTTGAACGCTCTTACTGAGCGTCGGCGAGAGATTGCCGCCACGTACTATCGGGAGATTCGAAACCCGCGGGTCAGGCTTTTGGACGCCCCCGTTGCACGAGAAAACCATGTCTTCCATCTCTTTGTCGTTGCTTGCGAGCGACGCGACCGTCTGGCGCGGTTCTTTGAAGATCGCGGGATCCAAACGTTGGTGCACTATCCTGTGCCTGTTCATCACCAGCGTCCGTGCAAGGAAATTCGCCGGGATCTTCGAGGAATGAGGGCCTCGGAGCAACACGCAGAGCAGTGTCTTTCGATTCCCTGCCATCCACAGATGGACGACGCGGCCGTCGGAAATGTCGTTGAGGCAATCAATGCCTTCCACTAGAGCGGGCACGGCGACAGAGCATTTCATTACGCTATTCGACAGGAATTTCCTGCCGGCAGGCCTCTGCCTTCACCGCTCGCTAATGGAGCAGGCCCCTGCGTTCTGTCTCTGGGTGATATGTATGGATCAAGTCGTGGAAGCGAGATTGAGAGACCTCGCTCTACCCTACGTCAGACTCATCCCGCTCCATGAAATAGAAACAGAAGTTCTGCGTGCCGTGAAGCATGACCGCACGACCGCCGAGTACTGTTGGACAATGACACCGTTTGCGCCCGAGTTCGTGATGTCCAGGGAGGCAGGCGTGGAGCGAGTTACTTATATCGACGCCGATCTGTTCTTTTTTGGCCCTCCGTCCCTGTTGCTGGAAGAACTCGAACGTAGCGGGTCCGATGTGCTCATCACCGAGCATGCGTACGCCCCGGAGTACGATCAGTCAGCGACGCACGGCAAATACTGCGTCCAGTTCATCACCTTTCGCAACACTCCCGGAGGGCGGGCGGTGTTGCGCTGGTGGCGGGAGCGTTGTGTCGAATGGTGTTTCGCCCGGCACGAGGATGGGAAATTCGGGGACCAAAAATATCTGGACGACTGGCCGACTCGATTTCCGGGCAAAGTGCACGTATTGGCTCGGAAGGATAGGACGCTGGCTCCGTGGAACATTGCTTGGTTTCAAGAGCGCGCGAACGGTCTTGAACCGGTGTTCTTTCACTTCCACGGGTTTCGTATCATCTCTTCCAGTTTCATGCTCTGGTATTTGGGATATCGCGTTGGACGCGGCGCGGATAAGTATTACGAACGATATACGGAGATGATGTCCTCCGCGCTGGCGGAGATCTCGAGGCGCTGGGGAGATCTGCCGGTTTTTCCGGAGCCCGGCTCCTGGAGGCGCCTGGCAAGACTTCTTTGGAACGGAATGAATGGGCGTGTTCGTTTGCGGCGGTTCCACTTGGCCGGCGAACTGAAGTCGTGAACCACGCGCCCGTCACCCGCAAATCATCCGTCAAGGCCGTGGAAACCGACGGCGGGAACACATCAAGCGGCGCGCGCGGTCGACTAGAGGGCGGCTGCCGGCTGGAGACCGCCGAAAAGGGGAAGAGCTCGGGCGCGCCACCGCTAGTCAGCGTCATCACGGTCGTGTTCAATGGCGCCGATCACCTCCGCGGTGCGATCGACAGCGTGCTGGCTCAGACCTATCGGAGCCTGGAGTACATCGTCGTCGACGGCGGCTCGACCGACGGTACTGTCGAGATCCTGCGGGCGTATGACCGCCACATCGATTACTGGGTCAGCGAACCCGATACGGGAATCTACGACGCGATGAACAAGGGTATTCGAGCATCGACTGGAACGATCGTCGGCATACTCAACGCCGACGATCGCTATACCCCTTACGCCGTGGAGAGCGTGGTACGTGCTCTTTCCGATCCCGAGATCGGCTACTGCCACGGCTGGATGCGTCTGGTTGACGCCCGCGGCCAGGACTGTGGTCTCGCGAAGCCCGTGCCACGCCATCTCTTTGCGAAACGTGTTTTGCGAGAGACGCCGCTATTCCATCCAACGATGTTCGTGCGCCGATCGGTGTACGAAACCTTCGGCGGATTCGACAACAGGCTGGCGCTCGCGGGCGATTTCGAGTTTATTGCGAGAATTCACTGGGCTGGTGTGGCGGGGATCGAGATCCCCGAGATTCTGGCGGAGTTTCGGCTGGGCGGCTCCAGCCGTAGTCCCAAGATACTCCGGGAAATGCGCTCCGTCGCGCTCCGCAGTGGGCTGTCTCCGTTGCTTGCATGGAAGGACTGGACCCTTGCTCGCGTTGTCATGGCGGCAAAGCGTGCACTTCCAGCCGCCGCAAGCGGTTGGTTTCGCGTCCTGAAGGATCTTCGGCGTCGCTGAGGCTTCGATATGGGCCAAACGATCGCCATCACGGGAGGCCGTGGATTCATCGGTCGCAAAGTGGTTGCGAGCCATCTCGCGCTTGGCGATCGTGTGAGAGTGCTGGCTCGCGGAGCGACCGGTCCGGCTTGGGGTCGCGATGTCGAGATTGTTTCCTGCGACCTGACGTCGTCGGCACCCGCGCAGCTGGAGCGCTTCACAACAGGCGCTGACGTCCTATACCACTGCGCGGCCGAGTACCGGGATCCTTTTCGGACGAGCGCAGTCAATGTGGAGGGTACCCGCAAGCTTCTGGCTGCTGCCGCGGGGAACATCGCGCGCTGGGTTCAGCTTTCGAGCCTGGGGGTGTATGGTCCGAGGCGTTCCGGTGTCGTCCGCGAGGACACGTCACCTACCCCTGTCGGGGCGTACGAGACCTCCAAGCTGGCTGCAGACAAACTCGTGATCGACGCCTGCAAACGGACCGGCATGCCATGGGCGATGTTGAGGCCGGGAATTGTTTTTGGTCATGGTATGCCGAACGATTCGCTGCGGGCATTCCTGCGCGTGATAGGTCGCGGTCGCTTTGCATTCATAGGATCGCCCGGTGCAGTACTACCCTACGTTCACGTGGATGATGTGGCCGCGGCGCTGGTGCTCTGTGCCAAGGACAATCGGGCGGTCGGCGAAATTTTCAACCTCAGCGAAGACTGCAAGGTCGAGGAGTTCGTGTTCGAGGCTGCCCGACTCCTGGGAGCGGCGCCGCCGAACTTGCGTTTGCCCGAGCTCCCGGTAAGGGTCGCGGCGAAGGCCTTGTCTTGGATTCCCGGGGTCCCGTTGACCACGGCCCGGGTCGACGCATTGACCAGACGGGTAAGCTACCCCGTCGACCGGATCAGGGAAACGCTGGCGTTCCGCTTTGCGACGGGGTGGCGAAATGGCCTTCGTGAGATGGTGGCTGCCCTCCCGTTGGATATTCGCTCGACGTAATCGGTGGCACGTCCTGCCTGTGCGCTGGGCAGGCCCCCGATGCGGTCATGGTCCGCCGCGCCCGGTGCCCGCATCCGCCTGCGCACCCGGCTGCAGGCCGGCGCAGCACGCTTCCAGGCAGGCTTCCCACTTCGGAAGGGCGATGCCGAAGCTCCGCGTCAGTTTTTCGTTCGACAGGCGCGAATTTCCGGGCCGGCGGGCCGGCGATGAATATTCGCTGGATGCGATCGGTAAAACGCGGACCGGAAAATTCGGCCGCTCAAGCCGTGCGATCTCCGTTGCGAACCCGTGCCAGGATGTGCTGCCCCCGGCCGTGACGTGATAGATGCCCCTGGCGTCTCCGAGGCTCTTGGCACCATGGCGCTTCAGGAGCTCCGCGGTCGCCTCGGCCAGCGCCTGTGCAGAGGTCGGCGCGCCTATCTGGTCGGAGACCACGCGCATCTCGTTTCCTTCCCTGAGTCGATGCCGAACGGTCAGGAAGAAGTTGCGGCCGCGCGCCGCGTACACCCAGCTCGTGCGCAATATCAGATGCGGGCCGTCGGTGGCGGCAATGGCCCGCTCTCCGGCGAGCTTGCTGCGACCGTAGGCGTTGAGCGGATTGGGGTGGTCCTCCTCGGTGTAGGGCGCGCCCTTGGATCCGTCGAAAACATAGTCGGTCGAATAGTGGATGAGCAGGGCCGCGGCGCGCTTCGCTTCCTCCGCCAGGAGTGCCACGGCGGTGGCGTTGATCGAATACGCGGTCTCCGGTTCGCTCTCGGCGCGATCCACGGCCGAGTAGGCCGCGGTGTTGATGATCACGTCGGGCCGGACGGAGCGGACGGCCGAAACAATCTGATCCGGCGCAGTGAGATCCAGCCCCCCGCGGTCGAAAGCGACGATCTCGCCGAGCGGCGCAAGCGTTCGCGACAGCTCCCACCCGACCTGGCCGTTCTTGCCGGTCAGGAGAACCTTCACGGAAAGACTTCGACATCCCGCAGCCGCAACCCCGCCGCATCCTTGGGCGAAAGCACCGGCGGGCCGGATAGGGGCCACTCGATCCTGAGCTCGGGGTCGTTCCACAAGATCGAGCGCTCGTGCTCCTGCGCGTAGAAATCCGTAGTCTTGTAGAGCACGTCGGCAAAGTCGCTTATGACGCAGAATCCGTGCGCGAAGCCGACCGGAATCCACAGCATGCTCTTCGATTGCGCGCTCAGGCGCGCGCCCTCCCATTTACCGAAAGTCGAAGAACTGCGGCGGATGTCGACCGCGACGTCGAAAATCTCTCCCTCGGTGACGCGAACGAGTTTTCCCTGGGGCTGGCGGATCTGGTAGTGGAGCCCGCGCAGCACGCCCGTTTCCGAGCGCGAATGGTTGTCCTGGACGAACCTTGCGCGGACTCCGGCGCGCTCGAATTCCCGCTCGTTCCAGCTCTCGTAGAAGAAGCCGCGTGCGTCGCTGAAGACTTTCGGCTCGATGAGGAGCAAGCCGGGGAGCTTCGTCGGCGTGACCTTCATGTTTTGTGCCGACCCGCCTCGCTCTGCAGGAGCGACGTCAGATAGCTTCCATAGCCGCTGTTGCGCAACGGTGCAACCAGCCCTTGGAGCTGAGCATCGCTGATCCAGCCGCTACGCCAGGCGATCTCCTCCGGACAGCCGATCTTCAGTCCTTGCCGGCGTTCGAGCGTTTCGATGAAATGGCTCGCCTCGAGCAGGGACTCGTGTGTCCCCGTGTCCAGCCATGCATGACCTCGTCCGAATACGACCACGCTCAATTTCCCAGCTTCGAGATAGCGGCGGTTGACGTCGGTGATTTCGAGCTCTCCTCGGGCGGAAGGCTTGAGCGCCCTTGCGATGCGCACCACCTCGTTGTCGTAGAAATACAGGCCCGTTACCGCAAAGCGCGATCTAGGCCGGGCGGGCTTCTCCTCGATGCTCATCGCGCGGCCGTCCGCGCCGAATTCGACCACGCCGTAGCGCTCCGGGTCTTTCACCTGGTAGGCGAAGACGGTGGCTCCAGAGGCCTTCTTCGCCGCCCGCTGCAAGTCCGAGCCCAGGTCGTTACCGTAGAAGATGTTGTCCCCTAGCACCAGAACGCAAGGATCGTTCCCCAGGAAACTCTCCCCGACAAGAAACGCCTGAGCAATGCCACCCGGATGCGGCTGGACCGCATATTGAAGATTCAGGCCCCATCGCGACCCGTCCCCAAGGAGTTCGGAGAAACGCGGCGTGTCCTGGGGCGTCGAAATAACCAGGACCTCGCGAATGCCGGCGAGCATCAGCGTGCTCAAGGGATAGTAGATCATCGGCTTGTCGTACACCGGCAGCAACTGCTTGGAAACGACCTGCGTGACCGGATAGAGCCGGGTGCCCGAGCCTCCGGCGAGGATGATGCCTCTCACGCTTCGCCCCGGTTCGCGTAGTTCTTCTCGATCCAATGTCGGTAGGTGCCGCTCGTCACATGAGCCACCCATTCGGGGTTGTCCAGATACCACGCCACGGTCTTGCGCAGCCCGGAATCGAAGGTTTCGGACGGCGCCCAACCGAGCTGAATGGCGATCTTCGCAAAATCCATCGCATAGCGCCTGTCGTGCCCCGGGCGGTCCTTCACGAAGGTGATCAGCGTGGAGTGCCGGATCTTGCTGTGAGGCCGCGCTTCGTCGAGAAGCGAGCAGATTGAGTTCACGACCTCGAGATTGGTCTTCTGGCTGTGGCCGCCGATATTGTAAGTCTCGCCGATGCGGCCGCGGGCCAGGACCTCGCGGATCGCCGTGCAGTGGTCCACCACGAACAACCAGTCGCGCACGTTGCCGCCCTCGCCGTACACCGGCAACGGCTTGTGGGTGATCGCGTTCAGGATCATCAGCGGGATGAGCTTTTCGGGAAACTGATAGGGGCCGTAGTTGTTCGAGCAGTTCACGATGAGCGTCGGCAGCCCGTAGGTGTGATGATAGGCCCGGACTAGGTGGTCGGCCGCGGCCTTGGACGCGGCGTAAGGGCTGTTGGGCGCGAACGGTGTCGACTCGCTGAACGGCGGATCGTGCGGCGCGAGAGAGCCGAATACCTCGTCGGTCGAGACGTGCAGGAACCTGAAATCGTCGCGTTCGGAAGGCACTTTCTTCTCCCACCAGAGGCGAACTTCATCGAGCAGGCCGAAAGTACCCACGATATTGGTCTGGACGAAGTCCGCCGGCCCGTGGATGGATCGATCGACGTGGCTTTCGGCGGCGAAGTGGACGATCGCGCGCGGCTTGTGCTTTTGCAGGAGGCCCCGCACCAGGGCGCGATCGCAGATGTCGCCGTGGACGAACAGGTGGCGCGCGTCGCCTTTCAGCGCATCGAGATTGCGCAGGTTTCCGGCATAGCTGAGCTTGTCGAGGTTGAGGATCGCTTCATCGCTCTTTTCCAGCGAGGAAAGGATGAAGTTCGAGCCGATGAATCCCGCACCCCCGGTGACCAGAAGCATGGGCGGATTATCGCATCCCGATGTAGTATCGCCCCCGATGCGGGTCGCCGTTACCGGGGCACTGGGATTTGTCGGCAGCGCCCTCGAGCCCGCGCTCAAGCGCCGCGGCCACGAGGTGCGCGGCATTTCCCGTGAAGCGCTGTGGACCGCCGAGGCGTATGCGGGCTGCGACGCCGTCGTCCACCTTGCCAATGTCGCGCATACCGCTGCCGGAGAAGCGCTGCTCCAGCGCGTCAACGTCGAGGGCACGCGCCACGCCGCCGAGCTCGCCGCCGGGCGCGGCGTCAAGCGTTTCGTCTACATCAGCTCCATCAAGGCGAGCGGCGAGCAGACCGCGAAATGGCCCTTCGACGGCTCCGAGACGCCGGCACCGCGGGATGCGTATGGCCGTGCCAAGCTCGCCGCGGAGCGCGCGCTGGGCGAGGTGTCGGCGCGCACCGGAATGGCGGCGATCGTGCTGCGCCCGCCGCTCGTATACGGCCCGCGCGTCAGGTGGAAGTTTCTCGCGCTGATGCGCGCCATCGCGCGCGGCTGGCCGCTGCCGCTCGCGGCGATCCGTAATCGCCGGAGCCTCCTCTACGTCGGCAACCTGGCCGATGCGA
>Ga0137409_10003275_pt1 | contig 17200 bp, 15 predicted proteins | sample CZODoug1_16funga_FD_122059 | JGI IMG/M metagenome (GOLD analysis project Ga0137409, IMG submission 122059) | Vadose zone soil fungal communities from Angelo Coast Range Reserve, California, USA - CZODoug1_16fungal (Hybrid Assembly) | ecosystem: Environmental > Terrestrial > Soil > Vadose zone... | reverse complement strand
GATGCGGGGAGAAACCCGCAGAATGATGCCGGTGTTGCGATAGTCGATCGTGTTGACGACCGTGTTGTTCGTTGTCAGCACCGTGGCGCTGCCGGTGGAGACCGGCACCACGTCGCCGACCTGAAGCGTTGCCGCCTGATTGTTGATCACAACCAGGGACGGATTGGACAACACCTTGACACCGGTGACGGTATGCAGGGCGTCCAGGATGGCGCTCGGCTGGGTCTCCGATCCGACCAGGAAATTGAATCCGGGGAATGCGCGATTGATGAAGGCGTTGGCGACCGCGCCGGCGGCGGCCGCGGCCGGCGCAGACGTCGACTGGGTGTTGAGGAGCGAGCCCTGGTCGGGCCTTAAGCCCAGATTGTGACTGGTGAGGTAGGCCTGAACACCATAGCTCAGCTCGTTGTTGAGCGTGACCTCGGCGATGGTCGCGTCGATTGCGACTTGAAGCTGCGGCTGATCGACCTGCTGCAAGGTCGATGCGATGATCCGGTAATTCTCCTGATCGGCATAAATCAGCAAGGAGTTGTTGACGGTATCGGCCGTGATCCGGATGCCCTTCAACATCGGCTGGCCGCCGGCGCCGGTGCCTTTGCTGTCCAGCGTTCCGGCATCCGATGGGTTTGCGCCCGCGGCGGCGGCGGCCGGCTGCACGCCGAAACCGGGGCTGCTGCCATTGGTTCCGGATTGTGTCCGTGAGCCGAAGCCGTTCGACGACATCGACGAGGGAGAATTATTGTTCGAGGAGAGGCGATCGGTGCTGGCTGTCGCATATGTTCCGGACCCCGGCGCGATCTGACTATCGGCGTTGTCGAGCAGGCTCGAGGATGATCCGCCGATGAACATATCGTTGAGCACGCGCGCGATCTGACGTGCCTCACCATATTTCACCCGGTACACGTGGACGCTGGTTCTCGCGGTGTCCGCATGATCGAGCCGCTTGATCCAGGTCGCGGCGCTATGCAGCAGCGCCGGCTTCTTGCTCACCACCATGATGGCGTTGAGACGCCCAACGGCGTGAAACTTGACGAGGTTCTGGCTGAGACCGTTGTCACCGGAATCCACGATCTTTTCCAGTTCCGCGATCATGGCTTCCGGAGCGCTGTTGGCGATCGGGAAAATTCCGACCGACTGACCGCGCATCCAGTCGAGGTCGAAGCTGAGCGCGGTATCCACCGCCGTGCGGCGTTCCGCGCCGCTGCCTTGAATGAGCAGCAGGTTTCGCCCCGTGTCGGCGCGGACCATTCCGGCTTTGGTCGCAAAGCTGTCCATCAGCTTCAGCAGCGTTTGGGCCGACACGTATTGCAAGGGCACGACAGAGACGCCGTAGCCGGGTTCAGGGCTGGCGGCCGCCGCATCGACCCGGCCTCCGCCGACCGCGTCGCCGAGCGGAGTCAAACGGTAGCCGGCGGTGTCGCGAACAAGCACGACCCCACTTAGCCGCAAGGCATTTTCGAGCACGAAGACAATGTCCGACTTGGCCACCGGCCTGACGGATACCAGGCTGATTGTGCCCTGCACCCGCGGATCGATCGTATAACCCGTTTGCAGAATGTCGCCCAACACCACTTTGGCGACAGTGGCGATAGGCGTGTTTTCGAAATTGAGCTCAAAGCCGTTGCCGATTGCGACCGGTTGCGGGCGCGCCTCGGACACGTCGGTCACCTCGGTGCCTTCGAACATCACCGGGCGGCTTCGCTGGCCGGCATTGGTCTCGGCGGCATTCGCCTGCTGCGGATAACGAGGCAACGTGTCCAGCGAGCGGACCTTGTCGATCACATCGATATCTGAGCCGCCGCCGGAACTTACGGTCACCGGATTGCAGGATGCCAGCAGGCCGGCTGACAACAGCACGAAGGCAATACAAATGCTGCGACCGACTGGCTGGGACCAGCCTGGGTTGGCGACGCGTACCATAATTCCGCCGTTCCAGCTTTATGTTCGGGCCCAAGGATGATCGGAAGGATGATCGGGAGGATAATCCAAGCTGGTCGGCATACTTAGCGGCGGAATATGACAGTTATAGTTGGCCGGTACCGATCAGCGGGCGATCACCATCTGTGTGCGGCATAATTCCCACTTGTGCGGCATGCCTCACGGCGGCAGGCCAACGAACCGGCCACAGCTAATGTTTTTGTGAAGCCCATACCCCGCGCGCTTCGTACGGCTGTCATGTTTCGGATCAATAACCACGCTGCAGCCGACAACTCGTCGACGGCGGGCCGATGCGCCGTGCACCATTGATCGGCCTGAAGAAAAGCGGCGCGGCTGGAAAAAAACAGATGATCGGCGACGGATCTTTGCAGTTCGTGGAACATCTCCGTCAGAACAACCATTTGACGAAGACTGTCGGCAACGGCGAGCGCTCGGAGCAGGGCGGTTCCGAGCGTTCGCAAGGCAGACTTTGGGAGCTTACCGACCTTTCGGCCAGCGAGTTCGCAGATGAGGCGGCTCGCTTCACCGATCTCGATCGGGTCACGCTCCAGGACATGCTGTCCCTTCCGCCGTTGTGCGCGTCATTCTCGCAGCGTTTTCTGCGGGAAATGATGGTGTTTCCGTATCAATCCGCCGACGGAGGCGCCGTGCTGGCGGTCGCCGATCCGACCGATACGGCCGCACGGCGCGCAGCGGAAATCGTGCTCAGGGCGGAGGTCGCTATCAAAGTGGCGTCGGTCGAAGATCTGACGACTGCCCTCGACCAGCGCCTGGGCGGCGACGATGTCGAGCTGAGGGACGGCAGCAATCGGCAGCAGCCGCGCGAAGACGATATCGAAAGTTTGCGGGATCTTGCCAGCGGCGCACCCGTGGTTCGCGCCGTCAACGATCTGCTGGAGAAAGCAGTAGAACTGCGCGCGAGTGACATCCACATCGAGCCGTTCCATACCGGGCTGGTAGTCCGGATGCGTATTGACGGTTTGTTGCGGCCGGTGTCGGCGCCGGCCGGCGTGTTGCCGCAAGCCGTCATTTCGCGCATCAAGATTGTCGCCAACCTCAACATCGCGGAGCGTCGGCTTCCGCAGGATGGCGCCGCGCGACTGCGGGCCGGACGTACCGATATCGACATCCGTGTCGCGATCATGCCGATGCAGCATGGGGAATCCGCGGTCATACGTATCCTGCCGAAGGATCGCGGGCTGCTCGTTGTCGAAAAGCTGGGATTTTCGCCGGCCGACGATGTCACGCTCAGACGATTGTTGAAGCTGCCCCACGGCATGATCGTCATTACCGGCCCGACCGGAAGCGGCAAAACCACCACGCTGGCGACGATCCTGTCGATCCTGAATGAACCGGGCCGAAAGATCCTCACGGTCGAGGATCCCGTGGAGTACGACATACCCGGTGTCAATCAAGCGCAGATCAAGCCGGCGATCGGACTGACGTTCGCGGCGGCGCTGCGTTCGTTCGTGCGTCAGGATCCTGACGTGATCATGGTTGGCGAGGTGCGCGACTCCGAGACCGCACATGTCGCCATTCATGCGGCCCTTACAGGTCATCTCGTTCTGACGACGCTGCACACCGAGTCGGCGGCCGCCGCGGTGCCTCGACTTCTCGATCTCGGCGTTGAGGGATATCTGCTGCGGTCCACCTTGAGAGCCGTGGTCGCGCAGCGGCTCGTTCGCCAGTTGTGCGACCGCTGCAAAGTGCCAAAGACGCTCACCGAGACCGATTTTGCCGAAGACCCCCGGCTCGGCGCGCTCGGCTTTCGGAGCGGCGAAACGATTCAGGGGCCCTGCGGTTGCGAGCGCTGCGGTGGCACAGGCTATCGCGGCCGGTTCGGCGTGTTCGAGATTCTTGAACTCACCAACGACGTTCGCGAACTGATCGGGGAAAAGACCGATGGATTGAAAATCGATCAGACGGCGATCCGCGCCGGAATGACGACGATGCTCGACGACGGCGTAATAAAATGCCGCGCCGGCCTGACTTCGCCCGCGGAGATACTCCGCGTTACGATTGCGCGGTGAGGGAGCTCGTGCCGAATTTCCGCTACAGGGCCCTGACACAGAACGGAGAGATCGTGCATGGCACGCTGTCGGCTCCGACGGCGGCGGAAGTGGCTCACCGCATCGAGTATCTTCGGCTGCTGCCGATCGAAACCATAGAAAATAAGGCAACCGTTGCCGCATCGGGACCTGGTTTCGGCTTTTTCGGCCGGCCGAGCCCGGCGGAAGTGACAACGTTCACCAGAGACCTGGCCCTCCTTTTGAAGGCGGGGGCGCGTCTGGACGACGCCCTCGAATTGCTCGCGGGCGACGCCGATGTTGGCCGGCTTCGCCCGGTGGTCGGTAAACTGCGGGCTGCGCTTCTGACCGGAGAAAGTTTCGCTGCTGCGGTTGCGGATCACCCGGCTTTGTTTCCCGACATGTATGTCGCGCTGGTTCGCGTCGGCGAAGTATCGGGTACGCTCGATCAAGTGCTCGAGATGCTGGGAGCGGAGCGGGCGCGGGCCGAGCTGATGCGCCGCAAACTCACGGATGCGATGCAGTACCCGGCCTTCGTCCTGATCGCCGCGGCCTGCGTTATGCTGTTTTTTATTCTGTTCGTGCTGCCGCAGTTTTCTGCGGTGTTGCAGGACTTCGGCGCAAAATCAGACTCCGCGCTCAGCGTTTTCATCAGACTGTCGGACTTTCTTCGGGCGAACGCGGCCGTCGTGATGCTGGCCGCCGCTTCGTTGCTGGCCGGCGTCTGGTGGCTGCTGCGCCGGCCGGGCGCGGGCGCCGCGACCATGACCGCCGTCTCTCGCGTCCCCGGCATCGCCGGTGTCTTTCAATTCTACCGCACCAGTCTGTTTTGTCGCAATCTCGGCGTTCTGCTCGGCAGCGGCGTCAACCTCACGGCCACTTTACGCATCCTGGTCGACATCATGGCAGTCACCGGAAGCGTTACGACCTGGACGACGGTCGCGGACCGCGTCCGTCATGGCGGCAAGCTTTCGGATGCTCTGCTCGCGTCAAGCAACATGCCGCCGATGGCGATCCGCATGCTGCGGCTGGGCGAGGAAACCGGGCAGTTACCCGTGCTGGCGGGCCGGGTCGCCGAGTTCTATGAGGCGAAGCTGCAACGCAGCCTTGACCGAATCGTCGGCATCATCGGGCCGCTTGCGATCGTCACCATCAGTACGGTCGTCGGGGGGCTGATCGTATCGGTCATGACCGCACTTCTGTCGGTTACGCAACTTGTCGGATAGAGCAAGGGTTGGTTCATCATGAAGTCGGTAACACGCGTTGGCAGGTTGTCGGCCCGGCGCGCAGGCGATAGGCGCCGTCAGGATTGGGGCGAGCAGGGCTTCACGCTGGTCGAGATGCTGGTGGTGATCGCCATCATCGGCCTCATCATGGGGCTGATCGGCCCGCGCGTTCTCAATTATCTCAGCGAATCGAAAGTCAAGGCCGCAAAGATTCAGCTGCAGAGCTTCAGCAGCGCGCTCGACTTGTTCTATCTCGATGCGGGCCGGTTTCCCTCGACGGCGGAAGGCTTGGCGGCGCTGGTGCGCCGGACGCCGGGCGTAACGGCCTGGAACGGACCGTATCTCAAAGGTGGTAACGTCCCCGGCGATCCCTGGAACAACGCCTATGTGTATCGTTCGCCCGGAGACCGCGGCCCTTACGATATCCTGTCCTACGGATCGGATGGTCAGGAAGGCGGCAGCGGTCTTGCGGCCGACATTTCCGTCGAAAATCTGGCCAGTGCGAAAAATGAGTGACGGCGCGGAACGCGGCTTCACTTTGCTGGAGATGGTGTGTGTGCTCGCGCTCATCGCCATTATGGCGGCCGTGCTGCTGCCGCTCATTCCACGTAACACCTCCCGCTCCCGCCTGCAGGCCTATGCGCTTCAGACCGCAACGCTTCTGAAGGCGGACCGCAACGCGGCGATCCGGCGCGGGGAGGACGTCGCCACGCTGGTCGATGCCGGAGCGCGTTCGATCCGGTCGGGCGCGACAACGGATATGATCCGTATTCCCGACGACGTCCGCGTCGATGCGCTATTGCCGCAAACCTGCAACCGGCGTGCGGCCCTGTCGACCATCAGCTTTTTTGCCAGCGGAATGTCGTGCGGTGGAACCATCGCACTGACGCGGCTCGATGCCGGCTACGAGATTCGCGTCAACTGGCTGACCGGAAGGATCGAAATTGTCTCGCGCAACTCCGCCACCAATTGACGGTTGCGAGGCCGGCTTCACGATCATCGAAGCGCTGATCGCGCTGGCGGTCGTTGCCGTCTCCATCGTAGCGATTGGATCCGTCATGTCCACAAACGTGCGTGGCGTGCGTTTGCTGGAGCAGCACGTGACATTGATGCAGACCGCGCGCACGGTCATGGCCGCCGGCATCCCGCCGCGCGCCGAGCTTGGCCCCGGCGTGTTGTCTGGGCAGATCGACGACTATAAGTGGACCATCGACGTCGGGCCGATGGGCGAGGGCTGGGATGTGCCAGGCGCGGACCTAGCCTGGATTCCCGCACTCGTCAGAATTCGTGTCAGATCCCCCTCGGGTGCTGTGTCCGACCTTCGTACCGTTCGCCTGATGCACAGGCCGTCGAAATGAGCGCTGGGCTTGCAAAGCAACGGGCTGGCGAGGGCGGGTTTACGCTGATCGAGACGCTTGTGGCGATGGCGTTGATGGGCCTGGTGCTCTCGGCGCTGGCGAATATCACGGCGCAATGGCTGCCGAACTGGAATCGCGGTCTTGAGAGGATCCAACGCAGCGAGTTGATCGGCATCGCGCTGCAGCGGATCGGCGCCGACCTTGCGGCCGCCGAATATGTGTCGGCCAATCGTGACGCGGGTCATCCGTTATTCGATGGCTCGGAGCTGTCGGTGACATTCGTGCGGACCGCGTTGGGACCGAACGCCGGGCCTGGGCTGGATGTGGTTCGGGTCGGCGAAACCACCGATCGTCAGGGCCTTGCGACGGTCCGTTCGCGCGCGTCATTCCGGCCGTTGCCGCCGGCATCGTCGCTATCAGAACAAATTCATTTCGGCGAGCCGGTCTTGTTGTTGCGTGCGCCGTTTCGGCTGTCGTTCGCCTTTGCGGGCGAGGACCGGGTCTGGAAAAGCGGCTGGCACGACTCCGACAAGCTGCCGGCAGTCATCAAGCTGACGGTGCGCGACGCGGCGAGCGAACGCATCCTCTCGATTTCGACGGTGGCGCCGGTTCACGTCCAGTCGTCTGCACAAAGCGATTGCGCGCAGCCGGGCGGCGGCTGTGACGGCAAATCGGTTGCGCCGAACAATTCCCAAGGAATGCGCCAAGGGAATCTACAAGGGAATCTACAAGGAAATTCGCAAGCCGGTACCGCCGCCACAGGGCAGGGGGGGTCGCAGTGACGCGAGAACTTAGGCACGCGGCTGCAACAGCCTCGGAGCGCGGCTTCGTGATCGTCGCTGTGCTTTGGATTCTGGCGGCCCTGTCGGCGCTGGCGACGATCTTCTCGGTCTATCTGTCCAATTCAGCGCAGGCGCTGGCGGTCAATGACACCGGACTGAAGGCGGAGGCCCTGGTGTCGGCCAGTCTCGAGCTCTCGACCTATCAATTGCTGCTGGCGGGCGACGAGGCGCGTCCCGCGCTGGGGTCGTTTAACTTTCGGTTGGACAATGCGGACGTTCTCGTCACCTTTACCTCGGAGGCGGCTCGCATCGATCTCAACTTCGCTTCCAAAGAGATGCTGGCCGGTCTGTTCACAGCTCTCGGTGCGGATCAGCAGGCCTCCAAGGAGTATGCCGACCGGATCGTCGGGTGGCGGACACGTCCCGTGGCCAACACTGCTAACGACGAGGAGGCGCTTTATGCCGCCGCGGGCCTCGCCTATTCTCCGCGACAGTCGCTCTTTACCCATGTGAATGAGCTCAGTCTGGTTCTCGGCTTGCCTCCAGCATTGGTCGACCGCGCTTTGCCGTTCGTGACGGTCTTTAGCGGATCATCCAATGTCGATGTCCTGATCGCGCCGCCGGAGGTGATCGCCGCCTTGCCCGGCATGACGCCATCCGCTCTGAAAGAGTTCCTGAGCCAGCGGCCGGCATTGTCGAAAGACCAGTCTGCGATCGCGACCGCGCTCGGCCCGGCGCGGGCCAGCGCGACGATTGCCAAAAGCATATCCTTTCGTATCCTGACGACGGTTCAGTTCGACAATGGCCGCCGAACTTCTTCGGAGGTCGTGATCGCGCTGGGTGGGAACAAGGATCCTTGCCGCGTGCTGTCGTGGCAGGATGACGTGGAGGCGGGCCGTCGGCCGCGGAAATTGGCGAGTGGTTGATGGCGGTGGTCTCTGAACTCAAAGCGTTGTTCGGCGAATGGATCGCGTCCGTTGCCGGGGCCGTCGATTCCCTGGCCGGTCGGTATGTGCGCCGGCGGCGGGTCCTGCTTAGCGAGGGCGTCGACAACACGTTCACGGCCAAGGTGACGCCGGCGCGAAAAGGCCCCGCTGTGCCGGATGTTTCGTTTCGCGTCTCGCACGGCCGGCCCAGTCCCGCCTTGCCGGCGGATTGGGAGACGATACTTCGCGGCAGCCGTGTTGAAGTCCTGCTGACGTCGGGCCAGGTGCTGTTTCGTTCGCTCGACTTTCCAAAGCAGGCGGTGGATTTTCTCGATGGCATGATCCGCGCGCAGATCGACCGCCTGATGCCCTGGGCGGCAGATGACGTGGTTTTCGGTTGGAGTCCGCCGTCCGCTATTGCCAATGAGCGGATCGAACTGACGCTGGCCGCGATGTCGAAACATGACATCCAGCCCCTCGTTGAGCTTGCGACCGGTCTGGGGGCCGCATCCATTGCCGCGTTCGCCGCGCTTCCGGCCGCCGAGGGCGCGCCTGTGAAGATCAAAGTCATCGACAAGTCGCTGCAGGGCGCGATCGGGAAGGCGGCAGATGTGCCGCGCATTCTACGCGTGGTTTTGCTGTCCGCCGCTCTTGCTGCCGCTGCCTCCCTGATGACGGCGGCTTACATCGGAAGTACGCTGGATTCCGAGCAGCAACAGTTGCAGCTTCGGATCTCGCAGCGCCGCGCGTCACTGCGGCTCGACGCCAATGCCGCCGGCGGGTCGGCCCTGAACCTGCTGGCGAAGCGCAAGCAGACAACGCCATCGAGCGTCATGGTGCTTGAAGCCCTCTCGCAGGCGCTGCCCGATAGCACCTTCGTGACGGAGTTACGGATCGAAGGCGACAAGGTTCAGGTCGTCGGTATGACCCAGGATGCGCCGTCTTTGATTCGATTAATGGAGAGGTCGCCGCAATTCGCCCGAGCCACGTTTTTTGCGCCCACCACGCGCGCGCAGAATGACCCAGGGGAGCGTTTCCACATCGAGGCCCACATCACGCCGTCTTTCGGATCCGGCACATGAACCTCACGGCAACGTTAAGAAAATCGTTCGCAGCCTCACCCATTCTGGCGGCGGCAGCTTACGCCGCAATCGTATTCACGCTGTTGGCCATAGTTGTCTCCTGCATTGTCGGCATTCTCGACCAGCGCGCGGCGGTGGCGTCATCGGTGGCTATGCTGGAGCAACTCGAGGGTCGTAAGGCTGTCGGCTTTCGATCCGCCGGCACGCCGATGCCGTCGGGCTCGGCGTTTCTGGAAGGGGCGACGGTCACCATCGCTGGAGCAAGCCTGCTTCAGCGTGTCGCCAGCGCGGTGACAAAACTTGGCGGCAATGTCCTGTCATCCCAGCTCGATTTGCAGGGCACGCAATCCAAGGCGGGATTCGTCAGCATGGTCGCAAGCTGCGAAATCGATCAGCCGGCATTACAGCCGCTGATCTACGATCTCGAAGCAGGCATGCCGTTCTTGTTTATCGATCAACTCGCCGTTCAAGCCCCGGCCATTTCGTCTGGTGAGGGAAAATTGCGAATTCTGCTGGCTGTGTCGGGGCAATGGCAGGGCATAAAATGAAGCGCAGACTTGCGATCGGGATCACAGTTCTGGCGCTGTCAGTGCACGGCGGCGCACCCGCATCGATCTCCGCTGTTTCCAACGATTCGTTGGGCACCGATCGGGCCGATGGCGACGCGCAGGCGGGACCGTCGGCATTGTCGACCGCGACGAATCCAGGCGCCGCGGTGCAAGTCGTCGTCTCTCCACCCGCGCCGGTCGTAATGGCATCGGAGCGGGCGCTGAGCGCCAATCCGTTGTGGGCCATCCCGATCGCTCAATTACCCATTACGCGCGACCGGCCGATCTTTTCACCATCCCGGCGGCCGCCGCCCCCCGCGGTCACACCCGCCGAAGTCCCGAAGGTCGCCGCTGTGCCCAAACCAAGGGAACCTGAGCGTCCGCAACTCACTTTGGTCGGCACCGTCGCAAGCGACGATGAGGGATTCGGGATATTTCTGGATCAATCGACCACCGCGGTCTTCCGCCTGAGAGTCGGCGAGGACTACCAGGGCTGGAAGCTGCGATCGGTTCAAGGCCGGGAAGCGACATTGGAAAAGGATCAACGGGTTGTCCCCCTCGCGTTGCCGCAGCCCAGCGTGGAGCAGGTGGCCATTGAAGTCCCTCCGCCACCGGCGAGCGCCGGAAAACTGCTGTCTGTGACGTCACAGCCGCGGCCTGATAACAGGTCCGGCCGCTAATGTCCTGTGATCCCCTTCGCTCAACAACACGGCCAGTGTTGTTGAAGACCCCACGCGAACAACAGGCCGATCGCCAAAAACGGCCCGAATGACATGGACGTCTGAGCCGTCAATTGGCGTCCGGTAAATTGCATGACGCCTGCGCAGGCCAGCGCGGTCAACGTGGCAACCACCAGAAGTATCGGAAGGCCTGCGACGCCGATCCATAGTCCGGCGGCCGCCAGGAATTTGACGTCTCCCAGACCGAGGCCCTGGATTTTCCTGAAAGCGAAATACAGCCGTCTGAGCAGCCAGAATACCACGCCGATTGCTGCGCCCTCGCATGCGGCGTCCAGACCGGCGAATACGCCACCGGCAACCACGGCTTTCGACAGTCCCAGACCAGCGATGGTCGCGTTCAGCCAGTCCGGAATGATTCCGTGGCGAATATCGATCCATGCAAGTACGCCGCTCAGCAAACAGAGCAGCGCAAAGAATCCGATGTCGACAGCCATGCCGGGGCTCATTTGCGGGCTGGGAATGTATCCTCCTTTATCTGCTATGGCCGTCTGAGTCTTTTCGGAGCTGGATCACAAACTGACGAAAAATTTGTGACACTCATTTTATTCGTTTCCGGCATTTCGAATGTAGAAGCGGTCGACAAGGCGGTGGCGGATCCGATTGATGTTCTCATGCTGAAGAGCGAGAAGCAGGTGCGCATCGCCGCTCAGCTCTCTCCGGTCGTCCGTTCACACAGAAAGATTCGGAGTACGTCGGAAAATCGCGGCGCGACGCGATCTCGTCACAAAACAGCAAACTGATCGGACAATATTGCGCTACTCGCGGCATATGGTCGCGCATGCACGTCGCGACGCGGGAATCCCAGACATGACCGATCTTTCCCTGAACTGTGTGCCCGTTGCGTTGCCAGGGCTGAGACCGCGTGCACGCCGTCCGTGGGCCGTCATATGTCTTCTGTCGGTTGTGCTGGGGGCAGGGGTACGAAGTGCGAATGCTGCGCCGCTTGACGAAGCCGCGGAGCGCTACCGGCCCTATATGACTGAAGGCATCGGTCAGGCCTTGGCAGGCGTACGCGAATTGCGCGGGCGAATTGCCGCCAACGATCTCGCAGGAGCCAGGAAGGCATGGATTGCGGCCCGCGCCGGCTGGGAGCGTTCGGAAGTCTTTACCGCCGGCTTTGTTCCCGAGCTTGATGCGCAAATCGACGCCTGGCCGAACGCCGTGACGGGCTTTCACGCCATCGAGGCAAAGCTGTTCGGCGCAAATAGCATCGACGTCGAGCGCGAGACCGATGCCCTCGTCGGTCATCTAGGCGATCTTCACGGCAAGCTTCGCGACATCCAGCTCACGCCGCAGGGGTTGCTGGATGGCACCGTGCGGCTTGCCTACGAGGTCGGCGAGAGCAAGGCTGACGGCGGTGAATCCCGTATCAGCGGGACGTCGCTGGACGACATGCGCAACAATGTCGCCGGCCTCCAGTTCGCCTATCGCGCGATTTTCGCGGGCGAACTCAAATCGACTGACCGAAAGCTTGCAGATGCGGTGGACGGAAAGCTCGAGGAGCTCAAGACACTTCTGTTGGTGCGTGATCTAAAGGGTGTCGATATTCCGAAACTGCGCCGCGCAAGCGAGGAGCTCGTGGTCGCGCTGCAAAGCGCGTCGGCCAAGCTCGGGCTGCGACGGCCGACGCTGGAGGCGGCGACGCGATGACTGCCCGAAGCCTGTGCATCGTTGCCGTCGTGCTCGGATGTCTCGCTGTGGGATTTCATGGGCGCGCCGGAGCCTTTCCGGTCGACGGCGATCAGACCGCGCTGCCTCCGAAAACCGAACTCAACGAGGATGCGCTCGACAAACCACGCGAGGTGTTCAGGTCTGAAACCGCGGGCGGCAAGTCGTATATGATCAATCTCGGCAATCTGGCGTTTGGTTCACCCGGCATTCTCGGCGGGGTGGCGCGGCAGGCCGGCGTGAGCTGCGGTACCTGTCACGTCAACGGCGCGGGCAACGCCAGATTCTTCATGCCGAAGATGTCGACGCGCCCCGGCAATTTCGACACCACCGGCCCGCTGTTCAATCCGAAAGCCGACAACTTTGTGCTCGATCCGATCAGGATCCCGAGCCTGCGCGGCGCGCGCTATCTCGCTCCCTATGGTCATGATGGCCGGATGTCGTCGTTGCGTGATTTCGTCCACAACGTCATCGTCAACGAGTTTGCTGGCGCCGAACCGCCGCCGGTCATTCTCGACGCCATCGTTGCCTATCTCCACGACATCGATTTCCTGCCCAATCCCGCGCTTGGCCCCGGCGGGCGATTGACGGGGCAGGTCAGCGATGCCGAGCGACGCGGCGAGGTACTATTCCTGAAACCTTTCCCGCACGATTCGAACCTGAGCTGCGCCGGCTGTCACGTCCCGTCAGCCGCATTCGTCGATCACCTGCAGCACGATGTCGGCTCGGGCGGCCTGTTCAAGACGCCGACGTTACGCAACGCCGATTTCAACGCGCCGTATTTCCATGACGGTCGCTATGACAGTTACGATCAGGTGGTGGCGCATTTCGATCGCGTGTTCGATCTCGGACTGTCGACACAGGATCAGCGCGATCTGGTCGCCTATCTCACTGCGGTCGGCGACGGTGTGCGGCCCTATGAGAGTGACGGGGCCGGCGCCGTGCTCAAGGAGATCAACGATTTCGCTACCGTCCTGGACACTGCAATTCCGGCAAATGATAAGGAGATAATCGCGCTCGCGGTCGATACCATCGGCAGCGAATTGCGCGAGCTGACCGAACGCTATCCCGATCGGAAGAACACCAGCGTATCGGGTGGCCAGCAAGAACGGGGGCTTGCGCGTGTTGCCCTCAAGGAACTCGTCCTTACCCTGCGCCGCATCGATGTGGCTGCGGCCGCGGGCCGCTTTTCCGAAGCAGCGGCCGAATACAAGAACTACCGCTATCTGATGGTTGCTGCGGTGCCTTCGCTGCTTGTGAGCGCGGAGCCGTGGTCGCTGTTCAATCCCGCCGTCCATGACGCGCACTACGCGGCGCTGCGCCAGGTCCTGCAGACGAAGCGTACGGCGCGCTGATCGCTGCGCGTTGATTCTTGTCTACACGAGAGACCGTCTCTCTACGAGAGACCGTCACGCCGCACGACGGCGCATTCGCATGTCCGATTGTGTTGCGATTTTTTTCTGCGTTGGATTCTTTTGGATCATTCTAAATTTTTTCTCGTGCTTCATGACTCCGAAACGCGAACGTCATGTTCGATCACTAAGCACGCTAACGTGAACTTTAACCTCTGGAGTCGACGATGAAACTATCATTCGATTTGAGAAATAGATGGCGTGCCACGACCGCGTTATGTGTCGTGTCGACACTGGCGATTGTTACCGCAAGTTACGGTGCTGATTGGGGCCGCAGCAATTGGGACAAGCGCAAACACAACGAGCATCACCACAGCGGTCAGGACAACGGCAACAACAACGACCATGACCACGGCCACGACAATGACCACGACAATCACGGCAATGATCACGGGAGCGCAAGCACCGAGAGCCCGATCAAACATGTCATTATCCTGATCGGTGAGAACCGCGGGCTCGACCATACCTTCGGTGTGTACCGTCCGAAGGGCAAAGGCCAGACGATCTCCAACCTGCTGTCCAAGGGCATCGTCAACGAGGACGGAACGCCTGGTCCAAACTTCGCGCTAGCCCAGCAGTACTCGGTTGCGGCGCAACCGTCCTATTATATTGGCGCTCCCAAAATTGCGAAATTCCCCTACAACGCAACGAACGGGATGCCCCAGCCCAACACTGCGGGAACGCCAACGGTTTCGAGCGACACGGCGCCTCCTTTCAAGACCGTTGCCGAGGCCAGCGTCGAAAAGGATATAGATCCGTCCGACCTCGACATTTTGACGACGGGTGCGAGCAACTTGCCGACCAATTCGCTGGACACGCGTGTTCCCGGCGCCGGCACGCTGGCAGGTCCCTATCCGTTGCAGGGCCCCCACATCACCGATGACGACTATACAGGCGACACGACGCACCGCTTCTACCAAGCCTGGCAGCAGCAGAATTGCAGCCTTGCCAGCGCGACCAAGGAAAATCCCACCGGTTGCATCAGCGATCTGTTCCCGTTCGTGATGGCGTCCTATTCGGCGACCAACAAGAGCCAGGGTAACTCCATGGGGTTCTACAATGCGGAGCAGGAGCAGGCTCCGGTTCTGAAGATGCTGGCGGACCGGTTCACACTGAGCGACAACTTTCACCAGTCGTTCCAGGGCGGCACGGGCGCTAATCACTTCATGCTCGGTACCGGCGACGCCGGTTATTGGAGCGACGGCAACGGCAACGCCATTACCCCGCCTGCCAGCGTAGCGATCGCGAATCCGAATCCGAAGCCGGGTACGGTCAACCAGTACACCGTCGACGGCAATTTCAGTGCGTGCGCCGACATCTTCCAGCCTGGCGTCCAGCCGATCGTGAGCTATCTGGAGCATTTGCCCTACGCTGCGGAACCGAACTGCAAGCCGCGTCACTACTATATGCTCAACAATACCAACCCGGGCTTCTTGCCGAACGGTGCTCTGGCGGGTGGAACGACCCTGCCGCCGCAAACCGTCAGGACGATCGGCGATGCGTTGATCGAGAAGAAAATCTCGTGGGCTTTCTACGGTGGCGCATATAACGACGCCGTGGCGCTCTCGAATGCCGCGGTTGCGGCAAATCCGACAAGTCCTAACTTGAGCGCGGCGGCTCTCACCGATCCGGCTCATGCCCTCGGCGTGGCCTATTGCCAGATCTGCAATCCGTTCCAGTACGCCAAGTCGATCATGGCCGACCCCGCGGTTCGGACGGCGCATATCAAGGACACGGCTGACCTGATCACGGCTATTCAGAACAACACCCTGCCTTCGGTGTCGTTCGGAAAACCCGACGGTCTCCTCGACGGTCATCCGCAGAGCTCGAAGGTCGATCTGTTCGAGGCTTACGTGCTGAATTTGCTCGGAGCCCTCGACGACAATCCCAAACTCAAATCAGAGACGGCCGTATTCATCACCTGGGATGAGGCCGGCGGCTATTGGGATTCGGGATTCGTCCAGCCGCTCGACTTCTTCGGCGATGGACCACGTATGCCGTTGCTGGTTCTTTCCAACTATTCGACGGGTGGAAAAATACACCACGGCTACGGTGATCACGCCTCGCTGCTGAAGTTCATCGAGCGCAACTGGAAGCTCCAGCCGCTCACGACCCGCAGCCGCGACAATCTTCCCAACCCGAAGACTGCGAAGAACAATCCGTACGTGCCGACCAATAGCCCGGCGCTCTCCGACTTGTTCGATAGCTTCGACTTCGACCATCCGGTCGTTCAGGCCTACACCGAGTAAGCGTAGTGACGATCACCGCGTATCAAGTGATCTGACTTTGTTGTGGGGGCGCCGATCGGGCTTTACGGCTCGGTCGGCGCCGCTTCCTTGTCTCCCCCCGTGCATTGGATTCATGCGATGGCCAAAGGTTTCACGATCGCTGCGTCATCATGGCTGAGCCTGCTCGGCCTCATCGGTGCGCTTATCTCTGGCTGCGTTTCGGCGCAGGCGCAGCAATTTTCGGCCGATCTCGTTGGCACAGCGCACGCCGGAGCGGCCGCGTCTTCCGGCAAGCTCCGTGTCTTCAATAAGAAGGTCCGTATCGAAACGTCGGGTTTTCCGGACGGGTTCTTCCTGATCGACGGCGCAGGCGGTGCCGCCTATTTTGCACGACCTGCTGAACGCGTTTTCATGGACGCCCGGCAATCGAGCCGGCTGACCCAGTTGTTTGTTCCCGTCGACCTCGGCGATCCATGCCTGCAATGGCAAGACATGGCAAAGCTCGCAGGCGTCACCGATCCGAGCGAGCCTTGGCGGTGCGTGCGCGTCGGGGAGGAGGTGGTCGAGGGGCGCGGTGTTGTCGTCTATCGGGCGATGTCATCTCCTGGTCGGGATATCCTCGGCTGGATCGATCCAAACCTCAAATTCCCGCTGAGGATCCGAATGCAAGACGGCACGACAATCACTGTTGAGAACATTCACGAGGAACCGCAACCCGAGCATCTTTTCGAAATCCCGCCGGGCTTCCGCAAATTCGATCCGCAGGCGCTCATCAAGCGTATCAAGCAAAGCGATGTGTGGGTCGACAACCCGCCGCAGTGACACAACCTTTCAGTAATTCTTGCAGGTCCTCTTTTTCCGTCTGCTGTGGAGACGGGTGCGATCCGGACTGCGTCGCCAGGACGGATGTAAATAGCAGATCGCAATTTGCGATGGGAAAGTAAACCATTGATCTCGTTAGTTCTAAACCAAGAGTTTTACGACTAAGTCTTTGAGATGCGATCGTAAGCGCCAGACGATGATTCCAGCGTGGCCGTCAAGACGAGTTGGCGCGAACGAACAGCGGCACTTACCGCATTCTTGGAAACACTACGCCTGTTACAGTCGTGGCCAGAGTCGCTCGTCTGGCGGGGCGATCTCGGTCACGAGATCTCGGATCCAGGCTTTCTTCGGCAACGGCGCAAGGGAAGTCACGCCTTCCTTCAGTCGGACCGTGCAGGCGTAGTCGACCCTGCCGTCGATCAGCATCATGCATTCCTTGCAGG
>Ga0137409_10003274_pt1 | contig 17203 bp, 14 predicted proteins | sample CZODoug1_16funga_FD_122059 | JGI IMG/M metagenome (GOLD analysis project Ga0137409, IMG submission 122059) | Vadose zone soil fungal communities from Angelo Coast Range Reserve, California, USA - CZODoug1_16fungal (Hybrid Assembly) | ecosystem: Environmental > Terrestrial > Soil > Vadose zone... | reverse complement strand
GTTTCGCGGTCATCAGCGAGGCAGTCAATCGCCCCGCGCCGCGCATCGTTTCCGCCATCGAAGACCTCGCGCGCCAGCTTCATCCCTCCGCTTTTGAGGATGCGCTTGCCCCTGAAAAGCCCGCGGCCCCTGCGCCACCGCCGTCCAATCCTCCCGCGTCCTCCCCGGCCCACATGACAATGAACACTCCACCCTTCGCGAGGGAGCTTGCATGCGCCCGCTGACACTCACTCGCCTCCTTCTGCGCTGCGGCATTCTCGCTCTCATTCTTTTCGCTGTCGTTGTCGTGGCCATGAAACTCGGCGCGGTCCAGGTTTCTCTGTACGGCCTCGGCAAGGACCTCATCAGCCTTCTTCTTCATCGCACCAGTTCTCTCTCCAGTGACTACGGCATGATTGTCCTCGGCATCCGCTTGCCTCGCATTCTGCTCGCCATCTTCGTCGGGGCTTCTCTTTCCGTCGCCGGCGTCAGCTTCCAGGCTTTGCTTCGCAATCCGCTAGCCGATCCGTACGTGCTCGGTGTTTCTTCCGGTGCCGCTCTTGGCTCTATCGTCGCTCTCATCGTGGAAGGGCGGCTTGATCTTTCCCCCGAAATGGCCGGGCTCATTACTCCCGTTGGCGCATTCCTCGGCGCCACCATCACCATCGCCGCCGTCTACATCCTCGGGCGGCGCGATGGTCAGATTGACAGCACTACGCTGCTCCTCGGCGGCATCATCACCGCTTCGTTCCTTCAGGCGGTCATTATGTTCTTGATGACCACGCTCTCCGGAAACAATCTGCGCGGCAGCGCCTTCTGGTTCATGGGAGATCTTTCCACGCCGCAACCCCGCAGCCTGCAATACCTCCTGGCCTTCGGCTTCGTCATTGCCGCCGGCGCGATTTATACCACCGCTTCCGATCTGAATCTGTTGCTCGCCGGTGAAAAAGAAGCCATGCATCTCGGCGTGGACGTGCCCCGCGTCCGTATCGTCGTGTATATCGCCGCGTCCATCCTCACGGGTCTTGCCGTCAGCGTCAGCGGCACTATCGGCTATGTCGGTCTTCTTGTCCCCCACGTCATGCGCCTCATCTTCGGGTCCGACCATCGCATGCTCATCCCCGCTTCTGCGCTCGGCGGCGCGATTGCCCTGGTCATTGCAGACACTCTTGCGCGCACGGTCACTTCCCCTACAGATTTGCCAGTCGGCGCCATGACCGCTCTTGCCGGCGCGCCGCTTTTCATTTACCTCCTTCGCCGGAGAATTGCATGAGCAGCGCGCTTCGGCACCCGCTTCCCGGAGACGCCTCGCGCGCCACCCCCGAAGTCCGCTTAAGCGTCGAGCAGGTCAGCTACGCCTACGCGCCGAATCCTTCGCAAGCTCCGCTCTTCACGCTGGAGGCGATGAGCTTTCAGGCCAGGCCCGGCGAACTCGTCGCCATCCTTGGCCCGAACGCCAGCGGCAAATCCACGCTCCTCAAACTCATCTCCGGTTCGCTCGCGCCACTTTCCGGCCGAATTTTTCTTAATGGATTCGAAACGCACTCTCTTCCGGTCAAGACGCGCGCGCAGCGCATCGCTCTTGTCCAGCAGGAGAGCCGCCTGCTTTTCCCCTCGCGCGCCTGGGAATTTGTCATGCAGGGACGCCATCCCTATGGCGGCGGGCTGCGCTTCGAATCCGAGGAAGACATCCTCATCGCCAACAACGCGCTTGCCCAAGTCGGCGCCGCCGAACTCGCCGACCGCTGGATGGACAAAATCTCCGGCGGCGAAAAGCAGCGCGTGATTCTCGCCCGCGCACTCGCGCAGCAGCCGCTCCTCCTGCTTCTCGACGAGCCGACGCTGCACCTCGATATCGGCGCCCAGGTGGATCTTCTCGAATCTCTGCGCCGGCTCGCCGCGCAGAACCGCTACACCGTTGTCGTCGTCACGCACGAGCTTAATCTTGCGGGCGAATACGCCGACCAGGTCGTGCTTTTGCAAAGGGGAAAATGTCTTCGCGTTGGTCCGCCGGCAACGGTGCTCCAGCGCGAAATTCTCGAACAGGTTTTTCAAGCGCCGCTTTCCGTGGAGATGACTCCCTCCGGCCGGCCGCGCGTAACGCTTTTTTCAAATAAATAGCGGTTACCTTGTCCACCTTAACCCGGGGGCTTGCCTGTCGCAGACAAGCATTGCGCCTCCGACATCCTTAATCCGTAGCGGGCTTTGCCCCTCCACATCAACCGCGGACTTCGTGCTCGGGAAGACGGTGCAACACCGTCGCCGCCGCGCGACTGTAAGGCGAATGTAGTGCTCGCCAGCCACTGTAGCTGATTTCCGCTACGGGAAGGCAGCGAGTGAACTCAGTACCGGCAGGTTTCGGCCTGCCAACTCCGTTCTGAGTTCCTTTTCGCCAAGCCAGGAGACCGGCGAAGTCTGCAGCCCGTGCAAGCCTCTTTGCACCGGCCAACCTTCAAGCTCCCGCGCGTGAGGGAGCGGAGGAACCATGAAAACTAGAATCGCTATACTTTCTTTGTTCGCCGCATTCTTTGTTCCCGCTGTCAACTCCAAAGCCGCACCCCAATCCCAAAGCAACAAAGCCAGCATCGCCGGCACGCTCACCGATCCCGCGGGCGCGCCGGTCGCCGAAGTCCAGGTCACCGCGCAACCCGATGCATCCTCCGCAGGGCAGGCAGTTTCCGTCGCGTCTTCCTCCGATGGTTCCTATTCACTGTCTCTGCCTGCGGGCCGCTATCGCCTGCGCTTCTCTCGCAAATCTTTCGCCGCGCGCGAACTCGTTCTCACTCTCGCTTCCGGCGAATCTCGCGTGCTGAATCTACATCTCGACCTCGAACCGCTCTCCTCCAGCGTCGTCGTAACCGCGCAATCCGTTCCAACACCCGCGCAGCAAACCACCGCGCCCACCGACGTAATCTCCCGTGAAACCATCAGCGAGCGCCAGGCCGTTTCCCTTCCGGAGCTTCTGGAGTTTTCACCGGGCATCGCTGTCGGCCGCACGGGACCTTTCGGCGGCTCCGCCTCCATTTTTCTGAACGGCGGCAATTCCAACTTTACCAAGGTCCTCGTGGACGGCACGCCCATCAATCCGCCCGGCAGCATGGTGGATTTCTCCAGCGTCACCACCGAAAACATTGACAAGGTCGAAATTGTGCGCGGCGCGGAAAGCGCCATCTACGGCAGCGACGCCGTTTCCGGCGTCATCCAGCTCTTCACGCACCGCGGAGATACTCGCGTTCCCGCATTCAGTGTTTATTCTGAGGGTGGGAACCTGGCCTCCGCGCGCGGTGGCGCAGACCTCAGCGGCGTCCTCGGCAAATTCGACTACTCCGGCGCCGCTGCCTATTTCAGGACTGATGGCCAGGGTCCCAACGACTACTTCGTGAATCGCACGCTCTCTGGAAATTTTGGCTACTCCTTTTCCGACACCAACCAACTCCACATCTCGCTTCGTAACAACACCAGCGATGCCGGCATTCCCGGCGCCACGCTTACCCCTGGCGCTGTTCCGGACCTTTTTCAGGGCTACGGACAGAAGATTTTTTCCGCCAACGCCCGCTGGGAATTCACGACCGGCTCCCACTGGCATCACCAACTGATCGGCACGGACTCTTACACCCGCCAACGCAGTTTTGCGAACCCGGGAGACGTCTTTTCCTTCGACTCTGTGCTCAGCTTCAATCGCGCGGCGGTCAATGAGCAATCGAGTTACGTCTCGCGTAACTTCATTGCCACCGCCGGCTACCAGTACGAAGTCGAAAATGCCGGCATCAATTTTGTCTTGCCGGGCCACTTGCGCAGAAACAATCAGGCCGGCTATCTCGACTTCCGCTACACGCCTGTTTCCCGGCTCACGCTCGATTTCGGCGGCCGCGTCGAGGCCAACGGCAATTTTGGCACCCGCGTGGTTCCTCGCATCGGAGGCACCTACGTGCTGCGCTTCGGCAAAGGATTCTTCGGTGACACGCGGTACCACGCGTTTTACGGCCAGGGCATTAAGGAGCCGCGCTTCGATCAAACCTTCGGCACCGATCCCTGTTTCCCAGGGAATCCCGATCTGAAGCCGGAGGCCAGCAAGGGTTGGACCACCGGAATCGATCAGAAACTTGCTTCCGATCGCTGGAAGTTTTCTGCAGATTATTTCTACAACCGCTTCTACGACATTGTCAGCTTTGCTTCAGCGGGGGCCACCTTGTCCTGCCCGTTCGGAACGGGCACCTATTTCAACACGGACCTGGCCATCGCCCGTGGCGTCAACCTTGCTTCCGAAATCCGGGTGAACAAATGGCTTTTCGTTAACGGAAACTACACCTACGACAACTCTCGCGTTCTCCAGTCTCCCAACACCTTCGACCCATCGCTCGAACCGGGCAACCATCTGGTTCGCCGTCCGGTCAACTCCGGATCCTTCGGCCTCAACATCGACTACGCCCGCGTGAACTGGAATTTCATTGGTTACTTCACCGGTGCCCGCATCGATTCGAATTTCATCAATCCGCAGCCCACTAAAGATCCTGGCTACGCCCGCTTCGACATGGCCGTGAAATACAACGTGACCCGTGGTTTGTTTTTCACCGCCCGTGCCATCAACCTGTTCGACAAGCAATACCAGGACGCCTTCGGCTACCCCGCGCTGGGTCGCTACTACATGTTGGGCCTGCGCTACGCCTTCACCGGAAGAAACTGATGCGCGAAGCAAGTTCCCTTGTAGGGGCCGGGCTCGCCCGGCCCGTCTTTAGCGCCGGAGCGCGAATTGCCCATACCCGAACCAATCCTCTTCTGCTGGAGCGGCGGCAAGGACAGCGCCCTCGCGCTGTACACATTGCTCCAGCAAAGCCGCGTGCGTATCGCTGCCTTGCTCACTACCGTGACCGAGGGCTACGACCGCATCAGCATGCATGGCGTTCGCCGCGAACTTCTGCAACAGCAGGCGAAATCTCTCCGCCTGCCGCTGCACGAAGTCTTCATCCCTCCGCAATGTGTCAACCCAATCTACGAAGCCCGCATGGAAGAAGCGTTGCTCTTCCATTTCAAACAAGGTATCCGCCGTGTTGCGTTCGGCGACATCTTCCTCGAAGACCTCCGCCTCTACCGCGAGAAAAATCTCGCCCGAGTCGCGATGCAGGCCCTCTTTCCCATCTGGAAACGCGACACGCGTGAACTCATCCGCGAATTCCATGCCGCGCAATTTCGCTCCGTCGTCGTCTGTATCGATTCCAGAGTCCTCGATCCAAGCTTCGCCGGCCGTGAACTCGATTCGTCCTTCTTCGACGATCTCCCGCCTGGCGTCGACCCCTGCGGCGAAAACGGCGAATTCCACACTTTTGCCTTCGACGGCCCCATCTTCTCGCGCCCCGTAGATTTCACCCTCGGCGAAGTCGTCCAGCGCGATTCCTTCGTCTTCCGCGATCTGTTGCCGGGAAAAGCTCTTAAGGAGGTTTGACTCGAATCATGTTCCAGGAAAAATCGTCCACTCACGTTTTTGCGCTTCGCGCCATTCTCGCCGCTGTAATGATCATTCTCGCCGCCGTGTTGCGCATTGTGCCGCATCCATGGAATTTCACGCCCATCGGCGCCATGGCGCTCTTCTCCGGCGCGATGTTCCGCGATCGCCGCGTCGCCTTTCTCTTTCCACTCATAGCCCTTTTTGCCGGAGATCTCTTCGTCGGCTTCCATCGCCTCATTCCCGTCGTCTACGCCAGCTTCCTTCTCAGCGTGTGCATCGGTACAGGTCTCGCCAATAGACGCGGCATCCTCCGCGTCGGCGGCGCCGTTTTTCTAGGCGCGCTCCAGTTCTTCCTCGTGACCAACTTTGCCGTCTGGCAACTCTTTGGCACCTACCCGCACACCCCCGCCGGACTCGCCGCCTGTTACATTGCGGGCTTGCCATTCTTCGGCAATGCCATCGCCGGTGATGCCCTCTACGCCACACTTTTCTTCGGCACCTTCGCGCTTGCGGAAAAGTTCTTTCCAACTTTTCGTCTGCAACAGGAGCACTCGACTTTTAATTAAAGTCAGGCGCGCCCCTGAGGCTTGTCATCCTGAGGGCATCCGATGAGGATGCCCGAAGGACCTCAACGTAAACCCCGCCCCGGCTCCCCGGCCCAAATTCTTCGTCAGAATCCCTCCCCACGCATCCCCCTGCGCGCCTCTGCTATACTTTTTCTTCCACCATGACGAAATTCGCCACCGAATCCGCCATGTCTCCCGAACTGCTCGCCAAGTACGAGCCAGTCATCGGCCTGGAAGTCCACGTCCAGCTCCTCACCAAAACCAAGATTTTCTGCGGCTGCTCCACGCGGTTTGGCGATCCTCCGAACTCCAACGTGTGCCCGGTCTGCCTCGGCCTCCCCGGCACGCTCCCCGTTCTCAACAAACGCGCCGTCGAAATGGCTATGCGCGCCGCGCTGGCCATCAATTGCACTGTTCACGAGCACTCACGTTTCGCGCGCAAAAATTATTTCTATCCAGACTTGCCCAAGGGCTACCAGATCTCGCAATACGAATTGCCCCTGGCCACCGGCGGCTGGCTCGAAATCGAAATCCACGGTGAAAAAAAGCGCATCGGCATCACGCGCCTGCATCTTGAAGAAGATGCCGGCAAATCCCTTCACGACGGCTTTCCACATTCCGACGAGAAAACCTACGTGGATTTCAACCGCTGCGGCACCCCGCTCAGCGAAATCGTCTCCGAGCCGGATATGCGCACGCCCGATGAAGCTTACGCCTACCTCACCACCCTCCGCCAGATTTTGCTCTATACCGGCGTCAGCGACGTGAATATGGAAGAAGGCTCGCTCCGTTGCGACGCGAACGTTAGCGTCCGTCTGCGCGGAGCAACGGAATTTGGAACGAAAGTGGAAGTAAAGAACCTGAATTCATTCCGCTTCCTGCAAAAAGCCCTCGAATATGAAATCGAGCGGCACATTGGAGTTCTCGAAAGCGGCGGGCAAATTTCTCAGGAAACGCGGCTTTGGAATCAAAACGAAAATTACACGGTCTCTATGCGCTCGAAGGAAAAAGCGCACGACTACCGCTATTTTCCCGAGCCGGATCTGTTGCCGATTCACGTAAGCGTGGAATGGCGCGAAGAGGTGAGGTGTTCTCTGCCGGAGTTGCCCGCGGCGAAACGAGAGCGCTTTGTCAGCGCGTACGGTCTGTCACAAGCCGAGGCTGCCGTTCTTTCTGACACACGGGAAATAGCAAATTATTTCGAAGCCGTTGTGAAGAACGGTGCCGACCCCAAGCAAACTGCTGGATGGATGCAGAGACTCAGCGCATTGGCGGAGAAGACAGCGGAATTACAGATGATTCTTGCTGATAAATACGGAAAAGTTGGCGCAGCTAACTTTGCCGAGATGATCACACTTGTTGACGAAGGAAAACTTACCGCCAACAACGCCAGAGTGATCCTTGGGGAAGTGTTTCAAACGGGAAGGCCAGTTGCCGAGCTCATTGTCGAAAAGGGATTCAGTCCAATCGCCGATTCATCTCTTGTTGAGCAGGCAGCAAAAGAAGTCATCGAAAGGAATCCCGATAACGTTGCGAAATTCAAAGCAGGAAATGAAGGCGTATTTAAATTTTTTGTCGGTCAGGTGATGCGAACGACCAAGGGCCAGGCAAATCCACAAGCGATCAACGATGTCTTGCGCCGTTTGCTTTCCTGATTTCGAGCCAGGGTGAAAATATGCTGAAAGTGGGAGACAGGGCGCCGGACTTCCGTTTGCAAACAGACGCAGGTGGAGAAGTGTCTTTGAGAGACTTGAGAGGCACCCGGGTCGTGCTATTTTTCTACCCGAAGGCCGACACCCCCGGTTGAACGGTAGAAGCGTCCGAGTTTCGCGACGCGAAGAAACAGTTTGAAAAACTGAAGACGGAGATTTTCGGCGTGAGCGCCGATCCAGTAAAGGCCCTTGTGCGTTTCAAGGAAAAACAGCGGCTAAACTTCGCGCTTCTTAGCGATCCAGGCCACAAGATGATCGCAGCCTATGGATTCTGGCGCATGAAAAAATTCATGGGGCGGACGTACCAGGGAATCGTGAGAAGCAGCGTGCTGCTGGGGCCGGGCGGACAAATAGAGAAAATCTGGGACGGCGTCAAGGCGAAGGGCCACGCAAAAGAAGTGTTGCAAGAATTGCAAACTCTGAAATAAGAGAGAGTGAAAATACAAAGAATGCGACTCCAGCGGCCTGCACCTTTTAGGGGGTGTCAGTTAACGCTTGCCCCTGCTCGCGTCGTGAACGCAAAACGCGATTCTGCGGGAAACTCGATGTCCTTCTTGCCCGTTACCGCTGCGCCTGCGGTGCCAGCACCTGCTCCCGCGAGCGCGCCAATGGCGGCGCCTTTTCCGCCGCCAGCCAACGCACCGATAACGGCTCCCGCTCCTGCCCCACCACCGATAAACACAGTGTCCCGTTTAGCTTTGCCTCCGGCTGTTTGACCGGCCAGCGACGTGGAAACGGCATAAGTCTTTCCGTTCACCGTCACCGAACGAAGGCGAAGCCAGAGCTTCGCCGGAGTAGAGAGGCGGCCCGACGGCTGGACACTTGCAACAACAAGTTTTGCCGTCGATCCTTTGGGAATGACAACTTTGCCGTCAACGCTGACATCATGGGAAACACTTCCGGCAACACTTTGGCCCACTCTTGCGGATTTGGAATTGATGGACTGGCTGGTCGTCACGCTGATGGAAGTGCCGGCGGGAATCGTGGTCGCCGCCGAAAGCAAAACTGGGAGAGTCAGGACGAATGCAAGAACGGTTACGATTTTTCTGAAAGGCAAATTCATCTCCGTCACCTCAAAAAGAAATTGACCTGTAAGAGAAGTCTATCAGAAAGCTAATGAAGGAAAACTCAGAGTTGGAAGCGAAGCCCGCTTGAATCAGACTCGATTTGCTCGATGTATAAGTTGTCGATGAGGCGAATCTTGCCGAGATAAGCGGCTAGCAGAACGTAGCTTGCGCGGGAGACGCGGACGATAGGTTCGAAACTGTCCGCGGAAACGGCTTCGGCGTAATCGAGACGGGCGAGTGGCTCTTTTTCGAAAACGGAGCGAATCGTGTTTTGCAGCTGCATTGTATCGCGTGTGCCCGCCGCGATCGCTGCACGAGCGGCCTCCAGCGCGCGGTGAAGCACCGTGGCGGCGCGCCGTTGGTCCGGATTGAGGTAAGCGTTGCGGGAAGAAAGCGCCAAGCCATCCGCTTCGCGCACAATCGGGCAAACCACAATCTGCGCGTTCAGATTCAGATCGCGGGCCATGTGCTGAATGATGCACACCTGTTGCGCGTCTTTACGGCCGAAATACGCGTAGTCGGGCTGAGCGATTTCGAAAAGCTTTAGCACAACGGTTGCGACGCCGCGAAAATGGCCTGGACGAGAACGACCTTCCAGCCGATCGCCAATCCCGTCCACACTTACATAGGTCGAAAACCCCGAGGGGTAAATTTCTTCCAGAGTCGGCGCAAAAAGCGCGTCCACACCAAGACCTACAAATTTCGCCGCGTCCGCCTCGAAGGCCCTCGGATATTTTGCGAAATCTTCATTCGGGCCAAACTGTTTTGGGTTTACGAAAAGGGAAGTGTAAACGCGCGAGCATTCCTTTTTCGCGAGCCTCACTAGAGAAAGATGGCCTTCGTGCAACGCGCCCATCGTAGGCACAAGGCCGATGACGTGGCTCTCTCCGCGCGCCTGCCGCGCCGCCTCTTTCATCCACGAAATGGTGCGAATGGTTTCCACGAGCGAAGGAGTTTACCGGCTCACGCCGAAGCCGCAGAAGCGCGTTCGCGGTAAAAATGCATGAGGTCGCTGGCAATTGGTTTCAGGCCGTGCTGGCGAATCATCGTAGCCACTTGCCCGCGATGATAGGTGCCATGATTTACCACATGCTGGAACGATTGCCAGAGGGGATTTGAATAGACGCCGTAATTGATCGTCTTGTATTCGTAAACGCGGTCGAGATCGGTTTGTAAGATTCCGCGAACGTAATCGAGCAGCGCTTTTTCCTGCGGTGCCCAATGAGTACGAAGCGCTTCAATCGTCTGAATCGCGGAAAAATCAGGAATCGACGCGTGCGACTGTCCCTGAAAGCGTTCGAACCAAATCCATTCCGAGCCGCAAACATGCATCAGCGTGTCGCGCACGGAAGAAAAACTGGAGCCGAGCGGTTTCGTGAATTGTTCTGGCGAGAGTTGCGCGGTGGCTTCGAGTGAACGGCGATTCGCCCAGGCATTGAAGTCAAAAAGCGCGCGTGCTTCTTCGGGCGTCATTGCTGCTCCTTCTGTAGAAAAAGATTTTCAGTCGGCTAGTTCAACATCAATGTTAACGGTTCTTTGTCCGCCGCCGGTTTGCAGCATGTGGTAAGACTCGCTTTCCGAAGGGAATGATCCGCGGCGCACGTCTGCGCAATATTCGCGCACGGCGCTCGAAATCAACTCGCCGACTCGTGCGTACTGCCGCGCAAATTTTGGCGATGGATGAAACGTCAGGCCAAGCAAATCGTTTAGGACAAGAATCTGTCCATCGCAATCGGGGCCCGCCCCAATGCCAATGGTCGGAATGCGAAGATCTTGTGTAATCTGAGCGGCAAGTTCGCGCGGAATTCCCTCGAGCACAATTGCAAACGCACCCGCTGCTTCCACTGCACGCGCATCGCGGATCAACTGCTCCGCTGCCGCCGGAGTCTTGCCCTGCACCTTGAATCCACCCAGCGCGTTCAAGGATTGCGGCGTCAATCCAACATGGCCCATCACCGGAATTTCGGCTTCGGTCAAACGCGAAATCAGTTCCAACCGCCGCTCGCCACCTTCGATTTTCACTGCTTCCGCGCCAGCTTCCTTCACCAGTCGCACCGCATTGCGCACTGACTCGCCGATTTCCGCGTGATACGTGCCGTAGGGCATGTCCGCGACCACTAGTGCATTGCGCGTTCCGCGCCGCACCGCTCGCGTGTGGTGCAGCATCTCTTCAAGCGTGACGGGAATCGTGCTCTCGTAACCAAGCACGACCATACCCAGCGAATCGCCAACGAGCAGGACTTCCACGCCGGCTTCGTCGAGCAGCCGAGCAGTCGGATAGTCGTACGCAGTGAGGCAGGTAATTTTCTGAGTGGTGAAATCGGCAGCCGCTTTGCGCTGCAGAAGGGTGGGCACGGTAACTTTTCCGCTGCCCTGTTCGCGGGAAACGCTCATGTCGGCCTCCGGTGCCGTTCCCTAAACGCAGGATACAGCCCTGTACCTGAGCGCAGAATATCAAATCTATGGAAGACTGGCCAGTGCCCGCCGGTTATTCTGCTGCCTTGGCGCCGGGTGCCTGTGCACGGCCTTTCCATTGGCCGCCGCGGCCGAGCCAGTAGCGCACAGCCGACAGCAAAGTGGAGTACGAGTAGAAGAACGCCGCAACGGGCAGAAACGGCGACCAAATCGGTGAAAGACCATAGAAGACCACGGTCGGAAGAAACGAAGCGGACATCAGGCACCACGCTAGAAGTGCCGGAAGCCAGATCCGCGAATTTGTAGAAAGCGCAAGCGTGACCGGTGCCACAAACGTGAGCACAAGACCAACCAGTGTGCCAATCAGCTGCAAAACCGAATAGTTCAATTGCGTGAAGGCAGTGCGCGCAATCATATCCTGCAATTCCGACCAATGCGAATAGCGGCGCAAACTGACGCTCGCGCGCGTCAATCCCATCCACACGCGACCGCCGCCACGTTTCACCGCGCGCGCAAGCGAGCAGTCGTCAATAATTTCGCTTCGGATTGCCGCCAACCCACCGATCCGCACGAGCACAGCACTTCGCAGTAGCATGCAGCCGCCCGCAGCCCCGGCTGTTCGTGCGTTTGCATTCGCAATCCGCCGTGGCGGATAGAGCATCAGGAAAAAGTAGAGAAACGGAGGAATGATCAGTCTTTCCGCGAACGATTGCGCTTGCAGCAGAACCATCAAAGACGTGAGATCGAGCGCGTCACTCTCTGCTCGTGAAATCAACCGCCGCAGCGTATCCGGCGCATGAACGATGTCCGCATCCGTGAACCAAAAAAAATCTGGCTTCTTCAAATTTGCAGCATCCACGCCGCACTGCAAAGCCCAAAGCTTGCCCGTCCAACCGAAAACCAGCGACGTGGCCTCAACAACGCGAACTCTCCCTTCAGCACCAGACTCTTCCGACGCTTTTCGAGCGTGGTGGCCCGTCCCGTCGTCGCTATGGCCGTCCACAATAAGGATCGAAAATGTGCCCGGATAGTCCTGCCGCGCAAGCCCCTCCACGGTTTGCGCGATCGTCTCCGCTTCATTGCGCGCGGGCACAACAGCGACAACGTTCGGCCACGCCTCAGGCGGCTCGATTTTTTCGCGATCCGCGTCGGCGATCCAGGTCTGCCAGAAGTGTCCGTTGAAAAAGAAAAGGTAGAGCCAAATCAGAAGCGAGAGCGCGGCAATACCAATGGCTGCAAATTGCACACGATATTTTGCAACGGGTTGAGACGAATCCGCTAGGCGAGATCTTCCTTGCGAATCGGCAAGCGACGAATGCGCTTTTTCGTCAGCGAGCAAATCGCATTGCAAACGGCCGCGGCAACGACCGGCAGCCCGGGTTCTCCAATGCCGGTCGGTTCTTCCTTGCTCATCACCACATGAACTTCCGTTTTGGGTGTGTCCCCAATCCGCGGCATCTGGTAGTCGTTGAAGTTTCCTTGCTCCACGCGCCCGCCCTTGATCGTGATCGCATCATGCAGCGAAGCAGAGAGTGCATAGATCGCGGCGCTTTCCACCTGCGCCCGAACGCCTTCGGGGTTGATGGGCCTCCCGCAGTCCACGGCATAAACGAGGCGATGAACTTTGACTGCGCCATTTTTTACACTGACTTCTGCAACGGCCGCCGTGTAAGATTCGAAAGAAAAATACCCGGCGATGCCGTGCGCAATTCCCTTGGGAAGCGGTTTACCCCACTCCGCTTTTTCAGCGGCAAGCTTCAGAACGGCCTTCTGGCGCGCCGTATCGAGCGGTTTGCCTTCTTTGGGGTTGGTGAAGTCCGGGATCTTGCGGTCCTCGCCAATGAGGTGGAGACGAAATTCCAGCGGATCGGCACTGGCGGCGTTCGCCAGTTCATCCACAAAGGATTCGACGACGAAGCCACTGGTGGAATGCTCGACGGAGCGCCACCAGGCGCGCGGCACGGAAGACTTCGCGAGCGTGTATTCAATGCGGTAGTTCGGCGTTTGATAGGGAATGAATGCCGCAGTGGCAAATTCGGATTTTTCCGCAACTTCTTCACCCTTGGGATTCCACATCGCTTCGATGGAGGTGGAGGTCTGGAAATGCTTCCACACCGCGAGATTTCCTTTTTCGTCGAGCGCGCCGGAAAAACGGTGATATGAGGCCGGGCGATAGAAACCGTGCTGCATGTCGTCTTCACGAGTCCAGAGGACCATCACGGGTTTGCCGGTAGCCTTGGCGACCTGCGCCGCTTCCATGACGAAATCCGCCTGATAGCGCCGGCCAAAGCCACCGCCCATCAGAGTGGTATGCACAATCACTTTTTCGGGAGGGAGCCCGCCTATTTTCGCAATGATTTCCTGCGCCCACTGCGGAGCCTGCGTGGGAATCCACGCTTCCGCACCATCCGGGCGAATGTGCACGGTACAGTTCATCGGCTCCATGGTCGCGTGGCAGGCAAAAGGGAATTCGTAGGTGGCTTCGATCTTTTTCGCGGTAGCAGAGAGCGCAGCGTCCGCGTCACCGTCGTTGCGGACGACTTTGCCGGGCTTGGCGGCGTTGTCCAGAAATTGTTTGCGCAGCGAATCCGTGGATTCCGAAGCGGCTGGACCCTCGTCCCAAGTGACTTGCAAAGCCTTGCGGCCCTGCATGGCGGCCCAAGAATTCTCGGCAAGGACGACAACGCCGCCAGCCGTGAATGCGCCCGGGCCGACGGGATCGATGGCGATAACGTCCTTAACACCCGGCACGGCCTTTGCTTTTGCGGCGTCGAAGGATTTCAATTTGCCGCCAAAGACGGGGCAGCGGGCAATGACGGCGAATTGCATGCCGGGCATACGGGAATCAATTCCGAATTTTGCCGCGCCGGTGGCCTTTTCGCGCGATTCAAAGCGCCGCGTGTCGTGGCCGACGATAGTGAACTCGTCAGAGTTTTTCAGCGGGACCGTCTTGAAATCGGGAATGGGCAGTTTGGCTGCGTCTTCTACGAGTTGGCCATAGGTAAGAAAATTCTTGCGCGCGCCGTGGAGAACGCCGCCATCTTTCGCCACGCACGTATTGGGATTGACGTTCCACCGAGCTGCGGCAGCGGAGATGAGCATTTCACGGGCAGCCGCTCCGGCACGCCGCAAGGGCAGCCAGGAGCCGGCGACGCTTCCGCTCCCGCCTGTGCCGTGGTCATAAATGTTGGGATTGGTCGGGGCCTGTTCGATTTTTACGTTTTTCCAATCGAAGTAGAGCTCTTCCGCGAGAATCATGGGCAGCGCGGTCATGATGCCCTGGCCCATTTCGGACTTGCCTAGGATGAGTGTGACGTGATTGTCCGGCGTGATGCGCACCCAGGCGTTGAGCGGATTGGGCGGTTTCTTTTCCTGCGGCTGGGCCTCCTGTGCGTGCGCGACGGCCGGGAGATAAAAACCGATCACCAGCGCCGTGCCACTCGCGGCGCTTTTCTTCAGGAAATCACGACGGTTTACAATGGGAGCTGTCGCCATGGTGCACCTCAGAAATTTTTTTTGCAGCCGGAACAGTTCGAAAGGATCAGGCGGCGGACTTGGCCTTGCCGGCCGGCATGGACGCGGCGCGGTGAATGGCTTTGCGAATGCGCTGGTACGTGCCGCAGCGGCAGATGTTGCCGCTCATGGCATCGTCGATGTCTGCGTCGGTGGGCTTGGGTTTTTTGGAAAGCAGGGCTACGGCGGACATGATTTGTCCGGACTGGCAGTAGCCGCACTGCGGAACGTCTTCTTCCATCCAGGCTTGCTGCACCGGATGGCTGCCATCGGAGGATAGGCCTTCGATGGTGGTGACTTTCTTCCCGGCGACGCTGGAAATCGCGGTGATGCAGGAGCGGGTGGCTTCGCCGTTGATATGCACGGTGCAGGCGCCGCAGAGCGCCATGCCGCAGCCAAATTTCGTGCCGGTCATGTTTAGCGTGTCGCGAAGCACCCAGAGCAGCGGCATGTCCGGGCTGACGTCGACGGATTGTGGCTTGCCGTTCAGGGTGAAAGTGATGGCCATGGAAACCTCCCTCCAGCAGACGAATATCCTACAACAATCCGGGCATGGATGAAAATCTACGGAAACTCGTTCATGTGAGCCTGCAAATCCGCGGCGCGAATGGGCAAACGCCGGATGCGTTTGCCGGTTGCCGCGAATATGGCATTGCCGAGAGCCGCCGCGATCGGCGGCACGCCGGGCTCACCGCACCCGCCCGGAGGCTCCGTGCTGGACACAATGTGAACATCGATAGTTGCCGGAGCATCGCTCATGCGCAGAACTTCGTAGTCGTGGAAGTTGCTCTGTTCGACGCGGCCGCGATTTACGGTGATGGCACTTTTGAGCGCGGCGGCCAGGCCGAAATTGATGGCGCCTTCCATTTGGGCTTGGACGCCTAGGGGATTGATGGCCGTGCCGCAGTCGATGGCGCAGGTGACACGATGGATTCGAATGCTGCCGTTTGAGGGATCGCAGGAAACTTCGGCGACTTGGGCGACGTAGCTGCCGTAGCCGAAATGGGTGGCGATGCCGCGGCCCGCGCCTTTCGGGAGCGACTTGCCCCAATTTGATTTTTCGGCAGCGAGTTCGATAACACGGCGACGGCGGGCGATATCGATTACGCCGCGATCGCCGCCCAGCTCGATTTTTCGGGCGGGGCCAAGTACAGCGAGCAGGAATTCGACTGGGTCGCGGCCAGCGGCAGCTGCGGCTTCGTCGAAGAAACTTGAGATGACAAATTGATTGCCGGAATTTTCGACGGACCGCCAATAGCCCAGCGGCAAGCCGGAATCGGCAACGGCAAATTCGATGCGGAGATTGGATACACCGTAAGCGGGAAAGTCTCCGCCATTTAATTGAGCAGCGGCGCGCGGCGAAATGCCAGTGCCGTTGTAGAAGATGTCGATGGAGGGCGAGGTGCCGCGATGACGCCAGGCGATTAGATTGTTCTGACCGTCGAGACCGGCGTGCAAATGATGGTACGCGGCGGGACGATAGAAATCGTGGCGAATGTCGTCCTCGCGTGTCCAGACGACCTGGACTGGTGCATGAGCATCGCGGGAGATCAAGGCGGCTTCGACGGCGTAATCCTGAATGAGGCGGCGGCCGAAACCTCCGCCGATGAAGGTGACGTGGACCTTGACGCGTTCGCGGGGAATGCCGAGAGCCTGCGCGACTGATTCAGCGGCGGCTCCGGGAATTTGCGTGGGCGCCCAGAGCTCGCATTCGCCATCGCGGACATGGGCGGTGCAATTCGGAGGCTCCATGGTAGCGTGTGCGAGGAACGGGACTTCGTAAATCGCTTCTAGCTTTTTTGCCGCTCCGGCGTGCGCTTTCTCGAAGTCGCCATCGCTTCGCATGACGGTGCCTTCGGACGAAACCAGCTTGACGAATTTTTCGCGCAGGCTGGCGGAGGTTTCCTGTGTGTGCTCGGCTTCGTTCCACTCGACTTCGAGAGCTTTGCGAGCTTGCACTGCGGCCCAGGTGGAATCGGCGAGCACGGCGATGCCGGCGCAGGAATAGTTGCGGCTGCCGGGGCCGGATTCATCGCCGAATTGATGCGTCAGATGCGCGGGCTTCAGTTCGATGACGGCGCGGACGCCGGGAATTTTGCGGACTTTTTCGGCGTTGGAGGTTCGAACAGTGCCGCCGTAGACGGGGCAGCGCTCCACCGAGGCGATGAGCATTCGGGGAACGCGGGTATCAATGCCGAAGCGCGCAGTGCCGTTTATTTTTTGCGGCGTGTCGGTGCGGGGAGTCGGTTTGCCGACGATCCGAAAGCCGGAGGGATTTTTGAGCGGGGGATCGACAGGAGGTTGAAGCTGGGCTGCGGCGGCAAAGAGTTGTGCGTAGGCGAGATTCCTGGATGTGGCTGCGTGAAGCACGGAACCATTTTCCGCGTGACATTCGGAATGGGGGACGTTCCATTCGATGGCGGCGGCAGAGACGAGCATTTCACGAGCGGCGGCGCCGGCTTTGCGCAAGCTTTCGAACGAAGTTCGAACGCTGCCACTGCCGCCGGT
>Ga0137409_10003273_pt1 | contig 17203 bp, 11 predicted proteins | sample CZODoug1_16funga_FD_122059 | JGI IMG/M metagenome (GOLD analysis project Ga0137409, IMG submission 122059) | Vadose zone soil fungal communities from Angelo Coast Range Reserve, California, USA - CZODoug1_16fungal (Hybrid Assembly) | ecosystem: Environmental > Terrestrial > Soil > Vadose zone... | reverse complement strand
ACCCGGGCGCCCGCGATGTCGCCTCCGAGCAATGCGGGCAGGACGTTGATCGCGAATCCGTGGATGAGGAAGACCTTCTCGAACGGACGCGAGAACGCGCGGAACGTCGGTGCGAATCCGAGCAGCTCACCCTCATGGAAGAAGTCGTTCAGTCCGTGAGCCGGGTCCCAGGTGCTGTTCGTCACGACGAGCATTGCCACGGCGATAGCGCCGACCACGGCAAGCGTTGGCCTTGGCATTGGAACGAGGAAGTCACCGGCTGATGCAACCGGTGGGCGCGCGAAGAGACGTGAAAGGCCAATCGGCACGGCGATCGCAAAGACGAGGCCCGCGAGGTACGCAGGAACATTGGCCAGGGGATGGTAGCCGTGGATCGTCGCGTACGAGACCACGGGCGGATTCGAAAGGATCGCGGGGTGGTGCCGCCACCGGCTCACCCAGCCGCTCACGATGGCTGCCGAAGCGAAGCCCCCAAGCAGCGCGAACCACCGCAGGCGTGTCGGCATGCTCGGCACACTAGCTCAGGCGGGGATCGCCCGGAGCCGCTGGAGCAGCCCTCGCAGCGCGGCGCGATCCATCTTGCCCCCGGCGTTCCGCGGCAACGCATCCACGAGCACGAACCGCCGAGGGACCTTGAAGCCGGCCAGGCGCGCGCGGCAGTGCTCCCGCAGGTCGCACTCGGCGACGGGGCGCCGGACCACTACCGCGGCGCATCCCACCTGGCCGAGGTGCTCGTCGGGCCAAGGCAGCACCGCGCATTCCACCACGTCGGGATGCGCCCGCAGCGCCGCTTCCACCTCGGCGGGATAGACGTTCTCGCCGCCGCTGACGATCAGGTCCGACCGTCTCGCGTGCACCACCAGCCGCCCGCGCGCATCGAGCTCGCCCAGGTCGCCGGTGCGGTACCATCCCGTGAGCGGCGGCTCGCCCAGGTAGCCGAGCATCATGGTGGCCCCGCGCACCTCGATCTCGCCCTCGACGATGCGCACCTCGGTCCCGGGCAGCGGCCACCCGGCCGTGGCGCCGTCCGCGTCGCCCGGGCGCTCCGCCGTCACCTGCGAGGCGGCCTCGGTCAGCCCGTAGGTGTGCAGCACCGGAAGGCCGGCTGCCCGGGCCCGCGCGAGCAGCTCCGGCGGGACCGGACCGCCTCCGACGAGCACGGCGCGAACGGTCCCGGGGAATCGGTCGCGCACCTCGAGCAGGCGCTGCAGCGTGGTCGCGACCAGGCTGGCGTGCGTGACTCCCGACCCGAGCGCCTCCGCGGCGGCGACGGCGTCGAACCCCGAGTGCAGGACCAGCCGCGCCCCGGCGACCGCGCAGCGGACCGCGGTGGCGATGCCGCCGACGTGGAAGAGCGGCAGGTTGCAAAGATAGGACGACGCGGCATCCATCCGCAGCGTCTCGATCGATGCGCGCGCGCTGGCCTGGTGGGCGCCCACGGAGAGCTTCGCCGCCTTGGGCCGGCCGGTCGTCCCGGAGGTGAAGAGGAGGGTATGGACGCGCGCGGGGTCGAGCTGGCCGGGCTCGGCGGGCCGCGCACCGGCCGCGAATGCTTCCAGCGGCGTCGCTCCGGGCAAAGCTCCCAAAAGCAGCGCGGGGCCGAGGCGATCGAGCAGCGCAGGGATCTCGGCGTCCGCCAGGCGCGCGTTGAGGAGCGCCAGCTCGACGCCTGCCCGGGCCGTCGCGTGCAGCAGCGCGACCAGCTCGGGCCGGTTCTCGCTGCGCACCACCGCCCGCCGCGCGCCGCGCGCAGCCAGGGCGCCGTGCCAGGTCCGCACGTGCGCATCGAGGTCGCGGTAGGTCCAAGCGCTGCCGTTCCACGCCAGCGCGGGCCCCTCTGGCCGTAGCCGGGCGGCACGCGCGACAGGGCACTCGGTCACGGCGCACCGAGGCCGGGCGTCTCCGGAAGCGTCACCTTGCCGCGCTGTGGAGGGGCGGGGTCCTCGCAAACGTCGCTCTCGAGCAAGCGGCCCGTGGCGAGGCCAGCGTCGGGCATCGGACCCTCGCCGAGCAGCGCCCCCGCGAGCTGGGCTGCCCCGAGGCGCGCGACGGCGCCGTCCAGCGAGGTCGTCACCAGCGCGCGCAGGCCGTGCGCCCGTGCTCTGCGCGCCCACTCCAGCGCGGGGAGCAGCCCGCCCAGCACCATGGGCTTGAGCACGATCGCGTCCACCGCGTCGAGCACCTCGCCGTTCGAGTGCGGCACCGACTCGTCGGCCGCGATCGGAACCGGCGTCGCGCCGCGCAGCCGCCGCAGCGAGTCCACGTCCACCGAGGGTTGCTCGCACAGCTCGACGTCCAGGCGCGCCAGCCGGCGCAGCGCGTTCAGCGCCGACCGCTCGTCCCAGCCGCCGTTCGCGTCCAGACGCAGCCGCACGCCGGGGCCGGCGGCATCGCGCACCACCGCGGCGCGGGCGAGGTCGTCTGCCAGGGGCCCGTGCGCCACCTTGAGCTTCACCGTCCCGAACCCGTCCGCGGCGGCCGCCCGGGCCTCCCGCGCCAGCGCGGCGGGGTCGCGCGCCGCCAGGAGCGCACCGACCGGGACCTCGTCCACCGCGCCGGCGTACAAGAGCCGCCGCAACGGAATCCCGGCCCGCTGCGCCAGCCCGTCGAGAAGCGCCAGCTCGATCGCGTGGCGCGCCGCTGGAGTCGGGTCCAGCCACACCGGAAGCTGAACGTCCTCGAGCCGGTCCGGCGCGCGCACGGCCGCGAGCGCCTCGGCCGCGGCGGCCAGCGCGTCGGCGCAGGCGGCCGCGTCCTCCATCCCGAACCAGGGCAACGGACAAGCCTCGCCGCATCCTTCGTCGAGGCGGACGAGGAAGCCGTCCCGCTCGCGAAGCTCGCCGTGGGCGGTGAGGAGTGGCGCGCGGAGACGCACGCGGACGGGTGTCCAGGTCAGCTTCACAGGACGAGCCCCAGAGCGAGCAGCGCGCCGTATGCAAGGTGGAGCCGCGCGGTCGCCCCCAGCGCTGCGTTCAGCTCCGCCCCCTGGCCGCGAAACACCAGCCGCAAGGGACCGGCGGCGAGCGGAAAGCTGGCGAGCGGCAAGAGCACCCAAGGTCGCGCGAACGGCAGCAGCGCGAACGGCGCGGCGAAGGCCAGGACCAGCAGCACGACGTATTCGACGCGCGTTGCGTCGGGCCCGAGCCGCACGGCCAGCGTGCGCTTCCCCGCGCGCGCGTCGGTCGCGATGTCGCGCAGGTTGTTCACCACCAGGATGGCGGTCGCCAGCGCGCCCACCGGGACGGCGGCGACCCAGGCGGCCGGCGGGACTGCGTGGAGCTGCACGTACGTGGTGCCGGCGAGGGCCACCAGGCCGAAGAAGACGAACACGAACAGGTCGCCCAGGCCGTGGTATCCGAATGGCCACGGTCCGCCGGTGTACGCCCACCCCGCGGCGATCGAAGCGAGCCCGGTGATCAGGATGGGCCACCCGCCGACCACCGCGAGGTAGATGCCGATCACCAGCGCCACGCCGAACGTCCCCAGCGCGGCCGCGCGCACGGTGCGTGGCGCGACCAGGCCGCTCTGCGTGACCCGCCGCGGGCCGACCCGGTCGTGGGTGTCCGCGCCGCGCTGGAAATCATGGAAGTCGTTCGCGAAGTTCGTACCGATCTGGATGCACATGGCGGTCAGCAACGCGGCGAGCGCGGGCAGCGCACGGAAGCCGCCGTACGCGGCCGCCACCGCCGTGCCCACCAGCACGGGGACGACCGCCGCGGTCAGCGTGCCGGGGCGCGCGGCCAGGAGCCACACGCGAACCCCGGCCGGCGGGGGAGCTGTCCGGGCCAATGGTTCCATCACGGTCGCCGCGGGAACTTCGTGAAGTCGGGCTTCCGCTTCTCCTTGAACGCGTCGCGCCCCTCCTTGGCCTCCTCGGTCATGTAGAAGAGCAGGGTGGCGTTCCCCGCCAGCTCCTGCACGCCGGCTTGCCCGTCCAGCGCCGCGTTGAAGGAGCACTTGAGCATCCGCAGCGCCATCGGGGAGAGCGCGAGCATCTCCTGGCACCACTTCACGGTCTCCTCCTCGAGCTTGTCGATCGGCACGATCGCATTGACCAGGCCCATTTGCAGCGCCTGCTGCGCGTCGTATTGGCGGCAGAGGAACCAGATCTCCTTCGCCTTCTTCAGTCCGACGATCGAGGCGAGCGTGCTGGAGCCGAATCCGCCGTCGAAGCTGCCCACCTTGGGCCCGGTCTGGCCGAAGCGCGCGTTGTCGGCGGCGATGGTGAGGTCGCACACGACGTGCAGCACGTGCCCGCCACCGATCGCGTAGCCGGCCACCATGGCGACCACCGGCTTGGGGAGCGATCGGATCTGCTTCTGGAGGTCGAGCACGTTGAGGCGCGGGACGCCGTCCTTGCCCACGTATCCCTGGTCGCCGCGGATGCGCTGGTCGCCGCCCGAGCAGAAGGCCTCCTTGCCCTCGCCGGTGAGGACGACCACGCCGACCTCGGGATCCTCGCGCGCGTCGTTGAATGCCCACGACATCTCGAACAAGGTCTGCGGGCGGAACGCGTTGCGGACCTCCGGCCGGTTGATGGTGATCTTCGCGATCCCCTGCCACTTCTCGTAGCGAATGTCCTCGAACCGGCGCGCTTCCTTCCACTGCGGCTTCATGTCCGTTCTCCTTCGCTCTGCGTGAAGAACCCGGCGACCGCGTCGGCGTAATGAGCAGACACTTCCAGATGAGGCGAGTGGCCGCTGCCCGGTACCAGGAGCAGGCGCGCCCCGGGAATGCGATCGGCCATCCCGCGCGCGATTCCGCTGAACCTGGCGTCGCGCTCGCCGGCCAGGAGGAGCGTCGGGATTCGCAGGAGCGGCAACTGGTCCCAGAGAGAGGGCTGCGCGCCCGAGCCGAGATGACGCAGAGCCGAGGCGATCCCGGCGGCCGAGTTGCGCAGGCGGCGCTCGCGAAGCGCGCCGGCCAGGGGCTCGGGCAGGTCGCGCAGCCCTGCGAGCGTCGGATGATCTTCCCACCGCGCGACGAAGGCGGCGACGCCCTCGCGCAGGGCAAGCCCCGCGAGCTGCTCATCCTCGGCGCGGCGCCGCGCGCGTTCGGTGGGTTCGTCGATGCCCGGCGAGCCGCTCTCGAGCACCAGCGCTCGGACGCTCGATGGGTAGCGCAGCGCGAAGGCGAGCGCGAGCCGCGCCCCCATCGAGTAACCGGCCAGGAGGAAGGGCTCGCGCGGGAGCGCGGCGCGCAACTCCTCCAGCGCATCGCCCCAGCCGGTGGCCGCCGGGCTTTGGCCGTGGCCCGGGAGGTCGGGCGCCACCAGGCAGAAGCGCGGGCCGAGCGATTCGCGCAGGTGATCGAAGGCGCTGCCCGCCCCGGTGAACCCGTGCAACAGCGCGAGCGGCGCGCCCGTGCCCCAGATGGTCACGGCGAGCGTCACGGCCCCTCCAGCGCGGCCGCGACCAGCCGCTGCAGCTCGCGGTGGCGCTCGACGTTCGCGGCGCGCTCGGTGCGCACCTCGACCATCCACAGGCCGTTCCCCAGGCCCTCGCGCACGCACGCGCGAAGCTCGGACGCGGTGCGCGGGCGGGCCAGCCGCGCCCCACAGAGGGCGGCCGCGTGGGACAGGTCCAGGCCGTGGGGCGTGGCGAACAGCTTCTCGAAGTGCTCGGTCGCCTGCGCGATGGGCAGGAAGTCGAAGATGCCGCCCCCGTCGTTGTTGACGACGACCAGGAGCAGCGGCACTCCGAGACGTCGCGCGGCGAGCAGGCCCGAGAGGTCGTGCAGGAGCGCGAGATCGCCCAGCAGCACCGCTGCCGGCTGTCCGGTGGCCGCGGCTGCTCCGAGGGCACTCGACACGATGCCGTCGATGCCGTTCGCTCCGCGGTTCGCCAGCACGCGGGCCTCCCCCGTCGCAGCCCAGGCGTCCAGGTCGCGCACCGGCATGCTGCTGGAGACGAAGAGCAAGGCGTCCGGCGGCAACGCCGCGGCCAGCTCGCGCGCGGTCCCCGGCTCCGAGAGCCGCGTCTCCGCCGCGAACGTCTCTTGAAGCGCGGCGCGGGCGCGCTGCTCCGCGTCGACCAGCGGTGACGCGGGGTGGGGCTCGCGCCGTTGCACGCGCCGGGCGATCTCCGCGCAGGCGCGCACTGCATCGCCGCAGATGGCCAGCGCGGCCGAATGCCCGGGGTCGAAGAGCGCGCCGTCGTCGGAGATGCAGACCGTCCAGGCGCCGCTCGCGTCGAGCCACCGCTGCAGGGTCTTGGAGGTGAGCCCGCCGCCGATGCGCACCACCGCCTCGGGGCGGACCGCGTCCGCGAGCGGCTGGTGCTTGAGCAGCGAATCGTAATGGGCCAGCGCCTCCGGCAGGCGGAACCGCACCTGCGAAGCCGCTTCGGCGAGGACCGGGTAGCCGAGCGACTCCGACAGCGCCTGCACCGCCCGGGGCAGGTCGTCCCAGGCGTCTCGCGGACCGCAGACGATCACGCCTCGGGGGCGCCGCGACAGCTCGCGCGCGGCGGCGTCCAGGGCCGCCTCGTCGGGCTCGAGCCTGCCCGGCGCGATGCGCACCGCCCCTGGCCCGCCCGGCGGGGGCAGGGGAGGGGAGGACGGAGTGAGCGGCTCGCGGAAGGGCGCGTTCAGGTGGACGGGCCCCCGGGGAGCTCCGAGGGCGCGGGCCGCCGCGGCCGCCGCGACCGCGCGAAGGTGGCGCAGCGCCTCCGGCGGCCCCTCGGGCACGCCCAGGTCGGCGAAGAAGCGCACGTGGGTACCGAAGAGGTGTTGCTGATCGAGGGTCTGCGGAGCGCCGAAGCCGTGGAGCTCGGGCGGTCGATCCGCCGTGAGCGCGATCACGGGAACGCGGCTCGCCTCCGCTTCGAGGATCGCCGGGTAGAAATGCGCCCCGGCCGTACCCGAGGTGGCGATCACCAGCGCGGGCTTCCCGGTCGCCTTCGCAGCCCCGAGCGCGAAGAACGCGCCGCTGCGCTCGTCCACCACCGACCGGACGTTCAGCCGCGACTCGGCCGCGCAGGCCAGCGCGAGCGGCGTGGATCGTGAGCCGGGACAGACCACGGCTTCCGAGGCGCCGGCCGCGCACAGCTCGTCGACCAGGGCGCGCGCCCAGGCCTCGTTCAGGTGCGCGGTCACGTGGCGCCCTCCAGCGCGTCCAGCAGGGCGCGCGCCCAGGCCTCGTTCAGGTGCGCGGTCACGCGGCGCCCTCCAGCGCGTCCAGCAGGGCGCGCGCCTTGAGCTGCGTCTCCATCCATTCCGACTCGGCGGACGATCCTTCCACGATTCCGGCGCCCAGGAAGAGGCGCGCGGTGCCTCCCGCGATCCGGGCGCAGCGAAGCGCGACGGCCAGCTCCGCGCGGGAAGGTCCGACGAGGCCGATGAGCCCGGCGTAGAGCCCGCGGTCGAGGTGCTCATGCTCGCCGAGGAAACGCACCGCGGCAGCCGAGGGGACCCCGCCGACCGCTGGAGTCGGGTGCAGCGCGGCGACGACCTCCGCGAGACCCGCGCCGGGCCGCAAGCGCGCCGAGATGGGCGTGTAGAGGTGGGCGACGGTTGCCAACTCGCGCACGGCGGGCAACGCGGGCAGCTCGACCGTCTCGGAGATGCCGCGCAGGGCGGCGACGATATGCTCGACCACCCATTCATGCTCGCGCAGGTCCTTCGGCCGGCGGAGCAGGGCCTGGGCCTCGGCGGGCGGCGCGGAGCCGGCCAGCGCCTCGGTGCGCAGCTGGGCGCCGTCCAGGCTGCAGAAGCTCTCGGGCGTAGACCCGACGAACGCGGCGCCGCCGTCTCCCTGGAGGAGGAACGTGCGGCACTGCGGGTACGCGCGCTCGAGGTGCTCGAGCAGGCCCTCGACCGGGGGCGCGGCGGGCACGTCCACGGCGCGCGCGACCACTACCTTGGAAAGCTCGCCGGAGCGGATCCGCCGCAGGGCCAGATCGACGAGCTCGGCCCACCTCGCGCGGCCGTCCTGGAACGCGGCGGCGCGGGTGGCATCCGGGAACCCTCCCTGGCGATCGGCCGTCGCCGGCCGTCTTTCGAGAGCGCGTCGGGCGTCATCGAGGCGGGCCTGTAGCGAGCTGCGCGTCGCCTCTCCTTGGGCGGCGAACGCCGCGGCATGACGCCGCAGGCCGTCCTCCCAGATCAGCAGCCGCGGGACGGCAAACCGGACCGGCGCGAATCCGCTCCACGACGCGCGCGACGGGTCGAACGCGACCGCGCCGAACCAGGGTCCGGGCGGCCTCGGACAGGCGTCCACCGCGCCGTCGAGCCACGCCACGCCGTCGGCGCGGGAGAGCGAGGCGAGCAGGGCGCCGAGCCCTCCCGGGCCCGCCTCGCGGCGCAGCGCCTCCCCATGAGCGCGGACCCGCAGGTCGCGCTCGGGGTGCGACCAGGAGAAGCAGAGCGGGCCCAGGCCGGAGGGCGAGGCGCCGTTGGGAAGCGTGCGCAGGGCGGACGAGGAGGCGCCGGAGGGGAGCGGCCGCAGGGCGGAGGGCGGCGCACGGGCGGGCACCTCGGCGCAAACGCCCGCAAGCCTGGGGACCGTGGCGGTGTCCTGCGCCATCGCCTGCCTGCTCCTTCCTCTTGCCCGCCGCTCCGGGCCCCGCTACATACCACTTGTTTCAAAACGTTTTGAAGGCTCTGATGCAAGGGATTCGCGAAGACGCCCGCCTGGTCCAGCGCCGCCCCGGTACGCCGGGGACGGTGGTGAGGCTGTCCGGACCGCGCGGGCCCGTCGAGCTCGGCGGCCGCGCCTTCGTGGTCATGGCCGGCCCGTGCGCGGTGGAGAGCGCGGGGCAGGTGGAGGAGGCGGCGCGAGTGGTCGCGGAGGCGGGTTGCGGGGTCCTGCGAGGAGGCGCGTTCAAGCCCCGTACCAGTCCGTACGCATTCCAGGGGCTCGGCGCGGAGGGCGCGCGTCTGCTGTTCGACTCCGCCCAGCGGAACGGGCTCGCCGCGGTCACCGAGGTGATGGAACCCGCGCAGCTGCCGGCGCTCGAGCGCGCCGCGCTCCTCCAGATCGGCGCCCGCAACATGCAGAACTTCGCGCTGCTCCAGGCGCTGTCGCGCCTGCGCCGCCCGGTGATGCTCAAGCGCGGCCCCGGCGCCACCGTCGAGGAGTGGCTCCTCGCTGCCGAGTATCTGTTGGCGGGCGGCAACGACCAGGTGGTGCTCTGCGAGCGGGGCATCCGCACCTTCGAGACCGCGACGCGCAACACGCTCGACATCTCGGCCGTCGCGCTGGCGAAACAGCGCACCCACCTGCCGGTGGTGGTCGATCCCTCGCACGCGGCCGGCCGGCCGGAGCTGGTGCTGCCGCTGTCGCTGGCCGCCGCGGCGGCCGGCGCCGACGGGCTGCTGGTGGAGGTGCACGCCCGCCCCGAGGAGGCGCTCAGCGACGGCGCGCAGGCGCTGCGGCCGCGCGAGCTGCGCGAGCTGATGGACCGCCTCGCGCCGGTGCTCGACGCCGTGGGACGCGCTCCGTGGCGGCCCGAAGGCGCCCGCCGGGCGGCCCTGCGGTGAGCGAGCAGGTCCGCGAGATGTTCGCCTCGATCGCGCGCCGGTACGACGCGGCGAACGAGGTGCTCTCGCTGGGCGTCCACCGGGGTTGGCGCCGCGCGGCGGTGCGGCTCTCCGGGGTGCTTCCCGGCGACCGCGTCCTCGATTGCGCCACCGGCACCGGCGATCTGGCCCTCGCCTTCAAGCGCGCGGTCGGCCCCTCGGGAGAGGTGGTCGGGACGGATTTCTGCGCGGAGATGCTGGCCTCGGCTCCGGCGAAGGCGGAGCGGGCGGGCCTCCCCGTCCGGTTCGAGGTCGCCGACGCGCTCGCGCTGCCCTACGCGGACGCGTCGTTCGACGTCGCGTCCATCGGCTTCGGCATCCGCAACGTCGACGACCCCATGCGTTGCCTGCGCGAGATGGCCCGCGTGGTGCGCCCCGGCGGGCGGGTGGTGGTGCTGGAGTTCGGCCAGCCGCGCGGCCCCTTCGGCGCGCTATTCCGGGCCTACAGCCGGCAGGTGATGCCCGCCATCGGCGGGCTCCTCACCGGCAATCGCGCCGCCTACGAATATCTGCCGCGCACCGCCGCGGCATTCCCCGCAGGCGATCAGTTCCTGGCGCTGATGGACCAGGCGGGCGCATTCGCGCAGCGAAGCGCAAGCCCGCTCCTAGCGGGCACTGCGTATGTGTACGTGGGCGCCGTGGGCTGAACGCACCCCGTTGGATTCCGCGCATCCGCACGCTCGTCCGGCCCTGGTAACCGGCGTGAGCCGCAGCGGGTGAGCGCGCGTTGACGCGGCGCGTCCCGCCCCGGCGCGGATAATCCACTCACCCTGACGGAGTGCCGGCACCGGCTGCACGCCGGTCGACGAATCCGCGAGCCCGTTCCATGAACGCGCGTCCGTACATCTGCTCAGCCGCGTGTTGGTTGTGCGCGCCGCAGAGCAGGCGGATCCGGTCCGCTCGGTGGAGACGCGTTCGCGCGAAGCCATCGCGATGATCGAATTCCAGGGCGCCCGTCTCGCGGCATCTACGCCCACCCTCGTCTTCGAAGGTGCAGCGGCCGCCATCCCGCTCGAAGACCTCGCGCTTGATGGCGTCCGGGATGTGACGCGAAGACGACGACTCCGCGTCCTTCGCCGGAGCCTGCCGCGCCTTCCGCCCGGTGGCGAATCGCTCCTTCTTCACCTGCTCGATGAGCAACTCGAGCGCTTTCTCCACGATCGTCGCCAGGTCTCCGTCCGGGATGCGGTGGCGGAGCAGATCCTGGGCCTCACGGAACCTGTCATGACACGCGCGACTCCCGGTGAACTGGAACTTGAAGGTCTCCTCGGACAGCGGGGTTACTGGCCGGCATTCATCGCGCCGCGGCGGCGGGGCGGGTGGCGGTGCGATCGGGAGAGCAGGCGACGACTCGGGCGGCGCCACTGTGGCGGCGATGCCGAACGAGAGTGCAGGTGACGCTTCGGGCGGCAAGTCGGGGCGACTCGGGAGCTTGCGCACGAGGGTCGGAGCTGCCGCCTGCGGCGAAAGACGCGCGACCAGCTCTTCGATTTCGCGCTTCGACTTCCCCGCTGCCTCCATCAATACCCTCTCCTGGTTCTCAGTGGTCAGGTGCGGGGCAAGTAAACGCAACCCGGCCAGGTGCACCCGCCCCGCTCGAAGCGCATCCACGATCACCGGCATGTGCCGTGCGGCACGGGCAACGAAGATCCGGTTGTAGGCTACGCCCTCCGAGAAGCCCAACTCGCCCACGCAGAAGGCGAACATCGAGGAGAATGCAAAATCCAGGTAGAGCTTTCTCTCGTCGATCTCGCCGAGGTGTACGAGAAGCTCCGCCTCCACGTCGCACGATTTCTGAGCGAGCTCTCGCGTGGCGGAGAGAAGGTCGGAGGAGCTCAACGATTGGACGGCGGACGGTGAGTGCATCATCTGGCCGTCGTAGCACGAGGGTCCGACAGTGCAGCGCCGAGCGGGTGAGCGATTTGGACTTGTCCCGGGACAAGTAGTCCGAGCGGGGACTACACCGAGCCGGTCTGCAGCTCGGCGCCCTCGGCGCGGACGCGGGCGATCTCCTCCGCCAGCACCTCGATGGTTTCGCGGATCTGCTGCTCGGTGTGCGTGGCGGTGACGAAGAAGCGCAGGCGCGCGGCCGTCTCCTCGACCGCCGGGTAGAGGATGGGCTGCACGTTGATGCCCCGCTGCCGCAGCGCTTCGCTGACCTGGAGGCTGTGCAGCGAGTTGCCCAGGATGGCCGGCACCACCGCACTGCCGGAGGCGAACCCGGTGTCGATGCCCCGCTCGCGCGCCACCTTGAGGAACAGCGCGCTCCGCTCGTGCAGCCGCTGCACCTTCTCCGGGTGCGCCTCGATCTGGTGCAGCGCCTCGAGCGCCGCGGCCGTATTGGCCGGCGACATGCCCACGCTGTAGACGAACCCGGGCACCGTGTACTTGAGGAAGTTCACCAGGGTCTTCGATCCGGCCACGTACCCGCCGCAGGAGGCGAGCGACTTGGACATGGTGCCCATCCACAGATCGACGTCCGTCCGCTCGATCCGGTGGTGCTCGCCCACCCCGCGGCCGGTCTCGCCCACCACGCCGATGGAGTGCGCCTCGTCGACCAGCAGCAGCGTCTTGTACTTCTTCTTCAGCTCGACGAAACGGGGCAGCGGGGCGACGTCGCCGTCCATGCTGTAGACGCCCTCGATGGCGATCAGCACGCGCCGGTAGTGCGGCCGCAGCTGCGCGAGCTGCTTCTCCAGCGCCTCGAAGTCGTTGTGCGGGAAGGGGCGGCGTTTGGCTCCCGAGAGCTTGGAGCCGCCCAGGATGCAGTCGTGCGCCAGCGAGTCGTGGAGGATGAGGTCCTGCGGACCCATCAGGTGGCCGATGACCGTCACGAACACGCCGTGCCCGGACACGGTCACGATCGAGTCCTCGCAGCCGAGGAAGCGCGCCAGCTCCTGCTCCAGCTCGCGGTGCAGCGGCTTCTCGCCGCTCGCGACGCGGCTGGCGGACACGCTCGTCCCGTAGCGCTCCACCGCCTCCTGCGCCGCGCGCGTCACCTCGGGATCGCCGGAGAGGCCCAGGTAATTGTAGCTGGACCAATTGATCATCGTGCGGCCGCCGATCACCGAGGTGTCGTTGGTGACCCGCTCGTGCACGTTGAAGTACGGGTTCTTCAACCCGAAGGCCGCCACCAGGCCGAGGCGCTGCTCCAGCTCCTGCACCTCCGGGAACTGGTCGATCCGATAGCTGGCCTCGTCGACCGCGCGGGCTGCCGCCGGCCAACCGCGGGTCGCGGAAAGCGCCGCGGGCGCCGCTGGGATCGGGGTCGGGATGGGGGTCGAGGTCGTCGCCGAGGTCGAGGTCGCTGCGTAGGCCGGCTTGCCGCCCGGTCCGCGGGCGCGGAGGAACCGCGGGTCGCGGTGCCGGAACTCGCCTTCCACGCCGCGGGCTACCGCGACGACGCGGCCGTCGCGCGACTGGAGCACGATGCTGCCGCGCACCGCTTCACCCGCGGACTGCTCCAGCGTGAGCGTCGCCCGCAGGGGTCCCTCGGGGAGGGGCCCGACCTGGACGTACTCCTGGATCCCGATGGGGAAGCCGGCCCGCTGCAGCTGCGTCCAGGCCCAGTAGGCGGCCAGCTGGAACGCGCCGTCGAGCGCCAGCGGATCGATCGCCCACGCCGTCCGGCGCGGCTCGCGGATCCAGTCGGCGGGGCGGCTGGTCTTCACCCAGCCGACGATTCCGCCCGGCGTGACCTGCTCGATCTCCACGATCGCGCGCATCCGCGGGCCGTGGAAGGTGTAGCCGTCGTAGAACTCGTCGAGCGCGAGCGGCAGCTGCGCCCGAGCGGCGGGCGCCGGCGCCGGTGCCGCCGAGGCGAGCGCGGGAGCGACGTCGGCCCCGACGGTGGCGAAGCCGACGTAGCTGGGGACGCGCGCGGGCTTGCCGTCGACGGACGCGGCGAGGCTCACCGCCAGCTCCGCCTGCGGCCGCGCGTCGCCGCGCACCGTCACCGCGAGCTGCGCGGCGCTCGCGATCCGTACCGGCTGCTTGAGCTGGAAATCGCGGACCAGGATGGGCAATCCGGCCCCGCCGGTCGCTTCCAGCGCCGCCGCAGCCACCGCGTCCAGGGCAGAGGCGATAGGCAGGACGGGCTGCCCGGCGAGCTGGTGGTCTTCGAGGTAGACGTGGTCGCTCCGCGTGACGGCCATCCGCACGCGGTGCGCGGTGCGGCGCTCCGGCCGCACCGTCGCGAGGAGCACCGGGCCGGAGGCGCCGGACTGCAGCGCGGAGAGCAGCGCCTGCTCTCCGGTGCGGTCGTCGATGAACGGCACGCCCTGCTCGGCGAGCGCTGCCCGGGCGAACCCCGGGATGTGCGCGACCATCGCGGTGCCGTCCCAGGGCGGGTACTCCAGCGCCAGCGCGCGCAGGCCGGGCCGCAGCGAAGGGAGGAGCTGAGCGGCGCGCGAGAGCGCGGCGTTCGCCGCGGAGTAGTCCACCTGTCCGGCGTTCCCGAAGCGGCCCGCCCACGAGGAGACCAGCACCGCCGCCCGCAGCGGATCGCGCACGGTCGCGGCGATCGCATTGGAGAGGCCCGCCAGCTTGGGTCCGAGCACCCGCAGGAACGCGGCGTCGTCCTTCGCGGTGGCGGGCCCGTCCTCGGCCACGCCGGCCGCATGCACCAGCGCGGTGAAGGCGCCCAGCTCGGCGCGCGCCGCCTCGAGCGCGGTGCCGGCGGGAGCGGTCACGTCCCACTGCACGTAGACGGCGCGGCCGCCGGCCGCGCGCACGGAGGAGAGCGTCGCCTCGACCTCCGCATCGGGCGCCCTGCGCCCGACCAGCGCGAGCGCGCAGCCCGAGCCGGCCAGCGCGGTGGCGAGCTTGGCCCCGACACCGCGCGCGCCGCCGGTCACCAGGAGGACGTCGTCCGGGCCGAAGGAGAGCGGCTCTCCAGCCTGCGCGGGCGCGAGGTCCGGTTCGTACCGGCGGCCGCCGCGCAGACCCACTTCCGGCGCGGCGTTGCCGGATCGCAGCTCGGCGGCGAGGGCCTCGGCCATGGCTTCGGCCCCGTCGGCGGGATCGAGATCGACGGCCTTGACCAGCTCGTCGGTCCGCTCGCGCGCGAGCGCCTTCGCGTGGCCCGCCAGCGCGGCGCCGAGCAGGGTGCCGGCCGCGGTCCCGAGCTTCCCGTCCTGCGCGGTGGCCACCACGAAAGCACCCGGATAGGTGCGCGCCAGCCGCTGGGACCAGAGGAGCGAGTCCCACGAGCCCGCTCCGTCGAGCGCCGGGCCGGGCACCAGGCCGGCGAGGTGGATGACCGCCCCGATCCCGGCCACGGGCGCGGCGGCCGGGGCGGCGAGATCCGAGACGACGACCGAGTGCCCCAGCCGGGTCAACCGGCGGGACAGGGCGTCCGCCACGCCCAGTTGGTCGCGGGTGATCAGCACGCGCTCAGGCAGCGGGTCTTCGGCGGGCGCGGCGCTGGCGAGCGGGACCTCCACGGCGAAAGGCGCGAAACGCAGCAGCTCCGGGCCTGCGTCGGCCAGGGCGCCCAGCGCGGCGGACAGCATCGGCTCGGCCGGAGCCGAGCGCGGGCCGGCGAGCGCCGAGGCGACGTGATCGATCAGGTGCTGCACCGTGGTCTCCGCGCCGAGCAGCGCGCGCGGCAGGCCGCCGATGCCGGGCCACGCCTTCTGGATGTCTCCGTCCAGCTCGACCGTCATGAGCGAGTCGAAACCCAGCTCGCCGGCGAGCGTCTGCGAGGTCTTGAGCGCCTCGACGGGGAAGGCGCTGATGCGGGAGACGAAGCCGAGGATCCGGCGGGCGATGTCGGAGGCGTCGGTCTGCGGTTCGCGGTCGAAGGAAGCGGCCTGGGTCTGGGTGGTGGTCCCGTTCGTGGTCGGGGTCGCGGTCGGGCTCGCGGCCGCCGCGATGGCGTTCCGCACTTCCGCCGGGACTGCCACGCCCCGCTGCGCCAGGGCGTTGGCTTGCTGCTGCAGCACGTTGGCCTGCGTCTGCAGCAGAGCGATTTGCTCGCGGAACAGCGCGACCAGCGGGTCCATGTCGGCTCCATTCTGCAGTGGGACGGGCGCCGCGAGGGCCAGCGGCTCGGAGGAGGAGGGTTGCCGCTCGACGGCCCAGTACGGCTGGGTCTCGATCGGCGTCGGCGGAAGGGTGACGAGCTGCGCAGCGCGCCCGTCGAACAGCACCAGGGGCTCGAGCGGGATCCCTACGGTCCACAGCAGGCCGATGGCCTGCGCGAATCCGGCGAGGCCGTCATCGTCGCGTCCGGCCAGGCCGAGCTGCGCGATGCGCTGCTCGGGGGGAAGGCTGGCCTTGGCGAAGGCGGAGAGCGTGGTCCCGGAGCCGACGTTCAGCCACACGCGCCCGCCTTCGGCGGCGGCGCGCCGGAGCGCTTCGACGAAATCGATCGGGGCCGTGGCGTGCTCGACCCAGATGCGCCGGATGTCTTCCGGGGCGTTCGGGTACGGCGCGGCCGTGATGCCGCTGATCACCGGGACCTGGGGCGCTCGCACCGGGACCTCGGCGACCAGCTTGCGCACCGCGCCGGCCACGCCCGAAATGAGCGGCGAGTGGAACGCGTGCGACACCTCGAGCGGCGTGACCTTCACGCCGCGCGCCTCCAGCGCCGCGGACGCCCGGCCGATCGCCTCGGCGGTCCCGGAGACGACCGTCTGCCCGGGATGATTCAGGTTGGCGACCACCGCGCCGTCGATCCCGCGGAGCGCCTCGCGGACCGCTCCCGGATCGGCGGCGGCGCTGGCCATGACGCCCGGATCGTCGAGCTTGAGGCCGATCATCGCCAGGCCGCGGCGCGCGACCAGGCGAAGGCAGTCCTCGTCGGACAGGACTCCGGCGGCGGCCGCGGCCGCGAACTCGCCCAGGCTGTGCCCGAGCACCACGTCGGGTGTCACGCCCATCCCACGGAGGACGGCGTGCAGGGCGAGCCCGACGGCGGCCATGGCAGGCTGGCAGACCTGGGTCTGCGTGAGCCTGCGCTCGGCCTCGGGGCCGCCGCTCGCCTGGTCGATTTCGAGCTTGGGCGCCGGCTACGGCTCCCTCGCCATCAAAGACGATCGCATCTTCGTGCAGGGCTCCAACGGCAGGCAAAGCATCGTCTACGTGCTGAATCGCGCAGACGGGAAGGGAATCTGGTCGAAGGCCCTGGGGCCGGCCGGCAACAACGATCGCGGGCCTGGGCCGAGAGGAACGCCCACAGTGGACGGCGATCGCGTATATGTGCTCACCGAGAACGGCGACCTGGCCTGTCTGAAGACGCTGGACGGCTCGGCGGTCTGGCAGCGCAATATCCTCAAAGATTTCGGCGGCCGGAACATCGACTGGGAGATCAGCGAATCGCCGCTCGTCGACGGGAACCACGTCATCGTCACGCCGGGTGGGCGCGGCGCCGGGATGGTGGCGCTGGACAAGCTGACGGGCGCGACGGTTTGGACGAGCAAGGATCTGAGCGACGAAGCCGGCTACTCATCCGCCGTGGTCGGCGACGTGCAGGGGGTACGGACCCTGATGACGCTCACCGCCGAGGCCGGCGTGGGTGTCCGCGCCTCGGATGGAAAGCTGATGTGGCGCTACCGTCAGGTGGCGAATCGGACGGCCAACATCACGACGCCGATCTTCTCCGACAACAAAGTGTTCTACACCTCGGCCTACGACACGGGCGGGGCCTTGCTCGGTTTGACGGCCCAGAACGGCGAGGTGA
>Ga0137409_10003271_pt1 | contig 17206 bp, 20 predicted proteins | sample CZODoug1_16funga_FD_122059 | JGI IMG/M metagenome (GOLD analysis project Ga0137409, IMG submission 122059) | Vadose zone soil fungal communities from Angelo Coast Range Reserve, California, USA - CZODoug1_16fungal (Hybrid Assembly) | ecosystem: Environmental > Terrestrial > Soil > Vadose zone... | reverse complement strand
AGGTCGGGAACGCGCTGCGCCTCATTGTGGTCGTGCAGCGACACCAGCGGCGAGGTGATGCCGAAGGCTTTGAGCAACGTGCCGGTATGCCGGGTATCCTCGGCCGCAATCACGCTGCAGGCCTGCAGCGTTTCGCGCGCCCGTGGGCTCAAGTCGCCGAGATTGCCAATTGGCGTCGCAACCACGCAGAGGCGCCCTGCACCGGCTTTTTTCACTATACTTCGCGCCTCTATAAAGGGTTCAAGGAACGTGAGCGTATGGGAGTGATCTTGCGACGTCCACGGCCAGGAGCCTGTCGGAGGCTCCTCACGCTCTGCGCCGTGATGACTTTATCGCTCATCGCGGCCTGCAGCCTGATCAAACCCGTCGAAACATCGGTCGACAAACAGACCCGCGCCCGGACCTTGGCGAATGAGGGCAAACATGCCGATGCCGCGCGAGCCTATGCGGAACTCGCGGCCGACATACCGGCCGATCATGACAGCTATGAACTGCTGAGCGCGGAACAGTGGGTGGCGGCAGGCGACGTGCCGGCGGCCAAGCAGGCACTGGCGGCGGTGTCGGCCGACGCGCGCAGCAAGCTCCCCGCGTCGCGGGCCCTGGTTGCCGCGGAGATCGCCGTGGCCGAGAACGACGGTGCGGCCGCCATTCGCGAACTGGATTCGATCGGCGTGCCGGCGTCCGGCGACCTCGCGCAGAATTACTGGTTGCTGCGCGGTCAAGGAGCGTTTCTCACCGGGCATCCGGTGGAAGGCACTCGGGCTTTCATCGAGCGCGAGCGCTTCCTGCCCGATCCCGCAGGCTTGGCTGCCAGCCGCAAAGAGCTGTTCAACAGGATCCGCGACGCCGCCGAACGCAGACAGCTGCTGAAGATCCCCCCGAACCTCGATCCCGTTGTCGCCGGCTGGTTGCAGCTGGGACCGGTGGCGCTGGAACTGCAGCGCGATCCCATGCACGCCGCGGCCGCCCTGGAGAATTGGCGGCGCATGTTTCCGCAGCATCCGGCGAACGACAGCGTACTGGAGCTGGCCCGGAGCCAGATTGCCGTCGCCACCGAGTTTCCCGATCAGATTGCGCTGCTCCTGCCGTTGTCGGGCCGCGCCGAAGCGGTCGGTGTGGCGGTGCGCGACGGTTTCATTGCCGCGTATCTCGAACAGGATCCCGCCTCGCGTCCCCGGCTGCGGATCTACGACGTTGCGGCGGAGTCGGTGGCCGGCGCCTACCAACAGGCGATTCAGGATGGTGCCGGCTTCGTGGTCGGACCGCTTACCAAGGAGGATGTCGCCGCCATCGTTCCGCTCTCCGCCGGGCGCATGCCGGTGCTGGCGCTCAATTTCCTCGCCGACGGGGTGAACTCCCCCCGCAACTTCTATCAGTTTGCGCTGTTGCCGGAAGACGAAGCCCGCATCGTCGCGCGGCGCTTGGCGGCCGACGGCAAACTCAGGGGCGTGGCTCTGGTTCCGGACGGCGAATGGGGAAACCGCGTCTCGGCGGCATTCGCGGATGAACTGACCCGTCTGGGCGGCGCCGTGGTCGACGTCGGCCGCTATGAGTCGGGCCGGGCCGATTTCTCGGACGTCATCAAGCAAACCATGCAGATCCATGGCGTCAAGGGCGAACCGTCCACTCACCGCAGCGATGCCGTCTTCGTGTTCGTCGCCGGCACTCCGGGCGCGGAGCGGCTGCTCGTGTCGCAGCTCAAGTTCCACTTCGCCGGCGACGTCCCCGCCTACTCCACGTCGGATAGTTTCGAACCCGACCCGGGCGCCAACGGCGACCTGGACGGCTTGTTCTTCCCGGACATGCCGTGGATGGTATCGGCCGATCCCGTGACCGGCCGGATCCGCGATGCGGTGCGCGGCGCCTGGCCCGCGCGCACGGCACGCCGCGATCGCTTGTACGCATTCGGCTTCGATGCGTATCGCCTCGTGCCCGCGCTGCGGTCGAACGGATTGAACGGTTCCAGCGAGATCTCGGGTGTAACCGGCAAGCTGCGCCTGGACGATCACAACCGGATTCGCCGCGACTTGCAGTGGTCGCAAATGAAGGGTGGCGCGCCGAACCCCCTCTAGGAGCCAACCCTGAATCCTCGCGGGGTGAGACGATCGTCACGCTCTGCGGACCCAAAGGGTGTGATGCCGCGCCCGCGGCGCGGATGACTCCGGGCAAACTTCTTAGTCTCCGTCATCCGCAATTCGTCCAGGTCAATCGTGCACGCCGCTGAATGGCATTCAAATCGGCAATGGGTTCGCCGCGCCAAAACGGTGCTCGCGTTTGCGGTGATCTATTTCTGCGCCGACCTCGCGATCAACCGATTCGCATTCCGGGACGTGTGGACCATCATCTGGCCGCTGAACGGCATCAATGTCGCGCTGCTGCTGATGCGGCCGCGATCGCAGTGGCTGTGGGTGCTGCTCGGCATCGAAATCGGCACCGGCGTGGGGGAATGCGTCGACGACTTCTCGCCCTGGCTGGAAGTCGGCAAGCGGCTGTGCTCCGCGGCCGAAGTCCTCATCATCGCCCTGCTTCTGCCGCCGTTCACATCCCTGGACGGTTGGCTGCGCACTCCGCGCGTTTTCGTGCGCTTCTTCGCCGGGCTCATTCTGGGGCCCGGGATTTCCGGCATCATCTACGCGGTTCTTTATCACTACCTCCGGGACCAGCCGCTGTTGTTGGCGTTCAACAATTGGGCGACGGCCGACGCGCTTGGAGTCCTGGCGACCATGCCCCTCGCCCTGTCGTTGAGCTCTCCGCAAATGCGCAGCCTGTTCCAGCGAGAGGCTCTGCCCAAGACGCTGGGGCTGCTGAGCCTGTCATTGGCGGGCGCCGAGCTGATTTTCTCCGTCAGCAGCTACTCCTTGTTGTTTTTGCTGTATCCGCTGCTGCTGCTGGTGGACTCCATGCTCGCCTTCGCCGGTTCGTCCATCGCCGTGGTCGGCGTGCTGTTTATCGCGGCATACCCCATCAGCAATTCGTTCGGTCCGTTCGGTGGATGGTCCCCGGAACTTGCCGTGCCGCGCGATCTGGCGGTGCAAATTTATCTCGGCTTTCACTTGCTCGCCCTCTTCCCCGCCTCGATCATGTTCATGGAACGCAGGCGCATGGCGGAAGAGCTCCAAGACACGAATGCGCGCCTGGCCGTCCTCGCCTCGCTCGACGGACTGACCGGGATCGCCAATCGCCGGTCCTTCGACGAACGCTTGGCGCAGGAGTGGAGCCGCGCGGCACGCCATCGCAAGCCCATCGCTCTGGCCATGATCGATCTCGACAACTTCAAGCAGTTCAACGACCTGTACGGACACGTTGCAGGAGACCGCTGTCTCTGCGCGGTTGCCGAAGCGCTTGGGTCTCAGGTGCACCGGCCGGACGACCTCGTGGCGCGCTTCGGCGGGGAGGAGTTTGCGCTGCTGCTTTCGCATACGACGGCCGATGGCGCGCATAAAGTGGTCGAACGGATCCGCACAGCAATTTTCGATCTGGGCATCGGCCATCTCGGCAACAGCTGGAATTGCGTCACGGTGTCCATCGGCTTCTCGGCGATCACACCCGCTACCGGCGACGGTCAATCCCGCTTGATCCAACTCGCCGACGCCGCCCTCTATCAGGCCAAGAGCGGCGGGCGGAATCGCGTCGAGAGCATCTCCTCCATCGAGGGAGCGCAGGTCGCCGCCGGCCACAGCGCCACGGCCAGAAACCGCACTGTGCGGATCCTGGGGCGCAGCGACCGCTGAGGTCATTTCGATGCGGTCCGGCCGATTATTGAACGCGACCACGGCGGCCCCCCGGTGCACGCTGGGATCATGGCGCAAAGATCCACGATCGAGTGCGGCGCCGCGGCCGAAGCGGCCGCCGCCGAATACCTGCAGACCCAGGGGCTCTTGGTGTTGGAGCGAAACCTGCGGTGCCGGGCCGGGGAACTCGATCTGATCTGCCTGGAGGGCGGTGTGATCGTGATCGTGGAGGTGCGCCATCGCGCAACTTCCGACTTCGGCGGGGCGTTGGCTTCGGTGACGCGGCGGAAACAACGAAAACTCATCCGCGCGGCGCAGTTTCATTGGCAGCGCCGGCCCGCGTGGCGCGCTCGCATGCTCAGGTTCGACGTGATCGCCGTTCACGGCAGGCCGGACGGCACGCTGTGCATGGAATGGATCCGAGACGCCTTTCGCGCTACTTGACCACCTGAAGCTTCGGCCGCTTGGGGGCGCCCGGCGCCGTGCCGGTGGCCGGAGAAGCGGGCGGTCCGTCGGTGGGATCGGGATCGGCGTCGCCCTCGGGGAAAATCATCCCCTGACCGGTCTCGCGCGCATAAATGCCGAGTATGGCCCGCACCGGGACGAGCACGGCGAACCCCACGCCGCCGAAGCGGGCTTCGAAACTCACGAAATCGTTGCCGAGCTTCAGCATCTGCGTCGCTGACAAGCTGACGTTCAAGACGATCTTGCCGTCCTTCACGTATTGCCGCGGCACCGTCACGCCGTCCGCAGCGGCGTCCACCACGATGTGCGGCGTTTCTCCGCTATCGGTGATCCACTCGTGCAGGGCACGGAGCAGGTAGGGCCGGCGCGGTTTCAATGGCGCATTCCCCGCTCGGCCTCGGACAGGCAGGAGCGGAAGGTGGATCGTGCAAAGATTGAATTCATATATTTCACGATCGGCTGTGCTTGTGCCGGCAGTTCGATACGGTAGGACGGGAGACGCCACAGGATCGGCGCGATGCTGGCATCGACCAGCGAAAACTCGTCGCTCAGGAAAAACGGCTTCGCCTTGAAGACGTCGGCGCTGGCGCAGATCGCCTCGCCCAACACCTTGCGGCTGTGTTCCGCGGTCTTCGACAACGCCCCCTGCTCGATATCGTTGGCCAGGGCATACCAATCCCGCTCGACGCGATACAGCGCCACCCTGAATTGCGCCCGCGTCACCGGATCGATCGGCATCAACGGCGGATGCGGGAAGCGCTCGTCCAGGTACTCGATGATGACCCGCGAATCGTAAAGCACCAAGTCCCGGTCGACCAGCGTCGGCACGCTGTGATAGGGATTCAGGTCGAGCAGGTCCTCCGGCAGCTTGTGCAGGTCGACGTTGACCAGCTCGATCGAAATTCCCTTCTCGGCGAGGACCAAGCGCGTCCGATGACTCCAAGGGTCAGCCGGCGCAGAAAATAAAGTCATCACCGAGCGACGTGCCAAACGCTTCTCCAACGGACCTCAGTACACAAAGGAGATCCCGCTGTCGTCAGTGGACGTCCTTCCAATATTCTTTCTTCAGCATGTAAGCGAACGCGAAGAACACCAACAGAAACAAGATCACGAAAATGCCCATGGATTCGCGCTTCGTCTTGATGGGCTCGCCGGCGTAATCGAGAAAGTTCGCGATGTCCCGGGCGAACTGATCATACTCCTCTGGCTTCTGCGCGCCCGCCGTCATCGGCTCGGTGCCCACCAGCACCATATTGGCGCTGCCGTGCTCGTCCGGTTCGTTCTTGAAGACGGGCTTCTGAAGTCCCTGCAGGCTCGACACCACGGCCGGCATGGAGGTGCCCGGCAGGATGAGATTATTGACGCCCCAGGGCCGCGCCTTATCGACGTAAAAGCCCTTCAAAAAGCCGTAAATGTAGTCCACGCTGCGCGCTCGGGCCATCAACGACAGGTCGGGCGGTTGCTTGCCGAACCAAGCCTCCGCATCTGCCGGCATGGACGAATTGACGGTGTCGAAGGGCTTCTCGCTCGTGAACATCAAATTGGCGTGTAGTTCCGCCTCCGGAATCTCCAGATCTTTCGCCACGCGGTTGTACCGCACGAACTTGAGCGAATGGCAGCCGGAGCAGTAATTCATGAAATTACGCGCGCCGCGCTGCAGCGACTCGGTGTTGTTGATGTCCGCACCGGCATGCGGCAGCGATCCCTCGCCCTCTTGCGCCGACGCGACTCCCACGGACAGTCCCGTGCCGAACAGCGTAACCGCGATCAATATCAAACGCTTACGCATGTCCCGTGACCCTCTCCGGCACCGGCTTCACGCGGTCGATCTTCGTGTACCAGGGCATCAGCAAGAAGAAAGCGAAATACAGCGCCGTGCAGATCTTGGCCAGCTGTGGATAGATGCCGGCCGGCGGTTTCAATCCGCAGACGCCAAGGATGATGAAGGACACCGAAAAAATGGCCAAGGCGATCTTATACAGCGGTCCGCGATAGCGGATCGACAGCACCGGAGAGCGGTCGAGCCACGGCACGAAGAACAGCACGACGATCGCGGCGCCCATCACCAGCACGCCCCAGACCTGCGTGCCGGCAAAGGATGGCACCGCGCGCAACATGGCGTAGAACGGCGTGAAGTACCACACGGGCGCAATGTGCGGCGGCGTCTGCAGCGGATTGGCCGGCTCGAAGTTCGGACCCTCCAGGAACAATCCGCCGAAGGTCGGCGCGAAGAAGATCACAGCGCAAAAGATCAGCAGAAAGCCGGCCACGCCGACCAGGTCCTTCACCGTGTAGTACGGATGGAACGGGATGCCGTCGAGATAATGCCCCGAAGCGTCCTTGTGCTTCTTGATGTCGATGCCGTCGGGATTGTTGGACCCCACTTCGTGCAGCGCCATCAAGTGTGCGATCACCAGGAACACCAGGGCCAGCGGCAGCGCGGCCACGTGCAGCGCGAAGAACCGGTTTAAGGTGGCGTCGGCGATGACGTAATCGCCGCGGATCCACTCCACCAGTCCGCCGCCGATGACGGGCAGGCTTCCGAACAAGGACACGATCACCTGCGCGCCCCAGAAGCTCATGTTGCCCCACGGAAGCACGTATCCCATGAAGGCCTCGGCCATCAACAGCAGGAAGATCAGACACCCGAATATCCACAACAATTCGCGCGGCTTGCGATGCGATCCGTACAGAAGCGCCCGGAACATGTGCAGGTAGACCACGATGAAGAACGCCGACGCTCCGGTCGAATGCAGGTACCGGATGAGCCAGCCGCCGTCGACATCGCGCATGATGTATTCGATCGACGAGAACGCTTCGGCGGCCGACGGCTTGTAATGCATGGTGAGGAAAATGCCGGTCACCAATTGATTCACGAGAACGAACAGCGCGAGCGAGCCGAAGTAGTACCAGAAGTTGAAATTTTTCGGGGCGTAGTATTCGGATACCTGGCTCTTCCACAGCTTGGTCAGGGGGAAGCGGTCATCGATCCAGTCGATCCATCTGCGGGTCTTGTTCGGATCAGCGGTATCAGGTGCTGCAGCCATCGCTCTTGCCTCTCGTTCGTCGATTAAACTTTCTTGGGGGCGCTGTCCACGCCGATCGAAATGCGCGCATCCGCCGAGATCGTGTACGAAGGAACCGCCAGGTTCTTCGGCGCCGGCATGCCCTTGAACACGCGTCCGGAGATGTCGTATTTCGATCCGTGGCAGGGACAGTAGAATCCTCCCGGCCAGCCTTGACCGAGATCCGTGCCCGCGAGCTGCGTCGCATTGTTCGGCTCGAACGCGCCGAGCGGCGAGCAACCAAGGTGAGTGCAAACCGCAAGACCCACCCAGTATTCCGGATTCACCGCCCGCGCCGCGCCCTTGACGTAGTCCGGCTGGAGCGAATCCGCCGACTGCGGGTCGGCCAGCAGATCGTCATGGCTCCCGAGTTGATCGAGCACGGGTTTGGCCCGCCGCACGATGAACACCGGCTGCCCGCGCCACACGACCTTCAACATCTGGCCGTCTTCCAGCTTCGACGCATCCACATCCACTGGAGCCCCGAGCGCTTTCGCGCGTTCGCTGGGCAGCCAGGAAGTCAGGAAAGGCACTGCTGCGAATACCGCGCCTATTGCACCGGTGCCGACGGTGGCCGCCGTCAACAATCGGCGCCGACTGTAGTCAACCTGATCACTCATTCGATTGTCCTGTCCAATGTTGACAAATCTTCACGCAAACCCCTGTGGCTGTAGTGTTTCCCATACAATAGGGCAGGCGCATTATACACAGATTGAGTGGCGGTCCCCTGAAGGCATGAGGAGCCAAGGTATGAGGAGCAATAGTAATTGCGCCGTGCGCGAACCATCCTGAGTTTCCTGGCGAAAGCGGTGATAGTCGGCCTTGCGGCCGCGTTTCTCTTGGTCTGGTGGAAGCCCGTGCTGCTGGGCGCCGCACCGTCGCGCCGAGGCGCAGTCACCGCACCATCGCAGAGCGCCGCCCCGAATGCCGCGGCTCTCACCGCTATGCGCACCGTGCCGCTGCCCGGCTTCGCCGATGCCGTGGCCCGTGCCGCGCCCGCGGTGGTCAACATCTATACCGCTCGCGTCGTCACCGAACGCACGCAGACCGCACCCCTCGATCAATTGTTCGGCGACTATTGGCCGAGCTACCGGCAACGCGTCGAGCGCAGCCTGGGTTCCGGCGTCATCATCGATCCGGCGGGCACCATCGTCACCAATCAACACGTGATCGCCGGCGCCGATTCCATCCGCGTGCAGTTGTCGGACGGGCGTATCGCCGAGGCCAGCATCACGGGTCAGGATCCCGACACCGACATCGCCATACTGCATCTTTCCATCCGCAATCTGCCCGTCATGCCCGTGGGCCGCTCCGATACGCTGCGCGTCGGGGATATCGTGCTCGCGATCGGCAACCCCTACGGTCTGTCGCAAACCGTCACCCAGGGCATCGTGAGCGCCACCGGCCGAGGCCAGCTGGGATTGGCCACCTTCGAGAATTTCATCCAGACGGATGCCGCCATCAATCTCGGCAACTCGGGCGGAGCCCTGATCGACGCCAACGGCGACTTGGTGGGGATCAATACGGCCGTCCTAATCGCACCTCCGGCGGACCCGAGGGCATCGGCTTTGCGATTCCAGTGAACCTGGTACGCGGCGTCACGGAACAGATCTTGAGCAGGGGCCACGTGGTGCGCGGGTGGCTGGGTTTCATGCCGCAGGACCTGACCCCGGAACAATCGGCGCAACTTGGCATCAGCGCGGACGGCGGCGTCACAGTGGTCAATATCCTGGTGAAGAGTCCCGCGTTTGAAGCAGGCGTGCGGCCCGGGGACTTGATCACCGGCCTCAACGGCGAGGCCGTGAAAAGCGCGCAGGATCTGGTCAGCCGAGTGGCCGCTTTGAAGCCGGGAACGAGCGCGGAGCTCGACGGGCGTCACGGCGGCCAGCCCTTCAAGATCACGCTCAAGGTCACCGAGCGGCCGACGCGCCAGGCCCAACCACAATAGCCCGTCCTGAGGGCCGCTCTTGGGGCCACGCGACCCTGGGCCAAGCCTTGGGGCAGGCGCCCTTGGGGCAGGCGGCCTTGAGGCGGCCAACCTTTGGCCGGGCCCCGCCTACCCCGGCGTGCGGCGAATCCTCGCGCCCAACTGCTGCAGCTTCTCTTCGATGGCCTCGTAGCCGCGATCAATATGGTAAATGCGCTCGATCTCGGTGCGGCCGTCGGCCACCAGGCCCGCCAACACCAGGCTCGCCGATGCGCGCAGGTCGGTGGCCATGACCGGCGCCGCCGTCAGGTTCTCGACGCCCTTGATGATGGCCGTGTTGCCTTCGAGCCGGATCTCCGCGCCCATGCGCCGCATCTCCAGCATGTGCATGAAGCGGTTTTCGAATATCGTCTCGATGATGGTGCCGACTCCGTTCGCGACCGTGTTGAGCGCCGCGAATTGCGCCTGCATGTCGGTCGGAAAGGCCGGATAGGGTGCGGTGCGGATGTCGACCGCGGTCGGGCGGCGGCCGCGCATGTCGACTTCGACCCAGGTATCGCCGACGCCGACCGTGGCGCCGGATTCCCGCAGCTTGCCGATGACGGAGTCGAGGTGCCCGGGCCGGGTGTTCTTGATCCGGACGTGGCCGCCGGTGATGGCCCCGGCGACCAGGTAGGTGCCCGCCTCGATACGGTCCGGCAATACTTCGTAGGTGGTGCCATGGAGACGCTCGACGCCGTCGATCACGATGGTATCCGTGCCGGCGCCGTTGATTTTCGCCCCCATGGCAATCAGGAAATTCGCAAGATCGACCACCTCGGGCTCGCGCGCGGCGTTCTCGAGCACCGTCCGGCCCTCCGCCAGAGTGGCGGCCATCATGAGATTTTCGGTGCCGGTGACGGTGACCGTCTCCAGGACCAGCCGGGCGCCCTTGAGGCGGCCTGCGCGCGCCTTGATGTAGCCGTTTTCAATATGGATGTCGGCGCCCATCGCCTGCAGGCCCGCCACATGGATGTTGACCGGGCGCGCACCGATGGCGCAGCCGCCGGGCAGCGAGACGTCGGCGGAGCCGAAGCGCGCGAGCAGCGGCCCGAGCACCAGGATGGACGCCCGCATGGTCTTCACGAGCTGATAGGGGGCGAAATATTCCTTGATCGTCGAGGCATCGACTTCGATGCGCATTTTTTCGTCGATGGTCACCGAGACGCCCATGCGTCCCAGCAGTTCGATCATGGTGGTTACATCCTGCAGATGCGGCACGTTCGAGACGGTCACGGGGCCATCCGCCAGCAGGCAACCCGCAAGAATGGGCAGAGTCGCGTTCTTGGCGCCCGAGATGCGAATCTCGCCCTCGAGTGGAATTCCGCCGTGAATCTGCAGTTTATCCACGGCCCTGGCCCGCATATTCTTCGGGCGTGAATACCTGCAGCGCGAGTGCGTGGATCTCGTTGCCCACGGCCGCCCCCAACGTCGCGTAAATCAACTGGTGCCGCTGCACGGCACGTTTTCCGGCGAATGCCGGTGCCACCACCACCGCCTCGAAATGCACGTTATCCTCGCTGGTGACCGTGACCACCGCCCCGGCTATGCCCGCCTCAATCAAGGCCGCTACCTGTTGTGGGTTCATGTATCTCCTAGGCGCTTCGCGCCGAATTCAACGGGGCCGCGGCGGCCCCGTCCTATAAATGGGGAAGCTTACCCCACCAGCGCTTGTAGCTGCATACGCGGTATCATTCATTGATGAACCTGGCATCCGAGGCCCTCGAATTCACCGACGAAACACTGGCCGAACTCGGCCGTCAAGCCCTTGGCGTGGAGATTGACGGCCTGCGAGCCCAGGTGCCGCGATTGGGGAAGGAGTTTGCGCGCGCCTGCAGGATTTGCCTGGACTGCCGTGGCCGAATCGTGGTGACCGGCATGGGCAAATCGGGCCACATCGGCGGCAAGATCGCCGCCACTCTGGCCAGCACCGGCACCCCGGCCTTCTTCGTTCATCCGGGCGAGGCGAGTCACGGCGACGTCGGCATGATTACGCGCGACGACGCGGTGCTGGCGCTGTCGAACTCCGGTGAAACCGACGAAATCCTCACCATCGTGCCCGTGATCAAGCGCTTGGGCGTTCCGCTGATCGCATTTACCGGCAACTCCTCGTCGGCCCTGGCGCGCATCGCCACCGTGCACCTGGACATCGGCGTGCCCGCCGAGGCCTGCCCGCTGAATCTCGCGCCCACCGCCAGCACGACGGCGGCGCTCGCCGTGGGCGATGCATTGGCGGTGGCGCTGCTGAAGGCACGCGGGTTCACCGAGGAGGATTTTGCCCGCTCCCATCCGGCGGGCAGTTTGGGCCGCCGGCTGCTGCTGCACGTCAGGGACGTCATGCGCGTGGGCGCTGACGTACCGAAAGTCGCGGCCGACACGCTGCTCGCCGACGGCCTCATGGAAGTGACCCGCAAGGGCCTCGGGATGACCGCCATCGTCGACGCGGGCGATCGGGTTCTCGGCGTGTTCACCGACGGCGACCTGCGCCGCGCCATCGACCGGTCGGCCGATCTGCACCGCACCCGCATGGATGAGGTCATGACGCGGCATGCGAAGACCGTGCGCGCCAATTCGCTGGCCGCCGAGGCCGTTCATCTGATGGAGACTCATCGCATCACGTCGCTCATCGTGGTCGACGCGGACGACACCCTGGTGGGGGCGCTCAACGTGCACGACTTGCTGCGCGCCGGCGTCGTATGAGCGGGCGTCTGAGCGCGCGCAAGCCGACCCGCCTCGGCAGGATCGAGTTGGTCGCGCTCGACATCGACGGTGTGCTCACCGATGGGCGCCTGTACTTCTCCGGCCGCGGCGAGGCGTTCAAGGTGTTTCACGCGCGCGACGGCCACGGCATCAAGCTCTTGATGGGCAGCGGCGTGGAGGTCGCGGCGATCAGCGGACGGCGTTCCGCGGCCGTGACCGCGCGGATGCGCGAACTTCAGGTGCGACACGTCGTTCAGGGGTGCAGCGACAAGGTCGGGGCGCTCCGCAAGCTGACCCAGCGGCTCGGGATCGAACCGCTCAAGTGCGCCTGCATGGTCGATGACACCGTCGATCTGCCGCTGATGTCCGCGGTCGGCTTCGCCGCGGCCGTTGCCGATGCGCATCCGTTGGTGCTCGCCGCCGCACATTGGGTCAGCGCGGCGCCCGGCGGCCGCGGGGCCGTGCGCGAATTCAGCGACTCCATACTGCGTGCGCGCCATGCTCTTTAGAATATTCACCCTGCTCGCGGTGGTGGCGCTCGCGATCAGCACATGGATCTTGAGCTCGCCCGCGCAGCGTCCCCAGCCCATCTCCAATGCGGGCAAGGCCGATCTGCCCGGTTACTATCTCAAGAACGCGGTGTTGACTGACTACGATGAGGCCGGCGTGCCCACCATTCGCATCGAGGCCGAACGCATCGACCAGATTGCGCATACCCCGGAGGTGGCGCTCAACAACGTCCGGGTGAATTATCTCGGCCAGAACGGACAGAATTGGGTGCTGTTCGGCGACGTCGCACACGTGCAGCCGGGCGGCAAGGCGGTGGACGTGTCGGGCAACGTCCGGCTGCAAGGCGAGAGCGCGGACCGCTCGCCGGCCGCAATGGTGCACACCGATGCGCTCACCTACGACGTCACCGACTCCATCGCGAGCACCAAAAGCGACGTACGCATCGACTTCGGTGAACATTCACTGACCGGGCGCGGGCTCATAGCAAACCTAAAAGAGCGCACGCTGCGCTTGGAATCGAAGGTCCATGGCCGCTTCCAGCCCTAGAAGCCTGTCTAAACTCCTGACGCTGCTCGCACTCACGATGCCGGCTTCGCAGGTCCTCGCGAAGCCCAAGCAGCCGCCGGAGGCGATCGCGTTGGACGCGCAGTCGTTTGAAATGGATCTGCGCAACAACAACATCGTCTATCACAAGGTTCGCATCGCCCAAGGCGCAACCGTAGTATCCGCCGACGTAGGGTCGGCCACCAAGCAGGCATCGGGCCCGAACTTCGACAACAGTCTCTGGATATTCCGCGGCAATGTAAAGATAACGATGGACGACGGCGAACTGACCTCGGACGACGCGGAGATCAATTTCGCCAAGAAATCGCTTGCCAAGGCGGTGGTCAACGGCAAGCAGGCGGCATTCGAACAGCGGGTCGAGAAAACCGGCAAGGTGGCGCATGGACGCGCCGACACCATCGACTACGATGCGCACAAAGGAGTCGTGCGCCTGTCGAAGAACGCCTGGCTCAGCGACGGACAGACGGAAATTCGCGGCGAGTCGCTGAAGTACGACGTCCTCGCCCAAAGCATCGTCGCCGAAAGCTCGGAGCAGGGTGCGCAGCGCGTGCATATCATCATCACGCCGCCGCCGTCCAAACCATGAGCGTCCTGAGGGCGCTCAACCTCGCCAAGAGCTACAAGTCACGGCAGGTGCTGCGGGATTTGTCGCTCGAGGTCGAGAGCGGCGAGGTCGTGGGGCTGTTGGGACCGAACGGGGCCGGGAAGACCACGGCGTTCTACATGGTCGTGGGCTTGACGAAATGCGAACATGGCGAGATCCACCTGGACAATCGGGAGATCACCCGTCTGCCCATGCACCGGCGCGCCCAATTGGGCTTGGGGTATCTGCCCCAGGAGCCGTCGGTATTCCGCCGCCTGTCGGTTTCGAACAATATCATGGCGATTCTCGAGACCCGACCCGGTCTGGACGATGCCCAGCGCGCTGAACGCCTCAAGGAACTGCTGGCGGAACTGCACATCGGACATGTACGGGAGAGCCTGGGGCTTTCCCTGTCGGGCGGCGAGCGGCGCCGCGTCGAAATTGCCCGCGCCCTGGCGGCGGATCCGCAGTTCATCTTGCTGGATGAACCGTTCGCCGGGGTGGACCCGCTGTCGGTGGTCGATATCCAGCGCATAATCAAACACTTATCAGACAAGGGAATCGGCGTCTTGATAACGGATCATAATGTTCGCGAGACCTTGGGAATTTGCGGCCGGGCCTATATCGTCAGTCAGGGCGCCGTGCTCGCTTCTGGTTCTGCGGACCAGATTCTTGCCAACCCGCAGGTCCGTGAGGTGTACTTGGGCCAGGATTTCAAACTGTAGGCTCGAATCTGAAAGAACTATGTTGAAGCCAAGTCTGCAGCTTCGCATCGGTCAGCAGCTCACCATGACGCCGCAGCTGCAGCAGGCTATCCGTCTGCTGCAGCTGCCCTCTCTGGATCTACAGGCGCACGTCCGGGAGACGCTCGAGACCAATGTCATGCTCGAGGCGGAGGACGAACTGGCCCTCGATGCGCCGCCCGATACCGTGCGCGAGCCCGAGGATGTGCCGGTCGAGGAAAAATATGCCGAGCTCGACGGCCACACCGCGGCCGGCGATCAACGCGAAGAGCCTGAAGTGGAAATTGCGGACGAGGCGTGGGGGGAGCAGACCAGCGGGCCCTCCGATTCGCCCTGGTCCGGTGAAGACGATCGCAGCGGCGATTTCAGCGATCAGCACGGCCAGACCCTGCAGGAACAGCTCATCGAACAGCTTGAACTGGCCAAGCTGTCTCCCGTGGACCTCGCGATCGCACGGGTCATCACCGACGCCATCACCGACGACGGCTACCTCAAGGACGACCTCGAGGAGGTGCGCCTGAGTCTTCTGCCGGAGATCGAGGCCACCACCGCCGACGTGGAACGCGTTCTGGCGGCCGTGCAGTCGCTCGAGCCGGCGGGCGTCGGTGCGCGCAACCTCGGCGAGTGCATCGCCTTGCAGCTGCGCCAGCTGCATCCGGATACGCGGGCGCGGGACATCGCCATCCGGGTCGCGCTCGAACACCTGGATTTGGTGGCGGGCCAGCAGCTCGTGCTCTTGCGGCGCCAGCTTCGCTGCAGCGAGGGAGACCTCGAGATGGCGCTCGCGCTGGTGCGAAGCTGCCATCCGCGTCCGGGCGCCGCCGTCAATCCGTCTCAGGCCGAGTACGTCATTCCCGACGTCTTCGTGAGGCGCACCGATCATGGCTGGATCGTCGAGATCAATCAGGCGACGGTGCCGCGGGTCCGGGTCAATCAAAGCTATGCCAACCTGATTTCGCGGGCTCCGGATCACGCCATGCTGCGCACCCAGTTGCAGGAGGCTCGATGGCTCATGCGCAGCCTCGAGATCCGCAACGAGACCCTGATCAAGGTGGCGCGCTGCATCGTCCAGCGTCAGACCAGTTTTTTCGAGCTGGGCGAGGAGGCGATGGAGCCGCTGATACTGAAGGACGTCGCCGAAGCGGTGGAAATGCACGAATCGACCATCTCGCGGGTGACGACGGCGAAATACATGCATACGCCGCGCGGCGTGTTCGAGTTCCGCTACTTTTTCTCGAGCCATGTCGAGGCGGCGGACGGCACGGAAATGTCATCCACCGCCATTCGTGCCAAGATCAAGAAACTGATATCGCAGGAGAACCCGGAAAATCCGTGCAGCGACAGCAAGCTGGCGGAGATTCTGTCGCAGGAGGGCATACCGGTGGCGCGGCGCACCGTTGCCAAATATCGCGAGGGTATGCAGATCGCTCCGTCCAATGAACGGAAACGCGCTGCGGCTCGCGCGTCGTAAACAAGTCGACTTGAGGAGGACCATTATGCAGCTCGATCTCAGCGGTCATCATGTGGAAATCACCGACTCCATGCGCGGTTATGTCGAAAGGAAGTTCGAACGAATCTCCCGGCATTTCGAGCACGTCCTCGACATTCACTGCGTCTTGACGGTCGAAAAGAAATTGCACCATAAGGCGGAAGCCACGCTCGTGATGCGCGGAAACAAGATTTACGCCGACGCGACCGAGCCCAACATGTACGCGGCCATCGACGCCCTCACCGACAAACTCGACCGCTGCGTCAAGAAGCATAAGGAAAAGGCCGCCGACCATCATGCGGAGGAAGTGGTCAAGGCCCGCTCCGCCACGTGACGCATGCGTTTGATCATCGTCAGCGGCCTGTCGGGCTCCGGCAAGAGCGTGGCGCTTCACCTGCTGGAGGACATCGACTTCTACTGCGTCGACAACATCCCCGCAGCTCTGTTGAAGCCTTTCATCTCCCACACGATTCGGGGCAGCGACGACGTCTACCCCCGAACCGCCGTGGGGCTGGATGCGCGCAATCGGGCGAACGAGATCGAAACCATCCCGGCATTGGTGGCCGAACTGCGGCGCAGCGGAATCAACTGTGAGGTGCTGTATCTGCACGCGTCCGATGAGGTGCTGCTGAAGCGTTACGCGGAGACGCGGCGCAAGCACCCGTTGATATCCGCTGGGTTGAGCCTGCGCGAGGCCATCGACTCGGAACGCCGTTTGCTCGAACCGATCACGAGCACGGCGGACCTGGTCATCGACACCTCGCACATGGGCGTGCACAGCTTGCGCGAGAGGCTGCGCGAGCGGATCGATCGGAGGCAGGAGGGCCGTCTGGCCCTCCTGTTCGAATCGTTCGGGTACAAGCACGGAATCCCGGGCGATGCCGACTTCGTCTTCGACGTGCGCGCCCTGCCGAATCCCTTCTGGGAACACTCATTGCGCCACCTGACCGGACGCGACCAGGAGGTGATGGCTTATCTCGCGAGTCATGCCAGCGTCGGCCGCATGACGGCGGCGCTCATCGAATTCCTGTCGGAGCGCGTGGCGGAGTTCGCCCACGCGCACCGCAGCTATCTCACCATCGCCGTCGGCTGCACCGGCGGCCAGCACCGCTCCGTTTACATGGCCGAACGCCTCGCCGAACACTTCCGGCAGAGTTATCCCGACGTGTTGACCCGGCACGATTCGCTCGAGAAATCCTAGGAGCCTGTCTGAGTATCAGGACGCCGTTGCCGCCCGGTATCGCGGCGCATACTCGAGCGCCAGGAAGGCGCGGATCTCGTCGGCGCGCGCACGCGCATCCTTGTGTCCGAGCGCGATCAGCTCCACGCCTTCCTGACGCTCGAGTATGCGCCGCGATACCGGACGGCAACGACGTCCTGATACTCAGAC
>Ga0137409_10003266_pt1 | contig 17220 bp, 11 predicted proteins | sample CZODoug1_16funga_FD_122059 | JGI IMG/M metagenome (GOLD analysis project Ga0137409, IMG submission 122059) | Vadose zone soil fungal communities from Angelo Coast Range Reserve, California, USA - CZODoug1_16fungal (Hybrid Assembly) | ecosystem: Environmental > Terrestrial > Soil > Vadose zone... | reverse complement strand
CGGGCGCAACGCGCGTCATGGCCTTATACCAGTCCGTGCCGGCTCGGTTTGCCTTTACCACCTGAATGATTTGGCCTTTGTCGGGATTAATATTATAATTAGCCAAGGCCGTCGCTATTCGCGGATCGCCTGCCATGACATTTCCTATTGCGCCCTTCTCAGGAATCCCGATGTTAATGTAGTCGGGAATTGTTGGAACATCGAGATTGGCACCGTACGGTTGACCCGTAGCAGAACCTCCGGGTGTATTTTTTTGAGCTTCGTAAACCTTGTTGGCTTGCTCTTGTGGCGAAAGATTGGGGACACCGGATCCTTGCATGGTTACACCACTGTTCATATCAAAATTTACTTTTGTAGTACCGTCATACTTGCCGTGTTTGGTGGTCACAACGATCACACCTGCGGATGCACGAGCACCATAAATCGCTGCTGCCCCGGCATCCTTCAAAACGGTTTGTGATTCAACATCATAAGGATTGATGTTGCTGTTATCAAAGGTGGGTACACCATCGATGATGTATAGTGGATTGTTGTTTCCAAACGAACCAAAACCCCTGATCCGCACTTGTGATGGCGTCCCTGGTTGACCAGAGGTAGACTGAGAATTGAACGGGCGCGGCTCCGAACGATGTAAGCATCGACCGAAAACGGATTCCGCGACGACGCATCATCGAGAATGACGGTTTCGCGCGTGCGGATGACATACCGGACGAGGGATTCGGGACAGGTGGTCGCGCTGACTGGCTTTTGGCAGAGCACGACATCGACCTGATCGCCGGTGGCCTGGGCCTCCGCCTGAATCAAATGGTCATCCTCTGCCGGCAGTATGAGAAGGCCGCGATCCGCGCCTGCGTTCTCGAGCGCGATCGTCATCAGCCGCTCGATCAGCTTGGGTAAGACGATCTCGCTGGACACGGCCTGCGAGGCTTTGACGACGCTCGCTACATCGAGCTGCTGGACTGGGGAGCCAATGGGCGCCGTGGGACGGTGCCCCTCCGGAGCGGCCAAACGCGGATAAAGCCGATCGAGCTGCCTCACCTTGCCGTCGGCGCCCCAGCGGAGATAACAGTACCTGGCATTCCGGAGATAGGCGTTGGCGATAGTCTCGACACCGCGCGCGGCGTAGAACCGCGCCGCCAACTCATGGGCCAGGCCCTCGTTCTGCACGAAGCCGTTCTCGCTAGCCGATCGAATGGCCTGCTCGTACAGACGCATTGCATCGGCGTCTCGCCCTTCGAGGCGGGCGATCTCGGCCGCTACCAGGGCGTACTTATCGGCGAAAGTCGGCGGGTAGTTTACGGCCCACTCGCGCAGTTGCTCCCGGTGCGCCGTCAGGAGTTCGCGCCACTCTCGCTGCTCGTCGGCCGACGCGTTCTCGTAGCACGCCGCCACCGTCAGCGCGGTGTAGTAAAAGTAGTCGAGTAACTGGATCCAGACGGCGGAGGCCCAAAGCAGCGCCTTCGCTTTTTCGGCTGCCGCGAGCGCCTCTGCGTAGTCCGCTGACAGGAACCGCGTCTTCAGTTTGATGATCCAATAAAGGCACATCATCGTGGTCGTCCGGTCCCCCGTCAGTTGCGCTTCGAAAGCCGTCTCGTTGAACTGCGCATCGCTGAAGGTGGAGAAGGTCGCGGTCCGTCCTTGCATCGTCGCGATGAAGCGTTGCTGGCTCACGATGGCATCCGCCATATCGCGGAACCCGGCCTTCCGGACGAAGTCCAGGCTCCTCTCCGACTCGCGCCACACCGCGTCGAGCGGATCGTTTCGTAGGAGAAGCCCATGAACGGACTGACACATGCTGTAGCAAGCGTAGGTCAGGCCACCCGTCTCGGTCGCGGTGCGAAACGTCGCCCGCATGAAATCAATCGCGGTCCCGATTGGCTGCGTCCAGAAGGCAACCGTTCCCGTCGCATGGTAGACCTTCGCATGGTAGGCGATAAAGCCGTGCTTCTCGACAAGGTCGCAGGCGAGTTTGACGAAACGGTAGGCATCGCTGTAGCGGTGAAAGACCGGTCCGAGCATAGACCCCCAATAGCCATAGGCGTGCGCGGACGCGCCGCTCGCCCCGTGCTGCATGCTAACCTTCACCATGCGGCACCCGAGCAAGCACCATAAGTGGAAGTCGGTAAATTTGGCGGGTGTCTGGCAGACCGAGAGCACCTGCATGGCGGCCTGCAGTTCCGGATCGGTCATCAGCGGCAGATCGATCAGGCTCTCAATCGGGCGTCCATTGAGGGTCTGCCAGACCGTCTCGTATTCGGCCTGGACCTGTTCCCAGGTCGGGTGCGGAGGAATATCAATCCCGAACAGGCGCAGGCACGTGAGCGCACTCGCCACGGCTTGCGCGTTTTCCGACTTCACGGTGTGAAGCACGGCCTTCAGGTGGTAGGCTGCCGCCTGGTCGACTTTCGACGTCCCGCGCTGCAGTAACTCCCCAATCAGTTGCTCGGCTTCGTCGAAGTTACCGCGAAGAAGCTCGCACTCCGCGCGTTCGAGCCGCAGGCTGAACATTAAGTCGTATTGGCTGCCCCAGTCTCTTTCGTCGAGCTGTGCCATGCCGGCCGCGAGATGGACGCACGCCGACGCAAAGGCTGCTGACGCTTTGGCCTTTCGCCCGGCGCGCAGGTCGACCGTTGCCACCCGCACTTTCTCGTCCCGGTCCAGCAGTCGTGCGGCGCCCCGGCTGAACTGGTTCGCCACATCGAACAGATGCTCGGCGACTTCTTCCGCCGTCATGCTCGCCAGCAGCATGCGGCCGATGCGGAGGTGGACGTCGGCACGTTGCTCGTCGGGAATCAGCGAATAGGCCGCCTGCTGGATCCGGTCGTGCAGGAACTTGTAGGCGCCGTCGTCGCGAAGGACGAGCCCAGCGTGGACGGCTTCCCAGAGTGCCGCATGCATCGCCTCCTCCGTTTCCCCATGGATCAGGGCCAGGGTGGCGGTCGGGGCGGCATTGCCAAGGCAGGCAAGCCTTTTCAGGGCTTCCTGGGTGGTGGGAGAAAGCCGCTTCAGCTTGCCGGCCATAAGGGCCACCACGTTATCGGTGTAGCTCTTGGCGCGGATGCGATCCATGTTCCATTGCCAAGCCCGCGTGGCCGGGTCGAACGCGAGCAGCCCCTCGTCGGCCAGGGCCGTGAAGAATTGGATCGCGAAGAACGGAATTCCGCCGGTCTTCTCCTGCACCAGTTGCGCCAAGAGGCGCACACGCTCCGGCTCGCAATGCAGGGCATCGGCGACGAGCTGGCCGAGATCGTCGAATGCGAGAGGCGCCAGCACGATCCGCTGGATCCGCGCTCCGGCCTTGCGGATCGCCTCCAGCGCGCGCAGGAGCGGGTGAGAGGGGCTGACCTCGTTGTCCCGGTAAGCGCCGACCAGCAGCAGGTGCCGTATCTCGGCGTGGGTGACCAGATGCTCGAGGAGGTCGAGTGTCGCCGCGTCCAGCCATTGCAAATCGTCGAGGAACAGCACGAGCGGGTGCTCCGGCGTGGCGAATACGCCGAGGAACCTCCGGAACACCGACTTGAAGCGGTTCTGCGCGTCCTCCGGCGGGAGGTCCGGAACGGGCGGCTGTTTCCCGATGATGAGCTCGACCTCGGGGATGAGGCTGACGATGAGCTGGCCGTTCGGCCCCACCGCCTCCGCCAAGGCACGGCGCCACTGATCCACCTCCGCATCGCTCTTCACGAGAATCTGACGGGCCAGGGTCTGGAAGGCCTGTGCCAGGGTCGTGTACGGGATGTCGCGCTTGTACTGGTCGAACTTGCCGGAAGCGAACAGCCCCCGCGGCGGCACAATCGCCTTGTGCAGCTCGTGGACGACCGAGGATTTCCCGATCCCCGAATAGCCGGAGACCAGGACCAACTCGGGGGTGCCGCGCGAGACGACGCGATCGAACGCGGCAAGCAGCAAGCCGACGTGTTCTTCGCGGCCGTAGAGCTTTTCCGGAATGCGCAACAAATCGGGGACGTCGCGGGCGCCCAGCGGAAAAGCCTCGATCCTGCCGGTCTCCTCCCACTCGGCGAGGCAACGTCTCAGGTCCGCGGCCAAGCCGGAGGCGGTCTGGTAACGGTCCTCGCCGGTCTTGGCGAGAAGCTTCAAGATAATGGCCTCGACCGGCCGGGGGATTCCGGTTACCCGCCGGCTCGGCGGCGTCGGCCTCCGGGCGATGTGGCAATGGATCCATTCGATGGGATCCGAGGCCATGAACGGAGGCGCCCCGGTCAGCACCTCGTAGAGCGTGACGCCGAGCGAGTAGAGATCGCTGCGCGCGTCGACCGATCGGTTCATGCGGCCGGTCTGCTCGGGCGCCATGTAGGCGAACGTGCCCGCAATCGTCTCCGGGGGGGCGGGATGTTGGCGTTCGTGCGGCAGCCGGGACGCCATGCCAAAGCCGGTGAGCCGGACGTTGCCGGCGGCATCGACAAGCAGATTTGCAGGCTTGATATCCTTGTGGATGAGGCCGTGCCGGTGCATCTGGCCGACCGCCGTGGCGAGATTGATGGCGAGACGCAGGAAGCGCGTCAGCTCGAGCGGTCGGCCGAGGGCGCGATCGAGTGGGTCGCCGCCGTTGTCCTCGAGGAGCAGGGTTGTCGGTCCCTGATGGCGCTCAAGCGCCAGAGGTCGAGCTGCCCAGCTCGCGTCGAGCAGTGCCGCCAGCCCATACTCATTCTCGAGGCGCGCGACGATTGCAGGCGCCGGTCGGGCTGCGACCAGCGCCAGCACGGGGGCTGCATTGTTCGGCTGCCGAGCACGGTACAGCGCGAACTCGCCATCGTCGCGCAACGGCTCCAGCTCGCAACCGGTGAGGTTCTTGATAAAGGCCATCGGTCGGCAGCCTCCATCCTGCGGTGAACTTACTCCCTTCCCAGCCCCCCGGCTATCGCTTGGGCGTTGAGACCCGCATCGACCAAGGTATATCCACCTTCGACAGCCACGCAGCGACATCTATCCATGATGCGCGGAAATGGGGCAGGTCCGGGCAGGTGCGGAACATTGATGCGTCCCGGACGGTATGCCTATATAAGGGCACGAACCTTCCCGCTATCAGCCAGCCTGCGCTGGCAGGCCGGCTGCCTTGTCCGGAGTCGGGTGGAGGGATGCGCGACTTGCTGGAGGCGCCTTCGTCCGCGCCGCAGGCCGTCGAACTCGACGGGCTCACGCACCGCTATGGTGCGACGACCGCGGTCGACAACGTGACGCTCACGATCAAGGCCGGGGAAATCGCGGCCCTGCTCGGCCCATCGGGCTGCGGCAAGACCACGCTGCTGCGCATCATCGCCGGCTTCGTGCGGCAGAACGCCGGGCGCGTCATCGTCGGCGGCAGCGCGATCGATGACCTGCCGGCGAACCGCCGCAACGTCGGGATCGTTTTTCAGAACTACGCGCTCTTTCCGCACATGACCGCGGCCGAGAACATCGCCTACGGGCTGCGCGCGCGCGGCCAGTCCAAGCACAAGATCAAGCCGACCGTCGCGCGCTTCCTCGATGTCGTGCGCCTCGGCGGCCTCGCCGACCGTATGCCGCGCCAGCTTTCGGGCGGGCAGCAGCAGCGCGTCGCGCTTGCCCGTGCGCTCGCCGTCGGCCCCTCGATCCTGCTCCTCGACGAGCCGTTCAGCGCACTCGACAAGGGGCTGCGGCTCGACATGCAGATCGAGATCAAGCGCCTCCAGCGCCAGTTCGGCCTCACCGCGATCCTGGTGACGCACGACCAGGAGGAGGCGATGAGCGTCTCCGACCGGATCGCCGTTATGAACCGTGGCCGGATCGAACAGTTCGACACGCCGGTCGGCGTCTATGACCGGCCGGCAACCCTCTTCGTCAACGGATTTATCGGCACCACAAACATCCTTCCCGGCCGCATCCTCACGGCTAGCGGCGACGGCCACGCCGCCGTGGCGCTCGACGCCGGCGCGAAGGTGATGGTGGAGAGCGACCGCTACTTCGTCGCTGGAACGCGCGTTATCGTCTCGGCCCGGCCGGAGCAGCTCAAGCTCTTCGGCGATGCCGCCGAAGAGCGCTGGCCGGTTACGGTCGGCATGGTCGTGCCGCTCGGGGCCACCGCGATCTGGGATCTTGCCGCGGCCGATGGAACGCGGCTGAAGCTTGCCGAGCGACGTGTCGAGGCGTCCGCCCTTAACGGAGGCGGCATCTGGTGCGGGCTGCGCCCCGAGGCGCGTCCGGCGGTCTTCGATATGACATCCGATACGCAGGTAGGGACTGGGTCATGACAATTCATCCGATGGACAGGCGCGCCTTCATCGCCGGAGCGGCCGCCGCCGGCGGTCTTGCCCTCACCCGTCCGGTATGGGCGAAGGGCGGCGTCACGGCCGCGATCTATCCTGGATCGTGGGACGATGCCTATCGCAGCATCGTCTTGCCGGCCCTGAAGAGGGCACACGACGTTGACCTCGACATGCAACCGCTCTTCGCGCTCGACCAGATCGCCAAGGTGAAGGCCGCGCGCCGCGCACCGCCTTTCGACGTATTCGTGCTTGATCCCGGCCCACGCGTCACCGGCATCAATGACGGTCTCTTCGAGAAATTCGATTCGAAGAAGCTGACGAACATATCGAAGCTGCCCGAGGGTCTCGCCGACGAGTGGGGCGTTGCCGTCGCGGCGCAGGTCGTCGGGATTGCCTACAACCCCAAAAAAGTGCCGGCGCCGAAAGGTTGGGCAGACCTCTTCAAGGAGCCTTGGGTATCGCGCCTCGGCCTCACCGGCTTCCAGACGACCTACGGCACGGTCTCGATCGTCGAGATCGCCAAGGTCTTCGGCGGCAGCGACACGAATGTCGAGCCGTTCTTCACTGAGATCAAGAAAGTGCTGCCGAGCGTCGCCAGCGTCGGCGGGCCGGCGGCAATGCCGAGCCTCTTTCAGCAGGGCCAGTGCGACGTGATGTACACGAACACGCAGACAGTGACGACGCTGCGCAGCCGAGGTGTTGACATCGAATTCGTCAAACCCGAAACCGGCGCCATCGCCTTCTTCACGACGATGCACATCACCAAAGGCGCCGCCGAACCGGCGAACGCCTACAAATACATCGACACGGTCATCAGCAACGATGTGCAGGCCGCGCTCATGAAGGCGCCGAACTATTTCATCCCCGCCAACAAGGAGGTCGAGCTCGTGGACCTACCCATGAAGAACCTCGATGAGATGAGCCAGTACGTCCGGCATGACTGGTCGAAGCTCAACCCGTTGCGCGAGGGGTGGATCGAGCGCTTTAATAAGGAATTCGCGAAATGAGCCTTGCCGTCGGTGCCGCCGTCGAGCGCGCCGGCGGCACGGGCCCGGGCGTACGCCGGGCGGAGTGGCAGCTCGCGCTGCCGCTCCTCGTCGCCTTCGTCGCCTTCTTCGTCGGGCCTCTCCTCATCCTCGTGGTCGTGAGCGCCTTCGGCGATGAGAAAATCACGCTCGTCAATTTCGCGATGTGGAGGAAGTTCCTGAACGACCCTTTCTACTGGAAGGTCACCGGCAACACGGTCAAGCTTGGCTTCCTGACGGTGGCGGCGACGCTCCTCGTTGGCTATCCGCTGGCACTCGTCTATCTGGCGGCGCGGCCGGGCGTGCAGCGTCTGCTTCTCTTTATCGTGATCCTGCCGCTCCTGACCTCGGTTGTGGTGCGGACCTTCGCTTGGATCGTGATTCTTGGCCGCGAGGGCGTGGTCAACAGCGTCGCGATGGGGCTCGGCCTTGTGCCCGCGCCGCTCCGCCTACTGCAAACCGAGCTCGGGCTCGTCATCGCCCTCACCCAAATCGAGATGCCGCTCATGCTGCTGCCCCTGCTCAGCGTCATGAACCGGATCGACCCGAATTTGCTCCATGCATCCGAAGCGCTCGGCGCGTCGAAATGGCGAACGCTGTTCCGGGTGACTTTGCCGCTCAGCCTGCCGGGGCTCGTCGCCGGCTGCGTCCTCGTCTTCGCCAGCTCGACGACGGCCTTCATCTCGCAATCCATTATCGGCGGCAACCGGCTCGTCTATCTGCCGCTCCTGATCTGGCAGGAATCGCTCGTCGTCTACAATTGGCCGCTCGCCTCGGTCGCAGCCCTGACACTCCTGATCTCGGTAACGGCGGCAATCGCCGCGATCTCGCTCCTGGGTCGGCGGGGCATGAGGCATCTCCATGCCTAGACGCGTCAGCCCGACCGATCGCTCTTACTCGCTCGTCGTGGGGGCGCTCGCGACTATCGCGATTTTCATCCTCGTCGGCCCCGTCCTGATCGTCCTCATCACCTCCTTCACCGACAATCGCTCGCTGAAATTCCCGCCGACGGGGTTCTCCCTCGAATGGTATGCGGAGCTGTTCGACGCCGCGCGCTCGGGGCAGATCCATCGCGCCGCCGGCAACAGTCTCGAAGTGGCGCTCTGGGCGACGGCCCTCGCGACGCTCTTCGGCACCGCGGCGTCGCTCGCGATCGCGCGTAGCGGACGGCAGTGGGCGCGCATGCTCGACACGATGTTCATGTCCCCGATGATCCTGCCCGGTGTCGCCTTCGGACTCGCCGCGCTGATGTACTTCACCTTTCTCGGCTTCCGGCCGTCGCTCAACCTCATCATGCTCGGCCACGCGATCATCATTGTGCCGTTCGTCGTGCGCACGACTGCGGCGAGCCTGTCGCAGCTCGACCCGGCGCTGCTCGAGAGCTCGGCGAGCCTCGGCGCGTCGTGGTTCTATACGCTGCGACGCGTCACGCTGCCGATCATCGCGCCTGGGATCTTTGCCGGGGCGTTTCTCGCGTTCATGGCATCGATCGATAATGTGCCGGTCTCGCTGTTCCTCTCCGGCCCGCGTAGCGACATGCTGCCGATCCGGCTCTGGGGCATGATCGAATCGACGCTCGACGTCCGCGTCGCCGCCATCTCGGGGCTTTTCGTTAGCACTGTCATCCTGCTGATGCTGGTGATGGAGCGTGTCGTTGGCCTGACAAAGCGTATGCGCGACTGACGGGAGGACGATGGACCTCGTGGCCGAAAGGCTGACGCAGGAAGCGTTTGCCCCTTACGGCGACGTCATCGCGGTCCCGGTGCGGCCCGGGCGGAAGTATTACTCATCCGGCCTCGGCAATGCGCGCGCCGGCGCGGCGAGCCTCTCGATGGTGATGCGGGAGCTGGTCGGCGGCTTGCCGCTAGAGGTGAAGCTCCTCGAGCGGCATGAGTTTTCCTCGCAGACCTTCGTGCCGCTCGATGTTGGACGCTGGCTCGTCGTCTGTCCGCACGCGCCCTTGGGCGGCCCAGACGTCGCCCACGGCCGCGTCTTGATCGCCGGTCCCGATCAGGGCATCACCTACCGCATGAACACTTGGCATCACGGGCTCACCGCGCTCGACCGGCCGGGACGCTTTGCCATGTTCATGAGGCTCGACGGCAGCAGCGGCGACGAGGAGTTCGTCCCAGTCACCCCTTTCACCATCCGCCTAGGAGGTTGAGATGCCGTGGGAACCCAAACGCGACTTCACTGGCTATGGCGCAAAGCCGCCCGACCCCAATTGGCCGAACGGGGCGCGGCTCGCGGTCAATTTCGTCATGAATTATGAGGAGGGCTCTGAGCCCTCCGTGCAGGATGGGGAAGGCTTTACCGAGCTCGGGCTTACCGAGGCGCATGGGTTGATCCAGGGCGTCAAGGGCCGCGACCTCGCCGGCGAGAGCATGTTCGAATATGGCAGCCGCGTCGGCTTCTGGCGCCTGCTCCGCCTGTTCCACGAGCGGGAAATGCCGATGACCGTGTTCGGCTGCGCCCTCGCGCTGGAGCGCAATCCCGAGGCCGCCGCCGCAATCCGCGCGGCGGGCTACGACGTGTGCTGCCACGGGTGGCGCTGGATCAAGCATTTCGACCTCACCCCCAAGGAGGAGCAGGAGCACATCAGGAAGGCTATCGCCTCACTGCAGAAGACCGTGGGCGAACGGCCCTACGGCTGGTATTGCCGCTACGGCCCCTCGGTGAACACCCGCCGCCTCGTCGCAGCCGAGGGCGGGTTCCTCTACGACAGCGATTACTACGGTGACGAGCTGCCATTCTGGCAGACGGTCGAGGGCAAGGGGCACCTCGTCATCCCGTATTCGCTTACCAATAATGACGGCAAATACGCCGGCTGGGTCGGCACGTCGGAGCAATGGTTCAGCTTCGTGCGCGATGCCTTCGACATGCTGCGCGGCGAGGGAAGCAGGCAGCCGAAGATGATGTCGATCGGGCTGCACATGCGGCTCATCGGCCATCCAGCGCGGGCTGTCGGCCTGCAGCGGCTCCTCGACCACGTCATGGCGCAAAAAGATGTGTGGGTGACGCGCCGCGTCGACATCGCCCGGCATTGGCGCGAGCGCCATCCATACCCCGGCAAGGGCCTCAACGAATAGAGCCGCGAACGTGGACGGCGGGTCCCGTTGCGCAGCGCCACGAACCGTTGCAGGACGGTACCGGAGCGACGAAGCATCCTTTATGCGGACGGTTAGTCCGAAGCCGACCCGGGTGATCGTTGGCGCGGCGGCCGGTAGCGCACTTATGACCGTAAGCGCCGCGGAGTGTAGGCAACAGGCATCGCATTGCACGCGAGAAGCGCGAAACAGTGCGGGCATTCAATTCAGACTGCTTTGATGGCGATGGCGCGAAGCTGGACAACTCTCGCGAACCAAATGGACCGCCTGGAGACAATTCGGAAAGAAGAGAAGATGCAGCGGACGAAGTAAGCGCGGAACCCAAGCGAGACCCGCGGTTTATCTTCGGGCAAGAGGGGCTATAACTGAGGCCTGTTTGGAGAGAACTTACCCCGCCACCCAACCCGGCAGGGTTTTTTCTGCGTAGCGTTACGACCCTTGATCCCCGGGTGCCCGCCACGGTCCCGGTCACCCGCCATTGTCCATGCTCATTCGCCAGATCAGAACTAACGCAGGGCATGTAGTTAAAGCTGGAAAAGGCGCCCCCAACAATCGTCACTGGATGGGGTGCCTGACAGCGCAGCAAGAAATGAGGCCGGAGGCGGCCTATTCGGCAAACGCGGTTTAACCGCCGCAATCCAGCGAAAGTTAGAAAAGATCGGAACTGTTAGTGTGCAGCCCATTGCGAATGCGCCGATGCGGTAGGGGTGGCGCCTGCCGGCGCCGTGTCAAAGGGAGCGGCACATGAGCCTAACGAAGAGCCGAAAACTGCTGGCCGGAGCGGCAACTGCCGCCGTGATCGCAGCTCTGGGTTCCGCCTACGCGCAGCAAGGCCCCCGGGGCAAGACGAGCTACATGCCAATCGACATCACCGAGCCCTTCTCGTCGATCTTCGCCAGACTGTCCGCACAGAAACCGGAGGTGACTCGGGAGCACATGACATTGCTAAACGAGCGGTATGACCTGAGCAATCGGCCCGTTGCCGGCGTGACGATGGACCGCAACAAGCCGGTGCAGGGGGGAGTCCGAGCCAAGCTTGCAGCGGGAAAGAGCTGGGAAAGTCTCGCAGCCCTGACTCCGGAACAGATTCGCGAGCAGAACCTCTTTCCCAAAGGCTTCTATCCGTTACCCCATCCGAAGCATTCGGAGGGCGGTTTCGTATTTCCGCACTTTCTGATCAACGAGATCAAGCGCCAAGAAGGCCGCGATCTCACGCGTTTCGACGTCGAGTACGACATTCCGGATCATTTCCTGCCGGAATTTCCGCCGGCGATGTACCTCAATCAGCGCACCGACCTCGGCGACGTCTCGCAAGGGAAGCTCGTCACCATCGAGAACTATTACAAGCTGTTCAACGGCATTATCCCTCCCAAGCAGATCGAAGGTTTGCGCCTTCTGGTGACGCCGTTCCCACAACAGCAGTACAATGAGACTGAGGACCGCCGCACGGAGACGCCGAGCCGCGGCGCTGCCTGCTTCGATTGTCACTCGAACGGCCACACTAACAAAGCAACCCACCTTGCGCCCGACGCCCGTCCTCAGGAATCTCGCCATCGTATCGTCACCCCGCCGTTGCGCGGCGTGCAAATCCAGCGGCTGTTCGGCTCGCAGCGCGCGCTCAAGACCATCGAGGATTTCACCCAGTTCGAACAGGCCGGAGCATATTTCGACGGTGACCACGTGATCGCCGCCAAGAAGGGCTTGAATCCCCTCAATCGCATTAATCAGGTCGACCTGATGGCGGAATTCCAGGAGGAGCTGGGTTTCCCGCCGGCACCGAAGCTGGACGTGTTCGGCAAGCTCGATCCGAGCAAGGCCACGCCTGCCGAGCTGCGGGGGCAGGACATCTTCTTCGGCAAGGGACAATGCGGGGCCTGCCATGCCGCCCCGTACTACACCGACAATTTGATGCACGATCTCAAGACCGAGCGCTTCTTCAAACCGGAGATGATCAACGGCATGTATGCAGTCGGCGACGGAGCCATCAAAACTTTCCCGCTCCGTGGTATCAAGAATTCGCCGCCCTATATGCACGACGGTCGCCTGCTGACGCTCGATGATACGGTTGAGTTCTTCAATTTGGTGCTCGGCACGAAATTGGACGGTGACGAGAAGCGCGATCTAGTTGCGTTCCTTCGAGCGCTCTAACCCACAGCTTGCTGGATCAAAATGCCACGCCGGCCGTTCGACGAGCAACTTCATGAGATATGACGACTTCTTCGCCGAAGCGCTCGCGCCGTTGTTGCACGAGCGGCGTTATCGGGTCTTCGCCGAGATCGAACGGATCGCGGGGCGATTTCCTTCCGGGATCTGGCATCGCCTCAGGGCCCGCGAGAAGTTGTGACTGGTGCTCGAACGATTACTTGGGCATGGTCGAGACCGCGACCCGAGTTGGAACAGGCGCCGGGGGGACGCGCAATATCGGCGGGACGAATTCTCAGCTGATCGAACTCGAGCGCGAACTTGCGACCTGCACGGCAAGGTGGCGGCCCGCGTGTTCACTTTCTGTCCTTGCTCAAAAATGTAATTGGGCCAGAAATCGGTTTGCGGGCGCTGAATGGAGCATTCGTGGGCTGGTACGTCAGAAGTCCGAGAATGCGCTGACGGCAATCGACACTGCGACGAATCGCGTCATTGCGACGATACCGAATGGACGGGCGGCGCAGGCTCTGGTCTACGTCCCGGCGGCAGCACCGACGGAAGGTGCCGACGTTGAGAACCTGTCGCTGGCGCCGCGGCGCATCTGTCGCTGGCCGATTTTGTTGCAAAAGTAGTTTGAAGCGGCTCCCGAACAGTGATTCCGTCTCGTTTGTGTGAACATCGACGGGGGCGGATGATGATGGGACGGAGCAGCCAGGATCAAGGGCAGCTGTTCTATTCATTCAATCTTGAGGACGTTGTGCCGGACGATCATCTTGTCCGCCAGATTGCTATGGTTCTCGACCTGTCCTGGGTGCGCACCGAGTTGGCGCCACACTATTCTCCAATCGGCCGCCCCTCGATCGATCCATTGCTGATGATCCGGATGCTCATCATCGGCTCCGTGTTCGCCATTCGCTCGGAACGCGCGCTGTGCCGCGAGGTCCGGCTCAATCTCGCCTATCGCTGGTTCTGTGGTCTCGGCATCGAGGACAAGATCCCCGATCATTCGGCGTTCTCGCGCGCCCGCAACGAGCGCTTCCGCGATAGCGATATATTCCGCCGTGTGTTCGAGCGTATTGTCGGGCTATGCATCGCGTCCGGCCTCGTCGGTGGTCACGGCTTTGCTGTCGATGCGAGCCTCATTCAGGCCGACGCCAACAAGCATCGCTCGATCCCGGGCGCGGAGTGGAACAGGGATATCGATCCGGAGCATTCGCGTCGCGCGGTCAGAGAATATCTGGCGACGCTTGACGATCCGGCCTACGGCGCGGCAAGCGACGTTACGCCGAAGTTCGTCTCACCATCCGATCCTGCCGCCCAATGGACTGGCGCGCTGCGCAATGCCGCATTCTTCGCCTACGCCAACAACTATCTCATCGACGTGAAGTTCGGGATCATCATGGATGTCGAGGCCTCGCGTGCCATCCGGCAGGCCGAAGTCGGCGCCTCGCAGACGATGATCGAGCGGACCGAGGCGTGCTTTGGCATCAAGCCCGAATGGCTCGCGGCCGACACGGCCTACGGCTCGGCTGCGAACCTCGACTGGCTGGTCAACAAGCAGCGGATCGCGCCGCATATCCCGGTCATCGACAAGTCGCAGCGCGAGGACGGCACATTCTCGCGTGAGCACTTCATCTATGACGAGGTGCGCGACATCTATACATGCCCGGCGGGCAAGACGCTGACCACGACCGGCCATATCAGCACTGATCACGCGATCCGCTATCTGGTCTCCGTGCCTGAGTGTCGCGCCTGTCCACTGAAGGCAAAGTGCTGCCCGAACATGCCAGCGCGGCGGATTGTCCGCGATGTGAACGAGGCCGCGCGCGACGTCGCCCGCGCTCTCGCCAAGACGGAGGCGTTCGCGCAATCGCGCCGTGATCGCAAGAAGGTCGAGATGCTGTTCGCACACCTGAAGCGCATTCTGCGGCTAGGCCGATTACGCCTTCGCGGCCCCAGCGGTGCACAGTTCGAGTTCACGCTGGCAGCCATCGCGCAGAATTTGCGTAGACTTGCGAAACTGGTGGCTCAACCGCCGCCTAATATACCGATCGCGTGCGTTGCGTGAGCGTCGCGTTCAGTTCGTAGCGTCGAAGTTGCGTAGCAAGTGTCAGTTCCAGTGCGTCAGGCTGCCGCCCCGCGTGGGCCAGCAGCAACAACGGCCTTGCCTCGGCTTCAAAAGATCGTCGGGACGGGCAATACGTCCTTCACACCCGACTTCTGCAACAAAATCGGCCAGAAGGAGACATGGCACGGATTAGATCAGTCCGGCCTCGCTCCCGAGAACTTAACCACCTTGGCCCACTTGTCCGTCGTACGGCGGCAACTGCAACACTTCGCGTGCTAAACGGCTGTCGGGAAGTCGAAGTTCATCCAGAATCTTCGTGATGCCACCGCCCGGGCATTTACATGGAATATGATGTGAACAGACGAGCTGCCGCCTGATCAACATCGCCAACCAGCCTGCATGAATGAGATCAAGATCGTCGGAAGATATCCCTGAGCGTGTTGGAGAGCCAATCCGCCAATGTCTTCGGTGAGGGCGTGTCCGCGAGACGCTCGACCACGACGAGACGATTGACGTCGCCCCGCAGGAACGCATCCAGGAACGTCGCGTAGTCGCCGAATGACACGCAGCCGTTGGATTGGCCGTTGGGACCCAACAGGTAGGAATGCGCCAGTATGCCGTCGCGGCCGTACATCTTGGAGCTGTCGCTCGGAATAAGCCGGACGGCGCGAACGCCGTGGAAGAGCGTCTCACGCAACTTGAGCTCATAGACGTTCGGCGGCGTCGGCCCGGTGCCCCTCGCGTTCACGAAGCGTGGATCGTCCATGTGGTCGCCGAGGCCGGAATGTGCTTCCAGCCGCCGTCCGTTCGGCAGATACACCGTCCGAGCCGTGATGTCGTAAATCGCGGTACGGCTGGTATCGATGTCGGCAAGTGGATCCGACTCCTTCGGCGTCAAGCCTTTCAGAGGCGAACCCGTACTTGCTGAATCGTTCACCGAGTTACTCGGCCCGTATGCAATGGCAAGAGAAGGGTCGGACGCGCTGGCGAGCCGGAACCCAGGTTCGGATTGTCGCTTCGGCGTGACCCGGGAGATCCCGGAGCGCGCATCTGGACGCGGCGCAGCAGCTGCTACCATGATGCGCGGGACTGCTGCGTGTGGCGGATCCGGATCCGCGGCGGACCGAACCGGGGCGCTGGAGGCTAAGACTTCGCTGATAAAACGGTCGTGGAAGGACGCGGAGGGCTGCGAGGATTGCAACGACCCGCCGGGCGGAGCGGGTTGGTCGAACGAGAAACGCTCACCGAAGGGCAAGCGTGCCAACGGCGGCGCTGACCGATTGTCCGGCTCCTTAAACGCAAATTCGGAATCGTCTCCAGCTTGAAGGCTCGCGAAGTGTGCGCGGTCCAAGGGCGCGCCGTCGTCGTCTCTGATGTACGATCCAGCAGTGCCGAGACCGACCCTCTTCTGATGGATCGTACCCGAACCTGAAAGGTCGCGAGCCTCGGTACGCGATCCTGTGCTCGCCGGCCCTGTGTCGCGCGTCAACCACATATAAGAGAGAAAGCCAATCGCGAGCGCCGCGAGCCCTGCACCGCCGCTTGCGAGAAACGGCCAGTGGAAATCCGAACCGATGATCAGGTATCCCCCGATGAGCGGCCCGAGACTCTTTCCCACAAGCGTCGCGGACGAGAAGGTCGACAGTCGCTCTCCCCGCCGCGACGGCTCGGCGACATCCGTGATCTCGCGCCGCCTCTCCGACGTCTGCCGGCCGAAAAAAATTGGCAGCAGCACCAGCGTCAGAAGCGACGCGATGATGAACACAACCGGCACGATCGTCGTCCACGTGCTGTCGGGACCAACGCGCCAGATGCTTCGCCGTTCAGTTTGCCGTTCTGCCACAACGCTCCGCGTTCAACGAGACTTTTGTTTTTCCCACGAGATCCTCCTTGGACGCAAGTGCCGTTGCAGCAATATGCTTGCCTTCGCTACCCGTACGAATGCGTACCAACGATCGCAGAATCTTCCAACGCCTCCGCCTGCCGCGTCCGATCCTGGTGGTGCGCGACTACCGCTGGCCCGCCTGCGTCACGCCCCGATCGCTCGCGTTGCTGTGCTCGTATTCCGGGAACACCGAGGAAACGCTGGCGCTCGAGGCGGCCGCCGCCGCGCGCGGACTGCCGCGGCTCGCGCTCACCACCGGCGGCGAGCTGGCCGAGCGCTGCGCGCGCGCCGGCGTCCCGGTGATGCGGATGCCGGGCGGCTCGCCGCCGCGGGCCGCGCTGTTCGGCTCCTGGGTGCGCCTGACCGCGCTGATTCACGCGCTCGGCTGGCTGCCGGATCCGGTGCCCGACTGGCGCCGGGTGCGGGAGGCGGCGCGCGCCACCGGGGAGCGCCTCGGGCCCGCGCGGGCCGAGGCCGACAACCCCGCCAAGCGGCTGGCGCGCGAGCTCCTCGGCCGCATGGTCTACGTCTACGCGGCCTCGGAGCGGATGGGCGCCATCGCCACCCGCTGGCGACAGCAGCTCAACGAAAATGCTAAAGTGCCCGCCCATTCGGCGCTGGTGCCGGAGCTCAACCACAACGAGATCGTCGGCTGGGAAGGGCAGGGCCCGCTCCAGTCGCAGGTGTCGGTGGTGCTGCTCCGGGATCCGGAGGATGCGCCGGAAGTCGCCACCCGGCTCACGCTCACCGGCGA
>Ga0137409_10003265_pt1 | contig 17222 bp, 17 predicted proteins | sample CZODoug1_16funga_FD_122059 | JGI IMG/M metagenome (GOLD analysis project Ga0137409, IMG submission 122059) | Vadose zone soil fungal communities from Angelo Coast Range Reserve, California, USA - CZODoug1_16fungal (Hybrid Assembly) | ecosystem: Environmental > Terrestrial > Soil > Vadose zone... | reverse complement strand
ACTTCAACCCGTTTCTTTGCCATAGCGTTCCTCATAGTCTCGCATTGCGTCCGAGAGCCGCGTTGCCACGAGCTTGACGTCGGTCCGCGCGGTCCGGATCCCCGAAGGCGACTTCTTCTGAAAAGCGTGCAGCACGTACACCGCCTTGCGAAAACGCACCGTGTACACCGCCCGGTAGGTCCCCGATCCGTCGTTCTCGACGATCTCGAGCACGCCGGGCCCGAGCCCCTTCCAGGGCTTGGCCGAAGGCGGATGACCACCGTACTGGACTACGCCCAAGGCGAAGCCCACATCGTCCATCACTTGCTCGGGGAAGCCGAGCAGATCTTTCTTCGCGGAACCGACCCAGTGAAGGGGTTTCTCTTCCCTGGGTCTGTGCTCTCGCATCGAGCGGATTATACCGAATTGGGTATGCTTTGAAAAGCGCTGAGGTGTGCGTTTTTGACAATGCTGGCGTCCAGGCTTACCTTGCGGATGCGACCGTGACCCATCGAATCTCTGTGGCGCTAGCGCGGGAGAATCTTGCACGGTCCGTACATATTGCGTTGGGCGTCAGACCGGTGAAATGTGGACGTTCTCTGGTTCCTTCGGAAGCGGGTCGAATTCATACGCCAGTTGCAGGACACTGCGTCACGGCCTTATCTTGAGCGCAAGCGCCTGATTGAGGCAGGTGAAGCACCTTACATCCCTCCTACTCTGAAGACGGCGAACCACCTTTCCTCGAGGAGTGGATTGAAGCTGATGATTCTCTACACGTCCTTGGCTATTCCGGTCTCCGGGGCAACTTTTGGGGGCAACCGCTCCCTCGCCGAATCGCGCGAACCCAGGATTCACGCGGGGTTACGCGCGGAATGCGAGTGACGCCGCCCCACCATTCGACCGTCCATGGAAGTCCACGGAAGTCCCGGGATGTCCTGGACGGCTCGACGGCGGCTTCGGTGTACCTGCAAGAAGGCGGATCGAGCCGCTCTCGGCAGTCCCCAATCTCCCCGCAGGTGTTCGAGTGTTCGCGATGGCCTAAGCGTGAAACTTGGGAGTTATTGTGCTCCGACGCTTGTGTTACAATGTCTTACGCTCTCTAAAGGATGTGTCAATGGGTACTCTTACTATACGTTTGGACGAGAAGCTTGAACGCGAACTGGCCCGCCTGGCCAAGCGGACCGGCCGCAGCAAGAGCGAGGTCGCGCGTGAAGCCCTGCGCCGCCAACTTTCCATCCAGCGATTCCGGACTCTGCGCCGCGAAGCGATGCCCTACGCGGCAGCCGCAGGCTATCTGACCGATGAGGACGTGTTCCGCGACGTTTCTTGAAGGTCTTTCTCGACACGAACGTCCTCGCGAGCAGCATCGCCACGCGCGGCCTATGCAGCGAACTGCTGGAAAGCGTCATTCACGACCACGAGCTGCTGACCTGCCAGCCCGCGCTGCGGGAGCTTGAACGGGTCCTCGGCCGAAAGTTCCGTCTGCCGGAAGCGGTTGTCGCCGGATTCCTTGCTCTGTTGAAAGCGGAAGGCACGCTAGTCGAATCTCGCGAAAATCCTCCTATTCGGATCAAAGACGCCGACGATATCCCTGTCCTCGCGTGCGCCATTGCGGGGAAAGCCGATGTGTTCGTGACCGGCGACAAGGAATTGCTCGATCTTCGAAGAATTGAAGGCCTCACCGTCGTTTCGCCGCGGGAACTGTGGAATCAACTTGCGGGCCTTGAGCCGGGAAGTCGGAAGTGATTATCCGGCGTGATAGGGATGCCGTTTCAGCCAGTGTCGCGCGATCTCGATGCGCCGCGCGAACCAGACCTTGGGCTTTTTCGTCGCGTATTTCAGGAAGCGCTCGAGCGCCGCGAGCCGCCCGGGCCGGCCGACGATCCGGCAATGCAGTCCCACCGACATCATGCGCGGCGTGTGTCTGCCTTCTTCGTAAAGAACATCGAAGCCGTCCTTCAGGTAGGCGTAGAACTGCTCGCCCGAATTGAAGCCCTGGGGCGTGGCGAAGCGCATGTCGTTCGCATCCAGAGTATACGGGACGACGAGCTGCGGCTTGCCGTAGCGCGTATCGTAGAAAGGGAGTTCGTCGCTGTAGTCGTCGGCGTCGTATACGAAGCCGCCGTCCTCGACCACCAGCGCCCGGGTGTTCGGGCTGGTGCGCCCCGTATACCAGCCGAGCGGCCGCTCGCCGGTGAGGCGTTTGTGGATCTCGATCGCGCGCCGCATGTGCCCGCGCTCCGTCTCGATCGGCACGTGCTGGTAGTTGATCCAGCGCCAGCCGTGGCTCGCGATCTCGTGGCCCGCCTTAAGGAACGCCTCGACTGCCGCCGGGTTGCGCTCCAGCGCCATCGCGACCCCGTAGATCGTGAGCGGCACATCGTAGCGCTTGAAAAGATCGAGCACGCGCCACACGCCGACGCGCGAGCCGTACTCGAAAAGCGACTCCATGGACATGTGGCGCGCGCCCTCGATCGGCTTCGCATCGACGATCTCGGAGAGGAAGGCTTCGCTCGCCGGATCGCCGTGCAGGATCGAGTTCTCGCTGCCTTCCTCGTAATTGAGCACGAACTGCAGGGCGATGCGCGCGCCGCCGGGCCATTTCGCCTTGGGCGGCTTGGCGCCGTAGCCGCCGAGGTCGCGCGGGTAGCCGGTGGTCACGTTTCTTCTCCCAGCAGGTCGAGCAGGGTGAGCGCGACGACTTCGGTGGCGAGGCGCAGGTCGGCCAGCCTCAGGTTCTCGTCGGCGCGGTGGCCGTTCGCTTCTTCCAGCGTGCGCGGGCCCGCGCCGTAGAGCACGGTCGGGATGCCCGCGGCGCTGTAGTGGCGCGCGTCGGTGTACAGCGGCACGCCGTGCGCCGCGATGGTTTCACCCAGCACTTCGCGCGCGTTTTTCCGGATCGCCTCGACCAGCTTCTCCTGACCGAAAACGGGCGTGAAAGGCCGGGCGAGAAGGATGCGCTTCACCTTGCATCGGATGCCGGTCCATTTGGCCGCGAAACCGTTCAGCTGCGCGATCAGATCGCGCTCGGCTTCCCGCGGGTCCTCCTCCGGGATGATGCGCCGGTCGATGCGGAACGTGACCTTGTCCGGAACCACGTTGGTGTTGATGCCGCCGGAGATCAGCCCGACGACCAGCGTCGGGTGATCGATGCCTGAGATCGCGGAGCATTTCGCGGCATAGGTCTTGCGCAGCGCGTAGAGGTCGGAGAGCATGCCCGTCGCCGCTTCGAGAGCGTCGCAGCCGGTGTCCGGTCGTGCAGCGTGACCGGACTTGCCGATCACCTCGACCTCAAGGTGCAGGCAGCCGTTGTGCGCGACAGTGATTCCGTAGGAGAAGCCGGCGCAGATGGCGTAGTCGGGCCTGCTCACGCGTTTCCCGAGCAGCCGCTTCGGTCCGATCTCTCCGCCTACTTCCTCGTCGTAGGTGAAATGCAGCTCGACCACGCCTTCGAGCTTCGCCGCCGAAGCCTTCAAGGCGAGTAGTGCGAAGGCGTAGGTCGCGAAATCCGATTTCGACACGGCGACGCCGCGGCCGACCATGACGCCTCTGCGGATTTTCGCGCCGTAGGGATCGCTGCTCCAGCCCAGGCCCGGCGGCACCACGTCGCCGTGCGCGTTCAAGGCAACGACGGGCACCTTGCTACGGCCGAAACGCTCGCGCACGACGAGGTTCGTCGCGCTTTTCATGCCGACCGCGCGCACGAGCTTCTGCGGCACTGGATATCGCTCGACCCTGAATCCCAGGCGCTTGAGCAGGCGCGCTGCGCGCTCCGCGGCCGGCCGGCAGTCGCCCGGGGGGTTGTCCGAGGGCGTCTTCACCAGCGCGGCGAGGAATTGCACCTGGCTCGCGTGGTTCTTCGCGATGAGGCGGCGCACCACTTCGCGGGAGTCGATCGGGGTCTTGCTCACGGTTTTTGCGGGACGAAATCTGCAATGAAGCGCGCGAACACCCGTGCTCCGACAGCTGCGTCTTCCTCGGTGATGGATTCGGCCGGGTTGTGGCTGATGCCGCCCTTGCAGCGCACGAAGAGCATGGCGATATCGGTGAGCGCGTGCATCGCCATGCCGTCGTGGCCCGCGCCCGACGGCAGGCGCCGCACCCGCAGGCCCTCGGCGGCGACCGCGCGATCCATCTGCGCCATCAGCCAGTCGGCGCAGACGGAGACGCCGTGGTCCTGCAGCACCTCGACCGAAACGGCGACGCGGCGCGGCGCACAGATCGACTCGAACCGCGAGAGCATCTGCGCCAGCGCGGACTCGCGCAGCGAATCGTGCGGCGCGCGCACGTCGAGCGTGAAGCGGACCTCGCCCGGAATGACGTTGATCGCGCCCGGGCTCGCCTCGATGCGCCCCACCGTGCCGACGAGCTCGGGCTCGCTGCGCGCCACGCTTTCCACCGCGAGCACGCACTCGGCGGCGGCGGTGAGTGCGTCGCGCCGCAGGCCCATCGGCACCGTACCGGAATGCCCCGCTTCACCCTTGAGGGTGACGCGCCGCCGGGAAAAACCGTTGATCGCGGTCACCACGCCGACCGGCAGGCCTTCGGCTTCGAGCACCGGACCCTGCTCGATGTGCAGCTCGGCGTAGGCGAGCACCTCGTCTTTCCTGCGCGCCGCTTCGCCGATGCGCTCCGGCTCGAGCCCGTAGCTCCGCATGGCCTCGGCGAGCGTGACGCCGTCGCGGTCCTTGGCCACCAGCGTGGCGGCGTCGAAGGTGCCGGCGATCGCGCGGCTGCCGAGCAATGTCGCGCCGAAGCGCACGCCTTCCTCGTCGCCGAACCCGACGACCTCGATCGCGAAGGGCAGGCGCTTACCCGCGGCGGCGAGCGCGTGCACGCATTCGATCGCCGTCACCACGCCGAGCATGCCGTCGTACCTGCCGGCGTCGCGCACGGTGTCGAGGTGCGAGCCGAGCATGAGGCAGGGCAGCCCCGGCCTGTCGCCTTCATAGCGGCCGACGACGTTGCCGATCGCGTCCACGCGCGCGCTCATCCGCGCCTCGCGCATCCAGCCGAGGATCAGCTCGCTCGCCGCACGCTGCTCGGGCGACAGGAATACGCGCGTCAGCCCTCCGGGAAGCTCCGAGCACAGGGCGAGCTCGTCGCAACGGGACAGGATCCGCGCGGATTCAAGCATGCGCCGAGTTTATACTAGGCGCGCGATGCGCATGTCCGAGGTCAACGCGCTGAAGCGCGACGCTTTCACCGCCGCGCTGGGGGGCGTGTTCGAGCACTCTCCCTGGGTCGCCGAGCGCGCCTGGCCGATGCGCCCCTTCGCCGGCGTCGACGCCTTGCACGCCGGGATGATGCGCTGCATGCGCGCGGCGTCGCGCGAAGAGCAACTGGCCCTGCTGCGCGCGCACCCCGAGCTCGCCGGAAAAGAGGCCGCGGCGGGTACGCTGACCCGGAGCTCCTCCGGCGAGCAGGAAAGGCTGGGATTCACCGCGCTCAGCCGCACCGAACTGGAGCAGATCGCCGCCCTCAACCGGAGCTACCGGGAGAAATTCGGATTTCCGTGTATCGTCGCGCTGAGGCTGCACGCCACGCGCGCCACCGTGCTCGCGGAGATGGAGCGCCGCGCCGGAAACGATGCGCAGGCCGAGATCGCTCTGGCGCTCGAGCAGATCGGGCACATCGCGCGCGGCAGGCTGGACAAACTCCTCGCGGAGGACTGATGGGCAAGCTTACGACGCACGTGCTCGACACCACACTGGGACGCCCTGCCGCGGGCGTCCGTATCGAGCTCTACCGCATGCAAGCTGAGGCTGGCACGCTGATTGCAAGCGTGAGCACCAACCGCGACGGACGAACCGACGCGCCCTTGCTGTCCGGCCGGGACTTACGGACCGGAACCTATCAGCTGGTGTTTCACGTCGGCGAGTATTTCCGGGCTCAGGGCATGAAGCTTCCGCTGCCGGGTTTCATCGACGCGGTTCCGGTGCGCTTCGGCATTGCCGAGGACGGCGGAGACTATCACGTGCCGCTGCTTGCTTCGCCCTGGAGCTATTGCACCTACCGCGGCAGCTGAACTCGCGCCTTGGAAGCCTATATTCTCGACTGGCTGAACTTGCTCGTCCGCTGGGCCCACCTAGTCGTCGGCATCGCCTGGATCGGCGCTTCGCTCTATTTCATCTGGCTGGACGACAGGCTGGAGCCGGTCAAGCGGACCGAGGACCGGGCCGAAGGCGTCGCGGGCGAACTGTGGGCGATCCACGGCGGCGGCTTCTACCGCGCGCAGAAATTCGCCCTCGCGCCGCCGGTGCTCCCCGAAACGCTGCACTGGTTCAAGTGGGAGGCCTACTGGACCTTCATCACCGGCTTCGCCCTGCTGGTGCTGCTCTATTACCTGAACGCCGAGCTGTATCTCATCGACCCCGCGGTGATGCCGCTCACCAAGGGCGCGGCGATCGGCATCGGTCTCGGGAGCCTCGTCGCTGGCCTGGTCGTGTACGAGGGGCTGTGCCGCTCGCCCCTGGGCCGGAACGACGCGGCGCTGGCCGCGGTCCTGTTCGTGCTGCTCGCCCTGGCGGCCTGGGCGCTGACGCGAACGTTCAGCGGGCGCGGCGCCTTCATCCATTACGGCGCCATCCTCGGCACCATCATGGTCGGGAACGTCGTGCACGTCATCATCCCCGGGCAGAGGGAGCTGGTGCGCGCCAAGCAGCAAGGCCGCACACCCGATCCGAAGTACGCGCTGGCCGGCAAGCAGCGTAGCGTGCACAACACCTACTTCACGCTGCCGGTGCTGTTCGTGATGATCTCGAACCACTACGCCATGACCTTCGGCAGCCTCTGGAACTGGCTGGTGCTGGTGCTGCTCACGCTCGCGGGGGCGCTGGTGCGCGTGTGGTTCGTCATGCGGCACAAGGGCCGCGCGCCGGCGTGGCCGCTAGTCGCAGGACTCCTGCTCGTCTTCGCCACCGCCGCGCTGATCGCGCCGCGGCCGCAAGCAGCGGCGGCGCCGGCAAGTTTCGCGCAGGTGCGCCAGGTGATCGGGCAGCGCTGCGCCGCCTGCCACGCGCAGAAGCCCACGTTCCAGGGATTCGCCGAAGCGCCCAAGGGCGTGATGCTCGACACGCCCGAGCGAATCCACGCGCAGGCTTTGCAGGTCCAGCAGCAGGCTGTGGTCGCAAAGGCGATGCCGCCGGGGAACCTGACCGGGATCACCGAGGAAGAGCGCGCCTTGCTCGATCGCTGGTATCGCGGCGGGGCGAAGACCGAGTAAGGCGGGCGCACCGGCGTTGTGCGCCTCGCACCGCGGCGAGCTTCCATTGCCAGTCCCTGGGCGCCCGTTTAGACTCGTTACAACAGCTTCCCAGGAGAACTCCATGAGATTCATCGCGCTGCTTGCTGCCGCGCTTTTCGCCAGCGCCGCATCGGCCCAGAAGGAAATCCCGATCCGCTTCGCGCTCGACTGGCGCTTCGAGGGGCCCGCCGCGCCTTACTTCGTCGCCATCGACAAGGGCTATTACAAGGCCGAAGGGCTGGACGTCACGGTCGATCCGGGCTCGGGCTCGGTCGAGGGCATCAACCGGGTCGCCTCGGGCGCGTACGAGGTGGGTTTCGCGGATATCAATTCGCTCATCAAGTACCGCGACGAGCCGCGCAACCTGCCGGTGAAGGCGGTGATGATGGTGTACGACACGCCGGCCTTCTCGATCGTCACGCTGAAGAAGAACGGCATCAGGGCGCCCAAGGACCTCGAAGGCAAGGTGCTCGGCGCGCCCGCGGCCGACGGAGCGTGGGCGCAGTGGCCGATCTTCGTGCAGGCGAACAATATCGACGCCTCGAAAGTCAAGATCGAGAACGTCGGCTTCCCGGTCAGGGAGCCGATGCTCGCCCAGGGCAGGGTCGACGCGATCACCGGCTTCTGGTTCTCGTCCTTCATGAACCTCAAGGCGAACGGTGTGCCCGGCGACGAGATCGTGGTGCTGCATCTTCGCGACTACGGCGTGGACCTCTACGGCAACGTCATCATCGCCAATCCCGACTTCATGCGCACCTCGCCCAAGGCGGTGGCGGGGTTCGTGCGCGCCACCATCCGCGGCATCCAGGACACGCTCAGGGATCCCGACGCCGCGATCGACTCGCTCATGAAGCGTGCGCCCATCGTGAAGCGCGACATCGAGCTCGAGCGCCTGAAGATGTCGCTGGAGAAGAATTTCGTTACCCCCGACGTGAAGAAGAACGGGCTGGGCGCGGTCGACATGAAACGCCTGTCGCGCTCGATCGACCAGATCGGGCTCACGTTCAACTTCACCAACAAGCCCAAGCCGACGGACGTCTTCACGGCGCAATACCTGCCCCCGCGCGAACAAAGACTCGTCAAGTAGCGGCAGGGGATTCGCCCCCTACCCCCGGGTGACACCGCTCGTCCGGCTCGATGGCGTCTCGATGGCTTACGGCCGCGGCCCCGCCGCGGTCAAGGCCATCGAGGAGGTGAGCCTCGGGATCGATCAGGGCGAGTTCATCGCCGTGGTCGGCCCTTCGGGCTGCGGCAAGAGCTCGCTGATGCGGCTCGTCTCCGGGCTGCATCCGCCGCTCGCCGGCTCGCTCACCGTGGAAGGCCGCCCGGTGACGGGCCCGATCAAGTCGGTCGGCATGGCGTTCCAGAACTCGAACCTGCTTCCCTGGCGGAACGCCGTCGACAACGTGCTGCTGCCGCTCGAGATCGTCGAGCCGCACCGCCGCCGCATCCGCAGCGAGCGGCCGCGATACCGCGACAAGGCGGTGAAGCTGCTCGAATCCGTGGGGCTTGCGGGCTTCACCGAAAAATTTCCCTGGGAACTCTCCGGAGGCATGCAGCAACGCGCCTCGATCTGCCGCGCGCTCATCCACGAGCCCGAGATCCTGCTGCTCGACGAGCCCTTCGGCGCGCTCGACGCGTTCACGCGCGAGGAGCTGTGGTGCGCGCTGCGCGACCTGCAGGCCGATCGCAAGGTCACGGTGATGCTGGTGACGCACGACCTCCGCGAAGCCGTGTTCCTCGCCGACACGGTGTACGTCATGTCGAGCCGCCCCGGGCGCATCGTGAAGCGCTGCGCGGTCGATATCCCGCGGCCGCGCGATCTGGAGGTGACCTATACGCAGGAGTTCCAGGACATCGTCCACGAGCTGCGTACCTTGATAGGCGGGAAGCACTGATGGACCGCAGCGAATTCACCATCAAGGTGCTGTCGCCGGCGGCGTTCACGATCGTGCTCTTCCTGCTGTGGGAGATCGTCTGCTCGGGGTTCAAGGTGCCGCTCACCATCCTGCCCGCTCCCTCCGACGTCTTCGGCGCGCTGTGGAAGTTCCGCAAGCCGATCGCCGACAACTCCTTCGTCACGCTGTGGACCACGCTCGCCGGGTTTCTCATCGCGACCGCCTTCGGCCTGCTGCTCGGCATCGCGGTGGGCTGGCATCGCGCGATCTACGCGGGCATCTATCCGGTGCTGATCGGCTTCAACTCGATTCCGAAGGTCGCGGTGGTGCCGGTGCTGATCCTCTGGTTCGGGCTGGGCGAGATCCCGGCGGTGCTCACGGCGTTCCTGATCTCGTTCTTTCCCATCGTGGTCAACGTCGCCACCGGGCTCGCCACCACCGAGCCGGAACTCGAGGACGTGCTTAGGGCGCTGGGCGCCTCCAAGCTCGACATCATGAGAAAGGTCGGCATCCCGAGATCCCTGCCGTATTTCTTCGGCTCGCTCAAGGTGGCGATCACGCTCGCCTTCGTCGGCGCGGTCGTTTCGGAGACGGTCGGGGCGAACAAGGGCATCGGCAAGCTCATGCTCGACGCGCAGGCGGGCTTCCAGGTGCCGATCGTGTTCGCGGGACTGCTGGTGCTGGCGTTTCTCGGCATCGTGCTCTATGCCGGGACGGCGGCGATCGAGCAGCGCTTTACCCGCTGGGCGTTCCGGAGCCAGAATCGCTAGAATTGTCCTTCCATGGCGCGGGTTCCCTACGAAGACGAGATCATCATCTCCTGGGTCGAGCTTCATCGCGACACGCGTTACCTCTCGGAAGTCCTGAACAAGAAAGGCCCCTGGAAGGGAATCATCGCGATCACGCGCGGCGGCCTGGTGCCGGCGGCCCTGGTCGCCCGCGAGCTGGACATCCGGCTCGTCGATACGATCTGCGTGACCAGCTACGACGCGCCCGCCACGGGAGGGGCGGCGCAGGTCCGCAGCGAGGTGAAGGTGCTCAAGGGAGTCGCCGGCGACGGCGAGGGCTACCTTCTCATCGACGACCTGGTCGACACCGGCCGCACCGCCAAGGTGGTCCGCCAGCTCCTGCCCAAGGCGCACTTCGCCACGCTCTACGCCAAGCCCGAAGGCCGCCCCATCGTCGATACGCTGGTCAAGGAATTCAAGCAGAACAAGTGGATCTATTTCCCCTGGGACATCGAGTACAAGTTCGCCACTCCGATCAAGGAAGGCGGGCGCGTCATCCCCGGGCCTGACTGACGCCCTGCCACGCGCGACGGCCCATCAGGTGCGTCGCCGCGACCGCGCGGTCGTCCCCCAGCATGATCATCACGAACAGCTTCTCGGCGAGACTGGCGGCCCGCGCCGTGCGCCTCGCCATGAGGGGCGTCGCCGCCCAGTCCAGCACGATGAAATCCCCGTCGCGGCCCGTCTCGAAATTCCCGATCCGGTCCTCGAGACGGAGGGAGCGCGCGGCGCCCAGGGTGCTCAGGTAGAGGGCGCGCAGCGGCGAGAGCGTCTGGCCGGCGAGCCGCGCCACCTTGTACGCCTCGTGCATCGTGCGCAGCATGCTGAAGCTCGTGCCTCCGCCCACGTCGGTGCCCAGGCCGGTGCGGACGCCGGCGTCCGAGGCCGCGCGCAGATCGAACAGGCCGCTCCCGAGGAAAAGATTGGAAGTCGGGCAGAAGGACATGGCGGCGCCGCTTTCGGCCATGCGGGCGCGGTCGCGCCCGTCCAGGTAGATGCAGTGCGCGTACACGGCGCCGCGCCGCAACAGCCCGAAGCGGTCGTAGACGTCCAGGTAGCTCCGGCTCCACGGGAAAAGCTGCGACACCCAGGCGACCTCGTCGCGGTTCTCGGCGACATGCGACTGCAGGTGCACGCCGGGGTGCTCATCGAGCAGCCGCCCCGCGAGCTCGAGCTGGCGCTCGCTCGAGGTAGCGGCGAATCGTGGCGTCACTGCGTAGCGCAGGCGGCCGCGCCCGTGCCATCTCCCTATCAATTCCTTGCTTTGCTCGTACGAAGACTCGGCCGTGTCGCAAAGGAATTCCGGGCAGTTGCGGTCCATCATGACCTTGCCGCTCACTATGCACATCCCGCGGGGCTCGGCAGCCTCGAACAGCGCCTCGACCGATTCCGGATGTACCGTCGGGAACACCATCGCCGAGGTCGTCCCGTTGCGCAGGAGCTCATCGAGGAAGAACTCCGCCGCCTCGCGCGCGTGAGCGGGATCGGAGAAACGCCGTTCGGCCGGAAAGGTGAAGCGCTCCAGCCATTGCAGCAGCTGCTCGCCGTACGAGGCGATGACGTCGGTCTGGGAGTAGTGGATGTGCGTGTCGATGAAGCCGGGCAGGATCAGGCGGCCGGTATAGTCGGTGAGCTCGGCGCCCTCCGGCACACGCGGCAGCAGCGAACTTGCCTCCCCCAGCTCCGCCACGCGTCCGTCCCGCAGCACCAGCAAGCCATCCTCGTGGTAGCGGTACGAAGCGTCTCCCCCTTGCTCGGGGTCGTCGAGGAAATGCAGGATGGAGCCGCGGAACGCCTTCAACTGCGCCGGGTTTGCACTCGGCGACGGTGTTCCGCTACGAGGCATGTCGCTTGGGCTGATCTCGCTCCCGGACGACAGCCGATCCTCGCTCGTGCGCCTGCAGGATCTCGGCCGCGACCGCGACCGCGATGGCCGCGGGATGCTTGTCCGAGATGCCGCCCACCCCGATGGGACAGGTCATGCGCGCCAGGCGCGCCGCGGATACGCCACGGCGCACGAGCTGCTGCTCGAAGCGGCGCCGCTTGGTCGCGGAACCGATCAACCCGAAGTAGACGAAGTCCTCGCGCGCGAGGACGCGCTCGCACAGGCGCAGGTCGAGATCGTGGCTGTGTGTCATAACCAGGAAATGGCTCCCCGGGGCCGCGGCGTCCGCCTCGGCCTCCGGATCGCCGGTCGCGACCACGGTCACGTTGCCGGGCAGTCCCTTCGGGAACGCGTCGTCCCGGGAATCCACCCAGGTGATGCGGCACGGCAGCCCGGAGAGCATGCGCACCAGCGCCTGCCCGACGTGGCCCGCGCCGAACAGCACGACCTGCATGCGCGGCGGCCGCAGGAGATCGAGGAACAGGCGCCCACCTCCGTTACCGGCCGGCGCGAGCACCGCACCCTCCTCCGATCCGAGCAGGGTCCGTGCACGCGCGACGGCCTCTTCACTGCCCGAGGCTCCGTACGATTCCTCCGCGGTCACCACCTGCTTCTGCGTCGAACCGCGTGCGTCGACCGAGGTGATGAGCACACACGGGGTGTTTCGGTCGTACAGAGTCGCCGCCGTTTCCACCCAGCCCGCGGCGGTCCCGATCCGCTCGAACAGCAGCTCGACGATGCCGCCGCAGCACTGGCCCAGGCTCGCGCCGAGGACGAAGCGCTGCAGCGATGCGCCCTCCCCGCCGGCGAGCATGCCGCGGGCGATCTCGATCGCCTTGTATTCGAGGTGGCCGCCGCCGATGGTGTCGAAGGTTCCGTCCTGCGTGACGATCATCTTCGTTCCCGGCTCGCGCGGCACGGAGCCGCGCGTGGCGGCGACGGTGACGAGCACGGCGGGTGTGCCGGCGTCGCGGAGCATGCGCAGCCGCGCGATCCAGCCGCTCATGAGGCCACCTTCTCCGCGGGCGCGGCGCGGCGCGCCTTCAGTCCCTCGACCGCGCGCAGGATCTCCTCGGGCGTGGCCGGCGCGTCCAGGCCCGGGTTCGCGCGGTAGTCGGCGACCGAAGCGACGGCGTCCCCGATGGCGTGGAACACGGATATCGCGAGCATCAGCGGCGGCTCGCCCACCGCCTTGGAGCGGAAGATCGAATCCTCGGCGTTGGCGCCGGACCGGTAGATCTCGACGTGGAAGGCTTCCGGCACGTCGCCCGCGACCGGGATCTTGTACGTCGAAGGAGCGTGGGTCATCAGCCGGCCGGCGTCGTTCCACCAGAGTTGCTCGGTGGTCAGCCAGCCCATGCCCTGCACGAAACCGCCTTCGATCTGCCCCAGATCGATCGCGGGATTCAGCGAGCGGCCGACGTCGTGCACGATGTCGACGCGCAGCACGCGGTTCTCGCCGGTCAGGGTGTCGATCACGACCTCGGACACCGCCGCCCCGTAGCAGAAGTAGTAGAACGGCGTGCCGCTCCAGGTCTTGCGGTCGTAGCCGATCTTGGGCGTGGCGTAGAAGCCGGTGGCCGAGAGCGGCACGCGGGCGGCGTGCGCAAGGCGCGCCAGCTCCGCGAACGCGAGGCTGCGTTCCCCGCACGATACCCGGTTGTCGCGGAAGACCACCTCCTCATGCGGCGCCCCGAAATGGGCCGCGGCGAACCGGGCGAGCCGCTCGCGCAGGCTGCGGGCGGCGGCCTGCGCGGCCTTGCCGTTCATGTCGGAGCCGGCCGAGGCCGCCGTCGCCGAGGCGTTCGGCACCTTGCTCGTATCCGCGGCGGTGATGCGGATGCGCTCGAGATCGATCTGCAGTTCCTCGGCCACCACCTGCGCCACCTTGACGTACAGCCCCTGGCCCATTTCGGTGCCGCCGTGATTGAGCATCAGCGTGCCGTCGGAATACAGGTGCAGCAAGGCGCCGGCCTGGTTGAGGTGGGTGGTCGTGAAAGAGATGCCGAACTTGACGGGCGTGAGGGCGATGCCGCGCTTGAGCACCGGATTCTTCGCGTTGAAAGCGCGCACCGCCCGCCGCCGCGCCTGGTAGCCCGAGGTCTGCTCCAGCCGGTCGACGATGTCGGCGATGACGTTGTCGGTGAGCGTCTGGTGGTAGTGCGTGACGTTGCGCTCGCTCTTGCCGTAGAAGTTGATCCTGCGCACCTCGAGGGGATCCTTGCCGAGGTGGCGGGCGATCTCGTCGATCACCTGCTCGATGCCCATCATCCCCTGCGGTCCGCCGAAGCCGCGGAAGGCGGTGTTCGACACCGTGTGCGTCCTGCAGCGGTGGCTGACGATCCCGACGTTCTCCAGGTAGTAGCAGTTGTCGCTGTGGAGCATGGCGCGGTCGTTGATCGCGCCGGACAGGTCCGCCGAATAGCCGCAGCGCGAGGCGAGCATGAACTCGACGCCGAGGAGGCGGCCTTCGCCGTCGAAGCCGGCTTCGTACCGGGTCAGGAAGTCGTGACGCTTGCCGGTGATGATCATGTCGTCGTCGCGGTCCACGCGCAGCTTCACCGGGCAGCCGGTCTTGCGCGCGAGCAGCGCCGCGGCACAGGCGAACAGGGCCGGCTGGGTTTCCTTGCCGCCGAAGCCCCCGCCCATGCGGCGGCACTCGATGGTGACGTCCTTGGCGTGCACGCCGAGGGCGTGCGCCACCTTGTGCTGGACTTCGCCGGGATATTGCGTCGAGCTGTATACGAGCATCGTGCCGTCTTCCTTCGGCACGGCGTAGGCGATCTGTCCTTCGAGATAGAACTGGTCCTGCCCCCCGATGCGCAGGCTCCCCGCGAGCCGGTGCGGCGCGCGCGCGATGGCGGCCTTCGGGTCGCCGCGCACCAGGCGCTCCGTCGGCAGGACGAAGTCTTCGCTCGCGAGGGCCGAGTCGACGTCGAGATGCGCTTCGAGCTCCTCGTATTCGGCGGCGGCGAGGCGCGCCGCCCGGCGCGCCTGCTCCACGCTGCGCGCCGCCACCGCGAACAGCGACTGTCCCATGTATTGCACCAGGCCCTCGGCGAAGATCGGGTCGTCGGCGAGGACCGGCCCGTAGTCGTTCGCTCCCGGGATGTCGCGCGCGGCGATGACCGCCGCCACCCCCGGTGCGGCGGAGACCGGCACAAGATCCAGCGCGCGAACGCGCGCATGCGCCCGAGCGCTGGTGCCGAGCGCGGCGTACAGGGTGCCGCGCAACTCCGGAATATCGTCGGTATAGACGGCTTCGCCCGTGACGTGCAGCGCGGCGCTGTCGTGCGGCACCGGAACGCCGACGCCGCCCTTCGCCGCGGCCTGACCGTTGAAGGGCTTCACGTCAGCCGGCCTCGCCGGTTTCGGTGACCCGGGTCGCAACGCCTGCGCCGGAGGTCTCGAGGAAGAACCGGTAGAGCAGATTCTTCGCGGCCGACAGGCGGTACGCCGCGCTCGCGCGCATGTCGGTGATCGGGCTGAAATCCCGGTCGAGCGCTGCCATGGCGGCGCGCACCGCCTTCTCGCCCCAGGCCGCGCCGCGCAACGCCTGCTCGCAGTGCGAGGCGCGCTTCGGAACCGCCGCCATCCCGCCGTAGGCGACCCGGATGTCGGCCGCACGGCCCTCGGCGAGATCCAGGCAGAACGCCGCGCACGCCGCGGAAATGTCCTGGTCCAGGCGCTTGGAGAGCTTGTAACTGCGCAGCGTTCGCCCCGCGACGGGGAGCGGAACGCGGATGCGCTCCAGGAACTCGCCCGGCTCCAGCGCATTCTTCCGGTAATCGAGATAGAAACGGTCGAGAGGCAGCTCGCGGCTGCGCTCCCCCCGCCGCAGGACCAGGCTCGCCTGCAGGGCCATGAGAGCGGGCATCGAATCACCGATCGGAGAGCCGTTGGCGATATTGCCGCCGAGCGTCGCGGCGTTGCGGATCGGCGGCGAGGCGAAGCGCCGGCACAGCTCGCGCAGCTCGGGGTAGTGGCCGGTGAGCCGCTCGAAGGCGTCGGTCAGAGTCGCAGCGGCGCCGATTTCCAGGTGCGTCGCGCTCGCGTCGATGCGCTTCAACTCGGGCACCTTGCCGACCCAGATGATCTGGTCGAGGTCCTGGTGCTGCTTGGTGACCCGGAGCCCCAGGTCGGTGCCGCCGGCGAGCAGCAGCGCGCCGGGATGCGCGGCGCGCATCGCCGCGAGCTCGGCCAGGTTCGAGGGAACGAAAAACCGCTGCGCGCCGTGCTCGATGACCAGCGGTTCGCGCCGGCGCAGCGCCTCGAGCTGCGCCAGCAGCGCCTCCTCGCCGGCGGGCGGCGCGGGATAGTCGTACATCCTGCGCGCCGCGTCGACGATCGGGCGGTAGCCGGTGCAGCGGCACAGGTTTCCGGACAGCGCGTCGTCGATGTCCGATCGCGCGGGGTGCTCCACGGAACGGTAGAGCGCAAACAGGGACATGACGAATCCGGGCGTGCAAAAGCCGCACTGCGATGCGTGGCAGTCGACCATCGCCTGTTGCACCGGGTGGAGATGCCCGTCCGCGCTCTTCAGGCTTTCCGCGGTGAACAGCGCCTTGCCGTCGAGCACGGGCAGGAATTGAATGCAGGAATTGACGGCGCGGAACTGGAGCCGTCCGTCGGCGGGCTCGGCCAGGACCACGGTGCAGGCTCCACAATCGCCCTCCGCGCAGCCCTCCTTGGTGCCGGTACGGCGCAGTTCTTCACGCAAATAGTCGAGCACCGTGCGTGTCGGGGGAGGATTGGCGACGCTGTGTACTTTGCCGCCGACGACGAAGCGGATCGTGCCCGGCTCCGGCGCATCGGCTGTCGGACCGCCCATGTGGCTTCGCTTTCACCCGTTGACCGGGCCTGAACTCCGGATGCGCCACGGGCAGGGCTCAGCCGTCACCTCGCGGGCATCTGTTTTTCGATGGTGCCAGTGGACCTCTGGAGTGTCAACGGGCGTTACGACACGATCAGAAGTGGTACTCGGCCCGGATCATCGGCGTCTTCGCGAACGCGCCGGAACCTGCGCCTCCCGCCGAAATCGGAACCGAGGAATCGTTGCCGAACTTGTTCTTCCAATATTGGTATTCGAGCCCCACCTTGAACGTACCCTTGGGGCCTCCGATAAGGGAGTTCACGTCGAACATGATCTGCCCGTCGAAGTTGGTTTCCGTCTTGGTCGGGCCGCCGAATTCATTGTTGCCCTTGGGGGCGATGATGTTCATGAAGCCCTCGAAGGAAAAGCCCGAGCTCCCGATGGGGATCCCCCACGCGCCGGTCAGCATGCCGTGGGTCTTGTAGTGGTAGCGATCGACGCAGGAGTCGGGCTGGCCGCCCAGCGAGGGGAAGGTATTGCAGGGAGCGTTGCTTTCCCACAAGGCCAGCACGCTGACATTGAGGAAGCCCGGCACGTCGAACATCACGGTCGG
>Ga0137409_10003264_pt1 | contig 17224 bp, 10 predicted proteins | sample CZODoug1_16funga_FD_122059 | JGI IMG/M metagenome (GOLD analysis project Ga0137409, IMG submission 122059) | Vadose zone soil fungal communities from Angelo Coast Range Reserve, California, USA - CZODoug1_16fungal (Hybrid Assembly) | ecosystem: Environmental > Terrestrial > Soil > Vadose zone... | reverse complement strand
GCCGTGGCTTAATGAGCGGAGCCCGACCCGGGTCGCGCCCGGCGAATCAGTCGCCGTGAGCTGGCGCCGCCGCGTGGACCTGATCCAACGCGCGGGACACTATCGGCTTGTGCTGCCTCTTGCCGGTGAACGCGGGCGCGCTTTTCGGCCAAGCTTTTCGGCGTCCGTGCAGGTCGCTTCCGAGCGGCGCGTCGTTGAGCTTTCATCGGGCTCGCATCGCGCGCGGGTCGCCGGCGTCGGTACACGGCATGCGAGTTTGACCGTCGCGCCGGTACGCGCGCGCGAAGGACAGTTCTTCGCACTGGATTTTCGCCTGCAAGCCGCCGACGCGCCGGAAAGGATCCGCAAGGTGGCCTCCGATGAATCAGCGAGAGACGCATCCGCAGGTGCGCGCGCTGATCCACGAGAGATTGCGCTTGCAGCCGCGCTTCCGCTCGTCGATACGCCGACGCGAGCCAACCGCCAGGCATCGATGACCGCGTCGACGACAACACCGCGCGGCGCGCGCTGACCGGGGCAACTCATGAATTCGTCGCCCCTGCATGCACGCGTCGGCCGTACCTTGGTGCGCGAGACGCATCCAATTCGCGAAACCGCGGGGCAGACGACGCCAGCGAATAGTTCGAACAGCTCGAATGATTCGGAGAGTTCGAAGGATTCGGGTAGTTCGGATACTTCAAGAAGCAATTCGCGCCGCCGAAAGACGACGGGATCGAATGGCATGCAAGTGCTTCGCTTTCTGATGGCGGCGACACGCTTGCGGTGTGCGCTGGCGTGGCTCGGCCGTCTAATGCCTGCGTCGCGGGCCACGGTTCGCGCCGCGAACGTGCGGCCGGCCCAGCGCCTGTCAGGCGCGCGCTGAAGATTTCGTCGGCGCTGGCCGGACCGTGGCGCGTTCACCGCGTGCGATAGCGATGGAATCGCACGTGGTGTGTTCTCGCTGCGGCCGGCCGCTGACCCATGCTGCTGACCCCACGATGAAGTCTGGCCGCATTTGTCGATGACTCGATCGGCGACACAAGCGTCGCGCTTGCAGTTTCGGCCGTGCATCGGCTGCACGCTGCTGACTGCTGCCCTTGCTGCAATTCTCGCGATCGCAGCTTGTACTTTGGTGCTCGCGGCCAATGGCGCTCTGGCCACGCGGCCGGGCGCCTGGGCTGCGACCATGGAAATCGCGCCGCACGTGTCGATGCGCGTCAATGTCGCCGGCATGCTGCGCCTGGCGACCAGCGACCTGGGACTCGCGTTGCTCGACGGCCGCGAGTTCACCGCCGGGCCCGGCGTTTTGCGGCTGCGGCGCGCGGGGTCGGTGCTCGTCGTCGATTGCGAACCTTGCCGAGTGCACCAGCCGTGGTTCGCGGTAAGTCCCGTGACTCTGGATGGCGTGCGTTTGCAGCTTGCGCGTGCGCCCGCGCGCAATGGTGGCGCTGCCGGCAAGGCCGCGAGCGATCGGATCGAGGGACGCGCGCAAATGGGCGCGCTGGCAGTTCCCTTCTCTGTTTCATTGAAGCACGACGGCGTCGACATCGACTGGAGCATCGACGATAGCGCGGCCGATGCACTTTTCGCCGCGTTCGGCGCCGAGCTCGCTGAAATGAAGTTTGCCCGCGTCAGCGGCCGTGTCGCCGCTCGCGGTCACATCGCGTTGCCATCGGCGCGCGCGACGGCACACGTCGAATTCCGGGATTTGGAAGTTGCTGGACTCGGTGGCGAGCAATTGCGCAGCGAAGACTTGAACGCAAGTTGCGGCGCGAACGGGATCGAGCCCGCAGCAAGCGCTCGTCCTGCCTTCGGCCCGCGGCTGACAGCCACGGTGCGGCCGGTCGTCGGTGCGATTGACGACGGGCACGCAACGGTGCCGATCGATCTCCCGAGTTCGTTCGACCATGCCGCGCGCACCAGCGCTTCCGCATCGTCCAGCGCTTCAGTGGCGTCAGTCGCGTGGCCGTACCTGCTGGCGCAGGCGCTGCTCGCGAACCAGAGCGCCGACCAACAAACGTTGCTCGATCTACTGCGCGTGCGCCTGTACGCCGCCAACTTTTCGCGCACGGTTGCGCCGGAGCGCGGGTTGGATCTGGTCCTCGCCTCCGCGCGCTGGGGTGCGCATGTCTGCGGAGCACGAGACGCGGCCCGACTCTACTTCGGCAAGGCGCCGGCGCAACTCAGTGCGCTGGAGGCCGCGTGGCTGGCGAGCGCGCTGGCGGCGCCACGCAGCGCATTCGAGCAGCAGTTCTTACGCCGCGCTCCCGATGTGGACGCCGCGCGCCGCGTGCTCGATCGAAACCGCGATCTGCCGCTGGCGGAGCGGGTGCGCGCAACCGGCGAGCGGCTGGTCTTCGCGCCGGTTCCACCGCACTTATGACCGGACTCGCGCGGTCATCCGCGGGCCTCGTGCGCGGGGAGGAGGGATTCAGCGGATTTAGGGAATTCTGAGAGATCGCGGCAATGCATATACGCTGACGCCGGACCGACGCGCCCACTGAAAGCCGCCGGCGCAAATCACTCGAAGCAATTCCGCCTAGGGCGCAGATGATGGCGGTGCGCCACGGTCGGGTGCGTAGTTGGCGTAAATCGGCAACAACGCAGCGCCCAGCGCGCGCGCGTCGCTGCCAATGGCGCCGCGTTGCAAGGACGGCCGCGCGACGCCTTCCCAGTTGTGACCATCGAGCGCGCGGTCGACCGCGTGCAGTAGCTCATCGAGCAACTCACGACTGACCGCGCCATCAACGATGATGTCGCTGACGTCGAGCACACAGGCAGCGCTTTGCACCGCGTGTGCGATCGCCGGCGCCGCGTCGCGCAGCCACCGCCGAACTACCGTCGCGCGGCGCGTTGCGTCGGCTGCGGCGGAACGGGCGGCGTCGACCGGCAGGCCGGCCGCGACCAGCATTGCGTCGAGCCGAAAGAGCGATGCTTGCGACAACAGTTGCAACGGCGCGCGCGTCGCCCCGCGCGCGAGCGATGAAGGCAAGGGCGCGCCTTTGCGACCGGCATGCGGCGTGGCCGATTGGAGCGATGAGGACCCGGGCGACAGCACGCCGAGCGGCATCGACCCCACGGCACCGGCGTTGCCGTGCGCGCCGCGATAAAGACGATGATCGAGCACCAAGCCGCCACCGATGAACGTGTCAACAAAAAAGTAGGCATAGCTGCCGATTTCGTGGCCGCGACCGGCGACGAGTTCGGCGACGCATGCCGCCGCCGTGTCCTTGATGTTGTGCACCGGCAAGCCCGAGCGCGCACCGATGCGCGCGCCGATATCGATTTCATTCCAACGCGCGGCCTGCGCGGCAGAGATTCCGAGCAACTCGCGCCAGCCGCCGAGCGACAACGGCGCGGCCATACCGATGCCCTGCAGGCGCCGGCTTTCTTCGTTGCCCAGTTGCTTGCGAATGGTGCGCACATCACGCGCAACGGCGCGCACCACGGCGTCCGGCTCGGGGAATGGATAGTCGAGCACGCTGCGGCGGCGCACGGCGCCGACGAAGTCCACCAGGAGCAAGTCCATGCGGCGGCGGCCTACATGAACACCGATCGCGAAGGCGCCATCCGGGTTCAGCGCAATCGGCACCGAGGGCTGACCGACACGGCCGCGCAATGGAGCGCACTTGCGCACGAGCCTGCGCCGCATCAGGCGGACGATGATCAGCGCCACTGTTTGCGCGGTCAGTTGCGTCAGGCGTGCGATCTGCGCCTTGGGCAGCGGGCCGTGCACACGCAACGCTTGCAAGACGACGCGCTCGTTGAATTGACCGAGCCCGACCTGGCTGGAGCCGCGCGGCGGCGGAGTCATTGCGTGCGGTCGAGCACGGGATCAAGCCGCCCATCGGCCGAGCGCGCGTGCCGCCTCAACTCACGGCGCCCGGAGCAGAGCCCGCGCCACGACTCGCGCAGTCGTGCTTCGGTCCTGCACATTGCGACCGACCTCAGAGCGCGACGCTACCGGCGGGAAGATCCTCGGGGCGCAGCGCGCCCGTCATCACTGCCACCGTGTCGCTCATGCTGACTTTCTTTGGATTCAGGACGGTCGCACGCTTGCCGAGCCGCGCAACGTGGATGCGATCGGCGACTTCAAAGACGTGCGGCATGTTGTGGCTGATCAAAACCACCGGCAGCCCGCGATCGCGCACGCGGCGGATAAGTTCGAGCACCATGTTGCCTTCCTTGACGCCGAGCGCCGCGGTTGGCTCATCCATGATCACGACGTGCTGCGCGAACGCTGCCGCACGCGCCACGGCAACGCCCTGGCGCTGGCCGCCGGAGAGTGTCTCGACCGCCTGCGTCATCGAGCGGATGCCGATCTTCAGGTCGCGCATGTGGGCGATACTTTCTTCCAGCATTTTTTTCTTGTCGAGCATATGCAGGATGCGGCCGAGGAAACCGGGCCGCCGGATCTCGCGACCCAGAAAAAGGTTCTCGGCAATGCTCATCGCCGGCGCGACCGCCAGATCCTGATACACGGTTTCGATGCCGGCGCGGCGCGCCTCCATCGGTCCCTTGAAGTGCACGACCTTGCCGTCCAGCTGGATTTCGCCCTCATCCGGAATGGTCGCGCCCGATAGAGCCTTGATCAGCGAGGATTTGCCGGCGCCGTTGTCGCCGATGACCGCGAGGATTTCACCAGCGCGCAATTCAAAATCGGTGCCGTCCAATGCGACCACCTGGCCATAGCGCTTGACCAAGCCCTTCGCCGACATAACGACCGTGGTCATCAGCGACCTCCCTTGCGCGACAACTGATCGGCCGCGACTGCGAGGATCACGAGAATCCCGGTAATCAGGATCTGGTACACCGACGACACGCCCATCAGTGTCAGTCCGTTGCGAAACACGCCAACGATCAGCGCGCCGACCAGCGAACCCAGGATCACGCCGCGGCCACCGAAGAGGCTCGTGCCGCCCAGCACGACCGCGGTGATTGCATCGAGATTTTCTGTCTGGCCTGCATTGGGATCGCCAACACCGGTGCGCGCCGCCGACAGCAGGGCGGCAACCCCGTAGAAGGCGCCGGCGATCACGTATACGCCGAGCAACACGCGATGGGTGGCGATTCCAGTGAGCCGGGTGGCCTCCGGATTGTTGCCCACCGCGTAGACGTGGCGTCCGGCTGCGGTCTCACGCAGCGCCCACCACGTTAGAAAGAACAGCGCCAACATCAACAACGCGCCGTACGCGACGTCGGTCTGACCGATCAAGAAGGTGGACCCCAGCCAAGTCATCGCCGGTGGCAGATCAGTCACGGTCTGCGAGTGCGAATACAGCTGCGTGCACGCAAACGCGATGTTCAGAGTGCCGAGCGTGACAATGAATGGTGGCAACCGAACGCGCGTGACGAGCAGGCCATTGATCAGGCCAAACAGCGCCGTGACGCCGATGCCACAGGCGACAGCGAAGAACGTCGGCATGCCAAAGTCAACGGCGAACTTGGTCATCACGATGCTGCCGAGCGCCATCACCATTCCGCACGACAGATCGATGCCCGCGGTCAATATCACGAGCGTTTGCCCGATCGCGATGACGCCGACCACCATCACCTGTTGCAGCACCAGCGACAGGTTGCCGCCAGTCAAGAAGCGATCGGTTTGGGTCGCAAAGAACGCACACGCTGCCAGCAGGGCCAAGAAAGGGCCGAGCGTGCCAAGCGGCGGCAAACGCTCCTTCCACGTGCTCATCGCCGGTCTCCCAGGGGAACCACGGGCGGCAGGTTTGCAGGTCCGCCGGCCAGAACACACAAACCCGCGCGATCGCGACTGCGCCGCCCGGCCGACCGGTGCCGAAGCGGCACCGGCCAAGTCAAACGCAACGACGAAGTTCGATGACGTGCAGCCGCTGTGCCATGAACTGCAACAACGCTCTATTCGTTATTCGTTATTTGTTGCCCCAGCAGTTGTCCATGCCGAATTTCACGTCCTTGCTGTCGACCCCGGCCACTGGCTTCGCGGCGATCAAGGTCACTCCGGTGTCGGTGTACCCGTGCGGTTTTTTGTTCGTCTTCGCGTACTCAACGCCGGCGTCCACGCCCATCGAAGCCATCTTCAACGGGTACTGCTGTGACGTCGCCGCGATCACGCCGGCGCCCACGTTACTGACGCCTTGGCAGCCGCCGTCGACCGAAACGATCATCACGTCCTTTTCCTTGCCGGCTTTCTTCAGCGCGTTGAAGGCGCCGGCGGCAGCGGGTTCATTGATCGTGTAGACGAGGTTGATCCCCGGTTCCTTTTGCAAACAGTTCTCCATCGCAGTCTGGCCCTTGGCCTGGTCGCCGTAGCTGTCGGCGCTGCAAACGATTTCTGCCGGCTTGGCGAGTTCGTTTATCGACGCGTCGAAACTCTTGAGCCCAAAGCCCTGAACAAATCCGTTGTGGCGCTGCGCGCCCACCGGATGGCCCGGGAACAGGTCGAGGGTTGCGATCTTGGCCGGCTTGCTGCCGAACGCGGCTTTCGCATACTTACCAATCAGCAGACCCGCGGTGTAGTTGTTGGTTGCAAACAGCGCATCGGTCGCGTCAGCCGGGTCGGTGGGACTGTCGAGCGCGATGACCAGCACGCCCTTGGCCTGCGCCTTCTTGATGGCCGGAATGATCGCCTTGCTGTCGCTCGGCGTGATCAGGATTGTCTTGGCGCCGGCCGCGATCATGTTTTCCATTGCCGTGATCTGGCCCGCGTTGTCGCCGTCGGCCTTGCCCGCACCAGAGAGGAGCTTGGCGCCTTTGGCCGTGGCCTCCTGGGTCGCCCCCTCTTTCATTTTCACGAAAAACGGGTTGGTCTCGGTCTTGGTGATCAGACCGATCACCGGTTGATCGGCGGCGAACGCGAGCGTCACCGCACCTAAAACGGCAGTCGCCGCCAGGGACTTGCTGATCATGGAGGTCTCCTCGTCTGTATTCGGGCGCGGGCTGGCCGAATTCGTCGGGGCCGCGCATTCACGCGGGCGCCGCCTGAGCAGCGGGCGCCATGCGCGGCGGCGATTATCGCGAGGTCGAATTAGTAAATCAACTAACTTGATTAATTAATTTCTGCTGCGCCGCGACAGGCGCATCACGCTCTTGAGTGGGACGCGTAGTGGTCATTGCCGCATTCAGCGGCGCGCCGGTGACGTTAACCTTGCTGCCCGGCGGGCGTCCGCGTGCGCCATGGGTCGTGGACAAGAGCGGGTGTGCGCGTGCGGGCAGGGCGCCTTTCGCAGCGGGGAGGAGAGCACGATGGTGGTGGTTGCGGGCGAGGCACTGTTCGATCTGTTTGTCGCGGCGCAGACCCGTGATGGCCTGACGCTGGACGCGCGGCTGGGCGGATCGCCTTACAACGTTGCGGTCGGGCTGGCGCGACTGGCGCAGCCGGTGGCGTTTCTCGCCGGGATCGGCCGCGGGCCGCTGGGCGACCGCCTGATGCGCGCGCTGACCGCCGAAGGCGTCGATACGCGTTGCATACAGCGCGTGGTCGCCCCAACGACGCTGGGCCTGGTTGGACTGGACGATGCGGGCGTGCCCGAATACGCGTTCTACGGCGAAGGCGGCGCCGATCGCCAGCTGCGACCGGAGGCGCTGGCGCAATGGCCGGCCGCGGCCGTCGCGCTGCATGTCGGCTCGTTTGCGACCGTGGTCGAGCCGATCGCATCGACCTTGCGCATGTTAATTGCGCGGGAGCACGCGCAGCGCGTGATCGCCTATGACCCGAATGTGCGCTTGAACGTCGAACCGGATCTGCTGCGCTGGCGGGCGCAGGTCGAGTGGATGCTCGCGTGCACGCATATTCTGAAGATCAGCGCCGAGGACTGCGAACTGCTGTTCCCCGGTCAGGCCGCGGCCGATCTCGCGGCGCGCTGGCGGCGTGCGGGCGTCGCTGTTGTTGTATTGACCCGCGGCGGCGATGGTGCCGACGCCTGGTGTGCGGGCGGTCATGTGTTTGTACCTTCGGTGCCGGTGATTGTGGTCGATACGGTCGGCGCCGGCGACACTTTTCAGGCCGCGCTTATCACCTGGTTCGCCGAGCACGATCAACTGTCGCCGACTGCTCTGGCGACGCTCGATACTGCCGCGCTGCGCAGTGCTCTTGGTTTTGCCGCTGCTGCCGCCGCCATAACCTGTTCCCGGCGCGGCGCGGACCTTCCGCGCCGTAGCGAGTTGCCGCGCTGACGTTGCTGCGCCGACCTGACGGACGAATTTCCCGCGGAGGTTTGCGCGCGGACATTTGTTCGTTGTGTCGTCACGCGTGTGGGCGCGAGGGTGGAGCGGAATGACACCCGCAGCCCCGGCCACATGTTTCGCCGTCATGTCGCATGGCGCGAGCGGGGCGATCGCGCCGCGCACGTACGCAACATCCGTGCGACGGGGTGCGATCGGAATCAGGCACGACATCCGCGCATGTTAGGGTCGGGCCATGAGGTCCTGGCTGCCCGGCAAAGCGCGCGCACTCGGTACGTGGCTGCGCTCGCGCGTTGGGTTCTGGCGCGGCCATTGGCGCCACGGTGAAGTCAAGGCACAACGCGCGCGGCTTTTCTCGGCACCGCTGCTCGGCGCCAGCACGCGCGGCACCTGGAGCTACAGCGTGTACGCGCCGGGCGGTTTGCGGGACGATGATCCGGCGCCGCTGATTGTGTTGCTGCATGGTTGCCGCCAGAACGCGCTCGGCTTCGCGCAGGCGTCGGGCTGGACGCGACTGGCCGATGCCCGCGGCTTTCGCCTGCTCTGCCCCGACCAGAACCGCGTCGCCAATATCTATCGTTGCTGGAACTGGTTCCATCCCTGGGCGCAGAGGGGCGAGGGTGACGTGGCCGTTGTGCTGCAAATGCTCGATGAAACCGTCGCCCGGCTACGCACGATCCAGACCGCGCGCGCAGTTGTCGGTTTGTCAGCCGGCGGCGGACTCGCAGCGCTGCTCGCGTTTCATCATCCATCGCGCTTCGCTGGCGCCGTGACTGTGGCGGCGCCGCCGCTGCTCGGCCAGTTCAGCGTGCAGAACCCGCGCAATGTTTTGCGCAGCGGACTCATGCTCAATCCGCTGGGCGCCCTGGGAGCGAATGCGACCGCCTGCGCGCCGATCGCCGTCATTCAAGGGAGCAACGATGACGTGGTCAACCCGCGCTGCGCCGAGCAGCTGCTGGCACAGGCGCTCGAGGCCAATCGGCGCGGCGCTGTGGAAGCCGCTGCGGTGGCTGCGAATGCAGGCGCCACCGCGGCGGCGATCAACATCACCGATTACCGGCACGACGGCGCGCTGCGCGTGCGCCAGATCAACATCGCCGGACTCGGCCACGTCTGGACCGGCGGTCCCGGCGGACATCCGTTTTGCGAGGCCGGCGGGCCGCCGCTCGCCGCACTGGCGCTGCGCTTCTTCGACGACGTCGGCGTGTTCGCGCCAGCGAGCGCAGCCGCGCGCGCGTGAAGTTCGCGCATGAAAGTGCGCACGGCGCGATTAGCCAAGCGGGCTAACCCAGATTAGGCGCGAGCCATCGCTCCAGTTCAGCGACCGATTCGCGCTTGCGGCGCGCGAGGTCTTCCAATTGATCGCGGCCAATCCTGCCGACGTTGAAATACTTCGCCTGCGGATGCGAAAAGTAGAAGCCGCTGACACTTGACGCCGGGCTCATCGCATAGTTCTCGGTGAGCGCCATGCCTATCTCGCCGCCGCCGAGCGCCTCGAACATCTTCGCCTTCACTGAATGTTCCGGACAGGCTGGGTAGCCGGGCGCAGGCCGGATGCCGCGATACTGCTCGTTAATCAACGCGTCAGTACTCAGCGATTCGTCGGCGGCAAAGCCCCACAAGTCACGCCGCACACGCTCGTGCATCAGTTCGGCGAATGCTTCGGCGAGGCGATCGGCGATTGCTTGCAACATGATCGCGCCGTAATCATCGTGTTTACTTTGAAAGCCTGCAGTGCGTGTAGCCAGGCCGATTCCTGACGTGACGGCGAACAGTCCGATGTAGTCAGCGATGTACTCCTCCGAGTCCGAATCTTTGGGCGCGATGAAGTCGGCAAGGCACTGATTCGGATTGACCACGCCATCACGCATGGGCTTCCGGGTCTGCTGACGCAGGCCATGCCAAGTGAACAGAACCGACTTGCGCGACTCGTCGGTGTAGATCTCGATGTCGTCGCCAACACTGGCTGCCGGATAAAACCCGACCGCGGCGTTGGCGGTGAGCCAGCGCTCGGCAATCGCACGCTCCAGCATCTTCTCGCCTTCGGCGAATACCTGGCGCGCATGTTCGCCAACCACATCCTCGGCGAGAATCGCCGGAAACGGTCCGTGCAGATCCCAGGTCTGGAAGAACGGGCCCCAGTCGATATAACGCGCAATCATCGCCAGGTCGAAATTGCGGAACAGGCGGCGGCCGACGAATTTGGGTCGCGGCGGTGCGTAGCCGGTCCAGTCGATGCGGGTCGCATTGGCGCGCGCCTGCGCCAGCGAAATCAACTCGGGTCCGCGCTTGGCCGCATGTTGCTCGCGCACGCGTTCGTATTCGCTTTTGATGTCAGCGAGAAACTTCTGCGCACCGTCTTCGGACGCTAGCCTCTGGCACACTGCCACGGACCGGCTCGCGTCGACCACGTGAATCACCGGCCCGCGCGTGTAGTGCGGCGCGATCTTTACCGCCGTGTGGACGCGGCTCGTGGTCGCGCCGCCGATCAGCAGCGGCATGGAGAATTCCTGGCGCTGCATCTCGCGCGCAACGTGCTGCATTTCCTCGAGCGACGGCGTGATCAAGCCCGACAGTCCGATCATGTCCGCGTTCTCATCGCGCGCTGCCTGCAGAATTTTTTCCGCCGGCACCATCACGCCGAGATTGACGACATCGAAGTTGTTGCATTGGAGCACGACCGACACGATGTTCTTGCCGATATCGTGCACGTCGCCCTTGACCGTGGCGATCACCACCTTGCCCTTCGCGCGCGCCGCCGCGCCCGAGGCCGCCTTCTCTGCCTCGATGTAGGGCACCAGGTGTGCGACCGCCTGCTTCATCACGCGCGCCGACTTGACCACCTGCGGCAGGAACATCTTGCCGGCGCCGAACAGATCGCCGACGATGTTCATGCCATCCATCAGCGGGCCCTCGATCACTTCGATCGGGCGGCCGCCGCGCGCGGCGACCGCCGCCCTGCATTCCTCGGTATCGGCGACGATGAAGTTGGTGATTCCATGCACCAACGCATGCGACAGGCGCTTCTCGACCGGCGCCTCGCGCCAGGCAAGATCTTCTTTCCGCTCCTTGCCGCCGGCCTTAATCTGCTCGGCGAACTGGACCAGTCGCTCGCCGGCATCGGGCCGCCGGTTCAGCACAACATCTTCCACGCGGGCGCGCAAGTCAGGATCGAGGTCTTCGTACACACCGAGTTGGCCAGCATTGACGATGCCCATCGTCATGCCGGCGCGGATCGCGTGGTACAGGAACACGGTGTGAATCGCTTCGCGCACATGATCGTTGCCGCGAAAGCTGAAGCTCACGTTGGATACGCCGCCGCTCACCTTGGCATGTGGCAAATGATGCTTGATCCAGCGCGTGGCTTCGATGAAGTCGACCGCGTAGTTGTTGTGCTCCTCGATGCCGGTGGCGATCGCGAAGATGTTCGGATCGAAGATGATGTCTTGCGGCGGGAAACCCACCACACTTGTCAGCAGGTCGTAGGTCCGCCTGCAGATGCCGACCTTGCGTTCGAAGGTATCGGCCTGGCCCTGCTCATCGAATGCCATCACGATCACGGCCGCGCCATAGCGCCGGCACAAGCGCGCATGCTGCAGGAATTCCTTTTCGCCCTCTTTCAGTGAAATCGAATTGACCACGCTCTTGCCTTGCACGCATTTGAGACCCGCTTCGATCACGCTCCATTTGGAGCTGTCGATCATCACGGGCACGCGGGCAATGTCAGGTTCGCTTGCGATCAGGTTGAGAAAGCGCGTCATCGCCCGCGCCGAGTCGAGCATCGCCTCATCCATATTGACGTCGATGATCTGGGCGCCGCTTTCCACCTGCTGGCGTGCGACCGCGACCGCGTCCTCGAACTGCTCGTTGAGAATCAGACGCGCAAAGGCTTTCGAGCCGGTGACATTGGTGCGCTCGCCGACATTGACGAACAACGCATCGTCACCGATGGTGAGCGGCTCCAGACCCGAAAGCCGCAACGCGTAGCGGCTCGTGTCCGCGCTCGCCGCTGTGCTCCGGACCGGGCGTGGCGGCACACCGTCGATCACGCGCGCGATCGCACGGATGTGCTCGGGCGTGGTGCCGCAACAGCCGCCGGCCAGATTGACGAATCCGGCCTGCGCAAAGTCCTGCAACAGGCGCGAGGTGATCTCCGGCGTTTCATCAAAGCCGGTCTCGCTCATCGGGTTGGGCAGGCCGGCATTGGGATAACAACTGACAAACGTGTCGGCGATCGTTGCCAATTCTTCAATGTAGGGCCGCATCAGTGCGGCGCCGAGCGCGCAGTTCAAGCCGATCGCGAGTGGGCGCGCGTGCCGCACGGAATTCCAGAACGCGGGCACCGTCTGACCCGACAAGATCCGGCCGGATGCGTCAGTGACCGTGCCGGAGATGATCAGCGGACAACGCGGCAGTCCCAGCGTCGCGCGCCGTTCGAATTCGGTTTCGACCGCGAAGATTGCGGCTTTGGCGTTCAAGACATCGAAGATCGTTTCGATCAACAGCAGGTCGGCGCCGCCGTCGAGCAAGCCGCGCGCCTGTTCTCCGTAAGCCGATGCCAATTCGTCGAACGTGACATTGCGCGCGCCCGGATCATTGACGTCGGGTGAAATCGACGCGGTCTTCGGCGTCGGTCCCATCGACCCGGCGACGAAGCGCGGGCGCTGCGTCGAATCGAATTTCGCAGCAGCGGCCTTGGCAATGCGTGCCGCCGCGACGTTGATTTCGTAGCTCACATCGCCCAGTTGATAGTCGGCCTGCGCAATGCGCGTGCCGCCGAACGTGTTGGTCGAGATGATGTCGGCGCCGGCAGTGAGATATTCCTCGTGCACCTGCTGGACGAACTCTGGTCGCGTCAGCGCCAGCAAGTCATTGTTACCGCGCACGTCGACCGGATGCTCGGCAAAACGCCGCGTGCGGTCCAGGCCGCGGAAGTCCTCTTCGCTCAGGCGGTAGCGCTGGATCATCGTCCCCATCGCGCCGTCCAGGATGAGAATGCGGCGCGCCAGCAGGTCGCGCAAGCGCGCTTCGACCGACGGATTCGGGGCCGTCGCCAACTCTGAGGGGGCGTTGCGGGGACGAGAAGTGACAGAGGTCGCGCCCGCCTCGGCGACTGCCGCCGCGGGAGAAGTCTCAGGGATGCGCGTGTTCATCGCGGGCCTGATGCGTTCTCAGAGTGTTGGAAGGACGCCACCCGATCGAAGGCCGCGAGCAACTTGGCGTAGTGGCCGGCCGCCGCCCGGGCCAATGGGTGGCAAATCGCAGATTGTAGGAGAGAAGCGCGGACCGATATGTCGGAGCGGTCATGACCTTATACGAATGGGCCAGATCGGAGGGTGGCTCGCTGTGGGCACCTCGGTCTGTCGGACCGATACCCAGGGTGCCCTATGCGCAAACGCGCTTTGCAACCGTGCCGCCGGGGGCGCGGTTCGGGAACGGCCGCCGCGCTCGACGGGTCGAGGCAACCGCCGTGGCGGCGCGCCTTCGTTTATCGCGCAACGCCGCGATTCATGCAGTGGCGCGTGATATTCGTCGCAAAACTTGCGCGCGCGGAACGAGTTGTCCGATGCTCGCTTCCTGGCACTGGAAAGGACGGGACGCGACGTGACATTTCTTGCGAGCTGGTACGGCGGTTATCGTCGATGGGAGGATGGCTACATCGCCATGCTGGATGCGCTCAACGAGGGCAAACCGGTCGATCCCGCGTGGTCCAACAGCGACCACCGACGCAAGGCGCTGCGAAATTGTGTCGGCATGTCGACCATCGAACGGCGCCAGTTGCGTGACTTCATCTGGCGCTACCGCGGGTGGCGCGGATGGGCTTGGCTCGCGGCCATCTGCTGCGCCTGCAGCCTCATCGGCTGGTTGTTCCACGTTGCATGGCCGAACAAGTTCGGCGTCCTGGAAGGGGTGGTGATCGTCAATTTGATGGTGGCTTTTTTCGGCCTGGCGGTCGTCGGGACCTGGTTCCATCCACGGAAGCTTGCGCGCGTGCGACCGCGCAATGTTCTGATCGTGGCCGGTCTCACCATCGCCGGCGGGCTGGCGGGAGCCTCGGTAACGGCACTGCTCGACGGTGAGAACCCTTGGCTGATGCTGCAACGAGCGGGAAGCAAGATCGCCGTCGGCATTTTGATTCTTGGCGTCGCGTTCGGCACCGCCTACGCCTTCATTGTCTGGTTGCGCAACCGGGAACTGGCGGCGTTGAACGCGCAACTGCTGGCGGCGGCGGACCGCGAGCGGCTCGGAAAGGAAGTGTCGGAGTCCCGGCTCCGCCTGCTCCAGGCACAAATCGAACCTCATTTCTTGTTCAACACCCTGGGCGCGGTGGTCCAAATTTCGGAACAGCGCGCGCCGGAGGCCGCGGCGCTGACCGGGCACTTGATACGGTTCCTGCGCAATTCGATGAGCAATTTTCGCGTTGCGGCCGTGTCGCTCGATAGTGAGATCGCCTTGATCCAAAGCTACTTGCAAATCATGCAGTTTCGTCTCGGGCCCAGGCTTGCCTATCGGATCGACACCCCCGATCATCTGCGGGATTTCCAGATCCGGCCCACGCTACTTATTACGTTCGTCGAAAATGCGATCAAGCACGGGATCGAGCCGTCGCTGCGTGGAGGCGAGATATCCGTCAGCGCGCGCGCAAGCGGGCAGGACGTGGTCCTCGAAGTCGCAGACACGGGAGTGGGAATGGCCGATGTGCCGGGGTCTGGCCACGGCCTGGAAAATGTCAAGCAGCAGCTGGCACTCGCCTATGGCGGCAAGGCGCGCCTCGAGTTGCTCGAGAACGATCCCAGTGGATTGATTGTCCGACTGACGCTGCCGATCGAAGGCGCGCGATGAACGCGCGGATCCTGGTGGCCGAAGACGAGGCACCGATGCGCACGCGCCTGCTGGAGCAACTTGCCGAAGTCTGGCCCGAAGCGACAGTCGTGGCCGCCGTGGAAGACGGCTTGGACGCCTGGGACGCATACCTGGAACACGAGCCCAACGTGGCCTTCCTCGACATCCGAATGCCGGGAATGTCCGGGCTGGAAGTCGCCTCGCGAATCATCGGTTTCGCTCGCGATTCCGCGTTGGCGCCGGCGCACATTGTCTTTGTCACCGCCTACGACCAATACGCGGTCGAAGCCTTTGAGCGCGGTGCGATCGACTACCTGCTCAAGCCGATCGATCGCGAGCGGCTGCGCATGTGTGTCAAGCGACTGATCGAGGCCGAACAGCCGCGCGCGGGTTTGCTCAACGTGCTGCGCAATTTGCAGAGCGCGCAAGCGGCGCCGGGCCGTACCAAGTGGATCAAGGCCAGTGCCGGTCGCAAGATTCGGCTGATCAACGTCAGCGATGTCCGCTATTTCCAGGCGGATGCCAAATACACCCGTGTCGTCTTCAACGACGGCGAGGCCTTGCTTCGAACTCCGCTCAAGGAATTGATCGCCGGTCTCGACCCCGAGGTTTTTTGGCAAATCCATCGCGGCGTTGTCATCAACGTCGCTGCGATCGCCGGCGCCGAACGCGCCGATTCCGATCGCCTTGAGGTCATCGTGAAGGAAACCGCGGAGCGCCTGCCCGTGAGCCGGGCGTTCGCGCACTTGTTCAAGGACTAATCGGCGACCAATCCAGGAGGATCGTGAGGAAATCGAGAGAATCGGGCGTTCATCGACCTTTTTCCCATTGACTCTTCATTGGCCTCTCATTAACCCCTCATTGAACTCATCGACCGTCCTCGGCAAGGGTCCACCGGGCGTCTGCTCAAGATCGGCGAGCGGTGCCTGTTTGATCCGGGTAGTCCGCGCGCCCCGGCAGCAACCAGCTCGAACGTTCTTGAGGCGCGTTGGCGTGCAGGTAAATGACCGTCGCCGCCTGCGCCGGTAGGTCGCGACCGGCGGGGACGACGACGACCTGTGGCGCCCGGGCTATGCGGACCAACGTCGGGCAAAGAATTCAAATTGCGCGTCTGAATTTTGGAGTGACCTGTCGCGGGCGCCTCGTCGCCGCCGAATCCTTGGGCAGCTTCTCCGCGATGCTCGCCAATTTGCTGCCGCAAACAGCTTCATTTCTTGAATCAGCCGACGCGTCTTGTGGCCACTGCCCGCCGAATGTGGCCAGCACTTGAGGTCCAGCGCCCTTGACACTGGACACGAAGCAGGCGCGACTCGGTGCGGCCGCTTGACGCCACAGCGAATTGGTGCACGAAGTTCTTTACCCGCCCTCGCGCTGACGAAGCTCTTGACGTTTCTCGGACCTCGGCATGGCACGCTTTTCATGCCTCAGCGTCGGGTATGGGTCTGAGCTGTCCGCGTAACGTCTAAGCGCACAACGACAGTGCGCTGGCGCGCGATGCGCATAACTGCGGTGCGATATGCGCTGCGGTCGCGCAGTGCGCTCCCGATTTCGAGGCGTTCGTGCCCGGCACGGTTCTTGATCGCATTTCTTCGAAGCGTCGTCTTTGACGTGCATTTCTCGGAGGAACGACCTATGAGCATGAACCGCAGGCATTTCTTGCAGGCGTCGGGCGCCGTTGCGCTTGGCTGCAGCACCATTTCGACCGCGTTCAGTCAGGCGGCAACACCGATCAAGATCGGCGTTCTGCATTCGCTGTCGGGAACGATGGCGATTTCCGAGACCGCGCTGAAAGAAACCGTGTTGATGACGATCGCGCAGATCAACGCGTCAGGCGGCGTGATGGGTCGGCCGCTCGAGGCGGTGGTGGTCGATCCGGCCTCCAACTGGCCGCTGTTTGCCGAGAAAGCGCGACAGCTGATCACGCAGGACAAAGTCGCGGTGGTGTTTGGCTGCTGGACTTCGGTATCGCGCAAGAGCGTGCTGCCGGTGTTCAAGGAGCTCAATCACCTGCTCTTTTATCCGGTGCAATACGAAGGCGAGGAGCTCGAGAAAAACGTCTTTTATACCGGCGCTGCGCCGAATCAACAGGCGATCCCGGCGACCGAATACCTGATGGGCAAAGAAGGCGGCGGCGCCAAGCGCTTCTTTCTGCTCGGCACCGACTATGTCTATCCGCGCACGACCAACAAGATCCTGCGCGCGTTTCTTAAGAGCAAGAACGTCGACGAGAAGGACATCGAGG
>Ga0137409_10003263_pt1 | contig 17224 bp, 19 predicted proteins | sample CZODoug1_16funga_FD_122059 | JGI IMG/M metagenome (GOLD analysis project Ga0137409, IMG submission 122059) | Vadose zone soil fungal communities from Angelo Coast Range Reserve, California, USA - CZODoug1_16fungal (Hybrid Assembly) | ecosystem: Environmental > Terrestrial > Soil > Vadose zone... | reverse complement strand
ACGACCTCTGCTAAATGCGCAGTGGAACGTATCGGCCGCGCTCGGACGATGGCTCTGGCGATTCTCCGCGACCTCCTTTCCTCACCGAATTCGTAAATCACATCGGCGAGTTCTTTTTCGCCCATGTGGTTTACCACTTGTTCGGCGGTGCGCTCGGACTGCGGATTTAATCGCATATCCAAGGGCCCATCCGCCTGAAAACTAAATCCGCGCTTCGGGTCGGCAAGTTGCAAGCTGCTCACGCCTACGTCCGCCAGCAGGCCGTCGATACTGCCTGCTACGTGCTGTTCTACTTCTGCAAATGACGCGTGAATCAGTTCAACTTTCGGCCAGTCACCTTCTCTTCCCGGCGGTGGCAGCAAGTTGACCCGTGCCCGTTCCAGCGCTGCTGGATCCTTATCGAAGCCAATCAAATGACCCGGTGCGCCGAGGAGCTTTGCGATTTCGAAGCTGTGCCCCGCCAAACCCACCGTAGCGTCGATAAAGGTCCCACCGCGCCTGACGTTTAAGAAATCGATCGCAATTTGTAAAAGAACCGGAACATGACCCACGCCATGCCCACCCCCCTGAGGGGCGTTTTGCTGCAAATCCGAATCCGCTTCTTGCCCAACCGCCGTTCGGCCAACCACTAGATGCCCAGCTTGTTGAGCGTCTCTTCATCCTCAGTCGTGAACTTCTCTTCGACCATTTCGGTCTGGAGCGTTTCGATGTTGCGGACTTCCAGGTAGGTCAAATTGCCCATGACGGCAACCTCGCCTTTGATGTCCGCCGACTGCCGTAACAACTGTGGAATCAACAACCTGCCCTGCCCATCCATCTCGACTTCCTGGCCGTAGAAGTTCACGCGGCTCAGAAACTTCTTTTTGGTTGGGTTGAAGGTCGAGAGCGAAGCCAGCTTCTGTTCGATCCGCTCCCATTCCTCGAAGGGATATAACTGGGCAACCTTCCCGTCGAGACTGGTGATATAGAATTTGAGTCCGTATTTCTCGTCGATCACCCGCTTGAACTCGGCTGGAACCTTTAATCGGCCCTTTTCGTCGATCCGGGTTGGGTGATTTCCGCGAAACATTCAATTTCCTTATGGCTGCGAGGGAGGCAAAGACGACGACAAGAGCTTCGAAATTCGTGTTTGAGCGGCTTTGGGGGTTGGTTTTTGGCCCTTGCACCCTGACTCCTCGGCACCACACTCTTGACCACTGACCCGTTACGACACTCCCTTTTTGACCACTTTCACCCACAATCCTATCGCTAATCTCTTTCCTGTCAACAGGAATCTTGAGGGTCGTTTTCAGGGCTATTTGTCGCATTTTGAGTCACTTGCGGAACTACGAGAGGTTGTGGTTCCGGACTCGCCAAGCCACAAGATGTAGTAGTTATTCCCTTGGTTCTGGGGCTCGGAGTCTCGGAATGAGATAAACGGCCCGTGGGAGAGCGCCTGTGAATTTCCTGAGGAAAAAAGAGGTCGCACCTTCATCCGAGTGGGGCGCACGGTTCGGAAGGCGATCAGCAGACCTACGAGTATGTCGCCGGGATGGCGCTACGGGTCCCTCAAGTTAAGGTTCGGATGCGTTGAGATTTTTGTGCGCCGCCACTTAAGACGCGCTAATGTCGGTGGAAAGCCACCAGCCATTGCCGGAGCACCAGCAGCTTCCGTCTGGAAATGAGTCGCGGCGGAGGGACTGCACTCGCCGAAAATCGCCGCGCCCGAATGCTTCCGACAGTTTCTTTGCCGTCCGCGTGTCGCGGGCGCCGAAGCACGGGATAAACAGCACCGGACACACAAATCGCGCATTGAAGTGGCGCAGTAAAACCTTCGTTACCAGCAGCATGCCTCCAGCCCCAGAATCGTCCGTTAGCGGAAACAAGAGGCGTCCGCCCGAGCGTAAGGAGTCGAGCCAAATGTCCAGCGGAGCTGTGGCACCCGCATTGACATAGATGGCGTCACAACTTGGCAGCGGCGCCTCCGCGCCGGAGCGTAGGTGGATCGTCACGTTTTGCAAGTCAGTCAGGTTGGCCGTGGCCCGCTGCACCAGTTCTGACTCAATCTCATAAGCGATAACCCTTCCTGCTGAACCAGTAAGCTTTGCAAGCAGCGCGGTGTAGTATCCGGATCCGGCACCGACGTGTATGACAGTCTCGCCCTCCTGAATATTGAGTGAAGCGAGACAGGCGGCATGGAGCGCTGGTTCCCCGTTGTTGATCCGCTTCTCGGGCAGCAGAGCGACTGCAACATTCTGATATAGAAAAGCCGGATCGTCGGAGGAAGTTTCAATGTAACCGGTCTCGCCGACGACTTTCCATGGTCCTGGACCCATGAAACGCTCCCGGCAGGTAGATGCAAAGGCGGCCGTCAACCGTCCTTCCGGCTGTCCCACATTGGCCGTGATCAGCTCCGCAAAATATGCTCTGTGCGCTTCCAGCGGTCCCATGTTGGATCTCTCGCGTAAACAGAGTAATTGGTTGCCGCACCGGCTCAAAGCGAATGGGCGGTTGCACTGCTCTGCTGCTGCTGCGATGGTTTCGCTTGAAAATTCCCGGCATAGTCACAGATAAGGGTGTACACTTCCGCCGCCTTCTTTTTTTATTGCTCGTCTAGTGCTCGTTCGGCGTAATCAATCCCCATAGAGCTGTGAAATCAACTGTTCGGAGGCGCCACGTGAATGTGAATCGAGGTCGTATCTGGCTGGGTGGTTTGGCGGGTGGAGTGGTATGGAACGCTTGGAGCTATTTCATCTTCACGAAGCTGGTGCCGCATTATCAGGCAGCCATGGACAGGGGGATATTCCTGAAGGCACCGCGTTATTCAATGTTCCCGTTTATGTGGATCGGGCTGTTGTTTGTCCTATCGATCTTGCTGGCCCATCTTTACGTTTGGCTTCGGCCCACGCTGGGGCCTGGGCCGATGACCGCGTTCAAGATTGGGGCTCTCGTGGGCTTTTTCGCCGGCTTCCCGGGAAACTTTGCACAAGCCACGTTCACGACTGCGTCGCGCTATCTCCCATTCGGCTGGATGCTGGATCTCTGGGCCGGCGCGATTCTGGCTACCGTGATCGCCGGCTGGCTCTATAAGGAATGAATTAGGTCGATGGAGCCGGACTTCCCCACGGGCGAGAACGCCCGTGCCTCCATCGTTCCTCCTCTCGTTCCTACTCTGTTAGATTTCTGAGGCTATGCGAAAAGCCATCAACCACCTCAAGAAGTCCGACCCAGTTCTTTCCGCAATCATCGAAAAAGTTGGTCCGTGCAAAATCGAATATGGTGATCCCTCGTTTGCCAGTCTGGCAGAGGCGATTGTCTACCAGCAGCTCAACGGCAAGGCGGCTCTGACCATTTTCAACCGCTTCGCCGATCTGGCGGGACGGCCGTTGACGCCACAGGGAATTCTGAAGTTGACGGAGCCACAGATGCGCTCCGCCGGGCTCTCCAAGCAGAAGCTGAGCTACATTCGCTCGCTTGCCGAGCTGACACATAGTGGAGAACTCGACTTCGCTCGCTTGCCGGATATGCCAGACGACGAGGTGATCGCGCACCTGACCGAGGTCAAGGGGGTGGGCACCTGGACGGCACAGATGTTTCTCATGTTTTCGCTGCGGCGGCCGGACGTGTTGCCCACCGGAGATTTCGGAATCCAGACGGCGATCCGAAAATACTATCGCAAGCGCAAGATGCCGAAGCCAGCCGAGATGGAAAAGATCGCGAAACCGTGGTCGCCCTACCGGACGTTTGCTTGCTGGTATTTATGGAAAAGCCTGGACACGAAGACCCTTGGATGAAACGCTGCAACGATTACCGCTAACGGTGTGCTTAAATAGCGTGGATGGCATCTGACCGCAAAATCCGTGTACTTGTGGCCAAGCCTGGCCTGGACGGCCACGACCGCGGCGCCAAAGTCATCGCGCGCGCACTGCGCGATGCTGGGATGGAAGTCATCTATACGGGGCTGCGGCAAACGCCCGAGATGATCGTGACTGCATCACTCCAGGAAGATGTGGACGTGATTGGGTTGTCGATTCTCTCCGGGGCTCATAACGCCATCGTTCCGCGCGTGATGGACTTGCTGAAGCAGAACAAGATGGACGACGTAATTGTCGTCGTAGGCGGAATTATTCCCGACCAGGATATTGATGGCCTGAAAAAGATTGGCGTGGGCGCGATTTTCCAGCCCGGGACGACGATGGACGACATCGTCCAGTTTATCCGCGGCAACGTGAAGCCGCGCGGCGTGCCTGCGGCGCTGTAGATGCCGAACGACGGGTCTTCTGATAAACCCTCCCAAAAATCCCGTCTGTTAGCGGGGATTGAGAAATCGACTGGGCCTTCGCCTTGGTATTGGGCGACGTTCCCTTCAGTAGTGAGCCATGCGCGTCAAAAGTTTGTGTGGACTTATCACGGGGATAGCGGCGATCTGGCGTATCTCGTGACTCTGGCTTTGCAGCAGGAACCACTTACGCCCCGGCTCGCGTTGAATACATTTTGCGTTCCATTCTTAATAAGGCCAGACCTTCTTGGCATCTGGTGCCCGGAACCCAACGGGTTGCGGGTGATGTGTTTTGATCCAGACCAACTGGTTGCATTTCCGATTGAAGAGATTGTTGGTTGGTTCAAGCAATCGAATGACCGTGTGTATTCGCGCACAGCCCCAGTCGCTGAGTTTGAGGTAGGACGACGCTTCCCCGAAGGCACACACAAGATCGAAGTGCCCGACGCGTTCCATACCGTGGATGAAGTGATTGCCGTGGGATCGTATCCGGCCCGGACTCGCGAGGACTCAGCGTGCGCGGTTTACGTGGTGTATCCGCAGGCTGGACTGGTGGAAGTAGTACCGCAGAAATGGTTCACGGCTAGCCAATACGATGTCGGCCGGCAATGGATTTCTCGCGTGACCCGCAGCGAGGATCATCGCTTCGTCGGCGAGGCTGTCCGAGTGGGAAAATTTCTGCTCACGGCCGACGGACAGCAAGTTGCCGAATGGATTGAGAAGGCGTAAGAGCCGTCTGCCAGAGGAGTTGCTTTGAACAAAGTTGCGGGCATCCTTTGTTGTCTAGTCTTCCTTGGCCTTCCATTCCTGCAGGGGCAGCAGGCTCCGATTGTTAAATCGCCCTTGCCGGACTCGGTCACATCCCACTCCGGCAAGATCACCGGCTACACTCTGCCCTCCGATCTCTACCGAAAGGCACGCAACCGTGGGCGGATCAGCTTCGCATCGCGAGTATTCGGGCTGTTCTACGGCGTCTGGATTTTGTGGTTCCTGCTGCAACGGAAGACGGCAACCAGGTACCGCGATTGGGCCGAGCGCGCTACGAGAAAACGCTTCGTGCAGGCGTTTATCTTTGCACCCCTACTCTTGTTCACCATCGCTCTACTGCAGTTGCCGCTGGACCTTTTTCGGGAGGCGGTTTTGCGCAGCTATGGGATTTCCGTGCAAAGCTGGGCTTCGTGGGCGGCTGACTGGACGAAGAGTGGGCTTCTGACAATGCTTGCCGGAGGATTGCTGGTTTGGATTCTCTACGCCATGATCCGCTGGAGCCCCCGCTACTGGTGGTTCTATTCCTGGATCATTGCGGTGCCTCTCATCGCATTTGTCTTCTACATTTCGCCGTATGTAGTCGAGCCACTGTTTTACGAATTCGCTCCTCTCTCCGCCAAGGCTCCCGAACTGATTCCCGCAATCCAGCGGGTGATGCAAAAGGCGGGACAGAATATTCCGGAGGACCACATGTTCTGGATGAAGGCCAGCGACAAAACCATCGCGACCAACGCCTACGTTAGCGGATTCGGCTCCTCGAAGCGTGTGGTGATCTGGGACACGACGCTGGCTCGCGAGACACAGGATGAAACTTTGATGGACTTTGGCCACGAACTGGGCCACTACGTTCTTCGGCACATTTTGAAGGGCATGATTTTCCTGGATGCGATGGTGCTGGCGTTGCTCTACCTGGTTTATCGCTGCATCGGCTGGCTGCTGGAGAAGCGGGGCGCAGGTTGGGGCATCCACGCACTGGACGAGTGGGCGTCGCTACCGGCGCTGATGCTGTTGCTCACGCTCTTTGGGTTTGCGGCCGATACGGCGGGAAATGCGTATAGCCGATATTTGGAGAATCAGGCGGATATCTACAGCCTGGAAATCAATCATGGCATTGTCGCCGATCCCGGTCAGGCCATGGCGCATGGATTTCAGAAGTCCGGCGAGACGGTGTTCGAAGATCCTGAGCCTAACCGGGTGCGGGTGTTTCTGTTTTGCGATCATCCTCCTGTGGTGGATCGGATTCATCTCTTTGTGACTTACGATCCTTGGTCGAAGGGCGAGTCGCCGCGGTTTGTGAAGTAAGGTTCGAGTGGCGGGGACACTCTTGTCCGCGAGGGCTAGATTCCGGCTCGTGTACTCAGCAACCCCGCTTAGAGCCGAGACTCAAAGCGGAGACCACGCGGGCGGGGCGCCCGCGCCACGCGAGCCATAGAACCGCGATCTGATATACCCTAAGTGGTTCCCGACTGCTGAGATTGGACTTTCATGCCTCGTTCGACCGACACGCCGCAAGCTACTCCGACTGTGCTGGAAACGCATGTTGATGCGACCTCGGCGCGCTACGAGAAGAACATGCGCGCCATGGCGGAGACGGTGGCGCAGATCCGCAATCAGGAAGAGAAACTGCTCGAAGGCGGTGGTGCGAAGGCAATTGATTCGCAACACAACAAAGGGCGGCTAACGGTTCGCGAGCGCCTGCGCCTGCTATTAGACACGGACAGCGAGTTCCTGGAGTTGGGCCTGTTTGCCGCTAGCGGCATGTATGAAGAGTGGGGCGGGGCGCCGGCGGCAGGCGTTGTGACGGGGTTGGGCCGGATTCAGACGCGACTGGTGATGGTTATCGCCAACGACGCAACGGTAAAAGCCGGGGCGTTCTTCCCAATGACGTCGAAGAAGGTGATCCGGGCGCAGAACATTGCTCTTGAGAACCGGATTCCGACGATTTATCTGGTTGACTCCGCTGGCATCTTCCTGCCGTTGCAGGAAGATGTTTTTCCCGATACCGACGATTTCGGAAGAGTTTTTCGGAACAACGCGGTCATGTCGGCGCGGGGAATTCCGCAGATCGCCGCGATTATGGGAATGTGCGTGGCCGGCGGAGGGTATCTGCCGGTGATGTGCGACCACGTTCTGATGACAGACGGTAGCGGTTTGTTCCTGGCTGGACCGGCGCTGGTACAGGCGGCGATTGGACAGAAGGTCTCCGCAGAAGAGCTTGGCGGGGCCACGATGCACTCGGCGATCAGTGGAACGGTGGATTTCCACGAGCCCAACGATGAAGCCTGCCTAACGCGAATTCGTTCCATTATCGATAAGTGGGGATATCGGCGACAGTCGATTTGGGATCGCAAGAAACCGGAGCCGCCCGCGTATACAGCCGAGGAGATTTACGGCATTTATGGGACGGAGACGGCGAAGCCTTACGACATGATGGAGATTATTGCCCGCATCGCCGACGGCAGCCGTTTTGATGAATACAAAGCCGAATACGGCAAGACGCTGATTTGCGGCTATGCCCGTATTGGCGGGTTTGCCGTGGGGATTGTAGCGAATCAAAAGCTACATGCGCAGCAGACGGATGCACTGGGCCAGAAGCGCATGGAATTCGGCGGCGTGATCTATACGGAATCTGCGGAAAAAGCCGCGCGCTTCATCATGGATTGTAATCAGAATCTGATCCCGCTGGTGTTTCTGCACGACGTGAACGGGTTCATGGTCGGCCGCGATGCGGAATGGAGCGGAATCATTAAAGCGGGCGCGAAGATGGTGAATGCCGTTTCGAATTCTGTTGTCCCGAAGATCAGTGTGATTATTGGTGGTTCGTTTGGCGCGGGCCACTATGCCATGTGCGGGAAAGCATTTGATCCGCGCTTCGTCTTTGCCTGGCCCACGGCGCGATACGCGGTGATGAGTGGCGACTCCGCGGCCAGCACACTGGTTGAGATTAAGGTGAAGCAACTGGAGCGCAGCGGGCAGACGATTACTGACGAACAGCGGCAGGAATTGACCGAGGCGACCAAGAAGACCTACGACGAACAGACGGATCCGCGTTATGGGGCGGCGCGACTTTGGATTGACAAGATTATCGACCCCATCGACACGCGCGACGCTATTACGCTGGCGCTGGAGGCAGCGTCGCTGAATCCTGAGGTGGCTGAGTTTAAGGTTGGGGTTTTACAAACGTGATTACTTCGCTTCACCACGGAGACACGGAGACACGGAGGAAGCTCCTCGAAGAAAAACTGACAGAGAGTGTGATGTGTGCAGCGATTGAGGTCCACCGCGAACTTGGTCCCGGATTACTCGAATCTGCTTACGAAGAATGTCTTTGTCATGAGCTACGCCTCAGAGACATTCCTTTTGCACGACAGGTAGCCGTCCCGGTCAAGTACAAGGGCGTCTCACTGGATTGCGGATATCGGCTAGACCTTCTCGTGGACGATTCGGTAATCGTTGAACTCAAGTGCGTCGACAAACTTCTCTCCGTTCATAGCGCACAATTACTGACGTACCTCAAGTTGACCGGAAAACGCGTTGGACTCATCCTAAATTTTCAGGTTCCCGTGCTCAAGGAGGGAATTGTGCGGAAGGTCCTATGAGCACTTCTCCTGCTTCTCGTTTTCACTTTGCTCCGTGTCTCCGTGTCTCCGTGGTGAAGTCGCGCTAAAATGTCCGACGCTATCAAAATTGTCGAATGTCCGCGCGATGCCTGGCAGGGGCTGCCCGGGCAGATTCCAACGGCGACGAAGATTGCGTATCTTCAGGCGCTGATCAGCGCTGGGTTCAAGCATATTGATGCGGTTTCCTTTGTCTCGCCGAAAGCTGTGCCGCAGATGGCGGACTCGGAGGAGGTGCTGACAGAACTCGGCGCACTAGCAGGCGTCGAGATTATCGGCATTGTGGTGAACGAAAAGGGTGCGGAGCGCGCGATTGCGACTTCAGCGGTGCAGACGCTTGGGTTTCCCTATTCCGTGTCGCCCACGTTTCTGGGACGGAACCAAAAACAGACGTTGGAAGCGGCCTTGGACGAGCTCGAGAGGATTCAAGGGAAGGCGATTGACGGCGGGCTCGATACGGCGGTGTACATTTCGATGGCGTTTGGGAATCCGTACGGTGATCCTTGGAGCGCTGACGAGGTGATCGAAGCTGTCGGAATCCTGGAGACCTCTGATATTCGAACTATCTCCCTGGCCGACACGGTTGGAATCGCGACGCCGCAAGAGATCAGCGACCTGGTCGGGCCTGTGATGGAGAAGTTCGGATACCTGGACATTGGCGTTCACCTGCACAGCCGCGTGGACCAATCCGTTGAGAAGGTTCTCGCGGCGTACGACGCAGGTTGCCGGCGTTTTGATTGTGCCATTGGCGGGTTGGGCGGGTGTCCATTTGCACAGGATGCTTTGGTAGGAAATTTGCCCACTGAAAAACTGCTGGAAGCCTTGTCGCAGCGCAGTTTGCCCTTGCCGGTGTTGAAACCGCTCGATACTTTGTTGCGCGCGTCGGTCGAGATGGGACGGCAATATTCTGTGGGAGAGAAGATCGTCTAGATCGACATGGCCTACGCTACGTTGCAACTTGCTTACGATGCTGGAAACGCGACGATCACCTTCAATCGTCCCGAGAAACGCAACGCCATCAGTTTTGAATTATTGAACGAATTGCTGGCGGCATTCGATGAGGTCGAGGCTTCGCCAGCTCAGATTCTCATTCTCACCGGCGCGGGCAAGGCCTTTTGTGCCGGATTGGACTTGGAAGAACTGAGGTCGCTCCTCGATAAAACACCTGCGGAGAACCTCGCCGACTCTGAGCGCATCGCGCGCGTTTTCCGTCGCCTTTACGATTTTCCCAAACCGACCATCGCTGCGGTGAACGGTGCGGCCATTGCTGGCGGAACCGGGTTGGCGACCATGTGTGACTTTGCGCTGGCTGTTCCGGAAGCGAAGTTCGGCTATACGGAAGTTCGAATCGGGTTCATCCCGGCGGTGGTTTCGTCGATCTTGGTTTGGCAGGTTGGGCACAAGGTGGCCCGCGATCTGTTGATCTCGGGCCGGATCTTCGATGCCGCCGAGGCCCATCGTCTTGGCCTGGTCAACGAAGTCGTGGATCCTGGGCAACTCATGGCACGCGCACGTGAACTTGCCGCCTTGCTGCGAGAGAATAGTCCGGCATCTATGCGCGCTACCAAGGCGCTCATCAATGGCTTCATCGGGAAAGACCTCGACCGCCAGTTTGCTGAGTCCATCACGCAAAACGCCCAGGCGCGTACTACTGCTGACTTCCGCGAAGGCGTTACGTCATTCCTCGAAAAACGCAAGCCGAAATGGACTGGGATTTAGCGGGGCAGGTATCCTAGAAACCTCCATGACCTCTCACTCTGCGCCCGCTGTCTCCGAAAGCCGCATCCGCGTCCGTTACGCTGAAACTGACCAGATGGGCATTGTTTACCACTCGAATCACTTCATCTGGTTTGAAGTCGGGCGGGTCGACCTGATGCGCCAGCTTGGCCTTACCTACAAGCAGATGGAGAAGGACGATCAACTCTTCATCCCCTTGGTCGATGCTCGTTGCCGCTACAAGGCTCCCGCACTCTACGACGACGAATTGATCGTGCGGACCCACGTCCGTAATTTTCGTGAGCGCATCATTGTTTTCGCTTACGAACTCGTGCGCGCCAGCGACAACACCTTGTTGGCTGAAGGCGAGACCACGCATGTCATTACCGACGCTGATTTCAAGCCGCGCAACTTGCCGGAAAAGTACCTGGCCGCCTTGGCCGCCGCCGCGGGCCGGACGCCGGCGAACGGCGTGAAGTAGAAGAATTTCAAGTAAAATCAGAGATTCGGTTCTTACAGATGACCCGGTCTGACACATGATCCGCTCCTATAAAGGCATTTCCCCGCAGATCGGCGCTGGCTGTTATGTCGATGAGTCCGCGCAGATCATCGGCGACGTGAAGCTGGGTCCGAACGCCAGTATCTGGATGAACGCTGTTCTCCGCGGGGATGTACATGAGATTCGGATTGGCGCGAACTCCAACATCCAGGACTGCTGCGTGCTCCACGGAATGAAAGAGAAATATGGAGTCTATCTCGGCGATTACGTGACCGTGGGCCACTCCGTCACCCTGCACGGATGCGTCATTGAAGACCGTTGCCTGATTGGCATGGGCGTGATTGTTCTGAACGGCGCGCGCATCGGCGCGGGGTCGATCCTCGCTGCGGGGACGCTCATTCCCGAGCGTACGGTTGTCGAACCCGGGTCGCTTTGGATGGGCTCTCCGGGGAAATTTCGCCGCCAGCTGACCGAAGAAGACTCGGCCAGTATCCTTCGCTATGCCAACAACTATCTCGAATACAAAGAATCGTATTTGCGGGAAGTTGGGAAGTAATGATCAAAGCCCCCCGAGGAACCCGCGATCTCCTTCCGCCGGATACGGCGCTGTGGAACTTTGTCGAAACGACGGTGCGCGATGTGTTCCGGCTTTATAACTTTCACGAGATCCGCACGCCTATTTTCGAGGAGACCCAGCTGTTTGCCCGTGGGGTGGGCGAAGAGACCGACATTGTTTCGAAAGAGATGTACACCTGGGAAGACCGTGGCCGCGCGGAATCGGACAAGGGGCAGTCGCTCACGCTGCGTCCAGAAAATACTGCTGGGGTCGTCCGCGCCTACATCGAGCGCAAGCTCTGGGAGCGTGGCCTTAACAAGCTTTTCTATATCGGTCCGCAGTTCCGGCGGGAGCGCCCGCAGAAAGGCCGTTACCGGCAGTTTTATCAGATTGGCGCCGAAGTGATTGGACCTTCTGCCAGCGGCAGCGAATCGCCGGCACGCGACGCCGAGCTGCTGGAAATGTTGGCCACGCTGCTGGATCGGCTTGGAATTGCCGGGTGGACGTTAGAATTGAATTCTGTCGGGTGCTCCGATTGTCGTCCCGTCTATAACGAGGCATTGCGCAAAGCCTTGGAGCCGGTCGTCGGGGGGATGTGCAGTGACTGCCAACGCCGAGCTGTGACCAATCCTCTGCGGGTTTTCGACTGCAAGGTTCCAGCTGATCAGCCCATCATCGACAAGCTCCCGCGCATGAGCCAGTTTCTGGACGAAAAGTGCCGCGTGAATTTTGCGGCAGTGCGCGAGATTCTTGACGCGATCGAGATTCCATACACCCTGAACGACCGCCTTGTCCGCGGCCTCGACTACTACATGCGGACGGCGTTCGAATTCACCCACGGGGCGCTAGGGGCGCAGAATGCGATCCTTGGCGGAGGCCGCTACGACGGGCTTTCGGAAGCGCTGGGCGGGCCGCATGCTCCTGGGATTGGATTCGCGATTGGCGAAGATCGCCTGGTCATGTCGCTGCCGCAGTCTGCTGAATCGGCGATTCGAAAACCCGACGTTTACATTGCGCCGCTTGGCGCGGGCATGAATAGTCCGGCCGCCCGGCTTGCCCGCGAGCTTCGCCACGACGAGGTTGTGACGGAATTGGGCGATGAATCCTTCCGCCTGAAAAAGTCTATCGAGATTGCGAGCAAAGCTGGTATTCGCTATGTGCTCATTGTCGGCGAAAACGAGGTAAAGTCCGACAGCTTCGCGCTCAAGAATATCGAGACCGGAGAACAAGTCACTGTAGGTCGCGGCGAACTCGCCGCAAAAATCAAAAACAATTAGTGCGGTAAACTTTCCAAGAGAATTTCTGGAGGCTTCATGCAAACTCGTCTCGTCACCCTGGCGCTGATGCTGGCCATGTTCGCGTTCGCGGCGCAGGCGCAATCGCTCAAATACTACGGCAGCGCTCCGACCGATCCGCTAACCGTTACTCTGCTCGAGAAAGAACAGGCACTGATGGGCGCGATTCTGCACCGCGACGCAGCGACGTTCAACGGCGGTCTGACGAGCGATTTTGTGTTCGTTAACTATGACGGACACCACGAGCCCAAGGGCGAGCTTTTCGGCGAAGGCGAACTGAAGGAATACTCCATCTACGAGCCGCAAACGCTGGTTCTCGACGACGGGGTAGCCGTTCTTTCCTACAACGCCATCGTGCGCCAGAACATCACGGACGACGACCAGCATATTCCTCGTTACCAGCATGTGACGACGATCTGGGTGAAGCAGGGGACGGACTGGAAGGAAAAGTTCCACCAGACGGCGGCGTTACAGGTGGGCAGCTAGGTCGAGAATCCTCTTGCCAAGCGTTCCGCGATGTTATTACAATAGTTATAACGCGGCGGAGGCGACATGGTCCCAGTCAAAGTTCGAAAGTTCGGCAACTCGTTGGGTGTAGTTTTGCCAAAAGAGGTCATCCACCGTTTGCACACGCGCGATGGCGAGCAACTCTTCCTAGTGGAAACTGCCGACGGAGGATACCAACTCACGCCCTACGATCCCCTGTTTGAAAAGAAGATGTCGAAGGCCGAAGACATCATGACGCGCTACCGGAATACTCTCCGCGCTTTGGCCAAGTAGCGAAGCGGTGAAAGTACCGGTCTGGATTGAGGAACGCGACGTACTTGTGCTGCACCAGCGTTCCCTACTGTTGCACGGAGGCGCGCACGGCATTCTCGACTCCGCGTTGTTGAAGTCCGCGCTGGCACGTCCTTTGCAGCACTACAGTTATGCCAGCGGCGTGGACATTATCACGCTGGCCGGGGTCTACACCGTGGGGATTGTGAAAAACCACCCGTTCGTGGACGGCAACAAACGTATCGGTTTTGTCGTTGGTGTCCTTTTTCTTGAGCTGAATGGTTACCGTTTCACGGCCAGCGAGGAAGAGGCCGCACAAGCTGTGCTGGCTTTGGCGGCGGGCGAGATCGATGAGGGCAGTTTCACAAAGTTCATCCGAGCCAACGCAGCACGATCGCGCAAGTAAACATCCTGGCCGCCGCGCTCGAGGCGACCTCACCTGCTAAAATCATAGTTTTCCCTGGCTCGTCGCGTCTCCTCCGAGACGGGTAAACAACTTCAAAAGTTAAGGACATCATGCTCGATTTTATTGGCGATCTACAGCGTTCCCAGCGATGCGGCGAACTGCGCGCGTCCGATGCCGGCAAGAAAGCCGTTCTTATGGGGTGGGTGAACAACCGCCGCGACTTTGGCAATTTGCTGTTTGTCGATGTCCGCGACCGGTCGGGGATTGCGCAGATCGTTTTCGATAAGCAGACGAGTGCGGCGGCGCACGAAAAAGCTGGAGGGCTGCGGAACGAGTACGTCATTGCCGCCGTTGGGACAGTGAAGCTGCGCGACGCTTCGACGATTAACAAGAACATTCCGACCGGCGAAGTGGAACTGCGAGTGGAAGAGCTGCGGATTTTGAATGTCTCCAAGCAGCCGCCGTTCCTGCCCAGCGATACGGCCCTGACCAATGAAGAAACGCGGCTGAAGTACCGTTACATTGACCTGCGGCGCGACACCATGCAGTACAACATTGCGTTGCGGCATAAGGTCGCATTGGCTATTCGCAACAATCTGGCTTCACTCGGTTTCTACGAAATTGAAACACCGTTCATGACCCGCTCGACGCCAGAGGGAGCTCGCGATTATCTCGTTCCGAGCCGTGTGCAGCCCGGGTCGTTCTATGCTTTGCCGCAGTCGCCGCAGATTTTTAAACAGATTCTGATGATTTCGGGCTTTGACCGCTACTTCCAGATTGTGCGCTGCTTCCGCGATGAGGACTTGCGGGCCGACCGTCAGCCGGAGTTCACTCAGATCGATCTCGAAATGTCCTATCCGCGGGCGGAGCACGTCTGGGAAGTGGTGGAAGGCTTCCTGACAGCCGCTTTTCAGGCTGGCGGACATCGCATCAAAACGCCATTCCCGCGCATGGACTATGACGATGCGATTCGCCAGTACGGCATCGACAAGCCCGACATGCGGCTCCCCGCGCTGACGGAAGTGCGCGAGTGTTTTGATTCCGCCGCTGCGGAACAGCTCGCGGTCAGCCCCGCGCGCCCGATTCTGGCGATACGCATTCCGATGGTAGGCGATCTTTCGCGCAAGGAGCGCGACGACCTTAAACCATTGTTCAACGGCAAGGGATCGGCGAAGGTTTTTGAAGACTTCGGGCGCCTGGAGAAGTCTTTCCCTGAGGCTCTCGGGAAAGTGCGCGCGAAAGTTCAAGCGGAAGCGGGAGACCTGATCGTACTGGTTGCGGGTATCGCAAAGCCTGGGGACGCTTCGGCAGCACCGGGCACAGGGAAGGTTTCGCAGGCGGATGCGGCTGTCTACTCCGCGGCTGGGCAAATGCGTCTCGCTTTAGCGCAGAAGTTTGCCGCTCGCCACAAGGCTTTCGAGAAAACCGGCGACCCGGCAAAGGACTATCGCTTCCTATGGGTGGCGAACTTCCCGATGTTCGAGTGGAGCGATTCTGACCAGCGCTGGGATGCGGCGCACCATCCGTTTACCTCGCTGCGCGAAGAGGACATGGACAAGCTCGGCGGCGATGCTGCCACGGTGATGAAGAACGTAAAGGACCCGAACTCTCCGCTGGCTTCTGTGCGGGCGCTGGCTTACGACGTGGTGTTGAACGGGACGGAATTGGGATCTGGTTCGATTCGTATTCACCAGCAGGAAATTCAGAGCCTGATTTTCAGTGCGCTGGGCATGTCGAAGGAAGAGGCCAGCAGCCGTTTTGGGTTTTTCCTGGAGGCCTTGGAGTACGGCACGCCTCCGCACGGCGGGATTGCTCTGGGCCTTGACCGGATTGTCATGATTCTGGCGGGTGCGGACAGCTTGCGAGAGGTCATTCCCTTCCCGAAGACGGCGCGCGCGGTGGATTTGATGGTGGATGCGCCGACTCCGGTGAGCGAGCAGCAATTGAAGGAATTGGGGTTGTGAGCTAAACTGATCGAAGTAGTTTGAAGGGAGGAAATCTATGCTCGGGCCGCTCGACATTCGGCAAGTTCTGCGACAGTGCTGCCAAGCTGTCTAAAGCTCTTTCGTTGGTTACGTCATCAATACCGATCACCAACTCTACCGAATGATTTCTAGCCACCTCTTGAAAGGACGGATCCTCAGCAAACAGCCGAACGCCGGCATCGATCTCGAGGAGGGCATTACCATCGTCAACGCGCGGCTCTCGCGCCGCAACGCCGATTACGCCGCCTATCTTTACGAGCGGCTGCAACGGCGCGGCTACCTGATCCGCGACTGCCAGCGAATGGTCAATCAGGACCGCAATACGTTCGGCGCCTGCATGGTGGCGATGAACGACGTCGACGCCATGGTGACCGGCGTCACGCGCAATTTTTCGGTGGCGCTGGAGGACATCCGCCGCTGCATCGATCCCAAGCCGGGCCACCGCGTGATGGGTGTGTCGCTGGTGCTCGCACGCGGCCGCACGGTGCTGGTCGCCGACACCGCGGTGACCGAGATGCCCAATGCCGAGATTTTGGCCGATATTGTCATCGAAGCGGCAGGGGTCGCGCGCCGGTTCGGCTACGAGCCGCGTATTGCGCTCCTTGCCTTTTCCACCTTCGGCCAGCCGCCGGGCGAGCGGGCGGTGCACGTGCGGGGAGCGGTGCACATCCTCGACCAGCGCCGCGTCGATTTCGAGTATGACGGCGACATGGCAGCCGACGTCGCGCTCAATATGGAGCTGCGCGAGGCCTATCCGTTCTGCCGGCTGTCGGGGCCGGCCAATGTGCTGATCATGCCGGCGTTCCATTCCGCCTCGATCTCGACCAAGCTGCTGCAGGAATTGGGCGGCGCGACCGTGATCGGCCCGATCCTGGTCGGGCTCGACCGTCCCGTGCAGATCGTGCCGCTCTCGGCCAACGACGCCCAGCTGGTCAACATGGCCGCGCTCGCGGCGTTCAATGTGAGCGGGTGAGGAAGGAGACAACATGAGCAACAAACTCCGCGGCGTCATCGCCGCCGTCGCCACCGCCGTCGACGACACGGGTGAACCCGATTGCGCGCGTTCGGCCGTGCTCGCGCGCTTCCTGCTCGCGAATGGCTGCGACGGATTGAACGTGCTCGGCACGACCGGCGAGGCGACCTCGTTCTCGCTCGAGCAGCGCAAGCGGGTGATGTCGGCGTATCGCGATTCCGACCTGCCGCTCGATCGCCTCATGGTCGGCACCGGCGCCGCCTCGGTCGCCGACGCGGTCGTGTTGACGCGGCATGCCGCCGAGCTCGGCTTCGCGGGAGCGCTTCTCCTGCCGCCGTTCTACTACAAGGGCGTGCCGGACGACGGCCTCGTCG
>Ga0137409_10003262_pt1 | contig 17224 bp, 30 predicted proteins | sample CZODoug1_16funga_FD_122059 | JGI IMG/M metagenome (GOLD analysis project Ga0137409, IMG submission 122059) | Vadose zone soil fungal communities from Angelo Coast Range Reserve, California, USA - CZODoug1_16fungal (Hybrid Assembly) | ecosystem: Environmental > Terrestrial > Soil > Vadose zone... | reverse complement strand
GCGTGCTCGATGAAGTCGGCGTATTCCTGGCTCCCGCCGTCCTCGCCCTTCTCGACGCGCCACTCCACCTTGCTGATCTCCGCCTCCATGGCGAACAGCATCCCGCCGATGGTCGGGCTGTTGTCGCGCATCTCGCGGTACTTCTGCGCGCCCTGCCGGCCAACCAGGACCGTGAGGAACTCCTCCCGCACCCAGCCGCTGAACTGGCGCAGGCCGGTCTGGCCGACCTCATAGAATGTCATCCCGTCTGTCAGGACGGGGATAGGGCCCCACGACATGTTGTCGCTTGGAGATATCGGCGGTCCCGGCGGGCTGAGCGTCTGTCCTGCCGTGGTTACGGCGCGCGAGTCGATGGTCGGGGTGTTCGGGATGCCGGCGAGGTCGGACGCGCCGCGGGTGGGGCCGCTGGATACCGGGTCAACTGGACTGTTCGCCGTGCCGCCCGTCTCCCGCTGCCGTGGTGTCCTTGCCACTTATCTCTCCTTAAGTTTTCCCGTTCTTCACTCTCGCCTTTGGCCACGGATAGTCATCATCATATGATGTGTAGCAATATGGAAGGACACCTAAATTCTTCCACGCCTCTTTCGTCTCTTCGCTGGTAAGTAGCGCGCTGGTGCCAAAATTGATTGTCTGCCGGTCAACCTGACCTGGCGTATCACTCTTCTTGAACGTCGCCATCTTAGTCCCTCTCGATTACTTGAGTGCCGACGCCCCACTCGAAGTTGTAGACCTGCTTGCCGTTGTCGTCCTTCTTCCCGACCACGCGCCTGACCTCCTTGACGACGAGCTGGACCACGATGACGTCGCCGTTCTTCAGGACCAGCGTCGTGCAGCCCGGCATCTGGGCCTTGAGCTCCTGCACGATCTCCTTGGGTTTGGCCTCGCCGATGGGATGGTCGGCTTCTAAGTAATTTCCTGGCATGCTCATTGGAAACCCTCGTGGGTGCCGTGCGGGACGACCTGCTTCGTGATCACGACCGGCCCGACCATGACCACACTCTTGCTCAGGATGAACTTCGAGAAGGCGCGGGACAAGGCGTCGACCTGGTCCTTGTATGCCCCGGCCGGGAACTTCACAAGTTCGGCGAGGAAGTCGTCGTTCCAGTCCCCCTCAACGATCGACACGTTGCCAACCTCGGCTTGGTCGGCAACGGGACGCGCACGGTCCACCTTCTCGCCAGATTCCGGCGTCGCCTGCACACGGTACCCGACCAACGCGGAGACATGTGCCTTGGCCTGGATCAGGCCGGCGGCGCCCGGGTCCTGCGGGATGCTGATCTCGACGTCCTTGCCGTCCTGCGTGGCGGTGTTCACTAGCATCGGCTGAGGGTTGGACACGCGATCACGCACCACGTCGGCGATGTAGAACCGCTTGTTGCCCCTTGATTGGCCGACCAGCACGCCGGCGGTGTAGGCAGACGTTTTCTTGACGCTGCCGGCAAGATCCCACCCGCGCACCCACCGGCAGTCGGCCGGGGCCGCGCCTACGATGTCGAACCAATGCCTCTTGAACATCAGGCCGCCGCGCGGCGATGGCCGTTGCTGGTGCTGCCCAGCGACGGCATGAGCACCCATTGCCGCCTCGTCGCGATCGACAACGTGCTCCGGGAACCGCTCCGGGAACAGTAGCTCGCCATCCCTGGTGCGGATGTCGCGCCCGAACGGGGTAACGCATGCGCGCTCCGGCTCGAACCGCATCGGGAGCATCAGGTGGACGTAGGGCATCTTGAGCCTGATGGCGACGCCGGTGAGGTCGTTCTCATGCAACCTCTGCATGATCAGAAGGATCGCCGACCTCACCGGATCGTTCAGGCGCGTCGTGGCAGATTCCCGAAACGTCAACTCCGCACGGGCACGGTCGGTGTCGCTTTCTGCCGTGTCTATCGAATGAGGATCATCAATGTTAAGCCGATCGGAGCGCTCGCCGGTCAAGGACTTGAACGGCATCGTCTTGCGCCACCCGGAGCGGTCGTTCTCCACGTGGCCCTCAGCCGCGATGGTGATCCTAACACGATCGCCCCAACGCTTCTGGTACCATTCGGACGTCACCAGGGTGCGAAACCTGCGCGCATCCCGGTAACAGTTGTCCTCGCGGAAGGACGTGTTCATGCATTGGATGTGGGGCATGTCGCACGGCCCCCACTCCCACGCCTGCCAGAACACGCCAGTCGTGAGCGACTTCATGGTGCCAGGCGGTACGTTCGCCAGCAATCTGTTGTCGAGTCCACGCTCAAGAAACTTCCCAAACGTGATCGCTTCAAGATGTGCACACAGCAGGTCGATGTGCCACCCGTGAACATAGGTCGTCTCGACGATCTGGCCACCGGCGCTGGTAGTCACCGGACGGATAACTGACCACGCCTCCTTGATGAAGCCGGCTAGGGTCTTGCAGCGATCTTTGCTGGACTCAATGTCTGTGGAGACGCCAACGTTAATGCGTCGTCTCTCCAGCTCCTCCCGAATCGTCTGTCGCTGCCGTGAGTAATGCGTCAAGCGCGCGGAGCTGATCATCGGATAACCTGGCGGGATCTATCGGCGGGAACTTGTGCTCAATCGTCGCGAGTCGGGCGTGGTGATACGGTGCCATATAGCTGAGCACTTTGCTCGCATCTCTAAGATACTCGGCGATCAGTTTCTTGTTGCCACCACCCTCAGCGCGCTGTTCCAGCGCCGCTTCTCCCAGGAAATACTTCGCGATCGACTCCCATTGTTCCAACTCGTCGAACGGTATCTTGACCTGGGGACGCTGGGGAGGAGACAAACCAAGCTGCTTTGCCACCGTCGCTTTATTCGGCGTTCCCTTTCCGCGCCCCCCGCGACGTTCTCCTGGCTTAGCTCCTGCTGGCATTTGGCTACTTTACTAGATTACTATCACTTGCATAGTCCCCCCTGTCTAAGCCTCTCGTTCTCCTGCGCCAGCGCGCGGAGGGCGGCGGCAGTCTCTTCCAGAGCGCATGCTGCCTCGTAGCAATAGGCAAATGCTCTCTCTGGTCTCTCAACTTGCCTTAGCCGTTCGATCAGCCCCGCGATTTCCTCCGGCAGCGGTGGAGCGGTGAGGTCATTGGGCCGTTCCTTCCGCAATTCCGTCACGCACCAAGCGAGCGCATCAATCATCTCGCCGCGGCTCATCTCGCCGAGCGGCTTGCCATTCCAGTTGTTGAATTCCGGGCGCTCCTCGAGCTTGCGTCGGCAATCGCCATAGCCATTGGCGTAAGCAGCGCGTTCGCCGGGATTGTTGGTGTCGGTCATTTCTCCTCCGGTAGATCAAGGCAATGCATCAAGCGATGGCTATAGGTATGGACAACACCCCGGTTGTCCTCCACCGCATATGAATAGCGCCCTGAAGCTTTCGGGAATGCCGCCCGGACAATACCTTCGAAGGTAAAGTCCTCGCCCTTGATGATGACATAGTCGCCAACGGCAAATTGCGGGCCAAAGTCCACGACGGCTCTTCGGGCGTCGTGTTCCATGTTGGTCTCATTGCCGGGACAGACGTTCTTCTGATCTCTCATGGTTTGCTGTTCTCCACGATCTTCGCCAACGCGACACAGAGCTGACCTTGGAGCCACTTGGCTTGCTCTTTGCTCTCGCACCCGTGAGGCGTGATGCAAAAGCGCTGGTTCGTCACTTGAAGGAACACATTATGGGCGTCCGGGAAATCTTCATCCGCGACGGGAAGGATCAGGGTATATTTCTCCATTGCGGTGGGGTCAGTCATGGCTTGCGGTCCATCAACACGATTTTCATCTGAGCTTGACATTCAAGAATAGCGATCTCATCCGTCTCGCCTTCTCCTTTAACGAACCGTCCTGACGGGTGTGTCAACAGCCAGAACGTCATTGGCATGCCATTCAGCATGTAATCATTATGAACGGCCACCATCCAGCCGTTAGCTCGGAACCTTGAGAGCAGTCGATACCACTCCATTACTTGCTGTCCTCCTTCGCCGCCTCGCTCCAATCGATCAGCCCTATAGCAGCGGCAAAATAAGCCGCATCCTCAAGCCACAAGTCACGGGACACGCCTGTCTTTCGCGCCGCGATGTGATGACAGTTATTGAGCCGCTCGGTTAGCCATTGCCGGACAGCCTTTGACGATAGGCTGTCGATCTTTTGTGCGACTTTGGCGTGGCTCATGCCTTATCTCCCTTTGCCTGCTCGATCGCGATAAGAAGGGCGAGGGCGGGAGTGGCGCCATGGCCGCTGCTCCCTTGTTGATCCGTCAACACGTATGCGCGGTATTTTCCCGTCGTGATGTACGTACCTATTTCCCAAGACGCGCCATCTGGCACCAACGTCAGCGCCGCGTCGATGGATTCGGTGTAGCGTGGCGGCCGTTCCCAACTACCACCAGACTTTGCGACAAGTCCCGTTCCTTTGTCGTGAAATTCATAGATGCCATTCGCAAGCGCGATCTCCGCATCAAGCGCGCGGCTTGGGCCGGGGGCAGATTGGAGGCGAAAAATCAAATCAATTACTTTGTCGCCTCGATGATCCAGTGCGAGATGTTCGCGCCGTTGTCGGTGTGGGTCATGGATTCCAATTTGATGCCCCGGAACATACCGAAAGCCTCGTAGACCTCACCCTGGATAAGCCGGTGGAACGTCGCGCCCGCCAATTCCTCGCGCATCACGGGACTGTGGTCGGCGCAGGCCATGATCGATAGCAGCTGGCCGCCGGACCTGAGCAGTGCCATGATTTCACGGATGGACTTCTCGAAGTAGTCCACGTGCTGGAGGCAGCAGACGTCGATGACGCCGTCATACGCGCCGGGAACGAACCCGTACTCGATGAGGCCTGGAAGCGCGGCTGGATAGAACTTCACCGAGTGGTGCATGACATTGAAATGGTTGGCACGTCCGATCGCTTCCGGCGATGCGTCGCAGGCGTCGACCAGGAACCCGTGGTTGCCTAACCATATAGCCTGCGCGCCGACGCCGCAGCCGACCTCTAGGAGACGAACCGAGCCCATCGCGTCCTTGACCTGCCCTCCCCACCGGCGCATCGCCCAGCGGGCCACGGCAGGCTCAGGGCACGTCCCCCACTGGACCTGCCGGTGGAGGTCGTCCCACTTCTCGATGCTCGTCTTGGCGGTTTCCTGTCGCACGTGACAACTCCTCTCAATAGCAGGGGATTGGACCGCGCGGGGACGGGCACAGCGGCCTGGGCCTGCCACCATTCCGGTGGAACTGGTCGACGCAATACTGCCCCTGACAGTCCATGTCGTGCTCCCGTATCTGTCCCTCCGGGTATACCGGGCCGGGAGGATGCGCCCGCGTCGGCTGCCCTCCCCCATGCCATTGCCACTCATATCCGTCCCAGAAGTAGCCGCGCTGCTGGGCGCGTGCCCCGTCCTGTGCCAAGAGGAGAACTACGATCGCCATCGCCAGGCAAAACGCCCGCCCCAGGTAGGCCGAGAGGATGTATCCTTCTGGCTCGTTGTCCCAGAGGTTGCCGGGGGCGAACAGGAGTGCGTCTCCGTAAACCCTGCAGCCATCCTCGTTGTTGCGTTTCACCTTCCAGGCCAGCAGGCAACCCTCGGTCGCCGTCACGCTGAGGCCCATCTTGTCGTCGAGGCGCGCGACCTCCCACTTTGGGGGTGAGGTGGCGTCTTCCGGCTTCCTGGCATCCTCGCATCGTACCTCGAGGAGGTTCTCGCGAACGCCAGGGTTCCCCTTCTCGATGATGGCGATAGGTTGAAGCCACGGTTCGAACCGCTTGCCGCTGATCCCGTGGCGGGGAAAATACGTTTGCATGATGAGCGTGGTCATAAAATTATTCCTTGAGCGATGGCATCCATCGTTCGCTTGAACTCGTCACGCAATGGTTCGACGGAACCGGAAAGACACCATTGATGGAACTTCTTCCGCAGCAGCGCGCGCGGGTCCTCAATCCCGCCTATCACCTTGGCGATGCGCTCGGCGGCGTGGCCGTCCCCGTAGGGATTGCTGGTCCCGCCATATTCACGCGAGCCGAATCGTTTCCCGATCATTGCCTCAATATGCTCGCCAATATACGCGGGATCAGTCGAGTTGCCGCATTGGGACGCGACGCCGCCAAGCGGGCGACCTTTCTGGCGGTCTCCCAGGTTGACCACTGGCGTTCCGAAACACGGTGCCTCGTAGAACCCCGCCGACGAGTTCCCGACCAGCACGTCGCACCACCGCAGCAGGGAGTAGAACACCTGCGGCTCGACGTTGTCGTGATAGACGGTGTCGGGGCGGTTCTGGGCGAGGCGCTGCCATTCCCGGCGGATGAGGTCGCCCCCGGCGTCGGCGTTCGGCCCCAGCAGCACCAATGCCTCCGTCCTGCGCGCCAGGGCCACGCTGAGAGCCTCTAGCTCGGAGGCTGTGTCACCCAGGGTGTTGCTATGAAACAGCACCAGGAGGCTTCTCTGGGGCACTGTGAGCATATAATCGTTGGCCAACCCAATCGTGACGAAAATTCCTGCCCGAGTCATGGTCGGCGTCGCCATCACCATGTCGATCCCCGGGCACCCGGTGACGTGGACACGGTCCGGCTCCTCGCCCATCTGGACGATCCGATCGGCCGAGTCCTGATTGCTGGGAAAGTGCAGATGCGACAGTTTTGTGATCGCATGCCTGAAACTATCGTCTTGTGATCCCTCGGTGAGGTCGCCGCCGCCGACGTGGGCTATAGGGACACCCGTAATGTTGGCGGCCATGGCGGCACCGAGAATTTCATGGCGGTCGCCGTGCAGCACAACGAGGTCTGGCCGACCGTGGCGATGAAGTTTATGAATGCTGGAAGCCACAACCTCGATGCTGTCCGCCACAATCCCCGTAGCGTCGTCGGCGTTCATAGCGGGTCGGCCAGATACCGCCGTGACCCAGCGCACATCATGGTTCTCCGCAAGCAGGGCGCGGTTGACCATCTCCAGTGCGTTCCGGTCGGACCGGCTACCGGAGATGAGGACGATCTTCATTCTGTTCTCCCTCTCAGTCCTGGCTGCGTGACCCTGACGAAGCCGCTGCCGACGCCGTCCTTGATGGTTACACTCTCCATCTGAACGGTGATGCGCTCCAGCGCGTCGGCGATGCGGTGGACATCGCCCAGGAACTGCTCCAGAAGACCGAACCCGGCCAAGGTGAAGACGCCCTCAACAGTGGTCTTCTGATCTTCACGCGCCATGGAGCGCAGCGTCTCAAAGATTTCCTTCATCGGTGTTCCCTTAATTGCATTCCGGGCAGACATAGATCGTGACCCAGCCGACGCCCGGCCGGAATACTTGGCGGCGAATCATGGGCCGCCCGCAGTTCGGGCACGGCATCGCCACCGGCGGAGGGCGCGGCGGGTTGGCCGCGTAGTAGCCGGGCGGTGGTCCGTAGTACGGCCGCGGCATGCACGGGTATTGCCCGTAAGGGCCGCATTGCGCCTCAGCGCACGTCGTGGCAGCTAGCAGCAGCAGGAGTGCGGCATGAAACTTCATCGCCGCGTCGATCATGTGTTGAAGCTCGATGCTGTCGAACTAACATTGCCGCCCTGCGGTATCGGTCCGGGTGGTATCGGCAGCGACGTCCGCGTTGGCTGCGACGGCGCGTTCAGATGGTTGTTCGACCCGTACGGCTTAGGCAGCTCCGGCCGGATCGTCCCGGACGATTGAGCCCGCAGCCACTTGGGGATGATCCTTGATATCCAACCCATGTTCATTCTCCTCTCAGTGTTCTCCTCGGACTTCCAAAATTAGAAGCTAATTTCCTGACGTAGCTTTCGAACGAGTCCTGTGGCTCCCGACGAACGAAGTACTTGTCAAGGTACCCATGAACTTGATCATAGTGACCAGTCGTGCGCAGAAGACGAGAAACCTCGTCATGGGCCTGGACACTCGTTTCAAACGGTCCAGCTTTGAGCAAATGGTGCGGATACTCAGGAACGATCGTGGTGTCCCTGTAGACGTACCAACCTGGTGCCGTCGGGATTGGATCGGTCATCTGCGGTCTCCTCGTCTCCGTGGATGACCCTAGCAACGGAACGGGAGTCGGCGTCAACACCGGACGGAGGCCGGATGCTCATCTGCTCGCGGTACGAGACGATGATCTCTGCAAGTTCGAAACTGACAGCTTTGCGGATCAGCGTCTCATCATACGTCCCATCCGCAACAGTCGTCCGGATAGCTACATGAATTTCTGCCAAGAACTTTTGTATCTTGTCCAACTCGACCAAGAGCAGGCCCAACTTCTCGTCTAATTCCTTAGTAGTCATGCGAACCTCCTGGCCGACTCTATCCCCAGAGAACGTCGCCGTGATAATGAGCGTTGAACCTACCGCTCTTCCAGCCGCGCCAAATGTCCGCCAATTCGTGGACGTATTGCTTGTCCTGCTCCGGAACACGTGCAACGGCGCTCTGAAAACTCTCCCCGTCCTTGCAAGCCTTCTGCATCATCATGACCGTGTCCCACGACGCGTCTGTGGCCACCCTGCCGTTCTTGCTCATGCGAACTTCCTGGCTAATTCTATACTTGCGGGAAGACACACCGCCCGGCTGAACACCTCGTCCGCCACCGGGAACGTACCACCGCCGTCCTGATACATCTTCAGCCGGTGCATCGGCGTGAACACCGCGCGCGCCATTACCCCGCAATCGTGCAGCGCCGTCAACACCGCGTCGCGCTCCCCGGAAGGCACCAGGATCGTCGGCATCCAGAAGTTCGAGAACGTGCCGAAAGGCTCTTCGTGAAACGTCACGCCGTCCATGCCGTTGATCGCCGTTTTGTAGGCCATCGCCAGACCGCGCTTGGCCTTCACCAGGACGTCCAGTCGCTTGACCTGCTCGCTGCACAACGCCGCCGAAAGCATCGGCATGCGGTGGTTCCAGCCGATCGCGTCGTGCTCCACCAGCCACGGGTGCGCGACCCTGGCGGTGGTGGCGAGGTGCTGCGCCATGGCCCCTAGCTCGTCGTCGTTCGTCAGCAGCGCGCCTCCGCCGCCGGACGTGACCACTTTGTTGAGGTTGAAACTGACGACGGAGACGGTGCCCCAGGAACCGCATGGTCTGCTGGTCGGACGATTTGGATCATTGAGGATCGCCGACCCGATCGCTTCTGCCGCGTCCTCGATAACCGGAACGCCATAAGCGTCGGCAATGCTCAACAGCGCTGGCATGCTGCACGGATGACCGAGCAGGTGAACGGCGATGACTGCAGCCGGCTTGAAGACTCCGGTGTTGCTGAATAAGCATTTCAAGATATCGATCGGATCTGGTCCGTAGTCCCTTCCATATGCGTCGACGAAGACCGGCGTCGCCCCGATCCTGACGACGGCGTTCGCCGCGGCCACGAACGAGAGCGTCGGCAGCAGCACGTTATCGCCACGCTTCACCCCGACCAGGTGCAGCGCCAACTCCAGCGCGACGCTACCACTGGACACGGCGACCGCATGCTTGACTTGCATCCGTTCCTTGAGCCGTTCCTGGAGCAGGTTGACGTAGTGGTAGGAGTCGAGACGCCGGGCTTGGTCCGCTATCGCCAGCACGTCCTCGTCGGTGACGACCGGCCGGTGGTGGCTGGCTGGTCCTTCCGTGACTAATAAGACCGCGTCCACCACCGCCTGGACGCTGAACAATTTTGCCTCCTATCCCAGCCAATCCCTGACGTGAGCCGGGACATCATAGAGTACGGGAAAATGCTCATGAGCATACAAACAAAATGATGTGGTCGCTGAGACCAGCAAGGTGATGAACACCCTATTAAAACACCGTTGGCGGCCAGCCTAATGGCTGCTCTGATTTTGTCCTTTTGAGAGAAATCGCAGTTAGAATAATAGGGATCAATACGTACATCATGCTGGTGCCGTCGCTTTTTTGGTAATCGCCCCCGGGTCGAACCTCCCCTCGTCGTCCAGCATCGCCCTGGCCGCCTCGAAGTCCGCGTGCGTGTCGATGTCGAGCGAGCGCTCCGGCGGCATGACGTAGGCGTAGGCGTGCGGGTCGTACCAGTCGCCATTCTCCAGCAGGTGGTCCCACTTGACGAGGTAGATCGCCCCGTTCGGCGTGTAGACCGTGCCCCTCTCGCCGGCGCTCCGCATCCTGTTGGCGTGACCGAGCGTGAACAGGGTGTCCGACTTCGGGAACTCAGTGACGGAGATGACCGAGTCCGCACCCGTGTCGACCATCACCTTCTGCGCCACGATAACGTCACGTTCGTCGCGGAACGGAGACGTCGGCTGGAGGAGCAGCACGGCGTTGTAGGGACTGTCCTCCGCGTTCCTGGCGGCATGGATGACGACGCTGACGTGGTCGGCATCGCCGCACAGCTCAGGCGGACGCATGATGACCTTGCAGCCGTGCTGCTTGGCCACGCCGGCGATGAACTCGCTGTCGGTGCTCAGGACCACATGGTGGCACGTCGCCAGCCCGACCTCGATCGACCACGCGATGAGCGGCTTCCCGCCGAGCATGGCGGTGTTTTTGTTCGGAAGTCGTTTACTTCCGCCACGGGCGGTGATCACTCCCAAGACTTTCATCTTCGGTCTCTTTCTGCTATATTCCGTAGCGGCATGGTATGGTCCGGTCGGGAATGGTCGGGCAAGGTGAGGTGCGGTTAGGCTTGGTGCGGGGGAGGAGAGCAATCAGTTCTCCTCCCATTTTCATAGTCCAGGTTGGAATCCATCCTTGTCCTTTCGTAGACGGCTAACCATCGCCAACTCCTCCTCGCTGGGCTCCTTGCGGCCATGGCCGAGGATTTCTTCAAACTCGCGGATATCGCACACCAACGTCTCAAACTCTGCCGGGTTTGCAGACATGTGATGGTCAGGACCATCATCGTATTCGTTGAGCGTGAAATGTTTCTCGATGACCACCGCCCCGAGCGCGACGGCGGCGCACGATGACTCCGTAAACATCCCCTCCGTGTGGTCGCTGTAGCCGACACGATGTTCGTAGTTCACCATCTTCCAATTAGATTCATCCCACTCGTCTCCGAGATGTTGCAACGCAGTTATCGCCGCGACGTTGGCTAGGTGCGGAGGACATGGGTAGAGACTGACGCAATGCATCACCGTCAAATCAACTTCGATCCTGGGACTTTCCGAAGTTGCCGCCTTGCGGCTCCATTGCCGCGCGACTGCACCTTCGATCTCCTCCAATGTCGCCATCCCGGTGCTGAGGAGCACCGGCAGCCCGGTGTCGAACGTCGCGTCCACCAGCGGCTCGTAGAGCAGCGAGCCTGACCCGAGCTTGATGCGCTTCACGCCGCAGACCTCGACCAGGAACTTGAGGCTGGCGAGGTCGTCCGGCGTCGAGCAGAACTCGATACCGATGTCCGCGCAATGGGCTGCGATCTTGGTGAACTGGTTGAAGTCCAGGGCCAAGCCCATCACCTGCTCGACCTTCGGATCCTTCCATCTGTCCATGCGGAACAAGCTGGTGGGCACGAACGTCTGGAACTTGACGATGTCCGCGCCAGCAGACTTCGCCGCGTCACAGAGGCGTAATGCGTTGCCGAGGTCGCCATCATGATTGACAGAAACCTCGGCAATTATCGTACATCGCTTGGTCACGGTCAGGGCGTAACCTTTGCTGCCTCGGCCGTGAGCGCCGCCGTGACGCCGCTGATGGCCGTCACCGCCGCTGCGATGGCCGGGTCGTTCCCGGTGTTGGCGGCGGCGATCTTCGCAAGCTCTGTCTCGATGGCACTGGCCGCGGCAGCCGATGCCGTCTGTAATGCCGCAACTGCGGCTGTCAGGTCTGTGGTGTCGCTCATGATCTGCCTCAATGCTTGGGCCTGGATTGATAGGCTTTCAACCATCGCGTTGATGGCCTGTGTCAACGTGGATAGCTGGTTCATAACCTGCGTGTGGCGGGTCGCCGCAGCCGTCTCGGTCTCGCAGGATGAACTTCCGAATAAAGACCAAATGCTGCTCATGTCGCCCCGCTTTTCCTCCCCTCTCAGGGAAGTTGTTGATCGCTAGATGTTCGACACTTTCGGCTGCGACGCGTCGGCCACCGCGGCCTTCACCGCGTCGCTGGCCGGGCTCGCAATGGTGACGATCTTCCTCACGTCGGGGAGCGCCGCCACCGCGGCGATCTTGGCGCTGTCGGTGTGCGCGAAGAGAGTCCACGCGAGCGGGATGAGAGTGCCAGCAGCGCCGCCGATCAGCGTCAATTGCTCGCTGTTGAGCCAGCCGCGGCCGACGGCTATGCCGCCGCCGAGCGCCAGCAGGTTGCGGACCAGTCCCAGAACTTGATCTTGGTTCATCTCCATCTTCCTTTCTTGGTTATCCCGGATACCCCAGAGCCCGCTTCTGGGACGGTGTCAACGTGGCCAGCACGGCGTTGCGTTCTGCCTCCTGCTGATCGGCGGACGGTAATCCTGATGAATCCTCGGCGTCGTGATGGTGCGACCGTTGCGGGGTCTTCGGCGAGCCGTACGCGACCGTCTCGGCCAGACGCACGAGTGTGGTCGCGATGTTCCTGTCCGCTTGGCTGACGACTGCGCGTCTCCCCTCAATCAGTTCCAGCGCCTCCTTGACCATCGCCTTCAGCGCGACGTTGTTCTCGTTGGTCATGACAGTCCCATCGCCTCCTTCTCCTCCGAGGTGAGCTTCGCCAGCGCCGACGCCAACAGTTGCTGGCGCTTCTCCTTGACGACGTAGGTGATGTTGCGCTTCGCGAACACCTCCATCATCTCGGCCATCAGGGCGTCGCCCCACTGCGGGATCGCCCGCAGCCTCTCCTCCGGCACCTGCGCCGCGTCCTGCCAGTTGTAGCACCCGCACAAGACGAGGCAGTAAACGAGCCTGGTCCCGGTCACGAAGTCGCCGGCCGTGGCGCGGAAGCCGTCCACCTTCTCTGGCCAGTCTTCGGGGATGACCTCGCCATGCTCCATAGACGGCCGCTGGAAGGCTATCGTCTTGGACGCCACTAAACCTGCCACCTCGGCTGCTGGCGCACCAGCGGGCTCCTGGCGTCGTTCCTGGGCCACCATGGGTCCAGGCCCGCTGTCTTGCTGGCTGCGCTTGAACGGGAGTCCGCCTATCCCGGTGCCGCCCTCGTAGACCACCGGGGCTGGCTGCTGCGCCACCATCGCCTTGGCCTGGGCCGAGTCCCGCTCATTTTGACGCATGTCCTCGATGTGGGACAGCAGGTCCTTCTCGCTAATCGACCATTGACTTGCTGCGGTCCACGTCATGACGGTGCGGTGCTTGAGGCGCTGATAAAATCTAGTGGCTTCCTGGTGGCCGAGCACGTTCTCTGCCAGTGCCAACGCCAAATGGCCTGCCTCGGCGTTGCCGTTGCCCCACGCGAATCCAAGTTTGGTGTTGCCGACGGATGGCAACACGGTGACCTTGCCGCCGTCCTCGACGGTGACCTGTCCTCCTGGTACGCCGCGGAAAATCTTCATCTCAGGAGTTTCCTGCCCGCTCATACTCCGGCGCGCGTTCCGGGTCCGGCCACGTCGGCCGCACACCGGCATGTTCCTCGATGAGGTCGCCGGCCATCTCCTGCACCAGCAGCCGCCATTCGTCCTGCCGTTCCCTGGTCTTGACCAACCCCATGTTGACGGAGGCGAGGAAGACAGCATCCTTCATCGTGTCAGGTGAAGCCCAGTAGGCGTTCCAGTAGTTGCCCTCCTCACGAAGAGCGAGACGACCGATTTTGCTGCTCATGATATCTTCGGCTGCTCAGGAAGTTTGCTGATCAAATCATATACACGCTTGCTCCACTGGTAGTAGCGTTGTGCCTCATTCCCATAGAAATCGTTGGGCCAGTATCCAGTGTAGGACGAGAGCCCGCTTTGCAGGAAACCAGCCGCCTCGCGCTTCAACTCACGAATGATCTCAGCGCTCATGAAGCCTCCCGTCGATACAGCGGTTCGAAGCTGGTGCCGAACTCCGTCCCCGTCTCGGCCACCTCCCGGCGCTTCTTCTCGGCGCACAGCCCCGCGTAGGCCGCCTCGTCGAACACCCGGAAGTAGGACATTGCCGGCGCGCGCAGGTCGGAGAACCCGGACTTGAAGAACAGCACCGGGTCCGACGGGTCCGACGTCGCCCCTCCGCCGAGGTGGAACCGCTTGCATCCGTTGCGCGCTGCATATTGCGCCATCTCGTGGACCAGCAGGTCGTTGGCGCAAACCCTCGGATAAATGTCGGAGTTCGCGGCGAGATGGTAGTAGGCAGTGCCGTCCCGCGTCATGAGCATGAGCGCGGCCGACTGGACGATGGCGCCGACGCGGGCGTACCACACCGTCCCGAGGTCGCAGAGAGCCTTGAGGTACTCGTCCGTGAAGTACCAGCGCGTCGCTGCCTGCTTGCGCAGCATCGTCAGACGATACATCTTGATGAACACGTCGGGCTGATCGCCCATGACGATGTTGATGCCCTCCTTCATCGCCTTCTTGATGCCGGCCTTTCGGTTGGCGTGGTACTGCTCCGCGAAGTCGCCATTGAGGTCAACCCAGACGATCTGTTTGCGGGTCACAGGTTGGATGCCCGGCACGGCCTTGAGTAGCCCGAGCTGGTGCGCCGTCATGAACGGGTGCAGCGCGCAGAACTCGGTCACGACGCGGTTCTCCATAGCCCAGTTCGTGAACGCCTGGTTGAACCACTCATAGAGCTGCGGGCCGTGATTCGACGCCGGGCCGCCGTAGCCATACGGGCTCGACACGTCGCGGCAGGTCCAAACTGCCTCCACAGCCTCATCTTCTGGCATGCCTATGTCGAACGGGAAGATATCCCGAATGATGATCGGCTGCGCCACGACGTAGTCGCGGTAGGTGTAGGTGGCGAGACGCGCCTCATGCCCACGCAACTCCTCCGCCGCCATGTAGTCAGGCGTCCAGTGAACGTCATGCAGTGCCTGCGGCAGCTGGTAGATCGTCCGCAGCCACTTGTCGCGGTCGTTCACCGGATGGAGGAGTTCGAAACCCATCAGCGTTTCCGTTCATAATAGCTGCCGAGCGACCTTTTTTGAAACTTGCCGCATTTCTTGCAGTATCTCGTCTTGTATCTTTCAACGAGCACCGTCTCTGCCAAATCTGACCCAGCCGTCGCGAAAATGGAGAACGCTGACGCCCACCTGGAACTATCTTCCTTCCATGACTGCCAGTCATGCCAGCAGAGCAACTCTTTGAAAAATCTCATCAGCGAACTCCTGGCGGGAGGATAATGCGGTTGCGCCCCTGCGGCTTGGCGATGATGTCCTTTGCCTTTTTCAGGATTTGCTGCCCGACCTCAAAGGCAAACGTCGGGTCGACCTGCCCCATCTTGTTGATGCCGAGCACGAAGTTCGCCTCGTGCGTCGTCCCCGGGTCGAACCCGAGGATCACCCCGCCGCGGAGGCTCTCGTGCGTCGACACCCCGAACACGTCCGGGTAGCGCAGCACGGAGCTGCCGATGGAGAGCTTCTTGCGGAGGACCGCGTGGAACAGCTCGTTCACCTGGTCCGCCAGCCGGCCCACCTGCTCCGGGCGCATCGCCAGCGCCACCTGGGTGCCGTCCTGCCGGTCGCACACCAGCACGGCCAGGGTCCCGTCCTCGGAGACCGAATGATTCGCCACCCTGGTGACGAACATGGTCAGAAGCTTGTTTTTCGCGTCGTCTGGCACCGGTTTCCCCCGCTGGAAAAGCTGATGACCCTACGCACAAGGGCAAGAAATCGTCAACATTGGCTGATTTTTTTGTTTACATCCCTCCCGTGATTGTCTATATATCGACTCGTCAGCAGGGCATCACGCCCGATCTCCAAAGGAGAAAACGACATGAAGACCCAAACCAACATCGTAGCCCTCCCCCAAGCCAAGCCGGCGTCCCGCCGCGCCCGCCGGACATCGACCGCCGCCCGCGTCGCCAAGCAGTACGGCCCCGCCGCCGGCCTCGGGACCGTCATCAGCGTCCTGCTCGGCCTCAGCCTCACCCACCTCGCCCGCGGGATCAGCATCGTCACCGGCTGCCCCGCCCTGGAAGGCACCGCGATGGCGGTCGGCCTCGACCTCCTGATCGTTAGCCTCGAGGTGGCTATGGTCGTCACCGCCGGGACGAAGTCGAACAAGGCGGTCGCGCGGTTCGCCAACCCGGCCCTGATCGCCGCCTTCGGGTGGTCCTCGGCGCTCAACGCCCTGGCTTTCGGCTCCGGCGCTCCCGACAGCACCTACCACTGGATGACGGTCACGGGCGCTGCGCTCGGTGCCAGCATCCCCGCCTTGATCTACGCCGGCACCCGGGCATGGGCAGCGCTGGCGATCAACAGCAAGCAGCATTAAGGCCTTTCCGGCCGGGGGCATCTTCGGGTGCCCCTCCCGGAGCGGCTTGGACCGACTCCAGATGGAGAACCACAAATGATGCTGCCGCGCGCCAAATGGCACAAGAGTGTGACCGAGGAGACTATCCTCGGCGCTGTCGCCCGCCGCCGTTCATCCCTCGAAGACCCAGGGTTTTGCCTCGCCTGCGGACTTGAACACGGCGGCATTGAACCGGACGCCCGCGGCTATGAATGCGAAGGTTGCGGTGAACCACAGGTCTACGGCGACGAAGAACTTCTGATGGAGATCGCCTGACGCGCGACGTGCGCCGTATCCGCGGCGCATATCGGGCCTCAGCCCAACCGCCAAAGATGGAGAACCACCGATGATCGCCATGACCAACGCCAACATGAGAAACCTGCCGACCACGCCAGCGCCCGCGCCGGAAAAGTCCTGGGACAAGCGCGACCGCGCCGTGAAGGCCGCCATCGCCGAGCTCGGACCGCAGGCCATCCCGGAGTTCGACTTCACCGTCGTCAAGTGCGACAAGCGCTGGATGTGGCGCGCGACCGCCGCGGACAAGCGCCCGCCCGTCAGCGACGCCCAGGTCAAGGCCAACGGCGGGAAGCGCGCGGTCGACGCCCTGGTCAGCGTGCCCGACCGGCTGGCCGGCGAGGCCATCACCGCTGCGGCCGTGGAGAAGATCATGGCCGCGGCCAGGAAGCCGGTCGACACCACCGAGGACGCCAACGGCGTGCCCAAGTTCCTGAAGCGCGACGGCGACAAGAGCGTCGAGGCGCAAGAGGCGCTCGTCGCCAAGCACAAGAAGACCATCGGGCCGGACCGGGTGATCAAGAACCCGCCGGACGCAAAGACCGCCAAGAATCGCGCCGAGAAGACTGCTGGAAAAGGCATCAGCAAGACGGCCATGGTCGGCCAGCTCCTGCTGCGCAAGGAAGGCTGCACGACCGCAGATATCCTCGCCGCCACTAAGTGGCCGTCCGTTTCTGTGCCGGCTCAGGCCAAGGC
>Ga0137409_10003261_pt1 | contig 17225 bp, 15 predicted proteins | sample CZODoug1_16funga_FD_122059 | JGI IMG/M metagenome (GOLD analysis project Ga0137409, IMG submission 122059) | Vadose zone soil fungal communities from Angelo Coast Range Reserve, California, USA - CZODoug1_16fungal (Hybrid Assembly) | ecosystem: Environmental > Terrestrial > Soil > Vadose zone... | reverse complement strand
GGCGCCGAAATCCGAGACCTTGATGTCGTGGTCGCCGTGCGTGAGGATGTTGGCCGGCTTGATGTCGCGGTGCACGACGCCGATGCTGTTGGCGAACTCGAGCGCCTTGCAGCACTTGTAGGCGATCTCTACCGCCTTCCTCGCCTCGAGCAGCCCCGCCGGCTCGCAGTAGCGCGTGAGCGCGGGCCCGTCGACCACTTCCATCACCAGGTAGCGCAGCGGCTCGCCGTCGGTCACGTCCTCCAGGCCCGCATCGAGGATGCTGACGATGTGCGGATGCCTGAGCTTTCCGGCGAGCGCCGCCTCGTTCTGGAAAAGGCGCAGCCGGCGCCTCGCCTCCTCGGGATCGCTGGAGAGGCTCTCCAGCACCTTGACCGCGACGTCGCGCTGGCCGAACGGGTCAACCGCGAGATAAACGGAGCCGCTCGCGCCTTTGCCGAGCAGCTGCTTCACCTCGTACTTGCCGACCCGCTTGAGCATTCGCCGCCCGCTTTTTCAGGCTGTTTGTACGTTTCGAGCGAACGCATCGTACAGGTCGAGGATTCGCTCGCGCCAGCTATAGAGCGCCTCGGAAGTGTCAAATATCACCCGCGGGCTCATGACGCGCGCCCACTGCAGTACCGAGAACAGGATGTAGTCAGCATAAGCCGGCGCTGCACCGCAAACGTATGGCTGGCGCTTCAACGCGGCCTCGAGCGGCGCGAGCACCTGCTTCAGCCGTTCTTGCGCCTGCGGCGCGCGGCTGCGCGCTTCCTCGAGCGTCGATTTCAGGAAGCCTTCGAACTGCCGCCGGAAATATTCCTCATCGGCCGGATCGACGCGCTGGTGCACGTCGGCGACGATCACCGGCATCATCGCCGGCACGATGGCGCGGTCCACCCAGGTGTTGAACGTCTGCGTCACGCCGCGGCCGATGGCGCCGCCGAAAAGGCTCGGACGCTGCGGATACCTGTCCTCCAGGTACTCGGCGATGCGCCACGAATCGCGCACCACGCGCATTTCTCCATCCTGGCCGTCCTTGATGACCGGGACGGTCTTGCCGCCGGAGAAGGCGATCGCTTCCTTGTCGCTCATCGCGACCGGCGTAGATTCAAAATCCAAAGCCTTGTGCCGCAGCGCCAGGCGCGTGCGCCAGGAGTAAAGACTGTAACGGCGCTCGCCCTTGCCGCCCAGCTCCCAGAGCCGGATCACGCGGCCTTCTTCACGCCGGCTTCGGTCACCTCGTGGCTCGCCGGCCGCGCCTTGATGCGCAGGTCCCTCATCTCGGCCCGCTCGCGCGCGGCGTTGCGGAACGCCTGGTCGCGGCCCGCGAGATATTGCGGCGGCCAGTGCTGGCCCATCTGCTGGTACCAGGCAGACGCCTGGAGCGTGAAGTACGGATTCGCGAGATGCGGCCGCGCCAGCGCCACGAGGTCGCACTTGCCGGCGGCGAGCAGCGTGTTGACCTGATCCGGCGTGGTGACCGCACCGACGGTCATCGTCGCGATGCCGACTTCATTTCGTACCCAGTCGGCATACGGCGCCTGGTACATGCGGCCGTAGACCGGCCGCTGCTGCGGCACCGTCTGGCCGGTCGAGCAGTCGATCAGGTCGCAGCCGGCCGTCTTGAGCATGCGCGTGAGCGCCATCAGGTCTTCCCCGGATAATCCGCCCGGCGCCCAGTCCGTTGCGGAGATGCGGACAGACATGGGCTTGTGTTTTGGAAATTTTTTCCGGCAGGATTCAAAAACCATGAGCGGAAAGCGCATCCGGTTTTCGATCGAGCCGCCGTATTCGTCCGTGCGCCGGTTGGTGAGCGGCGAAATGAAGCTCGCCAGCAGGTAGCCGTGCGCCATGTGAAGCTCGAGCATGTCGAAGCCCGCCTGCCCCGCCATTTGCGCCGCCCGGACGAACTGGTCGCGCACCGTGTCCATGTCCCGCCGATCCATCGCCTTCGGCACCTGGCTGTGGGGATGATACGGAAGCGCCGAGGCGGAGATGAGGGGCCAGTTGCCCTCGGGCAAGGGCTCGTCCATTCCCTCCCAGAGCCGGCGGGTCGATCCCTTGCGTCCGGCGTGGGCGAGCTGGAGCGCGATCCGCGCCGGGCTCGCCGCGTGGACGAAATCGACGATGCGCTTCCAGGCGGCGAGGTGCTCGGGCCGGTACATGCCGGTACAGCCCGGCGTGATCCGGCCCTCGCGGCTCACGTCGGTCATCTCGGCGACGACGAGCGCGGCGCCGCCGATCGCGCGGGAGCCGAGGTTCACGAGGTGCCAGTCGTTGGGCGTCCCGTCCTCGGCCGAGTACTGGCACATGGGCGAGACCACGATGCGGTTGGCCAGCACCATCTCGCGAAGACGGTAGGGCGTGAACATGGGCGGCGGCGTCCGGGCGCCGAGCGCCGGCGCGCGCGACTGCTGCTCGGCGCGCGCGGCGAACCATCGGTCGACCGCGGCGACGAAGCCCGAGTCGCGGAGCTTCAGATTGTCGTGGGTCACCCGCAGGCTGCGGGTCAAGAGGCTCAGGGCGAACTGGATCGGCTCGAGGCGGCCGTGGTAGCGCTCCATCTCCTCGAACCATTCGAGGCTTACCTGCGCGGCGCGCTGCAGGCGCTCGACCTCGGGACGGCGGTCCTCCTCGTAGGCGGCCAGCGCCTTCTCGACCTCGCCGTGGCGCTGGAGCGCGTGGGCGAGCGCGATCGCGTCCTCGATCGCGAGCTTCGTGCCCGAGCCGATCGAGAAATGCGCCGTGTGCGCCGCGTCGCCGACCAGCACGACGTTGCGATGGTGCCAGGCGGCGTTGCGGACCGTCGGGAAGCTGCGCCAGAGCGAGCGATTCTTGAGGAGCCGGTGGCCCCGCAGCTCGCCGGCGAAGAGACGCTCGACGAAGGCGATCGTCCGATCCTCGTCGGCCTGGTCGAGACCGGCGCGCCGCCACGTCTCTTCGGTTGTTTCAAGAATGAACGTCGAGGTGGACGCATCGTACCGGTAGGCGTGAACGCGCCAGAGGCCGTGCTCGCTTTCCTTGAACAGAAACGTGAACGCGGCGAACGGATAGGTCGTGCCCAGCCAGACGAACTTGTTGGGGCGCCAGTCGACGTGCGGCTTGAACTGCTCCGCGTGACGACCGCGGACGACGCTGTTGACGCCGTCGGCGCCGACCACCAGATCCGCGTCGGCGTAGGCCGCGAGATCGCCGACCTCCGTCTGGAACTCGAGCCTCACCCCGAGCTCGGCGCAGCGACGCTGCAGGATGTCGAGCAGGCGCTGGCGCGCGATGCCCGCGAAGCCGTGGCCCCTCGAGGTCAGCACCGCGCCACGGTAGTGGATGTCGATGGCATCCCAGTGAGCGAAGCTGCCGGTGATCTCGGTGTAGCTCTCGCGATCGGCCTCGGCAAAGCTCTCGAGCGTCGCGTCGGAGAAGACGACCCCGAATCCGAACGTATCGTCGGCCCGGTTCCGCTCGACGACCGTGATGTCGTGGCCGGGGTCCGCCTTCTTCATGAGCAGGCTGAAATAGAGCCCGGCCGGACCGCCGCCGATCGAGACGATCCTCATCGCCTCGATTCTAGGCCAGGGGGACGCTAGCCGCCGAGGCTCTTCAGATATGCGACCAGATCCACCAGGTCACCCGTCGAGAGGCTGTCACGATAGTCCGGCATGGTCGACCGACCGTCCGGACCGGTGTACCCGGGGGCTTCGACGATCACGGCGTTCGGGTTGAGGATCGATTCCAGGAGGTAGCCGACGGGGTGATGTCCGCCGACGCCCGTCAGCGAGGGGCCCGGCTTCGACGGCCGCCTGAACCTCTCGCCCGAGACCGCGTGACAGGTGAAGCACTCGAGCCGCGCGAACACCTCACGCCCCCTCGCTGCGTTTCCCGGCGGTAGCGTGAGAGCCCACCCCTTCGGCACGCCGCCGCTCGCGTGCAGCTCGTCCATACCGACGCGGAATGGCACGCCCGAGACATCCGCGGCCGGCGAGACGTGGCCCGCGTGGCGCTTGGGGGTGGATTCCCCGAGGACGGCTGTGCACCCGAGCACGGCCACCGCGATCAGCGCTTCGCAGGCGACGAACCGGGCGAGGCGCGCGGACGCGGGCGCGGGGCCTCGGTGCGGCCCGAACATCGCGAGTCGGCCGAGTCGGATCCATCGCGCGGTCCTCCGCGGCCGGTCACCGGAGAGGGCCGGGAGGACCACGTAACGGTTGGCGCACCCGATCGACGCCAGCGCCAACGCCAGCGCGAGCTTGGCCATCAGCGCGCCGCCGTACGTCGTCGTCCACAGCGCAGTCAGGACCGGCACCTGGATCCAGACGTTGTAGGCGCCGGTGGCGACGACGGCAAGGAGGCAGTACCCGGCCAGGCGCGAGAATCGTCGCGCGATCTGGCCGAGCAACACGACGGGCCACCGCGCCCGATCTGCGAAAACCGCCAGCGTGAGTCCGAAGAGTCCCCCGATCCAGATCGCCGCCGTGACGGCGTGGACCCAGTCGACGAGCACCGCGAAGGAGCGATCGCCCCAGTCGGCGGCATGCCCGGTGAGGCTGGTCGTCAGCGCGACGGCCAGCGACAGCAGCAGCCCGGCGACCCGCAGAGGGCGCCGGGGGATGAGCGAGACGATCAGGAGGAGCCCAAGGGCCACCGCGCGGCCCATCCAGATCGCGCCGAAGTGCGTTCGGGTCAGGACGATCGGCAAAGCCGCGAGCAAGCCGGCGAAATCGCCGCCGACCATGGTGCGAGCTCGCATCACGAGCGCCGCCGCGGTCGTGACGATCAGGACGACGACCGCGAGCGTACCCCACACCCGGAGGCGGCGCCGAGCTGCGTCGAGCTCCCGGGCGGAGGGCGGAAGAACGAGGAGGTCCAGGGCGAAGCCGCCCACGACGGCCGCCAGCGCGAGGAGCCCGCCCCAGCGCACGATGGTCGCGGCCAGGACCGCGTTGAAAGACATGTCGCTCACGACGCGAGGCCTCCGTCACCGGATGCGGAAGGAAAAGTCACCTTCCGTCCGGTGACCGTCCCGCGCGACGACGCTCCAGAACACGTGATACCGGCCGGGTGGCAGTGGCGGCAGGCTGACCTCGAGAAGGGTCTGGTCGCTCGGATCGACGCGCGCGTCGCGCTTGTCGACGCGCTGACGGTCGGCATTCTCGACATGAACTGTGCTGAACACGGGCTCGAGCTGCCCATCGAACCAGATGCGGACGGCCGGCGGCGGGGCATCCACGGTGTGTCCGACGCGCGGCTCGGAGTGATCCGGGAAGGCATGGGCCGCCGCCAATCCCGGCGCTGCGAGGAGCGCCACCGCCGCCAGCCGTCGCCACATCTACTGGGGCTGCGTGGGCCCGAGCACTCCGTGGAAGGGCGTCCACGTGAAGATCTGCGGAAGGATATCGTCGAGATAGAAATGCACCTGGGCGAGCACCCCGACGTTCTTGCTGATGTCGCTGTTGATCGGCACGACGGCCTCGATCCCGAGCTGGAGGTAGCGACCGAACCAGATGATGCCTGGATTCACCGTCCCCGAGGTGCGGCCCGCGTTAGGCCCGTTGATCGGAGTCTCCAGCGCGAGCTCGACGACGGGAATCATCCGGTTCAGCGGCGCCGGAAGCCCGACGTCACGCACGTAGGACTGGAGATATTGGATGTTGTATTGGAAGGTAAAGCCCCACTGGAAGACCGTCGGGTTCAGCTCCTTTCTGACTTCCACTTCGCCGGTGTCCGAGGTCTCGAAGGTCTGGTTGTGGGTCCGACCCGGAACGGCCCAGCCGAGCGCTGCGGTCACCGCGAATGGCTTCAGAAACTCGAGCTGATCCGGCAGATCTCCGAAGCCCTTGCCGACGAAGAGCTGAGGCGTCCACGTGGAGAAGCTCTCCGAACCCACCTTCTTGCTTCCGGTCCCACCCACATCCCAGCCGAGGCCCAGCGACAGCAGGAACTCGTGCCCGGCGTTCTTGAAGAGCACGTACTTCGCGGAGACCTCCAGGTTGTCAAAGCCGCTCACGGCCTTGCCGGGGTCGGGATCCAGGATCGTGAAGACGCCTCCCAGTGAGATCCCGAGATCGGGAGTCAAGCGCTTGGAGATCTCTCCACTGAGGTCAATCTGGTGGGTCGCAGGCGCCTCCTCGGTGCCCCGGAGTTTCAGATAGGAGATCGTCGGCAGCGACATCTCGTCGGCGACGAACGGGTCATCGACCGCGAGCGTCGCGGGAAAGAAGCGCTTGCCGATCAGGCCGTGGGCATGAGTTGACTCGAGTGTCGCCAGTACGAGCGCGACGGCCAGCAGACACGCGAATAGAGTCTTCCCCCTCATGGGACCCTCCTGGGAATCGCTGGATTGACTGCGCGGCGGGTCTAGACGATCGCGGAGGGCGGCGCGCGTCCGTACTTCGGATCAGCCGAGGCGAGCGGTGAAACAGACGGATCGAGCGTATCGAGCCGCGTAGCGACCAGGAAGATCGGGGCTTCGAGGGTGAGGGCTTCGACCGCGGCACCGCTCAGATGGGCCGCCACCAGGGCGGTCGGGCACGCGGCGGGCTGGTCGGTGAAGCCATGGTGCACCGAATGCCGCGCCGACTCTACGGCGAAGACAGCGAGAACGATGACGAGGGCAACAACCACGAGTTTCCGCGAACGCCCACGCGCGATCACCAGCACGGCGAAGGCAATGGAGAGGGCGAACAGCCAGGAAAAGTCCTCAGCGCCGGCAGCCGGTCGCACCTCGAATCCATCGAGCGTCGCCGGTCCAGGCTGGTGAGCCGGCGTGACGGACTCGACGGAACGCTGATGGGCGCCGGCAGGGCTTATCCCACCGGCGAGCAGGACCGCGAACGTCGCGATCACTACGACGACGAGCCTCAACATGTCGAGGACTCTACCGGAGAAGCTCTCCAAGCTCAACTCCGCACACGGAGGCGATTTCCGCCTGCCGATTCGCCGGGCTTCGGGCAGCGGTGGCGCGGCCGGCGCGCTTGGTTGACACGCGTCGTTCGTGGCGCGCATAGTCCGTACAAATTCGCACGGGGAGACAGCCATGAGGCGACGGGACCTGCTGCGGCTGGGCGCTGTCGGGACGGGAATCTTCGCCGTGGGCGGGCTCGCGCGTGTCGCCGGACGCGCGACGGCGCAGTCGCCGGCGGCGCCGACCGTGGACCACCTGGTCATGACCAACGTCGTGGACAACATCTACGACGTGTTCGCGAAGGCCGGCAAGCTCGACTCCATCACGGTCGAGCGCGCCGGGCTCCGGATCGGCGCCGACTCCCTGCTGGCCGAGCACGGCCTCGCCTATCATCTCGAATCGGTCCGGGGCAACGAGCGGCGCCAGATCCTGCTCGACTTCAGCCTCACCGAGCGAAACCTGTTCAATAACTACAAGGTGCTGAAGATCGACCCGGCCGCCGCCGACGCTCTCGTCATCAGCCACGGCCACGCCGACCACTACGGCGCGCTCGCCGACTACGCCCGCCTGGTGCAGGGCAAGTCGAAGCCCGGGCTCACCCTCTACGCCGGCGGCGAGGACACCTTCTGCCGCCGCGTCGTCGTGACGCCGGGCGGCGCGGTCGATCAGGGCCAGCTCGATCGCGCCGGGCTCGAAGCGCGCGGGCTGGGCGTCGTGATGGCCAAGCAGCCGGCGACCGTTGCCGGCCACGCGTTCACCTCCGGACAGATCGCGCGGTTGACCGACTTCGAGAAGCCGCCCGCGGCAAGCCGCCTGGTCGCCGGCCCGATGGACTCGGCGTGCTCGGTGACGCACTTCGGCGCCACGAAGGTCGAGAGCAAGCCGGGTGAGCTGGTGGCCGACGCCTTCCAGGGCGAGCACGCCACCGCCTACCACGTGAAGGGCCGTGGCCTCGTGGTCATCACCTCGTGCGGCCACGCCGGCGTCATCAACTCGGTCCGTCAGGCCCAGAAGGCCGCCGGGGTCGACCGCGTGCATGCCGTCGTCGGCGGCTTCCACCTGGCGCCCGCGCCGGACGAGATCGTGGCGAAGACGGTCGCGGCGTTCAAGATCATCGACCCGGACTACATCATTCCGATGCACTGCACCGGGCTCAACACCATCATCGCGTTGCACCGCGAGATGCCGAAGAAGCTGGTGATGCCCTCCACCGGCACCCGGGTGATCTTCGGCGCCTGATGAGTCGAAGCGTCTTTCGAGACTACGACCAGGCGACGCTCGACGCCGAGTACAACAACCGCGAGAAGGTGAAGGACAGCGCCGACTGGCTCTCGCGGTACGCGATCGCCAGCGCCGAGACCCGCGCCGCGCTCGAGTGCCGGCTCGATCTCGCGTATGGTCCGCATCCCGGCGAACGGCTCGACGTGTTCCCCGCGCGGGGCCCATCCGCGCCGGTACACGTCTTCGTTCACGGCGGCTACTGGCAGCGGCTCGACAAATCCGACTCGAGCTTCGTCGCGCGCGCGCTCCAGCCGTCGGGCGCGGCGGTGGTCGTGATCAACTACGCGCTGATCCCGACGGTCGACATGGACGAGCTGGTGCGCCAGTGTCGCGCGTCGATCGTGTGGGTCCATCGCCACGCTCCGTCGTTCGGCGGCGACCCGAACCGGATCTTCGTGTCCGGCCACTCGGCGGGCGGCCATCTCGTCGCGATGCTCATGTCCACCGACTGGAGCGTCTTCGCCGGGCTGCCCGCCGACGTCATCAAGGCTGGCTGCGGCATCAGCGGGCTCTACGACCTCGAGCCGATCCGCCTGTCGTATCTCAACGAGGTCCTGAAGCTCACGCCGGAATCGGCGCGGCGGAACGGGCCCGTCCACTGCCCGCCGCCGCGCTCGGGCCCCCTCCTGCTCCCGGTCGGCGGCCTCGAAGGCGCCGAGTATCACCGGCAGGGCGAGGAGCTCGCCGCCGTGTGGCGGACTCGCCGGCTCCCGTGCCAGACGATCGACATGCCCGGGCATCACCACTTCTCGATCCTCGCGGAGCTCGAGGATCCGGGCACCACGCTGAGCCGTCTCCTGCTGCGCCAGATGGGCTTCCGCTGAGGCGTAGAATCTCCGGTTGAATGGCCGACTTCCTCCCGTTCGTCCGCCGCTGGTTCGACGCGACGTTCCCGGAGGCCACCCGGCCGCAGCGCGAGGGCTGGGAGGCCATCGCCTCCGGCCGCGATACGCTCATCGTGGCGCCGACGGGCTCGGGAAAGACCCTGGCGGCCTTCCTGTGGGCCCTCGACCACCTCCATCGCCTGGGCCTCGAGCGCCAGCTGGAAGACCGCGTCTACGTCGTTTACGTCTCGCCGCTCCGCGCGCTGAACAACGACATCGAGAAGAACCTGCGCGCTCCCCTGGCCGGCATCCGCGCCGCGGCCGCTGCCGACGGGCTCCAGCCGCCCGAGATCCGCGTCGCGGTGCGCACCGGCGACACGCTGGCGGCCCAGCGCCAGGCCATGACGCGCCGGCCCCCGCACGTCTTGATCACCACGCCCGAGTCGCTCTTCATCCTGCTCACCAGCGAGCGATTCCGCCCGGCGCTCGCCCGCACGCGGTTCCTGATCGTCGATGAGATCCACGCGCTGATGGGATCGAAGCGCGGCGCCCACCTGGCGCTCTCGCTCGAGCGCCTGCAGGCGCTGGTCGAGGCCGACGCCGGTACGCGACCGCAGCGGATCGGCTGCTCGGCGACCGTGAGTCCCATCGAGTCGGCGCTGGCCTTCCTGACCGGCGCCACGGCCGCCGACGCGGTAGCCGTCGACGCCGGCTTCACGCGCGACCTCGACCTCCAGGTCGTAGCACCGGTGGACGACTTCCTGACGGCGCCGAGCGACACCATCTGGGAAGCCGCGCTCCAGCAGATCGCCGAGCTGGTTCAGGCCCACCGCACCACGCTGGTCTTCGCGCAGAGCCGGCGCGCGGCCGAGCGGCTCGCGCGCGATCTCAACGATCGGATCCCCGACGGCCGCGTGGCCGCGCACCACGGCTCGCTCTCGCGCCGGGCTCGCCTCGAAGCCGAGAATCGCCTGAAGCAGGGCGAGCTGCGCGCGCTCGTCGCCACCTCGTCGCTCGAGCTGGGCATCGACGTCGGCGCGATCGACCTGGTGGTGCAGCTGCAGTCGCCGCGGAACATCGCCGCCGCCCTTCAGCGCGTGGGCCGCGCCGGTCACCTGCTGAGCCGAACGTCCCGGGGGCGCATCGTCGTGACCAAGGGCGAGGAGCTTGTCGAGGCGGCCGCGGTCGTCCGGTGCATCAAGGAGCGGCAGCTCGATCGCGTCGTGATGCCGGACGCGCCGCTCGACGTGCTCGCCCAGCAGATCGTGGCGTCCGTCGCGGCCGAGTCCCTGACGGTCGACGCGCTGCACGCGCGCCTGCGGAACGCGGCGTCCTATCGAAGTCTCGAGCGCGACACGCTCCTGGCGGTCGTCCGCTCGCTCGCCGAGCCGCTACCGGCCGAGGTCAAGGGCGCCGCGCCGCGGATTCTGTGGGATCGCGTGAACGACCGGCTGCACGCGCGCCGGGGCAGCCGGTTCCTGGCGCTCACCTCCGGGGGCACCATTCCCGACAACGGCCTCTACGACGTCTTCGTCGCCGAGACCGACCTGAAGGTCGGCACGCTCGACGAGGAGTTCGTGACGGAGAGCCTCCCCGGCGACGTCTTCCTGCTCGGCTCGCACGCGTGGAAGATCGTCAAGGTTCGCGCCGATCGCGTCCTGGTCGAGGACGCCCAGGGTATGTCGCCGACGATTCCGTTCTGGAAGGGCGAGCACCCGTCCCGCTCGTGGGAGCTGGGCCTCGCGGTCGGGCGGCTGCGCCGTGATGCGGCCGAGCGAGTCGACACGCCGGAGTTCGAGCAGTGGGCCGCGGAGGTCTGCGGCCTCGACGCGCGGGCGGCCTCGGCAATGCGAGCCTGGCTCGTCAAGGCGGGTGAGGTTCTGGACGGCGTCCCCGACGATCAGGGGATCGTCGTCGAGTCGTTCTCGGACGAGATGGGCGGCCGCCACGCGATGATCCACTCGGTCTTCGGCATGCGCGTCAACGGCGCCTGGGGCATGGTCCTGAAGGAGAAGCTCCGGCGCGTCGGCCTCGTCGCCGAGGCGAGCCACGTGGACGACGGCATTCTCCTGTCGTTCGCGCCGGGCCAGGTCCCGCCGAACCCCGAGAGGCTGGTCACCTTCGTCACGCCCGAGGAGGTCGACACGCTCCTGGGCAAGGCGCTGATCGGCACGCCGCTCTTCGGCACGCGCTTCCGTCAGTGCGCGATCCGTGCGCTCTTCATCCCCCGCATGTATCGCGGCCAGCGGACGCCCGCCTATCTGCAGCGGCTCAAGGCGGACGCGCTCCTCGAGTCGGTCGGCGGCCAGGCCGAGTTCCCGATCGTGGCCGAGACGCTCCGGGAGTGCTTCAACGACGCGCTCGACGTGACGCGCCTGCGCCGCCTGCTCGAGCGTCTGCACGACGGCGAGATGTGGCGGCGGCACGTCGACACGCCGCTGCCGTCGCCCTTCGTCTATCCGCTCCTGCTCGCTTGGGACTGGGCCTATCTGGGGGCGGGCCACGCGGAGGAGCGGCGGAGCGACGCGGTCACCATGCGGAAGGCCTGGTCGGTCGCGCCCGGCCCGCTGAAGCCGGAGATCGTGGCCGCGGTCGAGGCGGAGCTCCAGAAGACGTCGCCGGAGCGGCGAGCCCGGGATGCGAACGAGCTGGCGGGAATCCTCGACGATCTGGGCGACCTGACCGACGACGAGATCGCGGCGCGCGTGGTGGGCGACGGTCCGGCGCTGATCGGCGCGCTCGCCGGGGAACGACGGGTCGTGGCCCTCACCTTCGCGAGCGGGCGGCGAGCGTGGGTTCCCGCGACCGACACGGCGCTCTACGGCGCCCTCGAAACCGCCGACGGGCTCGAGCGCGTCGCGCTGCGGCTCCTGAGAACGCGCGGCCCGGTGACCGCCGCCTGGCTCGCCGAGCGCTACGGTCTCGCCCTCGAGGGCGCGATGGGCGCGCTCGAGCGGCTGACGGCCCGCGGGCTCGTGCGGCAGGGCGCCTTCCTCGCCGAGGTGGCCGCGCCGCAGCTCGTCCACATCGCGGTGCTCGACGAGATCCAGCGTCGCCAGGTCCACGCGCGCCGGGTCCCTCGATCCGTGGCGTCGGCCGAGCAGTTCTCGGCGTTTCTCCTCCGTCGCCATCACCTCCATCCCGATCACCGCCTCATCGGGCCGCCCGGCGTGCTCGCGGCCCTCGAGCTGCTGCAGGGCGAAGACCTGCCGGTACGCGTCTGGGAGCAGGATCTCCTGCCCGCGCGCGTCGAGAACTACGAGCGGGAATGGCTCGATCGTCTGGGGCTCGCGGGCGAGATGATCTGGACGGTGTTCGACCGGGCTCCGGGCGAGCGCGGTCGCTCGACTCGCGTGGGCGCCGCGCTTCGAGAGAACGTCGGCTGGCTTCGCGAGGGCGCGGCGCCGCCGCCCGAGGTCGACGCGCGTGTCAAGAACGTCCTGCTCCATCTGCAGCTCCGCGGCGCCTCGTTTGCCCAGGACCTGACGCGGGCGACGGGCCTCGCGACGCCCGACGTGCTGGCGGCGCTCTGGGAGCTCTTCTGGGCCGGGCTCGTCACGCCGGACACCTTCAGCGCGATCGTGGCCGGCATGACGCCCGCGCGCCGGCCCTCCGATGCCGGGGACGCTCGCCGCCGCCGCCGCGGTCAGGCCCGCGGCCTGCTGACGCGCCTGCCGGTGGTGGGCCGCTGGAGCGTCCTCGGCGACGAGGAGCGGCTGTCGCCCGAGGAGCGGGACGAAGCGCGCGCCCAGCTCCTCCTGGCGCGCTACGGGATCGTCGCGCGCGAGCTGGCGCGGGGCGACTGGGCGACGCTGCGCCACACACTGCTCCGCATGGAGTACGGCGGCGAGGTGGTCCGGGGCTACTTCGTCCAGGGACTCTCGGGCGAGCAATACGCGCTGGCCGACGCGCTTGGCGACCTCGACGCGCCGGCGCGGCGCGCCGAGCCCCACGTGCTGGTCAACATGATCGATCCGGCAAACCTCTGGGGCCGCGTGTTCGCCCTCTCGCGCCGCGACGGCTCGCGCGTTGCCGCGCCTCGCCTGCCCCAGAACTGGCTCGTCTTCCGCCAGGGTCGCCCGCGGCTTCTCGTGGAAGGCTCCGGACGGGATCTCACGCCGCTGGCCGGCTGGGAAGACGTCGATCTTCCGGGTGTCATCGCCGCGCTCCAGTCGATGATGGAACGTCCGCTCACCCTGCGGCCGGTCCGCCGGCTCGAGGTCACGACGTGGGACGGACATCCGGTGCGCAGCGGCGCCGCCTTCGAGGCGCTCGTGGCGGCCGGCTTCACCGCGGACGGGACGCGTCTGTCCTGGGATGGCTATCCCGGTCCGCGCTCGGTGAGATGAACGGGCGATGAGCGGCAGACTCGGCGGCAAGATCGCGATCGTGACCGGCGCGGGCTCACGCGGCCCCGGCCTGGGGAACGGCAAGGCGGCCGCGATCCTCTTCGCCCGCGAGGGCGCGCGCGTCCTCTGCGTCGACCAGGTGAAGGACCGCGCCGAGGAGACCGCCGGGCTCATCCACGCCGAGGGCGGCGAGGCGCTGGCCCACGCCGCCGACGTCACGCGGGCCGGCGAGTGCGCCGGCATGGTCAGAGCGGCGGTCGAGCGGTGGGGCGGCCTCGACATTCTCCACAACAACGTCGGGATCGAGTCGCGAAAGGACCTGCTCGAGACGACCGAGGAAGACTGGGATCGCGTCATCGGCGTCGATCTCAAATCGATGTTCCTGGCCACCCAGGCGGCGGTACCGGCGATGGTGCGTCGCGGCGGGGGCGCCGTCGTCTGCGTCTCGTCGATCGCCGGGCTGCGAGGCTACGGCCGCACCGCCTACGCGACCGCCAAGGCGGGCGTGATCGGATTCGTCCGCTCGCTCGCCGTTCAGTACGGCCCCAAGGGCATCCGGGTCAACGCGATCGCGCCGGGCCCGGTGTGGACGCCGATGGTCGAGGATCTCGGACCCGCGGCCCGCGAGCGGCGGCGTCGGGCGAGCCCGCTCGGAACCGAGGGCACCGGCTGGGACGTCGCCTGGGGCGCCGTCTACCTCGTCAGCGACGAGGCACGCTGGGTCACGGGCCAGACGCTCATCATCGACGCCGGGTTGACGATTACCACTCCGGAGGGATCACTGGGCGCGACGGCTCCCTGAGGGCCTTCTGGTAGCATCAACGTATGCGGTTGGCCACAGGCCCATTCCTTTTCGTCGGGTTCGTGCTCGCTGTCCTCGTAGGGGTCGGGGGTTGCGGGCGACCCGCGCAGATCGAGTGGGAGAGCCCGGTCGAGCGCGAGCACCCGCTGGTCGGGAAGGTCTGGGACGTGTCAGCGAATGCGCCGATCAGCGAGGCGACCTTGACCGCGCGGCTGGCCGGCAGCCGATTCGTGATGCTGGGCGAGCGGCATGACAATCCCGATCACCACGTGCTGCAGGCCAAGCTCGTGCGCGCGCTGGTGGAAGCGGGGCGGCATCCCGCGGTCGGCTTCGAGATGCTCTCGACCGACGACACCGCCGCGGTGGCGCGCTATCTGGCGCGGAGCCCCAAGGACGCCGCCGGGCTCGGCGACGCCGTGAACTGGCGGCGTACGGGCTGGCCCGAATGGCGCTTCTATCAGCCGATCGCGCAGGCGGCCCTCGACGGTAGCCTGCCGATCGTCGCCACCAACCTGTCCAAGCCCGCGACCGAGGCCGTGCGCCGCAACGGCTTGACGGGGCTCGGCCCGACGCTCACCACGCAGCTCCGCCTCACCGAGCCCTCCCCGGAGACTCGGACCGCGATGGCGCTCGAGATTCGGGAAACTCACTGCGGCCAGGTCGCCGAGGACATGATCGCGCGCATGGTCGACATCCAGTGGGCGCGCGACGCCCGCATGGCCGCGAGCCTGGCGCGCGGTGGCCAGCGCGACGGCGCCGTGCTCATCGCGGGCGCCGGCCATGCGCGCCGCGACCGGGGCGTGCCCGTTCACCTGGCGCGCCAGGCCCCCGGCGCCGGGATCGCGAGCGTGGCGTTCGTCGAGGTGGATCCGGCGGCGGTCAAGCCCGGCGACTACGCGGGGCGCTTCGCCAGCACCGCGCTCCCGTTCGACTACGTCTGGTTCACGCCGAAGATCGACGAGGCCGATCCGTGCGAGAAGTTCAAGCAGTCGCTGGAGTCGATCGGGAAGTGATCACGATCAAGCGCGTCTACGAGGCGCCGGCTGCCGCGGACGGCACGCGCGTCCTCATCATGCGCCTCTGGCCGCGGGGCATTCGCAAGAGCCATGTCGACATCTGGCTCAAGGAGCTGGGCCCGGTCCTGCCCTTGATGCGCGCGTTCCGCTCCGGCCAGATCGGCTGGGTCGCGTACCGTCGGCGATACCGACAGGGACTCGCGCGGCCGGAAGCGCAGGCGCACCTGGCGGCGGTCCGCGCCTACGCGAAGTCCGGGCGCGTCACGCTCCTGTGCGGGTGCCCCGACGAGACCCGCTGCCACCGGTCACTGCTCCGCGACTATCTGCTAGACTGAGCCGCGTGGCGCGGGCAGCGGCGCTCGTTCTGCTCGGTGTCCTGACGCTGGCCGGCACGCCGGCCGCGGCGACGCACGAGGTGTACTTCCGTTACGTGGTCCTCGGCTTCGTCAAAGACGCCCGGGGCCGCGCGGTCGCCGGGCGCGAGCTGGTGCTCACCCGCGACAAGACCGGCTACGCGTATCTCGGGGCGACCGACGCGCAGGGCTTCTTCATCATCGTCGCGCAGCTGGGCGACGAGAGCGCCGGCGAGCCCCTGACCCTGGCGTTCGGTCAAGCGGTCGCCCGGCTGCGCGCCACCTTCGATCCCGCGAATCACCGCGACGACCGAGGCACGCGGATCGATCTCGAGGGCGCGACGTTCGTCGAGCGGAGCGCGCTGTTCCGCGCGACGCTGCTCGACGCGGTCGGCGCCGCGCAACACTAAGAAGCTCCGCAGGAGGCGTCACATGACCAAGAGCGGGCCGAAGAAGATGCGCGCGTACGTGCTCATCGAGACTGCTCCCGGCAAGACGAAGTCCGTCAAGAAGGGGCTGGCGGCGGTCGAGGGCACCGACTCGACGGTGGTCAACCTCGACGCGGTCACGGGTCCGTTCGACTTCATCGCCGTGGTCGAAGGCACGACGCTCGACGCGGTCGGCCGCCTGGTCACCGACGAGATCGGCTCGATCGACGGGGTGACGCGCACGACGACGTGTCTCGCGGTGGCGATCGGCTGACCGGCTCGATGGCGCGCCCGAGCGTCCTCGTCTACCACGCCGACCGTCGCTACGCCGAGCTCGTCCGCGTCCCCAAGCGGGGCGTGAGCGTGCGGATCGCCGCCACACCGAGCGAGGCCGCGGGGGCCATCGCGGACACCGAGATCCTCTACGCGTGGAAGTTCCCCGCGCCGCTCTACGCGCGGGCCGGCCGGCTCAAGTGGCTTCAGGTGATGGGCGCGGGCGTCGACTGGGCGCTGGTGCCCGAATTGCCGCCGCACGTGCAGGTGACCCGAGCGCCCGGGGTCTTCGGGCCGTGGATGGCCGAGTACGTCGTCGCGTGGTGCTCGTGGGTGACCCAGCGGATGAAGGTCTATCGGGACGCCCAGCGCCAGCGCCGCTGGGACGATCATGTGCTCCCCGACCGGCTGGGCGGCAAGACGGTGACGATCGTCGGCCTCGGCGACATCGGCCGCGACATCGCGCGGGCGGCGCGCGCGCTCGGGATGCGCGTGCTCGGCGTCTCGCGGCGCGGCCGGCCGGTGCGCGAGGCCACGCGGATGTATCCGGTGGCCGCGATGGCCCGCGCCCTCCGCGAGGCCGATTTCGTCGTGCTGCTCCTGCCCCTCACGCCCGAGACCCGGGGCATCATCGGCGCCGACGCGCTCTCGGTCATGAAATCGACCGCGTGGCTCATCAACATCGCCCGCGGCGCCGTCGTGAACGAGAGCGCCCTGATGGAAGCGCTCGAGCAGCGTCGCATCGCGGGCGCGGTGCTCGACGTCTTCGACCGCGAGCCGCTGCCGCCGAGCCACCCGCTGTGGAAGATGGACAACGTGGTCGTGACGCCGCACATCTCGGGCCCGAGCACGGCCGACGCGATCGCGCCCGTCTTCAACGACAACCTCGCCCGCTACCTCGCCGGGCGTCCGCTGCGCCACGTCGTCGACCGCCGCCAGGGGTATTGACGACCCGGTCGACCGTGAGCGACCCTATCGAGCTCGTGATCTTCGATTGCGACGGCGTGCTGGTGGACAGC
>Ga0137409_10003260_pt1 | contig 17230 bp, 7 predicted proteins | sample CZODoug1_16funga_FD_122059 | JGI IMG/M metagenome (GOLD analysis project Ga0137409, IMG submission 122059) | Vadose zone soil fungal communities from Angelo Coast Range Reserve, California, USA - CZODoug1_16fungal (Hybrid Assembly) | ecosystem: Environmental > Terrestrial > Soil > Vadose zone... | reverse complement strand
TCCTTCGACGGCAGCACGACCTTCGGGTCGTCGATGTCGATCGGGCCGCCGGGGAGGTTCCTGAGGGCCTGGTCGAGGATGCGCGTGCTCTGGCGCATCTCTTCGAGGCGCACGAGGTAGCGATCGTAGACGTCCCCTTCCTTCCCGATCGGCACGTCGAAGTCGTAGTTCTCGTAGCCGCTGTATGGCTCGGTCCGGCGCAGGTCGTAGGCGACGCCCGAGCCGCGCAGGTTGGGGCCGGTGACGCCGAGCGCGATGGCATCCGCCGCGCTGATCTTCCCGACGCCCTGCGTCCGCTTCAGCCAGATCTGGTTGCCGGTCAGAAGAGCGTCGAGCTCGTCCAGCGCCTTGGGGAAGGAGGCCACGAAGGCGGCCACCTCTGCGGTCCACCCCGCGGGCAGATCGCGCGCCAGACCGCCGACCCGGGGGTACGACGTCGTCAGCCGCGTGCCGGTGAGCGACTCGATGATGTTGTACAGCGTCTCGCGCTCGCGGAAGGTGTGGAAGAAGACGGTCGCGGCACCGAGGTCGAGCGCGCCGGTGCCCAGCCACAGCAGGTGCGCGGAGATGCGCGCGATCTCGCACGCCATCACCCGCGCCACGCGGCCGCGCGGCGGCAGCGTGATCCCCATCAGCTTCTCGACCGCCATGATGTAGGCGACGTTGTTCGACAGCGGCGCCAGGTAGTCGAGACGGTCGGTGTAGGGGACGAACTGGTTGTAGGTCATCCCCTCGGCGATCTTCTCCATGCCCCGGTGGAGATAGCCCAGGTGCGGCTGCACCGCCTTGACCACCTCACCGTCGAGCGTCAGAACCAGCCGGAGAACACCGTGGGTGGACGGATGCGACGGTCCCATGTTGACCACCATGGACTCGCCATGCACGGCGTCCTCGCCCGCGGGCGCCTCGGGATGGAGCGACGGCGGGGACGTGACGCGCAGGTCGTCCATCTAGACGCTCTCCATGTCGCGGAAACCGGGCGAGGCGACCCGGCCCCGGGGCCGGGCATCCCGGGGCCCCCCCTCCACGTCGAAATCCTTGCGCAGCGGATGGTCGGGGTAGTCCTCGGGCATGATGATGCGCCGCAGATCAGGATGACCGCTGAACCGCACGCCGACCAGGTCGTACACCTCGCGCTCCGGCCAGTTTGCCCCCGGCCAGATCGAAACGACGCTCGGCACCGTCTCCCCTTCGTTCAGACGCACCTTGAGGCGCAACCGGTGATTCCTGGGCAGCGAGTAGAGGTGGTACAGCACTTCGTAATCGTGGTCGCGCTCCAGGTAGTGCGTGCCGGTGACGACCGAGAGCATGTCGAACGCAGTCCCGGGGTCGTCCCGGAGGAAACGGGCGACATCGAGCAACGCATCCTTCGCGATGACGACGGTGATCTCGCCGCGGAACTCGGCCACGTCCTCGAGAGCACCGGGGAAACGCTCCCTCAGGAGATCGACGACCTGGCGCGGAGGCAGGGGGGCGATGTAGGGACCTTCCACGTTTCGTCCTCTCTCCGCTTCAGTCCCAGTCGAGGGCGCCGCGGCGCCAGCAGTACAGGAATCCGACCAGGAGAACCCCGATGAACACCGCCATCTCGAGGAATCCGCGCATCCCCAGATCGCGGAACACGGTCGCCCAGGGATACAGGAAGGCGGCCTCGATGTCGAACAGGATGAACAGCATTCCCACCATGTAGAAGCGGACGGTGTAGCGCTTGCCGGAGGGCTCCAGCGGATCGACGCCGCACTCGTAGGGGCTCAGGTCGGTGCGGCTCGTCCGAGGGTTGCCGACGAGGGTCGACAGCCCCAGGATCGCCGCCCCCAGGAGCGCTGCGGCCACGAGCTGCAGACCGATGGGAACGTAGTCGATCACGCGGTCTCCCCGTCCGATCTGCGGTCCCGGCACATCGTGATATTTTTCACAAAGGCCGGCCCGCCATCACGCAGCGTGGCTCCAATTAGGAAGCCGTCATGCTAGCACCCCGGCCGTCAGGCGCGCAACCGCCCGGCCTTCGCCGCGCCCCCCCGAGGGAGCGAGGCAGGCGGAGAGGGGGTGCGGCTCATATTCGCTCGCGCGGCATAAGGCGTGCCCAACTCGCGCGCATGGCGCGGCTCAAAATCGCCTTACCCCCTCTCCGCCTGCCTCGCTCCCCGGCCCTCCACGCCGATGACGACGTCCACGATCGCGGACCAGGGTGCGGCACACGATCCGAAACGATCTCCACATTCGAGAGAGATCCGATGCGCGGTCGTCCGCTTGTTCAACGCTGTGAAGCCGCGGGAGTGAGCGCGCCGGACCGCAGCGCGTCGCGGCGATTTTGAGCCGCGCCATGCGCGTAAGTGGGGCACACTTACCCCGCGCGAGCGAACATGAGCCGCGGCGCGCTGCGGCCCGGCGCGCCCGCGGGGACGCGACTTTCAGGGGGGTGGCAGTCGGTAGGGCGCCCGCGCGGCGGGGCGACGGAGCCAGGATTCGACCTGCGCCGCGAGCGCCCTGACCCGGTCGGGGCGTTCGGCGGCGAGGTCGGTCGTCTCCAGGGGATCGCGGGCCAGGTCGTAGAGCCGGTGCCGGCCGTCGGAGGCCCAGTGCAGCTTCTCGGCTCCAAACCGGTAGGCCACGAGCGCCCGGTCCCACGGCACGATGCGGACCTCGGGAAAGCGCTCCTGGATGATCTCGAGGAACTGGATCGGCCGCGCGAACTCGCTCACCAGCACGGGACCCTCGCCCGGGGGCGCCTCCCCTCCCCTTTCGGGCACCGACCGGAGCCCCCCGCGGCGCAGGCCGCGGATGCCGGGGAGGACGATCGACTCCCGGCGGTCCCCGCCGTCCGGCGCGTTCTCGACCGGTACCCCGGCCAGCCCCAGGAGCGTCGCGTAGACATCCTGCAGCATGACCGGCTCCGCGATCCGCTGGCCGGACTCGACCGCCGCCGGGTAGCGCACGACCAGGGGGACATTCAAGAGCTCCTGGAAGACGCTCATCTTGTGGTCCAGGAAACCGTGGTCGCCGATCGCCTCGCCGTGGTCGGACGTGATGACCAGGACGGTCCGGTCCAGGAGTCCCCGCGCTCTCAGGAATGCCGCCAGCTCCCCGACCTTCTCGTCGATGTAGGAGATCTCCCCGTCGTACAGGTCGGAGAGGACGTTCAGATCCCCTTCCTTGAGCCCCCCCAGGCCGAGGACGTACTTGACCTCGTCCGGATGCTTGAAGTGTCGCAGCCGTTCGACGGCCGCTCCATCCGTCCCCGGGGAGAGAAACCGGGACCTCCAGGGCTCGGGGGGGTTGTAGGGAAGATGCGGCTCGAGGTAATTGATGAAGACGAAAAAAGGCTGATCGCGCGCCGCGGGGTTGTCCTGCCGCCAGGCGAGGAAGCGCTCCACCCTCCCGTTCAGCTCGGCGGCCCCGGCGTCGTCTCTCTCCATCCTGTCCTTTTCCGTCTTCCTCCAGAACTCCTCGTACTCATCGAACCCCTGGTCGAGTCCATACTGTCGACCGGCCCAGGGGTTGGCCACGTACCCGAGGGTGCGATACCCGGCGTCATGGAGAGATTCGGCCAGGGTGCGGAACTTCTCATCCAGATGGAGATGGCCGGAGTCGGCCCCGTGGGAGGAGGGGAACAGCCCCGTGAACAGGCTGGAATGGGCCGGCAGGGTCCAGGGTGCGGGTGTTATCGCCTGCCCGTAGATCGCCCCTTCCGAGGCCAGCGCGGCGATTTGGGGCGAGGTCTGGCGCGCATAGCCGTCGAAGGAGAAGCGGTCGGCCCGGGCGGTGTCGATGACCACCAGGACGATGTTCGGCCGGCTTCCCTGTCCGCAGCCGGCCAGGAGGACGCATCCCAGGGCGATGCCGGGAAGGCCCCCGGGGAACCCCTTCATGGGGCCGACGGTCCCCCCTGGGACGTGTTGGTCCACCTGGCGATCAGTCGCCTTCCCTCGAACACGAACTGGTTCGGCAGCTCCCCGGCGGGCGGGACGGCGCCCTCCAGTCCCGCGGATGACGGGGCCTCCGCCGGCTGGCGGTCTCCGCCAGGCGCTCCCTTGACTCTGGTCCTCGGGCGATAGGGCAGGGTGCGGCGGGAATCGTTCGCCGGCACCGTGACGTGTCTGGCCTCGAGAAGCGTCCCCTGGACCCGCTCCAGCTCCACCTGCGCCTTGTTGTAATCGACCATGGCGAGGTTCTCACGGACCTGGGCGGTGAACAGATCGTTCTGGAACTGCAAAACCTGGAAGGAGGTGCTCATGCCGTTCTCGAACTTCTTCTGCTCGGCGGACAGCTTCTCCTTCTGCAGGCGCACGTTCACCTGGGCCGCCTTGACGCGCTTCAGCGTCGTCTGGACGGCTCGCGCGGCGTCGCGCACCTGGACGCGGGCCGCGAGCTCCAGCGTCTCAAGACCCTTTCCCGCCTGCGTCAGGGCGTACTCCGAGTCGGTGAAGCTGGCGATCGCCTGGCGGTTGCCGATCGGGATCCCCAGGGCCATGGTCACCTGCCAGTCTTTGTTGGCGCCGCGGCGCAGATCGTCGATGGAATTGCCATAGTTGTCGATGTCGATGCCGACCTTGCCGTACGAACCGTTCAGGTTCAGGCCCCAGCGTCTCTGGTTCCTGCGGAAGGCCAGGTCCGCCTCCTTGGACTTCAGATCCAATCGGGCCTGCTCCAGGTCCGGGCGGTGTTGCAGCGCGGTCGACACGGCGCTCTCCATGTCGGGCGATTGTTCGACCAGCGGCAGCGGGTCGCTCGGAAGGAGCGGCTGCGACCACACCGGTGAGTCCTTCGGCACGTTCATGACCCGGCGCAGGCCGTCCTCGGCGGTTTTCACCTGGCTCTCGGCGATGATCACCGCCTCCTCCCGATCGGCCACCTGGGCCTCGGCCTGGGTGATCTCGATAGGGGCCAGCGTCCCGACCCGCACCTTGATCCGGTTCTGATCCAGGAAGTCCTGCGCCAGCTGCAGCGCCGCCAGGCTGGTCTTGAGATTGATCAGAGTGAAATTCAGGTCCCAGTAGGCCTTCTCGGCCGCGGACAGCGTGTCGATGACCGTCGAGCGGAACAGGGACTGGCTGATGCCGAGCGTGTTGCGGGCTTCCACGATGAAGGTCTTGCTCGCCTTCGGGCCGAAATTCCTGAGGAGAGGCTGCGTGATGCTGACCCTCCAGGAGGTATCGAATTCGGTCGTGTTTCCGATGACCGCCGACTGCGCCGTGCTGTCGAACGCTTCGAGGTCGATCTGGTACTTGCCGCCGGTCTGGAGCGGGTCGATGAACGAGGCGATGAAATCATGCGTCTTGCTGGAGGACACGAAGGCCGTCGGCGACGGGCGCTGCGTGCTGCTGCTGGTCGCGGTGCCGTTCAGGAGCGGGTCGAAGATCGACTCTGCGACGATGACCTGGGCCTCGCTCCGGAGCGGATCGTAGGCGCGCACCACGATGTCGAGATTGTTCTCGAGCGCCGTCTTGACGGCATCCTGCAGCGACAGGACGAAGGCCGGCGCGGCCGGGGCCTCGGGCGGCGGGGCCGCGCCCGGCGTCGCGGAGGGCGTCTCCTGCGCGAGCGGTCCGGCCCCCGCCAGGGGCGGCAGCAGGGCCAGGATCATGAGAAGGGTCAAGGTCGGGCGCGTCACGCGTCGTGTCATCAGATCACCTCGGTGTCCGTCGCTGCTCACGAAAACGGGGGAAGGAACGGACTCCTTCCCCCAGCTCGATTGCCGGTCCTCGTCCCGCTGCTTGAATCTCTATACGCTCGACCCCGCCGGGAAGTTTCATCCGCGGCGCGTCGCGCCGCCCTTCCCCGGGTCCCTACGCGCCGCCGGCGGGCCCCGGATGGAGGTGGCAGGCCACCAGGTGGCCCGGGCTCACCTCCACGAGGGGCGGCTCGATCCGCGGGCACGCCTCCACCGCGCTCGGACAGCGCGTGTGGAACCGGCAGCCGGGCGGCGGCTGCGACGGCGACGGAAGATCGCCGCGCAGGACCTGCCGCTCCCTGGCCCTGGCCGGGTCGGGGATCGGAATCGCCTGCAGGAGCGCCCTAGTATAAGGGTGAAGCGGGTTTCTGAAAATCTCGTCGCGCGTCGCGACCTCGACGATCTGGCCGAGGTACATCACCGCCACCCGGTCGGCGATCCGCTCGACGACCGCCAGGTCGTGCGCGATGAACAGGTAGGCGATGCCGAAGTCTTCCTGAAGCCCGATGAGCAGGTTGATGACCTGGGCCTGCACCGAGACGTCCAGAGCCGAGACCGGCTCGTCCGCGACGATGAGCCGGGGCTTCAGGGCCAGGGCGCGCGCCACGCCGATGCGCTGTCTCTGGCCCCCCGAGAATTCGTGCGGGTAGCGGTCCCGCATGGCCGGGTCCAGCCCGACCCGCTGCAGGAGGGCCGCCACCATCTCGTCGCGCTCCTTCCGGTTCGCGCCGATCCTGTGGATGTCGAGCGGCTCGCGGACGATGGTCCTGACGCGCATGCGCGGGTTGAGGGAGGCGTAGGGGTCCTGGAACACGACCTGGATCTGGCGGCGCATGCGCCGCATGGCGCGCGGCGCCAGGGAGAGCAGGTCGACCCCGTCGAAGGTCACCGAGCCGGACGTCGGCTCCACGAGGCGCAGGATGCAGCGGCCGGTCGTCGTCTTGCCGCTCCCCGACTCCCCCACCAGCGCCAGGGTCTCGCCGGGTGCCAGGTGCAGGGACACTCCGTCCACGGCCCTCACCCATCCCGAGACACCGGAGAAGATCCCCCGCCTGATCGGGAAGTACTTCTTCAGGGAGTCCACCTGAAGCAGCGGGCGGACCGTCTCGACCGCGCTCACCGCGGGCGCCCTTCCATGTCGTGGTGCTTGTAGCAGGCCACGGTGCGTTCGGCGGCGCCGATCGGCAGAAGAGAAGGGGTCCGGACCCGGCACTCGTCCATCACGTCGGGGCAGCGCGGGTGGAAGGCGCACCCTGCCGGCAGGCGCTCCAGATCCGGCACGGTGCCGTCGATGGCGGACAGACGCTTCTTCCGGCCACCCGTCCCCGCCGCCGCCTCGCCCAGGCGCGGGATCGAACGGAGCAGACCGGCCGTGTACGGGTGCTTCGGCGAAAGGAACAGGTCGCGCGTGGTCGCCATCTCGACGATCCGGCCGGCGTACATGACCGCGACCCGGTCCGCGGTCTCGGCGATCACGCCCATGTTGTGGGTGATCAGGAGCAGCGACAGGTGGAAGTCCCGCTTGAGGGTGAGCAGGAGATCGAGGATCTCCGCCTGGATGGTCACGTCCAGGGCGGTCGTCGGCTCGTCGGCGACCAGGAGGGCCGGACGGCATGCCAGCGCCATGGCGATCATGACCCTCTGCCGCATTCCGCCCGACATCTGGTGCGGGTACTCGGTGGCGCGGCGCGCCGCGTCCGGGATGCGCACCACCTCCATCAGACGGACCGCCTCGCGCAGGGCCTCCTTCTTCTTCATCATGCCGTGGACGATCAGCCCCTCGGCGATCTGGTAGCCGACCGTGAACACCGGGTTGAGGGCCGTGGAGGGCTCCTGGAAGACGAGGGCAATCTCGCGCCCGCGCACGCGCCGCATGCCCCGCTCGGGGAGGGACATCAGATCCTGGCCCTTGTAGACGATGCGGCCGGAGACGATGCGGCCGGGCGGGGGCACGAGACGGACGAGCGACAGCGCGGCGACGCTCTTGCCGCAGCCCGATTCCCCGACGAGCCCGAGCGTCTCCCCTTCGTCGACGTGGAACGACACCCTGTCGACGGCACGCACCTCGCCGCCGGCGCCTCGGAAGTGGGTCGACAGGTCGGAGACATCGAGCAGCCGGGGCACCGCTCAGACCCCGGCGGCGGGGCGATACAGCCCGAAGACGCCCCGCAGAGCGTCGGAGATCTCACCCAGCGTGGCTCGATCCTCGACCGCCCGAACGATGAGCGGCAGCAGGTTGGAGCCCGAGCGGGCCGCCTCGCCCACGGCCGCCAGCGCGGTCTCGACGGCCCGGGGGTCGCGGCGTCCCTTGAACGCCGCGAGGCGCGCCCGCTGCTCCTCCTCCAGGCGGGGGTCGATCTTCTGGATCGGGATCGGAGGGCCGCCCTGCTCCGCCGCCTCGTCCTTGAACCGGTTGACGCCGACGATGACGCGGGCGCCGCCGTCGACCTGGCGCTGGTGCCGGAAGGCGGCCTCCTGGATTTCCTTCTGCTGGAAGCCGGTCTCGATCGCGCGGAGCGTTCCGCCCAGGTCGTCGATCCTCTCGAGATACGCCCACACGCGCTCCTCGATGGCCGACGTCAGGGTCTCGAGGTAGTACGAGCCGCCCAGGGGATCGACGGTGTCGGCGGCGCCGCTCTCGTGCGCCAGGATCTGCTGCGTGCGCAGGGCGACGGTCGCGGCCTTCTCCGTCGGCAGGCCGAGCGCCTCGTCCATGCCGTTCGTGTGCAGGCTCTGCGTCCCTCCCAGGACCGCCGCCAGCGCCTGCACGGCGACGCGGACGACGTTGTTCTCCGGCTGCTGCGCCGTCAGCGTCGAACCGCCTGTCTGCGCGTGGAAGCGCATCTGGAGCGCGCGCGGGTCATTCACCTTGAAGCGCCGCGTCATGATGCGGGCCCAGACGCGGCGCGCCGCGCGGAACTTGGCGATCTCCTCGAAGAAATTGTTGTGCGCGTTGAAGAAGAACGAGACCTGCCCGGCGATCTCCTCGATCGGAAGCGCGGCGGCGCGCGCGGCCTCGAGATAGGCGATGCCGTTCGCGAAGGTGAAGGCGATCTCCTGCACCGCCGTCGAGCCGGCCTCGCGGATGTGGTAGCCGCTGATGCTGATCGCGTTCCAGCGCGGCAGCTCGTTCCGGCAGTAGGCGAACAGGTCGGTGGCGATGCGCAGGGAGGCCTGCGGCGGGAAGATATAGGTGCCGCGCGCGATGTACTCCTTCAGGACGTCATTCTGCACGGTCCCCGACAGCGCCCCGAGCGGGATGCTCTGCCTCCGGGCGACCGCCACATAGAGCGCCAGGAGGATCGCCGCGGTGGCGTTGATCGTCATCGAGGTGGAGACGCGGTCGAGCGGCAGCCCGGCCAGGAGGTCCTGCATGTCGTCGATCGTGTCGATCGAGACACCGGCCCGCCCGACCTCCCCCTGCGCCATCGCATGGTCGGAGTCGTATCCCATCTGGGTCGGCAGGTCGAAGGCGACCGACAGACCCGTCTGCCCCTGGCCGAGGAGGTAGCGCAGGCGCCTGTTGGTCTCGGCGGCGGCGCCGAAGCCGGCGTACTGCCGCATGGTCCAGAAGCGACTCCGGTACAGGGTCGGCTGCACGCCGCGGGTGAACGGGTAGGCGCCCGGGAACCCGAGGTCCTCCGGGTAGTCGATCGTCCCGACATCGAGCGGCGTGTACAGCCGTTCGACCGGGATCCCGCTGTCCGTCTCGAACTTCGGGCTGCGCTCCGGCAGGTGCGCGAGCGATTCGCGCAGCGGGCCTTCGGCCCACTCCTTGAGGAGCCCGGGCAGGGTGCGTTCCTTGCGGTCGCTCACGCGGAAACGCTACCACAGAAGCGGAAGGGCCCGCCCGTCTCCCCGCTTTACGGACAGCTCACCGGCGACACGAGGATGGTGTTGTCGCTCTTGCGGCCGAGAGCGTCCCTCCCGCCGGCGGCGTTGGCGCTGTGCCCCACGAGGTAGTAGAAGGACTGCCCGAGCCCCGGGGTCGCGGCGTCGGTGGCCAGGACGCTGCTGCCGACCGCCTGCTGCGGCAGGTCCGGGCGCAGGCAGGTGAGGGTCGCGAGCGTTGTGTCGGACCCCAATCCGGTCAGGAGACCTCGGAAGAGGTCGTAGCCATTCACCGACGACGGCTGCGGCCTCGCCTGCCAGGTGAGCGTGGCGGAGCCGGCCGGAAGGTGCGTCAGGCCGAGCGCCAGGTCCGCTCCGTCACCGGTGTAGACCCGGGCGAGCGACGAGGCCCCCGTGGTGCCGGTGCACTGGAAGTCGGCGCTGCAGCGCACGAACAGCTGGTAGTTCGCGTCCACAACCGGCGCGTCGATAAAGGCGTTGTTGGTCGTCCAGTCCTGCACGACCTTGCCGTCCCGCGCGAAGCGGTACTGCGCGACTCCGCCCACGCAACCGCCCGGCAACGAGGAGGCGGAGGCGTCGAGCGTCAGCTTCTCCCCGCGCTCGATGACCCCGTCGGCGTTGGCGTCGCGGACCACGAGCACCGCGGTGGTGCCGTGATCTCCGACAGCCTGGCTGCAGGTCGCGGGGCAGGCCCCGGACTGAGGCGGACGGTTGTCCACGAGCAGGCTGATCTGGGTCTGGATGAGGCCGGTGATCTTGATGTCGTCCACCCACCACCCGTCGTCGTCGAGCTGGTTGTCCCAGGAACCGGCTTCCTGCTCGTACGACTGGCCCGTGGGGTTGAACTCCCAGGACTGGGCGATCCAGCGGATCTGGACCCTCTGACCAAGGTACCGGCCCAGGTCGAACTTGGTCTGGATCCAGTTCCCCGAGCCGGTGTTCCCGGTCTGACCGGGCCCGTCGCACTCCTTGGTCGTCGTCTGGTCCCATTGCCAGCCGCAGTTCGACCAGACGCCCTGGTTCCAGCACATCGTCTCGTGGACGCCGCGCGGGGCGGGCGGGGCCGTGCCCGTATCGGTCGGGGTCAGCTGGCAGTAGGTCGTGGACGTGCCGAAATCGCTCCAGATCTGCGGCACGTGGTCGTAGACGTTCTCGAACGGAGCCAGCTTGTCCCAGGTCCCCCAGCCGGAGGTCCCTCCCTGATCGACGTGGATCTGCACGTCGCCGTAGTCGAACGCCGTGCCCGGCGGCGCGTTGACCCCGGAATCGTTGCTGATCATGCTGGCGATATGGAAGAACGACAGCTGCAGATCGGGACGGAAATCGCCCGAGCCCGGAAAGACCTCGGTGCAGCACCCGGGGAGGGGGGTGAGGATCATCGGCTCCGTCACGAAGGCGGCCAGCTGCCGGAACTTGACGGTGTCACCGTTGAGCCGGTTCGAGGTGTCGGTATGGTAACCCCAGTGCAGCGAGTTGGTGCCGCTGTGGGCCAGGGCGCCGTCCGCCGGGGTGATGTGGCCAATGGCGTTCGGGCAGACTCCCACCGGACAATGGATGTGCCAGTCCATCTCGTTGTCGGGATCGATGATGCAGCCGACATCCGCCGGCGGCACGTTGAATCCGCCGCAGCCGATGCCGGCGAGGCCGCCGAGACCGCCCTGCGTCGTGCGCACGGTGTTGCCCAGAGTGTCGTTCAGGACCCCGGGGGTCCCACGCGGCTGGTCGGCGATGGTCACGACGCCATCGCTGTCGCGGTCCGTGTCGAAGTCTTCGGAATACAGACCATCGTCGCTGGTCCCCATCAACCCGTCCGGACCCGGGATCTTGACGGGGTTCGCCGCGGGTGGCAGGTCGAGGTCGGCCAGGATGAGCACCGGCACCCGGGCCGTCGTCCCCAGGACTTCCGCCGATGTCAGGGTCAGGGTCATGTCGAGCGTCGCCGGATTCGCGGCGCTCGTGCTCTGCATCGTCTGCTTCGTGACCACCTCGTAGTAGTCGCCCGTGTCGTCGGCGGTCCCGGCGATCCGGTCCGCCCCGATTGATCCGAGGGTCAGCGTTTCGCCCGCCCGGAACAGCGGCCGGAATATCGTCGGCCGCGTGATGCACGCCACGTCGGGATCGGAGCTGTTGAGATTCAGGCTCACGTTGGTCAGGTCGAACGTTCCGGCATTCTTGACCGACATGTAGATCCGCACCTTCTCGCCGCTGTCCGCGAACCCGTCATGGTCGCCGTCCACGTCGCCGACCTGCGTCGACATGACGAGGATCTTGGCCAGGGGCACGGCGCGGCAGGCGACCACCACGTTGTAGCTCAGCATGTCGTCCGGCACGCCGTTGTTGTCGTCGTCCCACGTGCCGACCGGATCGCACTCGTCGCCCAGACCGTCCGAATCCGTGTCCCTCTGGCGGTTCGTGTTGGCGAGCACCGCCGGGTTGTAGGTGTTGGGGCAGTCATCGACGGAGTCGGGCACCTTGTCCACGTCCTCGTCATCGTTGACGGTGGAGCAGAAGCCCGCGTTGGTGACCTCGAACTTGACGCACACCTCCTGCGAGATGTTGAGGCAGGTGCCTCCGGTGGGACATTGGCTGCTCTGGGTGCAGACCCTCGCGATGTTGCTGCACGTTCCCGTGATCGGACAACCGCCCGCCCCCGTGTCGGCGGTGCAGATGATGGAGTTGGATCGGTTGCAGTTCCCCGAGCCCAGCGTGACCTTCTGCGCCGCCTGGCAGTCCCCGTCGCACGCATCCCCCAGGGCATCGTTGTCGGTGTTGGTCTGCGTCGGGTTGGGCACCCGCACGCAGTTGTCGTTCCTGTCCTGGATGCCGTCGCCGTCCCGGTCGCTCGAGGAGTTGCAGGCGTCCCCGCGGGTGGTCGAGCCCTGGCCGGGCACCTGGAACGGGTTGTACACGTCGGGGCAGTTGTCGAGCTGGTTCGCGATACCGTCGAAGTCGACGTCGTCCAGGTCGCAGTCGTCCCCCACGCCGTCGCCGTCGCTGTCGATCTGGGTCGGGTTGGTCGCCGTCGGGCAGTTGTCGCACAGGGTGCCGAAGCCGTCCGCGTCCCCCACGCAGGTGCCGGTGCCGCACACCGTGGAGGACGAGCAGGGCTTGCCGGGGGTCGCGCCGCCGACGCAGGCGCCGTTCTCCTGGCCGGGGTTGTACACCTGGGGGCAGTTGTCGGTGCCGACGGGGGGCGCCGCGATGCCGTCGCCGTCCACGTTGTCGAAGGTCCTCTCCGCCGCCTGGCCGTCGGCGTCGGCGTCGCACAGCGGGTCGCTGTAGTAGACGGTCAGGTTCTGATCCGTGGACGGCGTCAGGAAGAGCGTCCCGGGATTGTTGAACTGGGCCGACACGGTGATCGTGCCGCGGAAGAGCCCGGGCGCCACCGCGGGAAGCTGGAAGCTCTTGATCGGCACGCTGACCTTGTCGACCCCCGTCGTGATCTGGGTCGAGTCGCTCTCGGTCGCCGCCTGCACGCTGACGAATTGGTCGAGGGGCCTCTTGGGATCGTTGACCGTCACCTCGATCGCCTCGTCGCACTGGTACAGCACGGTCCGGTCCACGACGATCGTCGCGCACTGCTGGCCCGCCGCCTCGCCGGCCTGTCCGAAGCGCTGGCACGCGGGCGTGTGGGGGGGCGCGAACTGGCTCTCGTCGAGCGGGTGGACCTCGTCCCACTCCAGGACGGGATCGTCGACCGACAGCCCGTAGTCGGTCGTCCCGGCGTTGCTCTCGATGACGAAGAAGCCGATCTCGAACTGCCAGCGGGTTCCGGCCGGACCGGGGTTGAAGAAGCCACCCGCCTCGAACGCGCCGGGCCCGGTCTCCGCGTAGGTCAGCCCCTCCTGGTAATTGACCAGCGACCAGTCGAAGTTGCGCACCGGCCCCGCGGGGCGCCGGTCGGCCGGGCGGTGGTCGGCCTGGTACGACAACGGCAGCGGGTCGATGGCGCGCGGGTAGGGCAGGAAGTCGGGCGCCGCCGGAGGCATCGGCGTCGTGCTGTCGGGGTTCGTATTGGCGGTGAATCCGGAGAATCCGGTTTCGTCCCCCGTGATCGTGCGGCTGTTGGCGAGGGAGCTGTCCGGATCCACGAGCGCTCCGAACGTCCGCTGAGGATCGACGTCGTAGTAATACGGATCGATGCCGTAGTTGTAGGTCGCCCAGTGGGCGACGTTGTAATACACCCCCCCGAAACGCTGGTAGAAGACGGTCTGACAGAGGAGGCAGTTCCGGTCGTCGTTCTCCAGGTTGCTGTCGAGGTTGATGAACCCGCCGGCGTAGGCATCCGGGGTCTGGATGTTGACGTTCATCGCCAGACGCTGGAACTCGACGGTGTAGGGGAACCCTCGAGCGTCGGGGAGCTGGTGCACCTGGGCGATGATCGGCGACTCCAGGATGTCCAGGATCCTCTCGGCCTGCGGCGGTGTCGCGAGATCGTGCGGCATGGCGTAGTTGTCGCATCCGGTGGCCGTGGCGTCCGGCGTGGTCGGATCGCCGTCCCCGGTGTGCCAGATCCCCGCGCCGAAGTTCTGGAACAGGGGGGCGGGGTTGTTGTCCCCGATCGCCGTCTGGAATCCGCACAGACCGCTCTGCTGGTACTCCCAGATCGATCCGCCCGGAAGGTTGCCGGGAATGCTGACCGGGTGCCGTGTCGTGAAGAAGCCGCCGTCGTTCAGGTCGAGCGCGAAGGGGACCTTGTCGCGCGTGTCCGGGCCGCTCGGCGCGAACAGGATTCCCCTGTCCAGCATGCCGTTCGGGATCACGTCGTTCTCGGTGCTCGGGTCCAGCATCCCGTTGTTGTTCAGGTCCTCTCCCAGCGTGTTGCGCACCACACCGCCGTCGCTCGTGAACAGCGAGGAGAAGGTGATGTCCTCATCCGGAGTCTGGATGCCGGTGAACGGATTGATCACGTCGGGGAGGTCGATCTGGAGGTTCCGGTTCAGATCGCGCACCTCGCGCCCGGTGCCGAACTGGTTCCCGGCCGGATAATCGGTCGAGTAGTGCAGCACCTCCTTGTCGGAGTTCATGGCGTAGGTGAAGGCGAACGTCTGACGGCCGATGATCTTCGAGCGGTTGCTCGAATCGAGCTGCAGGGTCAGCGTCACCTTGCGGCTGGCCACCGGCAGCGCGTTGAGCACCGCGCCGTCGACCTTCAAGGAAAAGCCGATCGCCGTCGTCTGCCCGCCGGGAAGGCGGCCGATTCCCTTGGGGGAGTCGAGGACCTTGATCGCCGCCGCCCCCGTGCCCGAAGGCGTCAGCGTGGCGGTCACCTCCGAGTAGTCGTCCCCGCGGTTCGAGTTCAACAGGGCGATGGTGTACCCGAGGATCTCGTCCGCGTCCGGGAACTGGTCGCGGTCGCAACCGCCCGTGATCAGGGCCGGTCCGTCGGTCTGGTCGCGGATCGCGAGCGGACTCAGGAACAGATCGGGATCGCAGCGCACCGTCCCGCGCGCCTGGCCGGCCGGTTGGCCAGGGTCCGCGTAGTCGACGACGATGAACCGGCCGGTGTCGGCCTCCAGGAGACCGTTGTTCGCGACCGGGTTCGGCGACACCAGACGCACGGGGACCTTCATCGAGCGGAACCCGTGGCTTCCCGCCGGGGTCTCTGTGAACGCGAAGCCGCGCTCGGTGTCGAGGATATTCCCCTGTGCGTCCTGCACCGTCAGGGTCGTGGCTGAGGCTACGCTCGCGGTCGTCCCGTCGGGGTCGAACACCTGGACCTCGACGTCGTCGGCGCAGCCGTAGGTTCCCTTGTCGAGATCGATCTGGCTGGCCGGGAAGGTGTGGGACGTCCCGCCCCAGCTCTGCGTGCCGGTCCCCAGGACCGGACCGGCGATGACCAGCGCGTACGGCTGCCCCCCCGCGTCCAGGAGACCGTCGCCGTCCAGGTCCTCCCCGGTGTCCAGCCGGAAGTTGCCGTTCGCGTCCTCGTTCTGACCGTTGATCGCGGTGATCTGTCCCGCCGTGGCCCCTCCGGCGCCGCGCTTCACGCGGACTCGCCAGGTCCCGATCGGAAGCTGCGACTCGGCCGGCTGTCCCACCGTGTTGACGCGCACGGCGGACAGGTGGATCGCCTCGACCGGATTGCGGATGTCCCCCGGATCGGCATCGAGGGGGGTGCGGCCCAGGGACCACTGACCGACGCGCGGGCCGCCGCCGGTCTGGTAGACGTTGCCGTCGTACAGGACGTTGTCGTTGGCGCTGTTCGCACCGCAGACGGCGCCCCCGGGCGCGATGTCGCCGGCGAACAGGCAGTTGTCACGTCCCGGAGACTCCAGCTCGAGATCGAGATCGTTCACCAGCGTGCCGGCGCCATCCGCCACGTCCGGCGGGTCGGGCCAGGCGAGAGCCACGCGCAGGCTGCCGATCGAAACGGCACGGCCGCCGCCGGGCAGACCGGTCGTGCTCGGCGCGTTGACGACGAAGAGGTGCGAGGCGCTGGTGTTGCTCAAGTTGTTGATCGGCGGCTCGCCGGTCCCCATGTCGTCGTAGATCAGCAGCCCGGAGGCGGGATACTCGGGCGTGTTCGGCAGCCCGATCGCCTTCGACGGCGGCCAGTTCGGGATCGGCAGGACGCTCGAGAGCTGGATGCGGCCGTACCCCTGCTCCTGGTTGCCGATGATGCCGACGCCCGACACCGTGAGGTTGACCGCGCGCGACTGGCCGACCAGCTTGTCGTTGGTGGTCGGGTAGTCGGTGACGGCGATTCCCTCCAGGAAGTTGGCGCTGGCGACCAGGGCGGCCTTCACCAGGGACCCCGAAAGATTCGCCATCCGGTCGCCCGTCTTCCGGCTGCCGGTCGGGTAGAAGCCCTGGGCGAAGTAGTCGCGCACGACCGCACCGGCGCCGGTCGCGTAGGCGGAGGCGTACGAGGTCCCCAGGTTGTTCTCGTCGAGCTGCGCCTCGACCGGGTTGATGTTGTCGTTGTCGCGGCTGCGGAATACCGCCACGCCGACCGTTCCGGGGGCGTTGAACAGCCCGCTGAAGTCCTCGCCTGCGGCCATCACGATCGGCGCTGTGCGCAGGGACAGCGGCGTCGCCGGCCCGCGCGACGACCAGGCCGATCCCTCCTCCTCGAGGTTGCGCGTGCCCGAGAAGGTCTGCATGTCGTAGCGATGGCTGCCGACTGAGACGATGTTCTTGGCCGTAGCCGGCGGCGAGATCTCGAGACCGACGGGGACGTTCGGATCGTTGTCCGCGTTCGTGCCGTCGAACAGGTCGGGATAGAGGCGGCGGCTGACCTGGGAGGGGGCCGCCCCCTGATTGCCGACCGGCACGAAGACCATGTAATCCCGGTTGTTCACCAGGAAGGTGTCGATCTGGCTCGACTCGGCGGGATAAGTGCCGTTCGAGGGATTGAACAGGATGCTGTCGAAGTTGATGGGAGCCCCGAACGGCATGACGTGCAGGTGGACATTGTTGCCGCCGTCACGCGCCTGCTCGAGGCGGGTCTCCAGATTGCCGGGAGTGACGTTGCCGCCCAGCTCGATGAGCTCGTTGTACAGACAGCGCAACGGACCCGCCGAGTCCTGCATGAGGATGCGCGCGCCGCGGGCGATCCCGTCCATGTTGATGCCGGTGATGAGGGGGCGGCCGTTCAGGATCGACTTGTTCGCGAAGGCGCCGACCTCGGAGGGAAAGCCGCCGATGGCGCCCGACACCACGTTCCCGTGCGTGCCGCTCCCGAACAGGACGCCGTCGCAGGTG
>Ga0137409_10003259_pt1 | contig 17233 bp, 17 predicted proteins | sample CZODoug1_16funga_FD_122059 | JGI IMG/M metagenome (GOLD analysis project Ga0137409, IMG submission 122059) | Vadose zone soil fungal communities from Angelo Coast Range Reserve, California, USA - CZODoug1_16fungal (Hybrid Assembly) | ecosystem: Environmental > Terrestrial > Soil > Vadose zone... | reverse complement strand
TGGTGTCGTCCTGCTGCTGGGGGGCGTATGGATGGTGCGCGGCGGGACTGGGTTGGACGGCGCCCGTGCCCTCATCCCCGTGGGCGCCATCATCGCCGGCATCGGCATCCTGACGATCGTCAGACTGCTGCGCACGCCGCCCACGTCGGGTGGGGGTGCCGATACGCAGCTCACGTATGGCCGCTCCAGCGTGGTGGGCGCGTTTCTGCTCCTGCTCGTCGCCGTGATGCTCCCGAAGTTCAGAGGCGTCAATCCACCGAGTGCGTACCGGTCGACGGTAGAGAGCGATCTCCGGAACCTGGTCACGGCCCAGGAAGCGTTTTTCGCCGATAGCCTGCGTTATGGTTCGCGCGCCGACCTCGGCAACCTGTACTCGGCGACGTCGCTCGACAGTATCACGATCGTGGCGGCCGACCGCTCGGGGTGGCACGCGCTCGGTAGTCATCCGTATCTCATGGGCCAAGAATGCGGGGTTTGGGTCGGCGTGCGGCCGGCCGACGGCATGCACGGCGCCACAGAAGGTGAACCCACTTGCTGGAAGGTCTCATGACATCGTTACTCCTGGCCGCCATCGTCGCGGTGCAGCAGACACCCCAGACTCCCTTGCGCATCGCGGCCAGCAGCCTCGCGTCGGTCGAAGTGCATCTCAACGCGCGGCGCATCGGCACGAGCTGGTACGAAGAGGACGCGAGCTTGTCGGGTCCTTCCCGTATCGCCATAACGTACGGGCAGCCGCACGCGCGCGGCCGCAAGGTGGAAGGGGGGCTGATCCCGCTCGACACGGTGTGGCGGTTCGGCGCCAACATGGCTACCACGCTCCACACCGATCTCGACATCACGCTCGGCGATCTGAAGCTGCCGCGGGGTGACTACTCCCTGTTCGTGCTGTACGCGAAGGCGGGGTGGAAGCTCGTGGTGAGTCGCGGGACGGGGCAGTGGGGGACCGACTACGACGCGACCAAGGATCTAGGCCGTGTGCCCCTCACGGCCCGAACCCTGGCGGAGCCCGAAGGCTCGCTCACGATCTACCTGGTCCCCGACGCCGCCCAGCCGACGACCGGCTACGCCGATCTGCGCGGCGTACTCCGCATCAAATGGGGCAGTACGGAGCTGAGTACCGGGTGGCGCATCGACCAGTAGCGGCTAGCGCGCCCTGAGACGGACGTCGATGTCGGCGATGATGTCGCGCGGCGGACCCCTCCTCGTCCATCCCCGGTGGCGCCCGCGATCGTGTGGTGCCTGCCGTTCCTCGCGGACTTCCCACAGGCCGCGTACGGCGACGCGGTCGCGATTCGGGGTGGCGAAGATCCGGACCATCTCGCCGTCGCCGCGCCGACCCCAGATGATGCGGTTGGGCCCCGACCGCTCCACGCGGTACACGACCCAGCCGCGATTGACCAGCACTTCACGCGTGACTACCACGACGCGGTCCACCGGGACGACGTACTCGTACTCGGCGGGCTCGCCGTAGACGACCGTCGCGCTCGTGAATCCACCCGCGCACCCCGCGAGACCCAGCGTAGCGGCGAGCATCGCATATCGCTTCATTAGGGCTTCCTCCGATTTGAGAAACCTGCGTCCCCTGTGACCCCGCTTGTGCCGAGATGTTTATGGTCCCATGTGACGGACATCACTGGGTGCACGGTCGGAGGGCAATCCATTATCTTCGTGCCGGCTCAAACACACTCCCTAAGGAGGCAAGTCCGATGAACGCGAGTACTGCGCGGGCGCTCTTTGTGGGACTCTTGGTCGCCGTCTGGGTCTGGCTGTCGGGTCAAGCACGGCTCCGGGTCGAGGTCTGGCCCGGCCTCGTGGCGCTCGGCTGCTACTTTGCGGCCGGCGGCGGCGTCTCTGGGCTCCAGAAGACTGTGATCGGCACCCTGTCGGGTGTCGTGTGGGTGCTGGTCGCTGACGCCGTGCGGGTGGCCGTCGGCGGCACGAGCATCGTGGCGGCATTGATTGCTGGCGGCATGGCGGTGGGCATCATCCTCGTAGCGCGCGTGCCGTTCCTGGGCTTCGTCGCCGGCGCGTTTGCCGGAGCGGGCGTGGCGTGGGGCTTGCGCGTGAACACCTTCCAGGAGGGGATCCAGGTCGGCATCTCCCTCGTCGTAGGCGCGTTGCTCGGCTTCCTCGCCGAGCGGTTGGCCGGCGCCGTCGCGGCGCGCCGCGCGTAGGCCAGACAGTTCCGGTGCGAACCACGGGGGTCGGCATGTTGCCGACCCCCGTTTCGCGCCCGTATCTTTTTTCATCCCTCCCACGCGGAGCCTCCTCGGATGCACACGGTGACGAACGATCCACGGTATCCCATCGGCAGGTTCAATCGGGTGACGAGTCTGACGGCGGCGGAGCGCGCGACCTCCATCGACCAGGTCGCCGCCGCGCCGGCGCACTTTCGCCGCGCGGTTATGGGTCTCACGCCGGCACAGTTCGACACGCCCTACCGCGAAGGCGGCTGGACCGTGCGGCAGGTGGCGCATCATGTGCCCGACAGTCACATGAACGCGTATCTGCGGTTCAAGTTCGGCCTGACCGAGGATTCGCCCGCCATCAAGACGTACGAGGAAAAGGACTGGGCGAAGACGCCTGAGGTGGCCGCCACGCCCGTGGACGTCTCGCTGGCCTTGCTCGACGCGCTGCACGCGCGTTGGGTGATGTTGCTGCGGGCGATGACGCCGCAGCAGTTCGCCCGCACGATCCAGCATCCGGAGATGGGTCCGACGAGCCTCGACACGATGCTGGCGCTGTACGCGTGGCACGGCCGGCACCACACGGCGCACGTGACGAGCCTGCGCGAACGCATGGGGTGGCGGTAGCCATGGTCGATTTCGCTGACGACGATCTGGACGAGGAATTCCCGCTCGGCGACGGTAGCGCGGAGACGGAAGCGACCGTCATGTGCCCGTACTGCGGCGAGCCGAACGAGATCGCCCTCGACGCGGGGAGTGGCGCCGCCCAAGACTACGTGGAGGACTGCCAGGTCTGCTGCCGGCCCTGGCGCGTCACGGTCTACTACAATGACGCCGGCGGCGCGGAGGTCGCCGCGGTGCCCCTCGACGACTAGCGCGCCTCCGTAAACCGCCGTCCCACCTCGGTCCAGTTCACGACGTTCCACCACGCCGCCACGTAATCGGGGCGCCGGTTCTGGTACTTGAGGTAGTACGCGTGCTCCCACACGTCGAGTCCGAGTAGCGGCGTCTTGCCGTCCATCACGGGGCTGTCCTGGTTCGCGGTACTGAGCACCTCGAGCTTGCCGCTGGCCGCCACGAGCCACGCCCACCCGCTGCCAAAACGCCCCGTGGCCGCCGCGGTGATCTGCTCCTTGAGTTTCGCGAAGCCACCGAGCCCTTTCGTGACGGCGTCCGCCAGTTTGCCCGACGGCTCACCGCCGCCGCCCTTGCCCGCGGGGGCCATGATGGTCCAGAACAACGAGTGGTTGTGATGGCCGCCGCCGTTATTGCGGACGACGGTACGAATGTCTTCGGGGATCGTATTGATGTTGCGCAGCAGGTCTTCGAGGGTCTTCTGGTGCAGCTCGGGATGCTTGTCGAGCGCCCCGTTCAAGTTGTTGACGTACGCCTGATGGTGCTTGCCGTGGTGAATCTGCATTGTCTGCGCGTCGATGTGCGGCTCGAGGGCCGCGAAGTCGTACGGCAGAGCCGGAAGCGTGTGCGGCATGTCCCCCCATCCTTGAAGATCGTGGTCCTCTAGGAACCCGGTCCCTCGCGGATGGGTTCCCGCCCCATTATATCCCGGGCCATGGCGTCCGTCACCCTGCGCGGTCTGACCGTCTCGTTCGACGGAACGGGTCATGCCGCCCTCCACGACCTCACGCTCGAGGTGCTGGACGGGGAGCTGCTCGTGCTGCTCGGTCCCTCGGGATGCGGCAAGACGACAGCGCTCCGCTGCATCGCCGGTCTCGAGCATCCTGCCGCGGGCGACGTCCTCATTGACGATCGTGTGGTGACTCGAGTGCCGCCCGCCGATCGCAACGTGGCGATGGTATTCCAGAACTACGCGCTGTACCCGCACCTCACTGTCGGGGAGAACATCGGCTTTGCGCTGGAGGTGCGCGGCACGTCCCAAGCGGACATCGACCGCCGCGTCGCCGGCGTCGCGGCGCGCCTCGGCATCGCCGAGCTGCTCGAGCGGCGGCCCGATCAGCTGTCGGGGGGCCAGCGGCAGCGCGCCGCGCTCGCCCGGGCGATGGTGCGCGAGCCGGCGGTGTTCCTCCTGGACGAACCCTTGTCGAATCTCGACGCCAACCTGCGCGTCGAGCTCCGTGCCGAGCTCGTGGCGCTGCATCGCGCGCTCGGCGCCACCATGGTGTACGTCACGCACGATCAGGGCGAGGCGATGACGATGGGGCAGCGCATCGCCGTGCTGCACGAGGGGCGTCTGCGCCAGGTGGGCACGCCCGCCGAAGTGTACCAGCGCCCCGCCGACGTGTTCGTCGCCCGCTCGCTCGGCACACCCGCGATGAACATTCTCACCGGCCGTGCCCGGGGGACGGCCGACAGCGCGGAAGACCGGATGTTCGAGGCTGGGAGCCTCCGGATTCCCGTCGCCCTGCCGACCTACGAAGGAGAAATCCAAATCGGTGTCCGCCCTGAGCACGTGGGGGTCTGCGCCGTGGACAAGGGCGCCGGCAACGGCGACATCCTGATCGTCGAGCTGTTGGGCAACGAAACCGTCGTGCACCTCAATGCCGGCGGCCAGCCCCTCATCGCGCGGCTTCCCGGTCTGGTGGACGTGCAGGTCGGGACGCGTGTCGGTCTGAAGGTCGATCGGCGCCATCTGCATTTATTCGACGCGAGTGGAATGCGGATTTCGTGACGGGCTCGCGGCGCAGGACCGTGATGACGGCGGCGCTCGCCGCAATCGTCGCGCTGGCCGTCCTCGCGGCAGCCCGGTGGGAGGAAAGGCGTTTGGCCCGCGCGGGCGCCGTCCGGATCGCTCGCAGTACCGCCGCGTACTTCGCCGTCGTGACCGACCTCGATCTCACGCACCTTTTCGCCCAGGCCCGCGCGCTCGCGACGCTGCCGGGTTGGGTCTGGCCCGTGGAGATCTACCACGGGACCGCGCCGCTCGTCGACGCCGGCGGAGCGCCACTCCCCGCCGCCGAGCTCGAGCGCATTCCCGAGTGGCGCGATGGGGCGGCGCTCGTCCCGTTGCGCGGACGCTCAGACGGGGCCCCCCCTATCCTCGGCGTTGTGGCCATTCGGCCGGCCCGCCCTCGGGGTGTGGCTGGGCTGTGGCCGGGATGGGCGATTCCAGCCGCCCTCGTCGCCGTAGGTGTCGCCGCGGCCGCCGCGGCCGGGCGACGATCACGTCGCGACTGCATCGTGGCGGCTTTGCTGCTGGGCCTCGCCGCATACGCCGACGTGCGCGGCGCCGCCCGGCGCAGCACCAACGAGTGGCTCACCGCCACGCGTCTGCTGATGCAGGAGGCCGCGACCCGGCTTCCCGGGCCGCGCATCCGCGTGACGCTATCCGATCTCACGCCGATGATTCTGGGGGCCGAGCTCGTGTGGGCCGACAGCACGACGCAGCAGCCCCGCCGCGCGCGGGTGCGCGGCACCGCAGTCGCTGTCGTCGCGGCACGGCTCGGGTCGGGGCGTTGGGCCGATCTGCGCACGTCGCCCGCCGAGGCATTCACGGGCGTCTGGTTGGTGGGCCTCCTCGGTCTCGCGCTGCTCGGCCCGCTCGGATGCGCCGCACTGCAGTGGGGGCAGCGCACCGCGCCTGGCGAGGTACGTGAGGCAGCGACCGCCTGGGCGTTCCTCGCGCCTGCGGGCTTGCACCTCGCGGTGTTCTCTGTGGCGCCGATGCTGTTCACGCTGTACCTGGCGGTTCACGGCGCATCCGGTGGTTTCCTCGACCCGGGGAGGCCATACGTCGGACTCAGCAACCTCCAGGCCGTGGTGCGCGACCCGCTGGTCTGGGGATCGCTCGGGACGACGGCGCTGTACGCGCTCTACGTGCCGGTGTCGACGGCGCTGGCACTCGCGGTTGCACTCGTGCTGAGTCGTCCCGGGCGTGCCGCGCTCGTGTTGCGCGCGGCGTTCGTGCTTCCCGTGATGTCGTCGGGCGTCGCCGTGGCGCTCGCGGCTCAGTCGTTCGCGAGCCTCGGGGCTCGCGATTGGTTGGGGAGTCCCCGCACCGCCTTGCTCGTGGTGATGGTGCTCTCGATCTGGACGCAGCTCGGCGCGCAGATGATGGTCTTTGTCGCAGGACTACAGCGCATCCCCGACACCTACCTCGATGCCGCCCGCGTGGACGGCGCGAACGCCTGGCAGCGCTTCTGGCGTGTGACGTTCCCGCTGCTCAAGCCGATAAGGCTCTTCGTGCTCGTCACGGGCGTGATTGGGGCGGTGCAGATGTTCACCTACGTCTACGTCCTCACGGGCGGCGGTCCGTTGCACGCCACCGACGTCGTCATGCGCAGGGTGTTCGAGATCGGCTGGGACTCTCTCGAGTTTGGACGGGCGAGCGCGCTGTCCCTGTTGGTGTTCGTCCTGCTGCTGGGCGTGACGGCGATGCAGTTCAAACTGCTCGCCCGAGTGGGCAGGGTGGAGCATGCGTAGGCGGGGGCGCGGCTGGATCGGCCTCGTGCTCATCGCGCCCTTCGCGCTCGTCATGCTGGCGCCCTTCCTCTATATGGTGGTGCGGTCGCTGGTGGACGCGGCGGGGACCCCGCGATGGAGCGACGCGAACTACCGGGCGGCGTTCGACGCGCTGCCGTTCCCTCGCTTTCTCGTGAACAGTCTCGTCCTCGCCGGTGGAGCGGCGGTGGCCCAGGTGCTGACGAGCGCCACCGCGGCGTATGCCTTCGCGCGCCTGCGCTTCCCCGGTCGAGACCGCGTCTTCCTCGCGTTCCTCGCGATCCTTATCATGCCCGCGGTCGTGCTCGTCGTGCCCCGGTTCTTGATGATCGATGCGGTTGGCTGGGTCGACAGTTACGCCGGGCTGCTCTCGACCGAGCTCGTATCGGTGTGGGGAATCTTCTTCCTGCGTCAATACTTTCTCACGCTGCCTCGTGACCTCGAGGACGCGGCACGGCTCGACGGGGCGGGCGAGTGGACGATTTTTTGGCGAGTGATGTTGCCCCTCGCGAAACCGGGGCTCGTCACGTTGGGGACGCTCGCGTTCGTGAATCAGTGGAAGAGCTTCTTGTGGCCCCTCGTTGCGACTCGATCGCTCAACATGCGGGTGCTGGAAGTCGGGCTCGCGCGGTTTCACGGGGGGGGGCTGTACTGGTCGAACGAGCCGGTCCAGATGGCGGCGGCGGTCATGACGACCCTGCCGCTCCTGATCGTTTTCGTGATAGCGCAGCGCTACGTTATTCGCGGGATGCCCCTGGGCGCGTCGCGTTCCTGAAGGTCAAACTCCAACTGATGTCCTGCGTGGTGCCCTGCGGCCACTCGATGACTGCGTGACCGCTCTGCAGGCGGCGCACGGTACAGGCGACGTCGCTCTTGCAGGCTCCCGGCCGCAACCCTCGAGGCACGGCGACCGTGACGGCGTACGCCCGTCCATCCAGTTTCACGGACTTCGCGGTGAGCGTGCGCGTGGTGGCGTCCCAGCGCTCATCCGTGATGTCGATCGCGCCCTGAATGATGTGGCGCGTCGTGCCGATCACCTGGGGATGCGTCCCCGCGGGCCGCAGCGCGACCGTCAGCGCCGAGTGGGGCGGGATCGTCGCCTTGAGCACCTGTTGCACGTCGGCGAGGGGATGGTCGGTCCACACGTCATAGGCGGTAAACCGCGCCGTCGCCGCTCCCCCTGAGCCGGGGATGCCGAGTGCGGCGAGGGGCTGGGAGATCGCCTGCGCTTCCTCGTCCCAGTTCACGAGCACCACCGTCCACCAACGCGCGGCGCCCTCTGTGATCCACGTCGACGCGGGACGATCGCGACGGACGCTCCAGAATCCACCGGGTCCCCCGTGGTCCGTGACGTGGATCGCGAGTGTGTTTTCGCCGCCCCAGTTCAGCAGCGCGCTGGGGACCGGATAACGCCGGTATGCGCGCCACCCTTCTGTCCCGCCCAGCTTCTGCCCGTTCACGAATGTTTCGTCGGCGTCGTCGATCTTGCCGAGCTCGAGCACGACGGCGCGGTCGTCGGCATGTCCCCCAGAACGGCCGGGCGGCAGCGTGAAGCGCGTGCGGTACCAGGCCTGACCGTCGTAGTCCGGATGGCCGGCGGCCTCCCAGACCTGCGGAACCACGAGCGTTTCCCACGTCTCGTCGTCGTAATCGCGCGCCGCGTACCGTGCATCATCGCCGGTACGGAACCGCCAGGGGCCGCGCAGGCGAATGACCTCGTCGCCCGCGACGATCGCGGGCGCCACCTCGTGTTCGTCGACCTGGGTGCCGACCGGGCGCCCCGGCCCCGCGGGGAGCGCGACCGGCAATGTCTTCTGGAGCACGGGAAGACGTTCGGGCGGCAACATGGGCAGGTTGTCCGACAGCACCGTCACTCCGCCCGCCGACGCGACGATCGATGCCCACACGCGCGCCTCGTCGAGCGTGAGCGGTGGCCGGGCGACGAGGCAGTCGGGGTCGTTGAGCCAGACGGCACGTTGATAAAAGCTGCGCAGGGCCGCGGCGCGCGCCGGCTCCTGGATACCTCCCCAGCTCGGGCTTACATCGGAGCCGATCCGCATGCCGTCCACGAGCCCGGCAGCATGTTGCAGCGGGGCCCCGCAGCCGAGCAGGAAGGCCTCGGTGCCAAGTCCATCGCGCAACGCGGCCAGGCCGCCGCGGTACGCCTCGGCGTGGGTGAGGCCGCCGTAGTGCGCCGCGCCGGCCGTCGCCCAGTGGAGGAAATCGATCTTCAGGTAGTCGTAGCCCCAATCGCGGACGACCTGGCGCGCGAGGTCGTAGAGCCACTGCCGTACCTCCGGGTGCGCCCCGTCGAGCGCGTAGATGCGCCCGCCCCAATCGTCCCGCGTGTCCACCACCAGCGGGGCGCCATCGGGGCCACGCAGCAGCCACTGTGCGTGCGATCCCGGAATGCTGGACCGCTCCGCGACGGCGAAGGGCGCGACCCAGAGCCCGGCGAGGAAACCCTGCGCGTGAATACGGTCAGTCAACCAACGGTGGCCGTGCGGGAACTTGGCGTTCGAGTCCCAGTCGCCCGCGGACCGCTGGAAGCCGTCGTCGACCTGGATGTAGCGGAAGAAGCGCCGATCGAACTGGGCGGCGCAAAAGTCGAGGTTGGCCACGACATCGGCCTCGGTGACGGCATTGCCCAGCTCGTACCACGAGCACCAGCCGGCGGGTGCCGCGAGCTGCTCGAACCGCTCACGGTCCACGGTCGAGGCCGGCGTCGCGAGGGCGCCGAGGGCGGCGAGACCATCGCCGTCCGGGAGATAGGCGATGCGCATCGTCGACGCGTCGCCCTCGGGCCGGACGGGGCGGGCCGGGAGCCAGTCGCTCACGGCCTCGAGACCGCCGCCCGCCGCTTTGACCTTGGCCTCCCCCGGCTCACCCGCGTCGAAGGCCCACGCCAGGCCGCGGCGCTCGCGGGTGAACCCGGCCGCGGCGTGGCTCACGAAGTCCGTGGCGTCGGCGACTGTTTCGATCCGGCACGCGTCCCACGACTGATAGCCGTTCACGAGCGCGACGAGGGGCCCGCTTCCCGGCAGGACTTGGGCTTCGGTGGCGGCCAGAAAGCGGACGCCGCGGATCGTCGTGAGGACGCGGTCGGGATAGATGCTGACGGTGATGCTGCCCTGGGCGCCGGGACCTGCTTCCCAGGCGGCGAACTCCGCCTCGATCCACACGCCGCCCGCCGCGGTGGCGCGGCCGCGGACGGCCAGCGACTCGCCGCCGGGAGGCCGCCGGTTCGCGACGCTGATATCTTGCAGGTCCGCGAGCGTGACCAGCGACTCGCCCACCCAGACGCCGAGGGTGGCGTCGCGCACGAGCGGAACGGGCTGCCCGTCGGCGTGGTACCACAACGACCACCGGCGCTGTTCGTCCAGATCGAAACGCAGTCCCCCCACTCCTGCCGCCGGCCCGCCGGGCGGCGGGATCCGAGGTGAGCGCCACAGTCCGGCGGAGGCCGCTCCAGTCAGGAGAACGAACGTGCGTCGATCCACAGCCTCAATGTTGGTCGTGCTGGCAGCTTTGTCTACGCCGCTCGCCGCGCAGATCGATTCCGCGCGGCGTGCCGCGCCCGAGCCCGCGCGGGGGAAGAGCGCGATCGGCGTCGGCTTCGCCGCAACGCTCGGCAACAGCTGGCAGATCGAGAGCGGGGAGATCGGCTACGTGCGCCGCTCGTCGCACGGCCTGGTGGGTGCCGTGTCCGTGGGCGCGCGGTTCGGTGCATTCATCGACGAGGGCGCGATTCTCGGCGGCAACCGCGGCTTCGTGTTCGCGACCACACTGGCGGCGCGCACCGCCCGACTCGGGCTCGCGGAGCTGGGCGAAGAGACGAATGTCACCTTGATCGGTTTTGACGTTACGGTCGAGGCCACGGGGTATCTCACCTCCAACTCTCCGCTGCCGCAGGGCTCGACGTGGGGCGCGGTCGCCGTCCTACCGGGACTGCGCGTCGGCGGAGGCGACGGCCCCACGTATGGACTGTTGATCGGGCCGACGTGGTTCTTCGGTGGTCCAAACGTCGAGGTGCGCGGCTTGCTGGCCTTCCGCGTCGAGGCGCCGCTGGCGCGCCGGGAGCGCCATCCCTAGGTTAGCGGCCAATGGCCGCTCCACAGCTCGAATCCGATCATCCTGGCCTCGGCGTCCTCGCTGAGGTCGCCCGAGTCCTAGCGGACGGCCCCCCGCTCGATGCGGGGATGAATGGCGTCGTCTCCGTCTTGCGCCGGGGCCTGTCGCTGCGGCGCTGCCGCCTCTGGCTGCGTTCCGCCGACGGTGCGCGCTATGTCCCCATCGCCACCCCCGGTGACGAAGTGCTGCTCCCCGGCTTTGCGGCCCCCCCCCCGGTCGCCCAGTGGGTCGCCGCCGGCCCGCACCAAGAGCCGACAGCGGGCGGCATGCTGGTGCGGTTGCCGCTGCTCCACGACGGGGCGCCCCTGGGCTGTTTCGAGGTCGTCATCCCCGAAGGGCGTCAGGAGCACATGGCGCACGACGTGCTCGTCGTGGTGGCGCAGATGCTCGCGCCGGTCCTCGCCGCCACGGAGTTGTCGCAGGACCTCGCATCTGAAGTCGCGTTGCGCACGCGCGAGCTCGAAGCGCAACGCAACTTCGCCGCGCGCATCATCGATTCGCTGCCCCTCGGCCTGTATGTGATCGACCGCGAGTATCAGATCCGCGCCTGGAACCGGAAGCGGGAAGCGGGCACGCAGGGGGTGTCGCGAGAAGATGCCTTGGGACGGGGCGTGTTCGAAGTGCTCGACCGCCAGCCGCGCGATCTGCTGCAGCAGGAGTTCGACCGCGTGTTCACGAGCGGCGAGATCCAGCAGGTGGAGATGGAGTCGTCGGCCACGGGCGAGGCGCGTCACTACCGCATCACCAAGATCCCCATGCGGCTGGACGACGAGGAGATCTCGCACGTGATCACGATCGGTGAAGACGTGACCGCGTGGCGGCAGGCGCAACAGCGCCTCACGCAGACCGAGAAGCTCGCCGCCGTGGGGCAGCTCGCCGCCGGCGTCATGCACGAGATCAACAATCCGCTGGCGACGATTCTGGCGTGCAGCGAAGCGCTCGCCCTTCGCCTCGGGGACCTGCCGCCCGGCGAGCGGCACGCGCAGGAGGAGTACATCAAGATCATCGACACCGAGGTGCAGCGCTGCCGCCGCATCGTCGACACGCTGCTCGACTTTTCGCGCCCCAAGAGCGGCCACAAGCGCAGCGTCGACATCAACGCCGTCATCGAGCAGACGTTGTTTTTGCTCAAGCACCACGAGCGCTTCAAACGCATCAGCGTCGAGCGGCAGCTCGGCACCGGCTTGGGCGCGCCGCTGGCGGACCCCGAGCGGCTGATTCAATGCTTCATGGCGCTGATGCTCAACGCGCTCGACGCCATGAACGCGCGCGGCCTGCTCACCGTGCGCACCGGACCGAACCCCAATCGCGGCGATGAGATCCTGATCGAGTTCATCGACACCGGGACGGGGATCTCGCAGGAAGACCTCAGCAAGATCTTCGAGCCCTTCTTCACGACCAAGCCGCAGGGACGCGGCACGGGGCTCGGCCTGTCCGTGGCGTACGGCATCGTGGAGGAGCACCGCGGCCGCCTTGAAGTGGAGTCCCAGATCGGCGTGGGGAGCAACTTCAAAGTGTATCTCCCGGTCGTATGAAGATCCTCGTGGTCGAGGATGACAAGACCGTCGGCGAGTACGTGCGCCGCGGCCTCGACGAGGCTGGCTATCACGCGGAGCTGGTGGGGGACGGCGATCAGGGCCTGCGCCTCGCCACGGGGGGACACTTCGACCTCCTCGTCCTCGACCTGCGGCTCCCGAAGCTCTCGGGGATCGACGTGCTGCGCACGCTGCGCGATCGGGGAAACGGGCTGCCGGTGCTGGTGCTCACGGCTCAGGACGCCGTGGACTTCAAGGTCCAGGCGCTGCGGATGGGGGCCGACGACTACGTGACGAAGCCGTTTGCCTTCGAGGAGCTGCTGGCGCGCGTCGAAGCGCTCGGCCGGCGCCCCAAGGCGATTACGCCGCCCGTGCTCACTGTCTCGGACCTGGCGCTCGACACGGGGAGCCGCGCGGTGACGCGTGGCGGCCGCGCGATCGAGCTGACGCCCAAGGAGTACGCGGTGCTCGAGTACCTGATGCGCCACCAGGGACGCGTCATGTCACGCACGCTGATTACCGAGTACGCCTGGGACTACCACTTCGATCCCGGGACGAACATCGTCGACGTGGTCATCACGCGGTTGCGCAAGAAGATCGACCACGGGCGCGAGCCAAAATTGATCCACACGGTGCGCGGCGTGGGTTACGTCGTGCGGGCGTAGGGCATGGAGACGATCCGCGGTCGGCTCACGGCGTGGTACTCCATCGCCCTGGTCGGGACCCTGGCCGCGTTCGCCGTGGTGCTGTACGTCACGCGGCGCAGCGCCTCGTTCGAGGATCTCGACCGGCGCATCCAGTCGGAGGCCGTGCTGTCCGCCGGGATTCTCGCGGAGAGCTTCGGCTCGCGCGGTGTCCTGCTCGTCCGCGACACGCTGATCCCCGAGGTCGCCGCGGTCCTCGAGGCGATCCCGGACTTCCTGATCATCACGCACGCCGACGGGCGGGTGCTGTTCGCCTCGTCGGACGCGCGCGCCACCTTCGGCGCGTACGAGCAGCTCACCAGCCTCGCCAAATCCGCGGCCGGAGTCGGGGGCCACGGGGCCACCCGCATCACGCCCAACGGGCCCGCCGTGCGCTACGTCATCCGCCCGCTCTCGGGGGCCGGCCCGCAGTTCGGCGCGGTGCTCGCGGGCGCCTCCACCCAGGGCGCCGAGCTGGGGTTGCAGCAGCTGCTCTCCACGCTGGTCGTGATGATCGTCATCGGCGTTTTTCCCGCGGTGGCAATCGGGCGCTGGATCGCGAAGCGCGCCCTCCAACCCGTCGATCAGATCATCACGGAGGTCCGCGAGATCACGGATGGGCGGACGCTGCATCGCCGGCTCGCCGTGCCGATGGTGCGCGACGAGATGGGCCGACTCGCGGAAACGCTCAATCAGATGATGACGCGGCTCGAGCGCAGTTTCGCGGCCCTGCGGCGCTTCACGGCGGATGCGAGCCACGAGCTCAAGACGCCGCTGACGGTCGTGCGGGCCGGTGTCGAGCGCGCGATCACGCGCCCCGACGTGCCGCAGGAGACGCTCGCCGCGCTCGAAGAAACCTTGCAGGAAGTCAATCGCATGACCGAGCTGCTCGACTCGCTGCTCACGCTGGCGCGCGCCGACGAAGGGCGCGCCGAGCTGCATCGCGAGCCCATCGACCTCCGGGCCATCGTCTCGGAGGCGGGGGAGACGGGGGATCTGCTGGCGGACCACGCCGGGGTCGCCATCGAGGTTCGGACACCGCCCGCGCCCTTGGTGCTGGCGGTGGACCGGAGCCGCGTGCGCCAGCTGCTCCTCAACCTGATCGAGAACGCGGTGAAGTACACGCCCCGCGGCGGCAACGTCTCCGTGCAGCTGGCCGCGAGCGACGGTGAGGTCCGCCTCACCGTTGCTGACAGCGGCATCGGGATCGCGCCCGGCGATCTGCCACACGTGTTCGACCGCTTCTGGCGCGCTGACTCGGCGCGCACGCGGACCGGAGAGCGGCCCGGTGCCGGTCTCGGTCTCGCGATCAGCAAGTGGATCGTCGAAGCCCACGGCGGCGCCATCGAGGTGCAGAGCCGGCCGGGTCGCGGGACGACCTTCACGGTGACGTTCCCCCGCGGCGACGCCTAAGCCTCACCCCGGCTTCACCAAACTGTCATCTGTCTTCCACGCGCCGCTCAGGCGCGTGCGCCATCCTACCAGAGAACACTTCTCTGGAGGATGTCATGCGCGCCGCTAGCACCGCCGTCTCGCTCACCACTCACGTCGTCGTCGTCCTCGCCGCGGTATGGTCGACGACCAGTTCCCGCACACACGAGCCGCGGACGCCGCCCATCGTTCAGCTGCCGCCCTACGAGCCGACCCGCGGCCCGGCGGCGCCCGTGCTCTCCGTTCCGCCCGTGGACGGGAGCGTGGCCCTCCCATGGATCGATGTGCCGCGGATCGAGCCGATCGAAGGCGTCGCAGCGCGGACACCACGTTTCACATTCGACGTCCCCACCGCCTCCGGCCCGCTCTTTGCGGGGACGCCGTTTGGCGATGGGACGGCGATCGATGGTTCGCTGGTCGACGAATTGCCGATGTTGCTGTCGGGCCCCGTCCTCGTGTATCCGGAGCTGCTGCGGCAGGCGGGTCTGCAGGGCCGCGTGGTGCTGGAAGCGGTGATCGACACCGTGGGCCGCGTGGAGCGCGGCTCAATCGTCGTTGTCGAAGCCGCGCATCCTGCCTTCGTGGCCCCGGCGCAACAATCGCTGCTCAAGTCCTTGTTCCGCCCGGCGCGCGTGCGGGGGCACGCAGTGCGCGTCCGCATCCGGGTGCCGATTGACTTCGTGTTGCGGGACGGCAGGTTAAAGGGATGATGAAACGCACAAGTCTGCTGGGCGCATTAGTGGTACTGGCGACGGCGTCGGCCGGGGCGCAGGACAGCTCGACGGTGCTGCTCGCGGCGGCGCGCGCACACCTCGCGGCGCGGCACATGGACAGCGCCGCGGTCATCTATCGACGGGTGGCCGAGGCGCCGGGGTGGCCGGCGAACGACCGTGTACAGGCGTGGGTGATGCTCGGCGTCGTCGACTACTATCGCTCGGGTGATTCCGCGACCGCCGACGCGTTCCGGCACGCGCTGGAGCTGGATTCGGCGTTCGAGGTCAAATCGCTCGCGCAATTCGACCCTGCGATTGCCGACATTCTCACGGCGCAGCGGGCCAAGCTGTTCGCGGCCCCCGCGCCGGCGGCGCGCCCGGTGTCGCCCACGTCTCAGGAATTGCCGGTGTACGACTGCCTCAACAAGTGCCCGGTCAACGTCGCCGCGCCCCAATTCGAGTTCTTCCCGCGCATCGAGGTCGCCGACGCGTCGGTGAGCATATCCGACCGCCGCAGCCGGACGTTCCTGCAGTTCGAAGCGGTGGTGGGCCCGACTGGGGTTCTCGAACCGGAGAGTGTGATTGTCTCGGGGGGAACGGCGCGGGGCGCGGAGGCGGAGATCCGGCGCGGCCTGATGCAGGCGCGTTTCTCTCCGGGCCGATTCAACGCGGTTCCGGTGAGGGCACGCGTCCGCTTACGGTTCGACTTCGAGGCGGAAGGGACGTCGTGGGTGAAGTACACGTACCGCGTTACGGCGCGGTAAAACGACTTCAGCGGATCATCACGGCGCTGTCATCGTTTTGTAATCTTCATCCCACTAGCGGGTTAGCCGCGAAGCGTACTATAACATAGCCAACGAGCTCGGGAGGCTCCGGCGTGTTCGACAACCTGATCGAATCCAAGCGCAAGGCCGACAAGAAAAAGGCGTTCGGGCTCGGCTTCGTGTCGCTAGTGGGACACAGCGTGCTCGTCGTGCTCGCGGTGATCGCGACGCTGACCGCGGGCCAGGCCGCGACCGACAACACGGTCGACACCACGATGGTGTTCTTGAACCAGGAAGAGAAAAAGCCGCCGGAGGAACAGCCGCCGGTGCTCGACATTCCGCAGCTCAAGGGATTCCAGACGGTCATCGCACCGACCGACATCCCGACGAACATTCCGCCCATCAATCTCCAAGAGCACTTCGATCCGAAGGACTACACGGGGACGGGCGTCGAGGGCGGCACCGGGAACGGCATCGTGCCCTCGTCCGGCGATGTGTACATGGAGTCGGTGGTGGAGGAGCGGCCCGAGGTGCTGTCGGGACCGCAGCTCCAGTATCCCGATCTGCTGCGGCAGGCGGCGATTCAGGGACGGGTGCTCGTACAGGCGATCATCGACACGTCGGGTCGGGCAGAACCCCCGTCGGTCAAGGTGATCCAGAGTCCCAACCCGGGCTTCGACCAGTCGGCCAAGAACTACGTCTTGCGCGCCCTGTTCCGTCCGGCGCGGGTGCATGGGCGCGCGGTCCGCGTCCTGATCAATCTCCCGATCGATTTCAAGATCAAGCGGTAATCCGAGAGGAGCCAACGTCAGATGAGTTACGCAGACCTATGGTCGTCCATGGGGCCGTTCGCCAAGACGATCGTAATCATCATGTTTTTCATGTCGGCTTGGTCGTGGGCGGTCACCATTTCCAAGTGGATGTACCTGCGCAAGTCGCAGCAAGAGACGCGGAAGTTTGCGCCTGAGTTCTCTCGCTTCCTGCAAGAGGAGCAGCTCGACGGCGCCATCGCGCTCGCCGAGAAGAGCAAGAAGAGCCACGTCGCCCGCGTGCTGGGCGAGGCGCTCGCCGAAGTGAAGCCGCTGCTGCGTGATCGGGCGACGATCACCGCGGCGGACATCAATTCCGCGGAGCGGGCCGTCGAGCGGCAGATGCTGATCATCACCGCCGAGCTGAAGCGCGGCCTCGGCATCCTCGCGACGACGGGTGCCACGGCACCGTTCGTGGGCCTGCTCGGCACCACGATGGGTATCGTCACGGCGTTCCAAGGGATGGCGGCGTCCGGCGGCGGCGGCTCGCTGCAGGCGATCACGGGCGGTGTCGCCCAAGCGCTCATTACGACGGCGTTCGGTCTCATCGTCGCGATCCCGGCCG